>Ga0214166_1000042_pt1 | contig 65579 bp, 67 predicted proteins | sample TroBogepilimnion_27_FD_153005 | JGI IMG/M metagenome (GOLD analysis project Ga0214166, IMG submission 153005) | Freshwater microbial communities from Trout Bog Lake, WI - Practice 18AUG2009 epilimnion v3 | ecosystem: Environmental > Aquatic > Freshwater > Lake > Epilimnion/Euphotic zone ...
TGAAACTATGGACCCATATAAAAGATATAAAATTGAGAAATCATCTAAATTAATATAATATGTATACTAAATTTATTGAAGAAATAATAACGGCCGATGAATGTGATAAAATCATCAATCATGGAAAATCATTGAATTTGGAATTTATAAAGACTTATGAACCCTCAACTGGTCAAAATTTTATTGATTATTCATTTAATAAAAGAAAAGGAATAAAATTTGTAAATGAAGAATTTAACAACATTGGAGAAAGAATTTTAAAAATAATAAATGAATGTAAAATTTATTCTGGTCTGATTTATGATAAATTGGATCCATATCTTTTTAACCAATATAATGAAAAAAATTTTTTAAATTATCATATTGATACCGCTGAAATAGAAAATGGAGCATCGATTACAGTTGTTTATCAATTGAATGATGATTATGAAGGTGGAGAATTTTGTTATAAAATAAATAATAATGAATATATCTTACCAAAAAAGAAAGGTAGTATTTTTATTTTTGAATCATCAATTTTACATAAGGTAAATCCAGTATTGCAAGGTTGTAGATATTCATTAAATAATTGGCCGAAATATAGTAAATTGAAAAAAAATAATATAATATGAATATAACAAAATTTGAATCTTTTTTTGATGATGAAGTGTACACTCAAATAAAAAATTATGTGGATGATTTACGCACAAATAAATCAACACAATTTATTACAAATTTATCATGGGATAAAAATTTAGTTAATACTAGTGGGTTGATAGCACGATATAGTTTTGATTCATCAGATTTAACCATCTTCAAAACTGTTAAAAAGGAAATTGAAAAAAAAATACCTTACTTTGTAAATTCAGGTGTTGTTCATTTATTACCACCATTAAGTTATATAACATGGCACTCTGATCCACATTGTAAAGCAGCATTAACAATATATTTAAACGAAAAATGGGAAGACAATTGGGGAGGGTATTTAATGTATAAAGATGATGAAAATATATCAGCAATTAAACCAGCAAAAAATTTAGGTGTTTTACAAAAAACCCCAATTAATCATTGTGTTTCTACTATTAACATTGGTGCAGATTATAGAGTTAGTTTACAGTTTTTTTTAACCGATGAGAAAAAAAATTTAATGTAAAATGGAAAAACTTTACAATTTACTTAATACCGATGAAATCAATTATCTTAATTTATTAATAAAAAACGAAGAAAATTGGATATATCAAACAAATTTCAAAGATCCAAAACAATATTATGATTCATTAAAGATTGATATTAACAAGCTTAAAAATTATTATAGTATTATAACCGAAGGTGGTCTGTATGATATTAAAGAAACCGGCCTTAATGTTATTACTACAAGTACACAAATAGATAATATACATTTTGATGAAAGTGATTTAAGTTATGTAACATATATAAACGATGATTTTATTGGAGGTGATTTTATATATTATGAAAATAAAATAAAACATAAAATTAAACCCAACATAGGATTAACAATAAAAATAAAAAAAGCAGTATTACATGAGGTGGAAAGGCTTAGTACAGGACGAAGATTTAGCCTGTATACTTTTCTTGTACAAAAACAAAAAAAATATAATACTCTACTATAAAAAATAATCCAAAAATTTGATTAATATTAAATACAAACCTAAACCCAAATATATGATTTAAATTTTGTTAATTAATATTAATTTAGTATATTTATATTAAAATAGAAAAATATGAGAACAGTTTTAATAGGATCTGACTTTATGTATGATTCCAATGGAGATTTAAAGATTTTAGAAGTAAATACTAATATAACTTTAAATGTAAATGACAAAGTAGAAAACACAGAAGATGTATTTGATTTTTCACATTTACAATCATTTATATCAGATAGAGGATTCACAAGTATTGTTTATATTGGAAGTTTAATGGAGTTAGATACTGAATTGAAAACTTTTTGTGAAACTTTAAATATATCTTATACATTTTATAATGTTGGTGGTAACGCATTAACCGTACCATATGTTGAAGATGGTGATGATGTTTTAATTATTAGAAGTGCGTATGATACTACGGCTATTATTGATGATTCATATTGTGCAGATAAATTCAATTTTGTAGAATTAATATCTAATGAAACATTTGGTTTACCCTATGCTTTAATTGATTCAACTAATACATTAGTAAATACAATTACTGAATTACCTGATAATGGTGTTCATCCAAATTTTATACTTAAATCTAGATATCCAAGTTATGATTTTAATGTTTACCCAAAATTATTTAAAATAACAAATTTAACTGAACTAGATATGGTAATTTCTGAGAATGTTAGTAATGAAGCACTTTTAGTTCCATATATATTCAATCCTAACAAATTATATAACGGAACACATATTCAAGCTATTAGAAGTTATAATATTCTTTATCCACCAACATTGGAATCTTTTAGTATTGGGCAATATACTGCAATTGGTGGTAATGCAGTTACTGAAACTCCATCTTATGATCCTACAACTTTAGTTTTAAATAGTATAGATAGAAACAAATATTTAACTAAACAAATGGATTATGATGGTTATCCAAAGGTTAGAAATACCGATAAATTATTATTGGCAGATGGTACTTGGGCTTCACCTGACCAAATTCAAGTAGGTACAATGTTAAAAACAATCAAAATACCAAATCCTAATGGAATTGAGGTTACAAATGAATTTGGTGATTTTAATATGACATTGAATGACTTTAATTCAGGTGTTTCATATACTGAGGATAAAGTTTTAGGAGTTGAATATGTAAATACTTTGAATAGATTAATTACAATAACATTTACGGATGGTAGTACTTGGTCAGATGGTCAATTTGTTAATTTTTTATGTGATATAAATAATGATATTAGATGGCAAAGAGCGGATTTATTAAAGGCTGGTGATAAATTAATTGCATTAGAAGATGCAACAAGTTCAATTGTATTTGATACCACAAAGGAAGTTCAATCAATTACACTTACAACGGATTTTTTCACAGGTTGGGCTTTTACTGTTGAAAATGATCACTTATGGATTGTTCAAGATACTACTAATAATAATAATTTTGCATTAGTAGAACATAACACATCTTGTTCAGCTTGTACAAGACTTTGTTCAGTTCAGTGTCCTGCTTGTCCTTCTAAATCACAACCTGCATGTGCTTCTAATCCGGCACCTGCAATATGTGTTTCTCAATGTTAATAAATTAAATTAAAATATAATAAAATGGCTAAAATTATATCGGATATTGATATCCAAACTATGAATACAATTACAACTCAAATTGGTAATTTAATTGTAACAACACATTCTTAAATTAAATAAAAGGTTATATGTTCAATTTTAAAGAAATTATTGAAGCCTGGATTATTGCAGGTAATCCAACCGATGCACAGAGAGAACTGGCCGAGGCTAGAGGTAAAATTTGTGATGAGTGCCCTTCTAAAAAAAGATTGTTTAAAGAAAAACAATGGGGGGAATACTGTGGTGAATGTGGGTGTCCAATTGGTAAAAAAATATTTACAAACGATTTCAATCCATGTCCACTAAAAAAATGGGAAGAAGTAGATGATAAATACTATCCCAATACAAAAAAGAAAAAAACATTATTTTAAAGATAATGCATTTATATAAACATAGAAGTTATTTTGAAAAGTGGGATAAAAATAAAACATATAATTGGATTCCGAGCGATGATAAAGAAAGATTTGAATTAGCTTATAAAGAAAATCCAACGGATGAAAATTTGTTATATTATTTAAAAAATCCAATTGAATATAAACTAAATAATGAAGGATTTAGAACATTCGATGATTTTAATTCAACAGATGAGGGTAATGTATTTTTAGGGTGTTCACATACTTTTGGTATTGGACATCATTTAGAAAACACCTGGTCATATAAATTAAATGAAACGATTGGTGGTAAATTTTGGAATTTATCATTGGGGGGAACTGGTGTTACTACTGCATTTAGATTATTATGTGGATATAGTAAAGAATTAAAAATTGAAAAAACATTGTTATAGTGAAGCTGATATGGACATATGATGATACAACCGGTAAAAGTTTTTATAAAGATGAACACCGAATCACTTTAATAAATTATTATATTCTATCAATTACAAATGCTAAAAAATTAGGATATAAAACAATAATTTATACTACAAATATTTCTAAAAAATATTTTGAAAACATAGTAGATGAAATAATTGTTGTTAATAGACCATATGATACGAAAGTTTGGGATTATTTAAAAATATATGTTTTAGAAAATAGAAATGATAATTTTTGTTTAATCGATGGTGATTTAATTTTAAATAAAAAATTACCAATCTTTACAGAAGAAGTTTTATTTGATTCAGTTGATGATTGGAATTGGGAATATGAATATAATGATATTGTAAATCAATTTGCAAATTTAGGTATAAATGAAATAATTGATTTTTGGTCAACGGTAAAAATACCAACAATGAATTTAGGTATATTATATATAGCAAATGATTTAATTAAAAATGAATATATACAAATGTGGAAAAAGATGAACCAATGGTTAAATATACAAACGCAAGAAATAAACTTTGATTTGGCAACTATGGTAATTAGTCAGTACCTATTAACATTAATTTGCAAAAAAAATAATGTAACAACTAAATCTTTCAGAAAAAACACAACTACAAAAAGTGATTTCTACAACCATTATATAGGTGATATTAAATTTAAAGAAAGTTTAGTTCCAAACGATACAATAATAAAAATTAATAAAACTTTTTTATGATTCATATAACTAATAATTTATTAAAAGAAACCGAACTATCTGTAATACAAAATATATGTGAAAATTTTGAAACATTTGAAGTAGATAGTCCTAAAGGAAATGAGAATAATAATTCATACAATAGAGTATTTGTAGATGATGCTAAATTACAAACTTATTATCATGACTTAATAAACTATTTAGAACAAACTATTGATAAAAATAAATTTGAAATATTAGAATTTCCTAAACCAAAAACATGGATAAATAAAGTAATTCCGGAAACTAATAAAAATGATTCATTTCATTATGATATGTCTTTCTTAACTGCAATTACATATTTAAATGAAGATTTTATTGGTGGTGAATTTACATATATAAACGAATTTGGTGGTACTACAAAACTAAATCCAAAAATGAATAAAACACTTATAATGGATAAAAATCTATACCATAAAGTTTCACCTGTTTTATCTGGTGTTAGATTTAGTTTAGTTACTTTTTTCAATTTCAATGCAAAAAATACTAAAACAATTGTATAATGAAACAATATACAATTTCATTTCCAAAAACACTTTGGTATTTTGGTGTAGGTAAAGAAAACGCAGATAAACAAATACATTATTATAACTAATTGATTATCAACAAGTTATAAAAAATACCCTAAAATAGTTGAAAATTAGATAAAAAAGTCGTATCTTTGACTATAAACATTAAACTCTAAGATATGAAGATTTTATCCATTATTGGTATTATATTGTTATGTGCATGCAATAAAGAAGTTACTACACCAATACCACCACAACATTCAGTTTTCTTTTCAATAGATTCAGTATTAAATAGGACAGGTTCAAATTCACTTACTTTGGATAAGAATGGATTTTATCATATGATTATTGATACAATGTCTTTCCAAAACTTAGCTCGTATAACAGGTACATTTTTAGTAGATGGTAAACCAAATAAAATACCATCGCCGGTCGATGAACAAATATTATGGAGTAGTGACCATTATTGGGTATTAAGTGCAGGTGATACCGTTGCACAATTAGTAAAAACTTATTTTAATACTTTTACCGGTAAATTAATGACAGTTAATCTTAAACCATTAATTTCATATCAATCATATTTAGTTCCTACAATAAATCCTGTTTCATATTCGGATAGAAGTAATGGTGAGGTTAATACAATGTTTGCCCCGGTTTCGGCAATGAAAGGAGATACTATTACAATTACAGGTAAGGCAAAATATACCATAGAGATACCAAATTCAAAATTATTTTCAGATGTTAAAATTGATTCAATTCAGAAATCAATCCGAATTATTTGTGATTAAAGAAAAAATTTGTATATTTGAGTTATGATAACAATGCCACAAACACCAATTACCGACCACTCATTTAAGAAGTGGGGAGCAATAAAAATAGAGGAAAGTGATGAAGAGTCAGAATTTTATTATTGGATATTACCACTACCAAAAGAAGATGATGATGTTAGTGATAGACCTACACTTATATCAATAGCAAACGATGAATGGAAAACAATGGATATTAATGAGGGTGAATATTTAATGACCCTTTTTGATAATTTACCAATGTTAGAAACCGAAGAAGAAGTAGAATTATTATATAAAATCTTAACAAAAGAAAATCTAACAAAATGAAAAAAACAGATGTAGAATTACAGCAAAACTATGATAAGTTTATTGCTATTATTAAAAAGTATTTTACCGGAGAAAGATTAGACAAATTATTGTTTATGTATTCCGAAGATGAATTGGGTGGTAATTTAATGGTATCACCTGCAAGTGGTAACACTGGTTATCACAATGCATATGAGGGTGGATATATTGACCATATCTTTAATGTATGTAAAAATGCGTTAAAGATGAAAGAATTATTTATTGCACAAGGTGGTACACAAGATTTCACAGATGAGGAATTAATATTTTGTGCAATACACCATGATTTGGGTAAATTAGGTACTAAAGAGGAATTGCATTATGTTCCAAATGATAGTAAATGGCATATTGAGAATAAAGGTGATGTGTATAAAAGAAATACTAAGAATCAATATATGACAATTACAGATAGAACATTCTTTACTTTACAACACTATGGTATTGTAATTAATGAGAATGAATATTTTGGTATTAAGTTGACCGATGGTATGTATGATGAAGATAACCAAAAGTATCTTAAAACTTTCAATAAAGATAATGTACTTAAATCATCTATTGCAAAAATAATGCATTGGGCAGACCATATGAGTACGGTTATTGAGCAATCACATAATAAGTCAGAAAAATCTGACACATTTACGTTCAATGTTGGAAAATTCTAACAAATTGTCAGTTCAATCCCAATGGTACGGATATTGTATTATATAGAGTATTATTAACAAAACAAAAACATTAAATTATGTATTTAGTAGATTACAACAAATTAGTTGAAAATTGGTTTGCAGATGATTACAGCCAAAATTGGAAAACAACAACAGGTACTAAAACCACTTACAAAACATCAACACAAAGAGTAGCAATTGACATTACAGATGATGTATTGGAGATTGGGTTATTAGTTCCAGGACATTCAGCAGACACATTAACATTAGATTATGAGTCTGATAAAATTAGAGTTAAATCTAAAGCAAACGATGATGAAGATACCAAACCTTCTAAAATTCAAAATGAGTTAATTCAAACAATTGATGAGACATTAACTATTGGAAAAGATTGGGATGGTGCAAAGGCGGAAGCCACAATTACAAACGGCGTTCTTTATATATCTATTCCAAAATTTGAAGAGAGAAAGCCAAAAAAACTATCCATTAAAGTTGGTTAGTTCAGTTATATTTCGTATATTTGAAGGGTAGTCTAAACAACTACCCTTTTTTTATGAGCGAATATTCACAAATACTTCCGTTAAGAACAGACATGAAAGTAGTAGACCAATTTGGGTTTCTACCATTATCAATTAATAGACCAACAAAAGAAAGCAAAAACAAATGGAAAGATGCTTATCTTAATGATGGTAAAAACGAAGAACGTAGAGGTAACACTGGTTGGCTGCCACATTATGCATTTTCAGAATTTCACGCCGGTTTAGCAGAAAACATTTTAAAGTTTTGGTCTATGAAAGGTAGTAGAGTTGTAGACCCATTTGCTGGTAGAGTGACCAGAGCATATGTTGCAACAAAGTTAGGTAGAGAGTACACAGGGTTCGAAATTTCCCCTAAAACTTACGAAAGGATACATGAACACTTTACTGGGTTTGGTATGAAAACTCCCGTTATAAATGGTGATGGTACATTAATGGAAGAAATCGAAGATAAGTATGCAGATTTAATTATGACCTGTCCACCTTATTTTGATTTAGAAAAATATGAATCAGTACCTAATCAATTATCAGATGAATCAAATTATGAAATGTTTATGAATAAAATTGATTTGTGTGTAGGTAATTGTTATAGAGTATTAAAGAGTGGTGCATTTGCATGTTGGGTTGTAGGTGATATTCGTAGTAAAGGTAAATTCTTAAACTTTCACGGTGATGTTATCAATTCCTTTAAGAAGCACGGATTTTTACAACACGATATAGTTATACTAGAAAATATTTCACCATTTGCAGCATTACAGATTGGTAAAACTGCAGCAAATCGTTACACATCAAAAGTACATGAATATCTATTAGTGTTTAGAAAACCTGGAGAATATGAAATTCCAGATTATGTAACACCAGATGAATTAGAACAAGAAACAAAATTAGCAGAATTTTTTAGTTAATGAATTTAAGTAATTACGATACTATATATTTTAACGGATGTTCGTTTACCGAAGGTGGTGGATTTGAAGCAGGTAAGGTATGGATTAAAAATGCATATAAACAAAAATATGGATTTGAATATATTAACGAACAAGAAGTATGTTATCCTACCATAGTTCAAACTTTATTACCCAATTTAAAGGTTATAAATGATGCAAAAAGTGGTAGTGGAACTGAACGTGTTATTAGACGTACTTGGGAATACATTTTTAAAAATGGATTAGATAAAAGTAAAAAAACAATATTCAGTTTAGAACTACCTGGTTCAATTTCTAGATTAGATTTATTTTCAAATGAAGAATACGAATATTTGGTTGGAAATATTGAATATAATGAAAAAGGAAAAGTAAACGATACACAAATTGTAGTAGATTGGATATATGGACCACCACTAAATGAAAATTATAGAAATGAAACAAGAAGAATTTTAAAAGAATATTCAGAAGCATTTATACATCCTGTTGAAAAAGAAAAACAGGTTGCATATTCTTTATTTGGATTAGCTAGTTTTATGATATTAAATGATATTCAATTTTATTTTAGTGGAGATACTAGCTATACACAATACCATTTAAATTTACAATATGATTATCCTAATTTTAATAACGAACATATTTTAAATCTAAAAATAGATAATAATTATTACAATAATATAGTAACTTTTGCAGATACAACAAAAACAAAAATATCAGATGAAGTTGGAGTAGATGTAACAACGGATGGTCATCCAGGTTTTCAGGCACATAAAGATTGGGCAAAGGCATTTGTGGATTTTTTACAAAATAAAGATAATTATAAAAAACAAATAATATGAGATACAAAGAACAAGTAAGAGACAATTTAAACAACATTGAAATTAGAGTTAATTATTTAAGACAAGCAACTGAGGGTAGTAAGCCTATTACTCCACAGGATGCTATTAAAATGATTGATGAAATTTTATATTCATTAACTAAAGTAAATGAATTAGTAGATTTAGAAAGAGAAGGATAATGAACTGGCTTAAATGGTTGGTTGGTATTTCGGCAATAATCATAGCTGGTTGTGCCGCTTTCTTTTCCGTAACGGGTTTAGGTGTTCTATTTAGTGGAGCATCTATATCCGTAATGGTTATGGCGGGTTCTTTGGAGTTCGCTAAATTAGTGTCTGCAACATATTTGAAGCAAGAATGGAGTACCCTTAAGGGGTTTAACAAATGGTATCTTACTTTAGCAATAGGATTATTAATGATAATCACTTCTGCTGGTATATTTGGTTATCTTTCTAACGCATTTCAACAACAAAATCTTAAATTGCAACAGGTAGATAGAGAAATTGCGATTTATACAACAAAAATACAGCAAAATTCAGCTCAAATTACACAACTTAACACTCAATTAACCAATTTATCCTCAACACAAGGTAAAATTTTGGATAATGGTAAGGTAAATAACCGACTTTTACGTTCAATTGATAACAAGGATAAGCAAAGTGCACAAATTAACAAAAAAATTAGTGATTTGCAAGATGAAAATGTTAAAAATAACGAAGAAATTAACAAAATTAAGGTTTCTAACTTAGATTTAGAGAAAGAAGTAGGTGGATTTCGATTTGTGGCCGAAGCTTTTGGTGTAGAATTGAAAAAAGTAGTAAAATTCTTCATATTTTTGATTGTAATAGTGTTTGACCCACTTGCGGTAGCACTTATTATTGCATTTAATGGGTTAATTGGTAAAAAAGAGGAAAAAAAATCAGTATTTCAAAAAGAATTGGAAGATTTTGTTGAAGGATATGATGAAAAAACATACGAAGTGTATGGTGATGGTAAAATTGATGAAAATACAATAAATACTAAATTAAATGAGGTATATGGTGATATAGAAGAGCGAAAAATCTATGATAGTGGAAAAAATTCACCAATTTTAGGAGAACATGAAGTTATAGAAGAAAAACCACTACCATACTACGAAGAACCTGATTTTGATTGGGAAAATAAAAACTTATGGATAAATAATCCAGCCGCAGTTAAGTATTGGATGCAAAATGGTAATTCTATTCACAAATACAATAAATTATATAGGGATCATTTAAAAGAATTAGATAATACCGATTCAACAACAAAAACATACTAAAATGGCACATAAAGAGCAAAAGGATTTTTGCGTTTCAGTTCAATCAAAGTTTCTAGATAAATTTAAAGGAGTTTCAGTATTGGATATTGGTTCTTTGGATATAAATGGTAATAATCGTTATTTATTTGAAGATTACACTTATGTTGGAATAGATTTAGGTGAAGGTAAAAATGTAGATGTAGTTAGTAGAGGACATGAATACAAAACGGATGAAAGATATGATGTTATTATATCTACTGAGTGTTTTGAGCATGATGAATATTGGGTTCAAACAATAAACAACATTATTCACCATTTAAAGAGTGGTGGATTATTTTTATTTACTTGTGCAACAGATGGTAGACCTGAACATGGGACTCGTAGAACATCTCCACAGGATGCACCATTTGTGGGAGATTATTATAGAAACTTAAATGAAGAAATAATGAAAGGTGAGATAGATTTTGATTCTATATTTAATGATTATAAATTTAGTAGTAGACAAAATCCATCAGATTTATATTTTTACGGAATTAAAAAATAATAAAATATGTATTCAGTTATAATACCCACAATGTGGAAAGCAAAAAGATTGGGTGAAACATTAAACGAATTATGTGAACATCCGTTAGTTGGTCAAATTATTTTGATTGATAATAGTGGTGGTGAGTTGGGATATGAAATCATACATCCTAAAATATATCATGTAATCGAAAAAGAAAACACGTATGTAACCGCAGCTTGGAATAAAGGTGTAAACATGGCAAAATATGATAAACTTCTAATTCTAAATGATGATATTTGGATGGATTGGAAAATATTAGATATATTAGAACCTCACGTTACTGAACAAAATGGATTAATTGGTTTAGATGAAACGGAATATAATATTGAACATTACGGACATGAGTTTGGATTAGAACCAATTGAAAGAAGAAATGGTGGTTGGGGTTGTGCAATCTTTGTTCATAAAGAAAACTATTCTCCAATACCAGAAGAAATGAAATTATGGGGACAAGATGATTGGTTATTTGTAAAAGCTAGAAATAGGAGAAAACAAAATTATAAATTAGTAGGATATACTATTTATGGTGAATTATCGGTTACAAACAATATTTTAGATGCAGATCCTAAAATACAAGAAATTAGAGAAAATGATTTAAGATTAAAAGATTATTATAACTTATATTAAGAATTATGTATTTACAAACACCTTACAAAATCAGTTACGATACACAAAAGTATCCATTTAGACAAATTGTTTCAAAAATGTTAGAAGTATGGGAGGGTGATACCATTCCATTAGAAGATTTACACACATTGGAACATTATGATTTATTTGTTAGAGAAAAAGACCAAGCAACGATTTGGCATAAAAGATATTACGAAAAATATAAAACCGAATTCTTACCTACTTACTTAGAATTAGTAAAAGAGCTTAAAGAAAGATTTGGTTATGATGAAGTTATTTATCAAGCTATACCAACATTTAGAGTTCAATTAGCAGAAGGTAATTTGGGAGTGGGTGAGTGGCATAAAGATAGAACTTACAATCATGGAGTGACAGAGGTTAATTTTTGGATGCCATTTGTAAATACCAACGAACAAAATACAATTTGGATGGAGAGTGTAGAAGATAAGGGTGATTACAAACCATATACTGTTAATTATGGTGAAATATTAGTATTTAGTGGTGCAAATTTATATCATGGTAATAAAAACAATGATAGTAGCCAAACAAGAGTATCAGTTGATTTTCGTTTAGTAGATCCAGCTAAATTTATACCAAATGAGGCAGGTTCAATTAATATGAAGGCAAAATTTGATATTGGTGGTTATTTTGAGAAATTATAGATATGCTAGATATAATATGTGTAGGTGGTTCAAACACATCATTTAGACGTCCTGAAAAAGCTAGGTTTAACGAAGGGTATTGTCCTGATGCAGATGTCGATAATGCTGGTACTGGTTCTTATCCTGAAGTAATACATAGACATTTTGGAAATAAAGTATATAATTTAGGGGTAGCAGGTAATTCCGTTCAAACTGCTGTATTATCTGTTATATCACTTGCAAATAAATTAATTAATAGTGGAAATAATAATTTTTCTATAATATTTAATTGTTCTGAGTTTTATAGACAATCTATGTATTTTTCAGATAAAATGTTAAAAATAAAAAATATAACAGATATTGATAATAATCCTGTTATAAACAATTATTTATTTCAACCTGATAAATCTGGATTTTTCTTATTAGGTGGTGTTCAAAATATATCAAAGGATTCATATTCAGATAGTAATTTATTTAAAATTGCAAAAGCATATTCAGAACATTTATTTTCATTTGAAGAGTGTGAATTAAAAGCACTTACTCATTTATTATTATTTCAAAATTTTTGTAAAGTAAATAATATACCTTATAAAATATTTTTTGACTTTGATAACTTTTCATTTCCAGATATGAATTGGTTTGATTTGGATAAAACAAATGAAGAAACTTATTTTAAATCATATTTCATAGATAAAAAATTAACAAAAAAAGAACCATTGGGCCATATTAAAAAAGATCCGTATGTTTATGATTTATTTAAAATGTTAGATTTAAATAATTGTTGGTTTTACGAAACTGATGAAATTAAGTATGGTGGTATTCATGAATGGATATTTAAAAATAATGAATATAAAGCAGGGGATTCCGAATATATTGCATTTCATTTTGAAGATACAGAAAAAACACCAAATGAATTAAAAGATAAACCAACATTACTTAATATTCAAAGTGCAAAAGAAAAAATGAAAAAAGGTGTATTTTTTGAAACTGCTCATCCGACTTATTACTATTGGGAAAAATTTGTTAAAGAAGTTATGATTAATTGGAATTTATTCTAAATATTATTTGGAAATTTAATTAATTAAATGTATATTTGAGTATTAAACATTACATATGATAAAAATAGTAACAGACAAGGGAATATTAAAACAACCAATTCCTAACACACCATTCACTAAAGAAGAACAAGATTTAGCAACAGCTGCATTATTAACCGCAGTAACCGAACAACAAGGTTTAGGTATGAGTGCAAATCAAATTGGATTAAATAAAAGAATTTGTGTAATTAATGTGAGAGAAACTCCATTAGTATTAGTTAATCCAGAAATAGTTGATGAAGGACAAGAAAAATTGGTTTATTTTGAAGGTTGTTTATCTTTACCCAAAACAATGAAAAAACCTATTAAGACAGTTCGTTCTTATAATGTAAAGGTAAAAGCAGATAATTTTCCTGACGTATTAGAATTTGGTACGGAAGAAAGAAATCACGAAGATATTAATAAATTATTTAGTGATTTAGGATTATTAGAATCAGTTTGTGTTCAACATGAAATTGACCACTTAAATGGTTTAACAATTAGAGATAGACAATATACTGAAACTGTACGTTTAACTGCATTTGCTAAATTAGGTAGAAATGAAAGATTTATTCTTAAAAAGGGTGAAGAAACACGTTCAGTTAAGAAAAAGAACCTATCAACTTACTTAGAACAAGGATGGGAGGTAGTATAATATGTTTGTAATATTAACAATATTAGTTTTACTTACATTGGGTTATATAATTTGGAATCTCCTAAAAAAATTGGAGAAAATGGAAGAATTATTAGAAGCTCAGGATTTAAAACTACAATATAATTTAGATAAACTTATTGCAATGTATGTAGCAATGAAAGAAATAGATACCAATGGTGCATTTGAAAGTGATGATGAAGTTGGTGCCATATTTAATGATTTGAAAGATACTATTGAAAAAAACTTAAAAGAAATAGAAGAAACTAATGGGTAGAAAGAAAAAAGACACCCGTTACTTTACGGAGCAAACGGAAGCTGCTATTATAGCATATAATAAATCAGATAATCAAATTGAAAGAAATAGATTATATGCAGAACATATCCACTATTCATTTTATAAGTTAGCTGAGAATGTTTTAAATACATGGGGATTTACATACTTTGATGATGATAAAGAAGATATTAAATTTGAAGTAATTTCATTTCTTTTAGAAAAAATACATAAATTTGAAGAAGGTAAGGGTAAAGCATTTAGTTATTTTACAATTGCAGCTAGAAATTATCTTATTTTAAATAATAATGCAAATTACAAAAGATTTAAAGCAACATCACAATTAAGTACAATGCCTGAAAGTTGGGATTTAGAAAATGATTTTAAACAAGTAAATCATAATGATGAGTTTAAAACATTCAATGAAAGAATGTTGCAATATTGGGATTTGAATCTTAATAGAGAATTTACAAAAAAAAGAGATATTCAAATTGCAGATGCTGTTTTAGAATTATTTAGAAGAGCAGAATATATAGAATCATTTAATAAAAAATCGTTATACTTATTGGTGAGAGAAATGACAGGTTATAAAACACATTATATAACTAAAGTTGTTTCTAAAATGAAAGAAACTCAAATGAAATTGTATTATCAATTTTTAGATGAGGGGGATATTACACAAGAATCAAAAGACCCTTTTTGGAAGAGAGTAATAACTAAATGAGAATACTAGGTATATCAGCTTTTTACCACGACTCAGCAGCTGCATTAATTGTAGATGGTAAGGTCTTGTCTGCACAAGAGGAAGAAAGATTTACCGGTATTAAACATGACCAAAGATTTCCTATCAATTCGATTAATTGGATTCTAAAACAAAATAAACTTAAGATTAATCAAATAGATAAAATTGTTTGGTACGAAGATCCTAAAAAGAAATACGAAAGATTTAAAGAACAATATCACAAATATTTTCCTAAAACATGGAGATTAACTAAAAAGTTATTGACATGGAAAGGTAATAATGATATTGATTCTATTATTAGAAATACATTAAAGTATAGAGGTGAAATAAAATATTGTGAACATCATCTTTCTCACTTAGCATATTCATTCTATACATCACCATTTACCGATGCACATTTATTCTCCGTTGATGGAGTTGGTGAAAACGAAACAGCCGTATTAGGGTTGGGATTAAAAGGTAAATACATTCAACAATTAGAAAGAAATTATTTTCCACATTCATTAGGATTATTATACGCATCCGTTACAGCATTCTTAGGATTCAAACCTAATAGTGGTGAATACAAAGTTATGGGATTAGCAGCTTATGGTAATCCTAAAGATGTGTATAGAGAACAATTTGAAAAGTTAGCAAAACTAAACGGAAACACATTAGAATTGGATTTGAAATATTTTTCATTCCATTATTCAGAAAGAGGTATGTTTACCGAAAAAATGGCTGAGTTATTCAATCAAGCACCAAGAACACCTGAAAGTGAAATTGAACCACAATATATGGACATTGCATTTTCATTACAAGCTCATTACGAAAGATTATTCTTTGCAATGTTGAATAAATTTCATTCACACTACCCAATGGATAATTTATGTTTAAGTGGTGGTTGTGCATATAATGGTTTAGCAAATGGTAAGATAACCTTAAATACTCCTTATAAGAATGTTTATGTACCACCTGCTCCATCTGATGCCGGTAGTGCTATTGGTTGTGCATTATATGAGTTTTACAAATCAAATCCTACACATTCAAAGGTAGATAACCATAATCCCTATTTAGGTCCTCATTATCACAATGCAGATTATCTTAATGTACTTCATAGACTTGTTCCTAAAGATAAGATTAAACACACTCTAAACCCTATGGCGCTACATAAGCAGGTTGCTGCGTTAATTCACAAAGGAGCAATTGTAGGTTGGTTCAAAGGAAGTAGTGAATTTGGACAAAGAGCATTGGGACATCGTTCTATTTTAGCAAATCCAACTATTCCAGATATTAAACCTAAAGTTAATAGAGTTATTAAAAAGAGAGAAGGTTTCCGACCATTTGCTCCTATGGTAACGGCAGATGAAGCTAATAACTACTTTGAAATGTTGGGACAAGAAGTTCCTTATATGAATCAGGTATTTAAAGTTAAGGATGGTTTTATTGCAGGTTTACCATCAATTACTCACGCCGATGGAACAGCAAGAGTTCAGACAGTAAAAAGAGAATTTAATACAGACATATATTTCTTACTTAAGGAATTTAAAAAATTAAGTGGATATCCTATTCTACTTAACACCTCATTCAATTTAAGAGGTCAAACAATGGTATTAGATCCTGAAACTGCTATTAAAACATTTTACGATTGTGAAATGGATTATTTAGTTTTAGGTAGTTATATCATTAGTAAGTAAGTTTTTATTTACACAATATTTATAAAAAAGATTTATGGCAAGCGTAGACATGAATTTTCCCTTATTTAAGGGAAAAACATTTAGTGATTTGTTGGGAGACATTTACGAAAACCAACAAGCAAAAAAGAAAAACATTTCAGCATTAATTGAAGAAATGAGAAAGTTAGTTACTTCAACAAGAGATGTAGTGACCGTTGGTCCTATTATTACTCAATTGATAGAAGCTAGTATTAGTAATGATGACCACCTTATTAAGATTGCAAACATAGCACAAAAGTTAGTATTAGCAAACACTAAAAAAGCTGGAGATGAAGGTTGGTTAAGTGAAGATGATAAGAAAGCTCTATTAGAGGAAATGGATGCGACCGCAAAAGAAATAACACAAAATACAGAAGATAAGATTGAAGATTTAGAATTTGAAATTGAAAACTTAAAAGAAACATTGGGTAGTAAATAATGGCTAATTTTTTCCAATCACAACAAGTTTCTGCAAATTTTGCACCTAATACAACTGGATTGCAATACGACATTGCATTGGTTCATAGTGTAGTATTGAATATAAGTGATATTAAAAATCCAATACAAGATTTAGATAAAGCATATTCTGAATTTAAAGATAGTGATTATATAGACAAAGATGGATTATATTATGGTGCTATTTATTATAGAAAGCCTGGTGCAGCGGTTGAAATAAATGAAGATAAATTATCGGTTGCATATCCTTTAAGAAGAGAGTTTTTACAAATACCCGTAAAAAATGAGACTGTAAGAATTTATAATATATCGGGTAGAGATTATTACGAAAAAATAACTCCAGAAAATTCTCCAAATTTTAATACAGATACAACATTAGTTTTATATGGATTGAAAACTACAAAGGAGACTGATGGTGGTAGTAATAGTAATTTAAACAATTATCAAGAAACTTCACAAACGGGTATAGCTAATTCGGATAAAGGTACAAATACTTCTGATAATATAAAGGATGGGTTTGGTGGTAAATATTTTAAAAGAAATATGAAAATTCATCAATTAGCTATGAATGAGGGCGATACTATAATTCAAGGTAGATTTGGACATTCAATTCGTTTTAGTGGATATATACATGATGATAAAACAAATGGAACATCTTATCCTGCAATATTAATTCGTAATGGAGAAAGTTCTAATAATCAACAAAAGAAAATATATGATGTAGTAAGTGAGGATGTAAATGGTGATGGTAGTTCAATACAAATAACATCCGGTCAATATAAAACACTTTTTAATTCTACAAATGTAAAAGTTAGTAAAGAAGCAAATTCTAACTATCCATCTTCAGATAATTTAATTGGAGATCAAATAGTAGTTAATACAGGTAGAATAATTCTTTCATCAAAAAATGCAGAGACATTTTTGTTTAGTAAAAAAACATTTAGTATCTTTACTGATGATATTGTTACAATAGATACTGAAAAGGGTTATACACTTATTTCTCAAAATGGTAATATTGAAATAAATGCTAAAAATAATAAAAATGTTATATTAGCAGTTAATAGTGGTGGTAAAGTATTTCATGGTAAAGATGGTGCAGACCAACAGGCTATCTTAGGTAACAAATTAGTAGATTTATTGGGACAATTAATCGATGCAATAGATGCTATGACAATTGCAACACCATCTGGTCCATCGGCTCCTGGTCCTATTGATAAATCACCATTTAATAATATAAAGAATCAATTGAAAGATACTCTATCTAAAAACAATTACCTTATCTAATGTGGTCACAATTTTATGATGAAGTAGGAACTAAAATGAAACAAGCCGATTGGAAATCTTCGGATGAATGGGCAAATTATTTTAGTAAGAAATATGATGAGTGTATAAAGAGAGGATTTGATAATACTACAAAAAATCCAATTAAAAAAGGTAATGTAGAATTGATGAATGCACTTTTACAATCAGCAGCGGCAACTTCTTTAGCAGCTTCTAATCCATCATTTTATAGTTCATACATTACATTATTAGGAAATGCGGTTGTTGGATATTGGACGGGTTCCGAATTACAAAACACTTCTATTCCGGTATTTCCTGCACCTGGTACATTAGTTAATTTATCTGTTACTTCTAATGTTGTTACTAATCCTGGTAAATTTTCAAATGGGGTTACTCCTCCAATTACAAATGTAGATGAATTTCTAAAATTGTTTATAAGTTTAGCACAATTGCATTTAACTACAATACAAGGTAGTTGTTATACAATTTCACAATACCCACCACCATTACCACCTGGACCTGGTGTTATAAGTTGGACCGGATATAAAGTTGAAATGGGTAAATTAAATTCAACTCAATCAATTGCACCATATGAAATTAATAATGCAGATTTTAAATTAACCGATGATGAAACAATAGGTGCAGAAAACGATTTGAAAAAAGCCGATGAAACAATTGTAGAGGTTAAACAAAAACAAGCTACAAAAGAAATATCAGATGATGAAGCGGTTGTATTATTAGAATCTTCATACGAAGCAAAGGAATTAGCTACTTATAAAATTTCTACCGGTATGAATGTTAGCATTGGCGTAGATGTTGATATTTTGAATAATATACAACAGTCTACCAAAGATGATAATATTGGAAAAAGAATTGTAGCATATGCAAAAATAGCAGCATCTATTCCAGTTTTAGAAACACCTGCAACTTCAAATTATGGTGGATATGTTACTACATATTTAAATGCAGTGGGTATTAATCGTCCTGCATTTTGGTGTGCAGCAGCTGTTAGTTATTGGTTTAAACAAGCAGGAGCCAAATCACCTAATTCTGCCAGTTGTGCGGAATGGAAATCTTGGGCAATTAGAAATGGATTATGGTCATCCACTCCAGTTTATGGTGCAGCTATTATTTATTCAAATGCAGCTGGTATTCCGCATCACATTGGTATAGTTGCAGACCCTAACCCAAATGCACAAGGTAGAATTACAACAATAGAAGGAAATACTACGGGTGGTGGATTTAATAGAGATGGTGTAGGGGTATTTGTAAAGAATCCAAGATTAGGAGCAATTAATGGATTTATTATCCCAAAAAAGAAATAATAAATAATTATATATAGTAAAAACACAATTTATGGATCAAAAAGAATTAATTAAGGCATTAGTGAAGGTTTTAAGAGAAGATATTAAAAAAACTCTTAAAGAAGAAATTCGCAAAGCTGTACATGAAGTTCTAAACGAACAAGTTTCAGAACCTACTCAAAAACCAAGAGTAAACGAAGATTATCAATTTAAATCAAAAGATGATGGTGGTTGGGGAACAATAGATTATTCACAAAGACAAGCAGCACCAACTAGACCTATGATATCACCTGATATGTTAGGATATGGTGATGGATTTAATGATTATATGCAACCTGAACAAGCACCAGCAAGTAATTGGGGTGGTCGTGGAGATGAAGAATATGGTTCTTATTTACAAGGACAAGAAGAAGGTGGTATTCCATTACATGTTAAGGCACAAATTGCAGCACAAAGAAATCCACAGGCAACAGCTCCTGTATTAAAAGCTTTGAATAGAGATTATTCTCAATTAGTAAAAAAATTCAATAAGGGGTAATGTAAGTGGCATTTGAATTAGAAAAATCATTTGTAATTGATACACAAGATAAATCCGTTGGTTTAGCATTGCCTATTGGTGGTGCAAATAACGGATATTTTGCTGTAAACTATACTACAAAAGATCAGATTAAATCTAATTTAAAAAACTTAATATTAACCGAACCAGGCGAAAGAATATCAAATCCAACATTTGGTACTCCATTAAGACAATTTATATTTGAACCATATGAGGAAGGTGAGTTTGAATCAAAAATTGAAAATGTTATAACAACTGCAATATCAAAGTATTTACCTTATGTTACAATTGAATCTATTATATTTGAAAATAACAATGATAACAAAGATAAACATTTGGTAAATTTAGAATTAAAATATTCAATAAACTTTTCAGCAATTCCAACAACTGATACATTAACAATTTCATTATAAAATGGCACTTAATCCAATAGATAAAAGCTGGTCAACAAATAAAAAAGATATTAAATATGTGAATAGAGATTTCACATCTTTAAAACAGGCTTTAATTGAATTTACAAAAACATATTTCGCAAATACTAATAGTGATTTTAGTGATGCATCTCCTGGTATGATGTTCATAGAACAAGCCGCTTATGTAGGTGATGTTTTATCATACTATACGGATGCACAATTAAAAGAATCCTTTATTAACATTGCAAGTAATTATTCAAACATACTTACTCACGCACAAAACTTTGGATACGTTCCTAAGATTAGTAGACCGGCTACAACAACATTGACAGTTTATCAAACCGTTCCATCTAATAATGGTGAACCGGATTATAATTATTGTGTTAAGATTAAAGCAGGAATGCAAATACAATCACAATCAAATTCAGGTGTTACATTTATAACAGAGGATGTGGTTGATTTTACCGATGCTAATGGTAGAACGGTTTCTGTATTAACTACCGATACAACAGGCACACCTCAACTTTATTTATTAACAAAAACAGTTAAGGCTATTAGTGCAAATGTAGTAACTGAAACTTTTCCGTTGGGAACATTTACACCAAATCCAACATTTAATATTATAGATTCTAATTTTATAAAAATAATATCGGTTACTGATAATGCGAACACTTATTATGAAGTTCCGTATTTGGCACAAGAAATGGTGTATGTAAAACAACCAAATGCATCTATATATGATTCAACATTGGCAGGTAATAGTGATGTTACACCATACACATTAAAATTAGTTAAAACCAATAGAAGGTTTACTACAAGAGTAATTGATGTTGATACCGTTCAATTAAGATTTGGTGCAGCAAGTGAGACAACGGCAGATGAAATGATTGTTCCTAATACTAAAAATGTTGGGTTGGGTTTAAACAATTCAATAAATAGATTAGATGCATCTTTTGACCCATCTAATTTCTTAAAAACATCTACATATGGTATAGCACCATCGGGTATAGGAAATACTTTAACAGTAACGTATCTAAGTGGTGGTGGAATTTCATCAAATGTAAAATCTAATGATTTAAGAAAAATAACAGGTATTGATTTTGATGAAGAATTATTATCTTTTAGTAATATATCATTACCTACATATCAACAATCAAAAGCTTCAATAGCAGTAGATAATTTAATTCCTGCTACGGGTGGTAGAGGTATTGAAACATTAGATGAAATTAGAGAAAATGCAATTGCAAATTATGCATCACAAAATAGATGTGTAACAGCATCAGATTATGAGGTTAGAGCGTTATCATTAGACCCTTCATTTGGTAGTATAGCAAAAGTATATGTAGAACAAGATTCTTCAGCAGATATAACTCCTACACAAAATATATTAAGAGATCCTGCTGCTCGAGCACAATTTGTAGCATTCACAAAATCTTTGGTAGGTTTAAGTGAAGCAGATACTAAAATTGCAATAGATACTTTCTTACAATCTAAAGGTACTGTTAATTCAAATAATAACCCATTTGCAATCAATATGTATACATTGGGGTACGATAGTAATGGAAATCTTACACAACTTAATGATGCAACTAAAAACAACCTTAAAACGTATTTAAACGAGTATAGATTGATTACAGATGCAGTGAATATATTAGATGGATTTATTATTAATATTGGAGTTAATTTTCAAATAACAGTTTATTCAAATTATAATAAAAGTGCAGTTGTATTAGCATGTGTACAGGCCGTAACTAATTATTTTGATATTAATAATAGAAAAATAAATCAACCTATTAATTTAAGTGAATTAGAGTTAGAATTAGCAAATGTTGAAGGTGTGGCATCCGTTCCTAGTGTTGAAATAATTAATATTGCACAAGATGGATATTCTCTATATACTTATGATATAAAGGCGGCAACACAAAATAAAATTGTTTATCCTTCAATGGATCCTTCTATTTTTGAATTGAAGTTTCCTAATACGGATATTAAAGGGAGAGCATTATAATGGTATTATTTTATACCGCATCACAAGATGCAACTATATATTTACAACAACCTTACCAAAATACTGGTATAGATGAAGTATTGGAAATATCTAAAGTATATTATGGTGATACACCTGATATGAGTAGAGTATTAATTCAATTTGATAACATTGAATTACCAGATGTTCCATTTAGTGCATCTTTACAACTAAAAATAACTAAAGCAGATGAAATTCCTGCAAGATTTAGTATTGAAGCATATCCTATTAGTGGAAGTTGGGAAATGGGTACTGGTACTCGTTTCGATAATTTAACTACTAATGGTGCAACTTGGATGTATCGAAATGGTGATAATACATCAACTAATTGGTATACAACAATGGATGGTATTACCGCATCTTATTCTCAATTTGTAACAGGTGATAGTAGTGGTTGGGGAGGTAGTTGGTATACAAGTTCGATAGCAACACAATCATTTAATTATAGATTAGATGATATTAATTTAGATGTTACTCAATTCTTTGAAAGATGGGCAGATAATGAATTAGTTAATAATGGAATTATATTAAAGTTTCCAACGGCAAATGAACAAGATACCGTAGATTATGGTAGTATTAAAATATTTTCAAAAGAAACCAATACAATATATCAACCTAAATTAGTAATTACTTATTTAGAAGATGATAGTATTAGTGGAAGTTTAGTGGATATTACAGATTATATTAATAGTAGTTCATATGATGTTCAATATAGAGTGTATTCTCCAAATATTAAAACATCTTATAATGAAGGACAAAAGGTAACTATAAAAGTGGATGCTAGAGAATTGTATCCGGTAAAACAATTTAATTCTACTTTTGCATATCAGGTAAAATATTATTTACCTACAACATCATATTATTCAATTATAGATACCGTAACAAAAGAAACTATAATTCCTTATTCTGATGCAAGTAGAGTAATACAAGGTGAATTTAATAATTTGGTAAAATTAAACTTAACCAACTGGCCTATTGGTAGAAACTACACATTATTGGTAAAAACAATAGATGTTGATAACGAAGAGATTTTTGAAATAGGTTCATTTGATATTTACGAATAATGGCAATAGAAACATCATACATTAATTTTAGTGATTTAAATTCAGAATCAACAATGTCTGCTAAGTTGTATATTGACCAATATGATGCAACTCAATTAGCAAATGCTATTGATATTAAAGTTACTGAATTAATTACAGGATTACCAACTGCAAGTTTAGATTTAGTTCCAAAACCTGTATATGATGCAGAAGTATCACATAGTGCAGATTTACAATTGCAAGTAAATATTTTAACAACAGATAACGATGCATTAAAATCTAGAGTTCAATCATTATTAGCAGATAGTAGTTCTTTATATACTGATAATGATTCTTTAAGAGTTGCCGCAGCTAAGTTACAAAATACAATAGATTCGGTTCAACAAACAACATTAGAATTAAGAACTAACTTAACTACATCTTTAACTAAAGCAATTAATGAAGCAACTGAAAGAACTGCATTAGAAGCAGAGAATGCGGGCTTAACGGCTCAAAAGAATGCTTTAATTAAACAGATTGATACTTTAAACAATTTATTAGCACAAGCAAATGCAACAATACAAGTAGCACAACAACAATTAAGTGCTAAACAACAAGCAGTAGCTGCGGGTGGTGTTTCTACTGGTGAATTATCCACAATAGTTTTTTCAAATGGAGATCCTACTAAGTTAATTCAACAAGGTGTAATGATATCTCAGGATTATGGTGGTGGATATGGAAGTAATGCAAAGGCAGGTCAATTTGCAGCAAGTGGTAATCCATTTGCTAGCACATATCAAACATATTTCGATGTAGTAGCTGGACCTAAAGATATATCTGTTAATATATCATTTAAAGGTGATGTATTACAATCTCCTTGGAATTTAGGAGTATCTTTACCAGTTCAATTAAAAGCAAATCAAACTCAAAGATTTCAAATGGATTCTCCATCTGCATACTTAAATCAATTACCTGGTCAAAATGGTGGTGGATTGTTTTCACATTCATCTCCAACACAATTAAATTATACTATGACTATAACAGCTACAGATATAGACCCTAATGGTAAAATTGAAAACAAAGATTTTGTAATGAGAATATATAATCATAACTAATTATGGCAATAAACGATTTCCAAAATATTGAAAATATTAATCTTAATTTAGATTCAACAGCACAATTAATTGCATCTAAAGATTTAACGATATTCAAAACAGGCGCGAAAAATATCACTGATTTTGGAATGTCTAATAATGATGTTATTGAATTTAGAATATATGATATTTCGAACAACTTATTACAACAAACAGGTGGTAATAATGTAAGATATATTCATAAAGATAATTTATCAAAATATCTATTAAGTACAACTGACCCTATTACACAAGAATTGATTTATAATATTGATGTTGAAAAATTAATTTATGAAGCAGGTTATGGTAATGGACAATTTAAAGTTTCATTTAATTTTTTAAAAAATTATTTAGGAAATGAGGATAAGAAACAAAGAGTATGGATACATGAAGTTTCACCTAGTAGAACTGAAATTAGAATAATGCCTTTATTGGGAAATGATGAAATTTTGAATCAAAAAATTACAAATAGATACAATTCTTTTTTAGATAAAGCAAATGAATTAAGAGAAGTTATTACTAATATAGAAAATACAATAGATTCAATTGAATTACAAATTAGTGATTTAATTGATAAATATTTTATTTCAACTCATGGTAAAGTGTGGTTAGATAAAGTTATAGCTGATTATAAATTTAATCATCTATCTTATACTTCATTTAAAACAAAAGTATTTAGTGATTTTAAAAATTCAGTTTACTATCAATTAAATGGTAAAGAATTTAATATTAATTCAGCTAATTATGGTAATAAAACAAATACACCATTTAATATAGATGAATTTTATAAAACAAATGATATAATATCAATATTACAAAATAGATTACATGAATCGATTGAATATAATTCATCATTTATTGCACAATATGATATTCCACAAATTGTAAAAGATTATACACAATCAAAAACTGATTCACAATTATTACAATCATTATTAGATACAACTTATACAACAAAAAGTAATCTAACACAAAACGATAAATTAGGTATAGTAAATAAAACACCAGTTACAATTGATACAACACCTATTACAACAATAAAAGAAGATGTGATAGTACCTACTCCTATTGCAGATCCATTGCCAGTAGAAACAACTACTCCAATATATAGTGGAGGTGGTGGAGGTTCGTATTCAAATGGAACATATTCAATGTATACTGGATTATCTAATTATATTGATTTTAATACAAACTATTTTAAATAAGGATATTTATAAGTAATGTTAGACTATTTAAGTAATTTATATTCCCAAAATATGGATGGTGCTACATACACACCATTCACTTCATTAGATGTCCTTAATAGTAGTTATGGAAATAATGGGGGTAGTATAACAAGTGGAGATAGTTCACAAATTAATACAAATACACAAATTGTTCCGCCACCTACACCAACTGGTGCAGATATAAAATTATTTTTAGATAATATAGGAACATATAAGAATCAAATGACTTTTAATGTACAAGGTCAATCTTATAATGAAGGTTCAGTATTATTAATTGATTCAAATACAATTAATGATAGTTTAGTAATTAAACCAATAGTAAATGATGGGTTTACATTAAAAAATTATTTTGAATTAAAAAAGACATTAGTAAATGATACTATACTAATTGATGGTGTATATGAGCCAACAAAAGTTCCTGGTATTACTTTAATTACATATAATGGCTATGGTTCTACACAAGCAACATCTGATTATGTTTTACCACAAACTATTGATTTGGGTTTTGATTTAACTCAAACACCAACAGTAAAAACATTTACAAGAATACAAAATGTTTATTTAGTTACAAACTACAATAATACTCAATTAAATAGTGAATTAGAGGTAACAATAAATTCTATTGACTTAGTATCACCTAAAACAATAAGAATAGGTGATTCGGTTGATATAACCAATGTAAATAATACTTCATCAGATTTATCTATTTCAATTAGTGGTTTATCATCATTTGATTTAAGTAATATTAGATGGCAATATTCTAGTAAATTTAATAGTAATAGTACATTTGATATTAATGATTTTAATATATTAACATCGGATAATTCTGGATTATTAAGAAGTTCTGATTTTAATTCTAATATTATTTTATTAATTGAAGTAACACCAAATACATCTAATTATCCTACACTAACATTAGGTGTAAACGATATTAGCTATAATATAGCAGAAAGTGTATTTACAAATAAAAGTTCTAAATTAATTTCAATTCCATATAATGCAAGTAAATTAGATGGTATTAAAATAACAACACCATATAGAACATTTACTCAGGCGGTAAGTAGAAACGCAGAATTAGATTTACAAAACGATTTTCAAAATAACGAAGGTCAATTTAAAATATTACTTACTCCATATTCAGAATTATATGGTGATGGTGTTACACAATCAATTATAGTAACAATTAATAAAGTATTAGATACACCTATTATTGATAAAATAGATTATCCAACAAATGTAGTAATACCTGTTTATAGTTTTGGTGATACTAATTTTACAATATCATTTGAAAGTAATTTAGCTACAAACGTATTTATTTATCATTCAACTGAGGATAACTCTAATTTATTTGGTAATTTTAATTCAAAAGATAGTATTCAACTTAATTATAATTCTATAAAGGCATTTAATACAAATGCAAAATTAGATTTATTATTAGTTCCATATAATGGAAATATAAAGGGGGAAATTGAAAGAATTAGTATTTTATTTGATGATCCTGGATTTTATGTTTCTACACAAAATTTAAAAGATGAATTATTTAATGCAATTGCATCTCAATTAAAATTTAATTTAAATAAACCAAATTATTTAAATCATTTAGCATCATTTGATATTGATGATAAACAAATTATAATTTCAAATTGGGATACTGATAATACAACTTTTACTAAATTTAAGAATGATGAATTAGGTAATAAAGTTCCAGATGGAGAAATAAATAAAAGTATTGTATTAAAATTATACGAACCATTACCTACTAATATTAACAAAAATGATGTATTATGGGTATCTGAACTTGTTTCTTTACCAATACTTCAATCAGTAATTGTATCTGGAACACTTACTGATAATACTATACCATTAAGACCCGCTAATTTTAATATTGAAGTTGATTTTGTAAAAGGTCAATCTACCGGTTTTCAATCATATGATGGATTAATATTAAGTGGTTCACAAAGTTCTCAACAAATAGTAGATACATATTTAGTTCAAAACTTTATAGATATCGAAGGAATTAATATAGATTATACAGATTTTTCTAATTTTGTAAAATATAGTAGTGCAGTTGAAAGATTAGCTAATTTTAAATATAAAAAAGATTTAATAGACTTTTATGATAATAAAATAGAAGTATTGTTACCATCTGCTAGTGTTTTACCAACTGTTCAATTAGATATTATAAATTATGAAAATAATAAAAATACATTAATTAATGGTTTTGATAATTGGGAAAAATATTTACAAAACAATGTATTTACTGGTTCTATTTCAACAAATGATTTATTATTAAATGAATATAACACATATTTAAGTAATGCAACTATATACGATAAGGAAAATGTAAATTCATTAAAATCAAATATTCCAAATCATATTATAGAAGATAGTGGAAATTTAGATTTCTTATTGTTCTTAGATATGATAGGAAACTATTTTGATATTATATGGTCTTACATAAATGGTATAAGCGATCAAAAGAAAATTGCAGAAACTAATAAATCTGGTATAGAAGATAAATTTTTATATCAATATTTGGAATCATTTGGTTGGGATGCTAAAAATCTTAATTCTAATAAACAACTTTGGAACTATGTATTTGGATTGAACGATGCAGGTTTAAATAACACATATACATCAGATGAATATTTAGGTGATAATACAATACAAATTACACCAGAACAAGCTACTAATCAAGTTTGGAGAAGAATTGCAAATAACTTACCATATCTATTAAAACATAGAGGTAGTGTTAGAGGTATTAATGCATTATTGACTTGTTATGGTATAGCTTCATCAAATCTTTCTATAATGGAATTTGGTGGACCTACAATCGATACCGTAGTAGATACTCCTAAATTTATATACGATAGTTTAACTTATAATTTAGTATTTGATAATAAAAATGCAAATTTAATAATACCATTCAATGGAACACCAAAACCACAGGCAATTGAATTTAAAGTTAAGCCTGCTGAATTTGATAATTATGGATTTATAAATTCTAATGATTTTCAATTAGGTATTGTTGTAAATGGACATGGTTCAAATAAGTTTGGTAATTTTACAATTAATCATACACAAGTTGTAGGTGAACCATATCCTTTTTATGATGGAAATTATCATAGTATTTTGGTAAATAAAGTAGGTGATACAATTACACTTTATGCAAAAACAAATGATAAAGATAGAATCATACAAAGTGGACAATGGAGTGCAACAATCGATGGAAGTTTATATGAATCAACTACACAGATTGAATTTGTTGGATTTAGTGGTTCATTAGAGGAATTTAGATTATGGCAAACACCATTAAGTGAAAGTGTATTTGATAATCACGTTATAATGCCTGAAGCTATAAATGGTAACACAATTTATAGTTCAACTGAAGATTTATTATTAAGATTAGATTTTGAAAGAGCACAAGATTTATCTTTAACGGGTTCAATAAATAATGTAGCTCCAAATTTAGGATATATTGATTCTATTACAACAGATCAATTTGGTATATCAGCAACTTATCCATATAATTATGAACCAGTAGAAAGAGAGTTATCATTGATAATTCCTAATAGTGGTGCAAGTAGATATTATACTAATAAAGTAAGATTAGAATCACAAGAATTAATATCCAATTTATCACCAACTCAAAGAGCAACTAAAAAGGCATTTGAAACATCTACAAAAGATTCTAATAGAGTAGGGTTATTATTCTCTCCTAATAAAGATTTAGATTTAGATATTGCAAAATCTTTAGGTGGTGAATCGTTTGATGATTATATTGGTGACCCTCAATATGAATATGGATATACAAATTATCCTGAATTAGATACTTTAAGAAATTATTATTTTGAAAGAGTAGGTGAAAGAAACATATATGAGTTTATTCGTTTAGTTAAATTTTACGATAAATCTTTATTTGTTAATTTAAAAGAAATGTTACCAGCTAGAGCAAATGTAACTACCGGTCTTTTAATAGCACCTCATTTATTGGAAAGAAATAAAATAAATGTAAATAGACCTAAAGCAGAAGCAGAAATCTTAGAAGGAGTTATAACTGATACTCAATTTAGTATTTTAGATGGTTCATATGAAGTATTAAATAGTGAATTAAATTTAGAAGATAGTTTATCTAATATATCCATAGTTAATGAAGATTTACCAGCTATTATAGATGCAACTGAAACTTACATTTTTAACGCAACAAATTTAAGTTATAAAGCAGAAATTAATACTATTGAAACTACATTGGCAGCAGGTGAGGTTGATTCACATTATGGAGTTATAAATTATAAAAGAATAAGTAGTTCTATACAAACTGAATTCGACTTAATGAATGCTGGACAAGTTGTAGGTATGGACCAAAACTATATTGATTATGGATTTAATACTATGTTTGATAATGGTTATGGTAAATACACATATGAAGAAAATGGTATATTTAAATCAAAGGGTGTTAGAGCATTTTTAGTAACAAAAAGAAATGGTGTAATTACTAAATTAAATCAAAATGGTGTTAGTGGTAGTGAAGCAAATATTTATACATCTTCTTATACTGAAGAATTATTAATACAGGATATTGGAATATCAAGTGGTAGTTTAGCGGGAGATCCTAATATTGTAAGTATAGTTACTGCAAGTGGTTATTTACCATCTCATTATATTTATAAAGGAGAGAAACACACTGGTATTCAAAATTTATTCTTTAGAGGTTCTAAACAAACAAGTGATACTACGATAGATGGAAAATCGCCGGTAGAAACATTTGTAACTAATCCAACTAAATTAAGAGTTACGGCACAGGGTAGAAGTAACAATGAACCTATATTAGAAGTAGATTAAAAATAATGTAAAGAAAAAATATTTTATATATTTATAAAAGAATAATAAACAAACTATGGCATATTTAGATAACACAACGATTACAGTAGATGCTATCCTTACAAAAAAAGGTAGAGAAAAATTAGCAGCTGGTCAACCATTAAACATCTCACAATGGGCATTAGGTGATGATGAAATTGATTATAATTTATACGATCCAGCACATCCAAAGGGTTCAGCATATTATGATGCAGCTATTTTAGCAACTCCAATTTTGGAAGCTAGTCCAGATGAAACTCAAGCATTAAAATATAAATTAGTAACACTTCCTAGTGGTACTGTTAAGATACCTGTTGTTTCTATTAATGTTCAAACTATTGCAGCTAAAACAACTGGTGGTCAATTTCCTATTACACCTTCAACTTCACCAGCAGGTAATTTGAATGGTGGTTATACCGCAGTTTTAGGTAATAAGAATGCAGGTACAATCGTAGGTGCTGGTTTAGCAAATGTAACAACAACTTCAACTACATTTACAAATAGTGTAACTGCAACAGCAGAAGTAGTTAAGGGTATGACATTTACATTCATTCCTAATAGTTCATTAACTTCAACAATAACAACAACATTGACTATATTTGGTAACGAAACTGGTGGTAGTATTACTATTCCTGTTACTGTTACTTATGTAGCTGCATAAAATAAATAAACGAATATGGCAACTTTAGGTTCAAATACTGGTACACAACTTACCAATGATTTAGCAACATATCTTAATCAACAAAAGCAAAATGCTAATGGAACATTAGATACAACTCAGTTAGCAGCTATCATTAATAATTATCTTACAACAGGTGAGAAATTAGTGATGGAAACTAATGTAACTACAAATTCAGTATATAAACAATTTAATACAACAGATGTAGTTCCTGCTAAAAATGAAGTAGTAACAACTGGTTTGTGGAGTAATGGTAGTGGAAGTTTATATACTTTTTATACAAGTTCAACTACAACTATTGCAGGTGCAAGTGGTTCTACAACTTCTCCTTATTATTACAATGTATATGCTTCAAATTTAACTGGTTCATCACCTGTTGAATTTGCGGTAACATATGGTGAAATAAGTGGTGCGGGTGTTCCAACAACTGCAATCGATCAAAATTCAACATTAGCAACTAAAGCTACTTATTTCCAATATAGAGCTTTATTAACTGATAGTGCTGATAATTTCTTTACTTTTTATAGTGGAAGTACTCCAGATGCATTTGCTTCAGATGACTTTTACGCAATTAACTTAAGTAGAGCAAATTATAGAGAAAGAGTAGATGCCGGTAATTGGAGTATTAGTTTGAGTGGTTCTAATGGTTTATTTACATTCATAGATGATAGTAATAATAAATTCGAATCTAACACAGCTGGTTTAACTGTTTATAACATTGTAAGTGGTTCATTAAATTTAGGAACAAATCAAAACGCAACTATATCAACACATACCGCATCAAATGGTGTTGGTTATGGTAAGTTCTATCCTGATTTTGGTATTTTAATATTTAGTCCAGATGCATTGGCATCAACAGTTGGTTCTGAATTAAGTGGTTCATCACAAACTTCAACATACGATTATACTCAACTTAAATTCTTAAGTGCAATTCAAAAGGGTGGTAATTTTGAAGCAAGAAGAATTGAAAATTTATCAACTGCACACTATTTTGTAAGAGTTAATAACAGAGAATTTAATTTTTCTAATAACCCTACTTATACTGATGCTACTGGTTCATTTACTCAACCAACATTCACAACAGATCCTTTATCTTATATTACAACAATTGGTTTATTTAACGATGCAAATGAAATGATTGCAGTAGCTAAAACATCTCAACCAATAGCTAAATCATTCAGTAAAGAATTATTATTGAAAGTTAAATTAGATTTCTAAGATATTCAATCTTATATAAAACAAAAACCCAACCTTAAAAAGTTGGGTTTTTGTTTATTGGAATATTTATATTAGATTATGTTAAAACAAATTCCTAAATCCGATATTAATTATAGACCATTTAAGGTTTATAAAACATTTACTCTTACTGAAAATGATGTTACTGCTTCTTTGGTATTTAATCATACGGGTAGTACGGATTCATTATCACCAATAGAATTAACTGAGCAAGGATTATATCACCAATTATACACAATGTATTATAGGGATCCACATAATCCGTTCACATCGTATGGTGATATATTGCCAATTTCTGAATCTTATAATACTACAACTTCACAAAGATATTTAAGTGGTTCAGCGTATGTTTTACCTATACCACAAAAAATGTATGGAGAAGGAATAAAACCTGGTAGTGTTATTTTAAATAGTAATGTTACCGGTGATTATTCTATGGATGATTCATATGGTAATTTAATTTCAGATACCAATGAATTTATATTAATTTCATTAAATGTTCAAGATGGAACTTTTACATTTGTAGATTCAATTGGAAATCAAAATACGTTATCCTTTACCGAAATTAATATGAACAATGGTATTATTTCAATAGTAGGACAACTAAATTCTTTTACAAACTTTTCGGCAAATATAAATGGTGATTCAATTAGTTTTGTTGGTGTAATAGAAGGAAATCCAAATATTAGTAAGAGAATAGTAGGTAATGTTATTTATTCACATGGATTAATTATAATTACACATGATGTATTAGGAAATAATTTAGGATATTTTAATGATTACCATTTAGAATATAAATCGACTAATACCATTTATGAAAATGAAATATTATTGGTAGTAGAAGAAGATGAGTTTAATATATCTACTAACAAAACAGCAATAGGATTAGTAACTGGTTCATATTTTGAGAGAACCACTATAAATAATCCAATAATAGGATCAGATGGTATTAGTTTAGCAGGATTTGATGATTATATGTATAGTTCATCGGTAGATACTACTGGTTCATATTTAGCACCTTATATAACTACAATTGGGTTATATGATGATAATATGGATATGGTAGCAGTTGCTAAATTAGCTAAGCCTGTTAAATCAATGCCAGACTTACCTGTAAACTTTTTAGTAAGATTTGATACTTAATATATGTTTATAATTTATTATCACATATTTGCAACCCCAGGTGTGATAGATATTTTAAATGAACATTTTTACTTAATAGAAAAATATTTTAATTTTGAATATCAATTAAATATCGGTATTTGTACTAGTAATCATAAAAATTCATTAAATGATGTTTTAGAATATTTAAAAACAAAAAAATGTATAGTTAGGGATATTAAAGATTGTCATTCTGAATGGGTTACTTTAGATTTACTAGAAGGTGATAAAGTTACATATAATGATGATGATATAATAATGTATTTTCATACTAAAGGTATAACACATATAAACGATACCGAAAAATATAAAAGAATGGTTTCATGGAGACAACTTATGAACTATTTTTTATTAGAAAGAATAGATGATGTAATAAAAATTCTTAATAACACCGAACATAATATCTATGGTGTTACTAAATTTATGTATGATTGGGAACAACAAAAAAGACCTGGACATTTTCATATGATGGGTAATTTTTGGGTAGTTACTGGTAAATATGCAAAAACAATTAATACTACAATAGGTAAGAGAGATGTTAGAACTGATGTAGAAAATAGATTTTGGCAATTAGGTGATAATCCAAATCCATATCAAATATATCATTATAATACTAATATTGATATTGAAACACTTTATTTTAAAAGAGAAGATTACGAAATAAAATAAATAATTATATTTATATTAAACAAAATACAATGGCAATAATAGATACATACAATAAAAGTGGAATAGCAGATAAAATTGGTAATAATGCTAAAACATCTGGATTTATACCTAATGAACAACAAGGTAATCCTTCACAATTCGATTTAACTGCAACTACTTTAGATAAAAAGGATTTAAATGGTAATTCAACTGCACCATATACTCCAAAGAAAACTTACGAAGACGTTACTCCTAGACAATAATAATGGCAAAGAAAAAAGTTACAAAAAGTAGTGGTTGGGTAGCAAAAAAGAATGGTTTTAAAAGTGGTTTAGAAGATTCAGTTTCCCAACAAATAGAGAGTAAAGGAATTAAAGTAGAATATGAAACCGAAAAAGTTAGTTATATCATACCTGCTTCACCTCATACTTATCATCCTGATTTTAAGTTACCTAATGGTATCAGGATAGAAACGAAAGGTAGATTTGTAATAGCTGATAGAAAGAAACATTTATTAGTTAAAGAACAAAACCCTCAATTAGATATTCGTTTTGTATTTACCAATTCAAAGAATAAAATTAACAAAAATTCTAAAACTACCTATGCAGATTGGTGTGATAAAAATGGGTTTAAGTATTCCGATAAGGTAATACCAGATGAATGGTTTACCGAATAATTTGGTAATTTCGACTAATTTCCGTATATTTGATATATGGAGATAATACAACTTTTTGATAAATACATAGGACCAAGCAAAGCTCTTAAGAAAAATGAGTATGCATATCATTGTCCTTTCTGTCATCATCACAAACCAAAATTACAAATAAACGATAAAACACATAAGTTTCATTGTTGGACTTGTAATGCCGGCGGTAATCTTATTTATTTAGGTAAGAAGATTGGAATGAGTGATTTAGACCTAAATGATTTATTGTCTAAATGTGGTATTAGTGAAGAAACCCGTCGTAAATTGAAAGATGATTGGACAGGAACTCTTAAGGAATTATTAGATAAACTTTGGCAAGAAGAGGAAGAACAAGAAGCTGAAAACACATCACAATTATTATTACCAACAGAATTTAAGTCAGCATTAGAACTGAAAATAGATAAAAAGAATCCAATTGAAGGGCATGCTATAAAATATCTTAAAGAAAGAGGCATAACTAAAAAACATATTATTAGATATAATATTGGATTCTGTGCTAAGGGTTTATATGCTGGTAGAGTTATTATTCCATCATATGATAGTAGAAATCAATTAAATTATTTTATAGCAAGAAGTATATTTCCTGATGAGAAACAAAAGTATAAAAATCCTCCTGTATCTAAAGATGTTATAGTTTTTGCTAATCAAATTGATTGGTCGCAACCTATTACTTTATGTGAAGGTGTATTTGATGCTATAGCTCTGAAGCGTAATGCTATTCCACTTTTAGGTAAGTTTGTTCAGAAAACACTAATGGGTGCATTGAAAAATACTAAACCAGATGTTTACATTTGTTTAGATAATGATGCACAAGAAGATGCATTAGTATTATATGATAAAATTAAATCATATGTAAAATCAGTTAAAAACATTAAGTTAGATGGTAAAGATGCGGGTGAAAATTCTTTCTCAAATATTTTGAAATATCAGAAAAATTCCGTAACTTTGAGTTGGGAAAGCTTAATAAGAGAAAAACTATTATCTTTTAATAGTAGTTCATTAAAATAAAAAAGAAATGAATAAATTAAAAAGAATTTATCACATTGCAGACATTCACATTAGAAACTTAAAAAGACACCAGGAATATAGAGAAGTTTTTAATAGATTATTTGAAGACATTAAAAAGAGGGGAACTGAAGATTCCCTTATTTATTTAGCTGGAGATTTGGCTCACGCTAAATTAGAAATGTCACCGGAGCTTCTTAACGAAATAAATTATTTTCTTAAGAAGTGTTGTGAATTATGTCCTACTATTCTAATTGCTGGAAACCATGATTGTAATTTAAACAATGTTGGTAGATTGGATGTATTGAGTCCAATTGTAGAAGCATTAGATTTACCTAACTTAACTTATTTAAGAGATACTCAATCTTATACCTATGGGGGTGTAAGATTTGATTTATTTTCTATTTTTGATGATAAAGAAAATTGGAAGTTTGAACCAATTACATCAGATACTACAAATATTGCATTATTTCACGGACCAATTTTAGATGCAACTACTGATGTAGGTTATCATATTTCTTCTAGACATTTTACAACTGAAATGTTTGATGGATATGATTTAGCTTTATTAGGTGATATTCATAAAAGACAAACTATGATTTCCCCAGATGGTTGTAAAGTAGTTTATCCTGGTTCCCTTATTCAGCAAAATCATGGTGAGAAATTAACTGAACATGGTTATGCTATTTGGAATATTAGTGATTTATCAGTTGAATATGTAGATATTCCAAATGATTATGGTTATTATACTTTACATGTAGAGAATGGTATTGTACCTGATGTAACTGATATGCCTGTTAAACCAAGATTAAGAGTGTTGGTTTCAAAGACAGATGCCGCAGATATGAAAAGAGTTACTACTGAAATTAAAAAGAAATATAAAGTAGATGAGTTTACTATTACTCGTACCGATACATTAGCTCGTTTAAGAACAGGCAATAGAGATGGTAAGTTGAATGTAGGTAATGTAAATGACCCTCAATATCAAGCCGGTCTTATCAAAGATTATTTAGGTAGAAACTATATGTTAGATGCCGAAACATTAGGTAAGATTGAAGATTTGAATACTAAATTAAATAAGAAACTTACAGATGAAGATTTAGTTAAGAATATAACTTGGAAGCCAATTCGTTTTGAGTTTGATAATATGTTCAGTTATGGTGAGAACAATATCGTTAACTTTGATAATATGAAAGGGTTAATGGGTGTGTTCGCTCCAAATGCCGCGGGTAAATCTTCTTTATTCGATGCATTATCTTTTTGTATATTTGATAAGAGTAGTAGAGCATTCAAAGCAGCTAATATCTTAAACAATCGTAAAACAGAATTTAAGTGTAAGTTAGAATTTGAAATCAATGATGAGAAATTCTTTATTGAGAGAACTGCTAAATTAGCTAAGAAGGGTGACACAGTTAAAGTAGATGTAAACTTTTGGAGATTGGAGGGTGATGAAATGATTTCTCTAAATGGAAACGAAAGAAGGGATACGGATAAAGCAATCGAAAGTTATTTAGGAAAGTATGAAGATTTTGTATTAACTGCATTATCTTTACAAGGAAACAATTCCCTATTCATTGATAAATCACAATCAGAAAGAAAAGATTTATTAGCTCAGTTTATGGGTATTAATGTATTCGATAAGTTATATGATTTAGCAAGTGAGGATATTAAAGAAGTTCAGGTCTTATTAAGAAACTTTAAGAGAACTGATTTTACATCAGAGTTAGCAACAGCAGAAACTAAATTAGAAGAACTTAATGATGAGTATGAAGAATTAGAAATTGAGAAAGAAAGTTACGAAGATAGACAAGATGAATTAAATGAAAAGATAACTGAATTATCAGCTCAATTAGTTCCAATGGATGGTAATTTGAATATTGATGATTTGAATACTAAAAAGGAAAAATTAGAAAATAGTTTAGAGGAATTAAAAGAATTAAGTATTGTTAAAGTGGCCAATATTAGTGATATTATTGGTAAGGTAGTAGAACTAAAAAAATTATTGGCTGAAAAAGCAACTCCTAATGGTATTGATATAGAAATTGTATATTCTAATTATAAAACAGAACAATCAAAGTTATTAGAAGCAACTAAAGTATATGATACTGCAAAATTACATTTGAGTTTAGCAGAAGAAAAGATTAAACATTTGGATAAACATGAATATGACCCTAATTGTAAATTCTGTTGTGATAATACTTTTGTAAAAGATGCAACAAATGCAAAAAATGCATTACCTCAATTACAAGAAATAGTAAATCAAGCCCTAATAGATTGTACAGGTATTCAACAAACTTTAGATACAATGGAAGGTATCGAGAAACAATATAACGAAGTAGTTGATTTAAAAGCTAAAATACAAAAGGGAGTTCAAGCACATACCAATAGAACTTTAGAGTTTAATGGTATGATTACTCAAAAAGAATTATACGAAGCACAATTAACGGCGGTTGAAATGGATATTGTAAGATACCACGCCAACGAAGCAAACATTCAAAATAACAATGTATTGAATGGACAAATTGAAACTATTAAAGTTCAATTAGCAAGTGTAACAAAAGATTTAAGAAATATTAATTCTACCCTATTGCAAGTTAATGGTGATATTGCAAAAGCAAATTCTTATATAACTACCATTACTCAAAAAATGGAAGAAGCTAAAGGATTAGAAGAACAATATCAAATCTACGAATATTATTTAGATGCAGTTAAGAGGGATGGTGTATCATATGAATTGATTGCAAAGGCTCTACCAGTGATAGAAGGTGAGGTTAATAACATCTTACAACAAATTGTAGAGTTCGGTATCGTCTTTGATATGAGTGGCAAGAATGTGAACGCTAGAATTGTTTATGAGGATCAAAGTTGGCCATTAGAAATGTGTAGTGGTATGGAAAAATTTGTAAGTGGGTTAGCTATTAGAGTTGCACTTATTAATGTATGTAATTTACCTCGTCCAAACTTCTTAGTAATTGATGAAGGGTTTGGAACATTGGATAGTGATAACTTACAATCTATCTTTATGATGTTTGATTATCTTAAAACACAATTTGATTTCATTAATATAATTTCTCACTTGGATGCAATGCGAGATATTGTAGATACATTGGTTGAAATTAAAAAAGTAGATGGTTTTTCTCAAATTCAATATAAATAATATTTATTTTTATGAATATTGAACTTAATAATAAACTATTAAAAAATGGATATCTTTCATTTCAATTAGATAATGAAACAAAAGAACAATTAAAACAAATTGCAAATAAATTAAAAAAAAATGAATTTACACACTTAAGACATACTGGATGTGGAAATTCTGATAGTTCATTTGATTCATTTGAAAATTTAGAAAAATTAAAAAATGAATACGCACCTCAAAAAAAATGGCAAGTTTGGTATCAAGATAATAATTTTAGAACAAAAATAACAGATGAAGAGTATTCTTTTATTCGTAATTTATTTACATCTATTATAGAAAATTTATATCCTGTTGATTCTTATGATAAAGATTTTTTCATAAATTGTACAATGTATAACAAAGGTTGTTATATAAATAGTCACACCGATGGTGCAGCCGGTCATAGACTTACAAATATACTCATTTACTTAAATGATGATTATATTGATGGTATGGGTGGAGAAATAATAATTAATAAAGAAAAGGTAAAACCTGAATTAGGTAACGTTGCAATAATTGATTTTTCAAAAAACAATCCAATACATGAAGTAACTGAAGTATTAGATGAAAATTTTAGAAGATTAACCATAATAGTTGAATTAGCACGAAATACTCAAAAATAGAATATTTATAAAAAAGAATATTCTATAATGGCTGTTGATATAAAAGTTGCACCGGATGAAAAATTAGAATTAGTTCAAACATATATTACTGATACTAATCCAAATTCTGATTATTTTGTTATAAGTGAACTTCCTGATACATTTTCTGGAGGTAAAAACGCATTCTTAATAGCAGGCAGTGATAAGTTATTAGCTAATACAGAAGTAAAAGTTCAAGTTAGAGATGCAGCGGGTAATGTTTGTTATATAGAATTTTCAAACGGATTACCTACTGAATATTATGAAGGTAATTCTAAAGTAGTTGCAGTTTATGTATATCCTACACTTACTTCTTTTGGACCTGCAACAATTACTATATTAGGTCAATTAAAAGATGTTCCTACTGAATGGAGTGGTTTATATAATGTAAAATGGCAAAAACAGGTTAATATAAATCCTGCATTAGCAAATACAACTAGAGTAAGATTATATAAAAGACCATTAGTTACAATTTCAGAAATATTAGAACCACTTTATTCAATTGTTAGTGGTAGTAAAGTAGCCTCATTAGTTACACAATCATTTGCATCAATTAAAGTAAATCAATTAGAAACTTTTGCAGGAGATGTTGCTAGAGTAAAAGTATATAGAACATCAGCAGGAGATATAGCAGATTATGAATTAATTCAAGATATATCGATAGAAGCAAAAAATCTTTTAACTACATATGCTTTAACAGGTAGTGTAGTTGGAAATGCAGGTATATTTGGTCCAGATAGTTTAAGTAAAGTTTGGAATACCGGTTCATTAAATGCACAATTAAATTCAACGTACATTAATGATGGTTTGCAATTAGATGGGCATGGATTACTTACATATACATCATCGTTAAATTTATTAAGTTCAAATACATACGAATTAGAATTAGATACATTTTTTACAGGTTCAACTTCAACAAATTTAGTAGCATACATTAGTGGTACACAAAATGGTGCAATTCCAATTACTACATTTAGTGGTTCAACTCCAACTAAAAACTTTGGTACTACTACAATACCATTTACAATACCTAATGATGAACCAACTGCAAGTTTATATTTTTCACAATCAGCAAGTGAATGGCATGTTGGAAATATTTCATTAAACCTTTCACAAGATACAGCATTTTCACCAAACGAAGTTAGTTTTATTACATCTATGCCAACGGTATTAGGCAATGAAACGTTTAATTTTAAGTTTGAATTATATGATATAAACAATAACTATGTACCAATTGCAATAACACAAAGTGCTTTATTTACTGGGGGTAATAATAATGTAGGTGGAACTTTACTATTAATTAGTGGATCAACATCGGCATCAAATGCAGCAATATTAGCCTTATCACAATCAGTAAGTGGAACAATTGGTGTAGTAACTGGTAGTGTATCATATGTAAGTACAAGTGTATCTCAATCATTTTACACATCATCAGTATATTCTGCCTCATTACAAAGTTCATCTTTATATATTAGTTCATCTATTAGTGGAACAATATCAAATGTATCTCAAAGTGTAAGTGGAACAATATCATTTGTAAGTTCATCTTTGAGTAGTAGTATATCATCATCTATATCAACTTCAATTGCATTTGCTAGTCAATCTGTATACAATTCATTATCATCCTCATATGCAAAAGTTCAACAACTAGCAGATGGTGGATATAGTGGTTCTTTTATTAGTGGGAATGTAATGTATGCACCGGTAGTTGGTGGACAATTAGGATATTTTAGTAGTTTATTTAGAGTAGGTCAAGAACCTGGCTCAATTTATTTAGATGCTAGAACTTCTACCAGAAAAATATACATAGGTGGAGTAAATTCAACCGGTTCATATAATAGTGGAAGTACTCCAGTTTATATGGATAGTGCTGGAAATTTTTCATTAGGGTCTGGATTATTATGGGATGGTTCATCATTGACAGTGAATGGTACAATAAATGTAACGGGTGGAAATGCAGCCACACAAGCATATGCAAGTAGTTCAGCATTCACACAGGCAAATACAGCATATACAAATGCAGTTTCAACGGCAAGCGGTAGTTCATACACAATGGCAACTACATCTGCAAATTCAGCATACACAAATGCTTCAGCAAGTGCGTATACAATGGCAACCGTATCATCCAATACGGCATATAATAATGCAAAATCAGTAGCAGATAGTATTGCAAATGGAACATATAGTGGTGGAACATTAATAACTGGAACAAGTATAGTATCTCCTACAATAGCAGGTGCAAATGGATATTTTTCACAAACTTTTAAAGTAGGTAATGGTGGTATTACATTAGATGGAGTTAACAAATTAATTTATGTAGGTGCAGGACATTTTAACAATGCAGATACTTCGTTCTATGTAGATAATAGTAGTAATTTTTCTTTAGGTAATAAACTTAGTTGGGATGGTTCAACATTAACAGTTAGTGGAACAATTAATGCAAATGCAGGAACTTTTAGTGGAAACATTACATCTACTGCAACAATTAGTGGTGGTACTATATCCGGAGGTACAATTAGTGGTGGTAGTATTTCAATTGGTAGTAATTTTAGTGTTGATGTAGGTGGTAATATGGTTGCTAATAATGCTAATATAGCAGGAGCAATTACCGCCGGCAATGGTTCAACTATTGGTGGTTGGACAATATCAAACTCACAAATATATGTACCAAATGCAATAAATTTAGATGCAATTGCAAAACAAATATCAGTTGCCGATGCTTCTGGCGTTCCTAGAGTTGTATTAAATCAAAATGCAAGTTTATCTTCATTAACAGGTGGTGGCGGTTCAAGTGGAGGTTATGGTGGGGGAAGTGGAACTAGTGGAACTAGTTTTTCTAGTACAGTTACAAGTTTTACTGCAAATAGTGGACAAACTTATGTTGTAAGTGCTAATATAAATCAATCAGATGCAGCATATGCAATTACGTTAAATACATTTGGATATTATAGTGGATATTATTCAACATTTATTTACATAACAAATGGTTCAACTACTTATACATTATTTAGTTTTAGTCATTCAATATCTCAAAAGAATAGCACGTATTCGGCTTTAGGTGGTATTAATGGAAAATCTGGAACCCTTTCATTTACAGGTGATGGAACTACATGGTCTATAACAACATACACATATTATTCCGGTCCAAATACAATTGATTATTCTAACTATGGATTATCTTCACCTTCATTTAATTACTCATATGCAGTTGATGTATCTAAAACTGAAATAATACCTGGTGGTTTACAAGTTGTAACAACATCAACTCAATATGTTCAAGCACCAAGAACGGCAGGTACAGCATTAATTGTTGGGGGTAATATAACAGCAACAGGTACTATAACACCAGGTGTATCGGATGGTAGGCTAAAAGAAAATATAGTTAATATAGATAAACCATTAGATAAAATAAATAATATAAATGGTGTTTATTTTAATTATACAGATGAAGCAAATGTGTTTGTACCACATTTAGGTAAAAATAGACAAGTTGGAGTTATTGCACAAGAAATAAATTCTGTATTTGAAGAAATACCAGAATTAACTCCAATATCTCCATTTGATAATGATGGACAAGGAAATTCAAAAACAGGTCAAAATTATATGACTGTTCAATATGAAAAATTAGTACCTTTATTAATTGAGGGTATAAAAGAATTATCTAAAAAAGTATCTTCATTAGAAGCACAATTAAGTGGTTCAAAATAAAATGTTATGTTTGATTTATTAGTTACAACTGGAGCAGGTAATGTTCCTATGGGTGGTAGTGATTTATGGGTAAACAATTTTATAGAAAATGTAATACCATTTTTAGAACATCCAACTGTTTTATTAATTGATGGTAGAATGCCTAATGGGTTTGATCCTGATTCTATATCATGTCAATATGTATTTGGAAAGGAAAACCCTTTATTAGTAGAACCTCTTTTAAGAAATTGTAGAAGAATACATTTTTTACATAACAATTATTATCGTAGAGATGAATTGTGGGAATATAAAAATAAATTTCATACTATATTCTGTCACGCCTACATTAAAGAAATTATAAATACTAATGTAGATTTGGGATTAGATAGAGTTTATTTACCTACTACAATGGATTTACAATGGGAACAAGATGTAATGAATCAATGTAAACAAATAGTTTGGATTGGTTGTAATGATGGGTTAGTACAAAAAGATTTCAAAGATAAATGTATTCAAATTCCAAACTACTACGAATTTCAGATTAATAATGAATATCGTTGGATGATAGATAAGATAGGATATGCGGCCCGTAGTGAGACACGAAAGTGTTTTCATTTTTTAGATGGACATAGGGGATATGCATGTACGGATTGGATGGGGTATGAAAATCTTAAAGAAGGATTAAACTTAGATTTAAAAAAGGTAAGATTTTACCCATATAATTTGGAAAATCATAGAAATTTCTTTAACTTAGACTTTACGATATTTCACGGTTGTTATGTAAATGAACCTTTTGGATATTCTATATTTAACGCTGTAGATTATGGTAAACTTCCAATACTAAACAAATATTGGATGCCAAGAATACCATACAAATATAGAGCATCAACAAAAGAGGAATTTAATAAAATGTATGAAATAATGTGTGATGATTTTGAAGTTGAAAGACAATATCAATTTAAATTATTAAAATCATCATTATTAAAATACGATAACAAAAGTGAATGGATATTAGAAATAGTTAATTTATTAAATAAATGATAACAAATAAAGATTACATTAAAGAATTTATTTCAAATAATCAAGAAGTAGATGATTACGGAGACCAGGTTTTGTTAAATGTGCCATATCGTTGGTCACATGGTGCAACGGATGATCATTTAGGTGATGGTTTAATTATTTATTCTCTAATTCAGTTTATGAAAGCAAAAGTATGTGTTTGCCTTGGTAGTGGAGGTGGATTTATACCAAGAATAATGACACAGGCCAGAATTGATTTACATTCACAAAATATATTTGAAGGTGATGCTAACTATAATTGGGGTGATATAGGAACTACCTATGTTGTAGATGCAATGAATGGTATTGGTGGTAATGTAAATTGGTTTAAAGAAGAATCCTTTTTTAGAAGAGTATTTTCACCTAGGATAATTGCGGATACAACTACAAACGCATTTCATAATTATTTCGTATTAAATGATATTAAGATTGATTATTTACATATTGATGCGGGACATTCATATGAAAATGTAAAGGAAGATTTTGATTTATATTCTCAGTTAATGAGTGAGAACGGAATTATATCAATTCACGATACTGACCCTAATTATGCAGATAAATACATAGTTACAAATGAAGTGAAGGATAGGGGTGATTTTGATGATTGGAACGGCCCTATTCAATTAGCAAAAGAAATAGATAATGAAAAATGGGAAGTATTTAATTTATTTAATTTTGGTATTATAAAAAATAAACCAGCATCTACTGGATTAACATTAGTAAGAAGAAAATAATGAAAAGATTAGTTACCGTAACCGGAAGTAGAACAAATACACTTACACATTTTTTTAAATACTATCAAACTTTAGTAGATGAAATATATGTTGTAGTATACGAATGGGAAGGTATGAGCACATATGATGAAGTAGAAAGAATATCAAAACAATTTCCTAATGTTAATATTATTAATCGTTCTAAAAAAGAAAAATTTAATTGGGAGCATGTAACCTATCTTTACAATCAAACTAAAATGTTACATCCAAATGATTGGTGGATAGTTGCAGATGATGATGAGTTTCATGTTTATTCAAAAAATTTAAATGAAATAATAGAAGATTGTGATAAAAATGGTTGGGATTTAGTTAGAGGTGGTTTTGTAGATAGAATAGGTAAAGAGGGTGAATTTGTAGAATTAAAAGAAGATGAATATATATTCCAACAATTTCCATTAGCAGGTTTTTTTCGTTATCCCTTAAGTGGAGCATGTCCTAATAAAATTTGTATAATGAAAGGATATATAGAATTAACACCTGGTCAGCATTATGCAAAAATAGATGGACAAACAACTTGGAAATGGCAAGGTTGGAATCATCCTTTAATAGCACCAACAAATGAATATAGTGTAATAGTTAATCATTTTAAATGGGATAGTACTTGTGTTGATAGAATAAAACAAGTAGCAGATATTAATCAAAGATATTCATATTCAAAAGAATATCAGGAAATGTACGATGCTATAAAACTAAATAATTTTAAGATTGATATTTATGATGAGAGGTTTATGATTGAAGAATGTGGTTGGTACCAGTATTCTAAGTGGGATAAACTTTTTAAAATAATTCAGTCTATTTAATTTGGTTATATAAATAAAATTCGTTACATTTAAATATGAGTAATCATAAATTAGCAATAATAATTCCTTATAGAGATAGGAGAGAACATCTTGATATTTTCTTGCCACATATGGTTGCATTTTTATCTAACAAAGATATTGATTACAAATTATTTATTGTAGAACAAAGTGATGATAAACCATTTAATTATGGTAAGATTTGTAATGTAGCATTTGATTTATTAAAAGATGAATACGATTATTTTTGTTTTCATGATGTTGATATGTTACCTACATCTGATAAAGCAGATTATAGTTACAAAGATTATCCTGTTCATTTAGCAACTAGAGTACAAGTTCATGATAATACATTACCTTACTTACAATATTTAGGTGGTGTATTTATAATTCCAAAAAAACAATTTGAAGAAGTTAATGGCTTCTCTAATGAATATTATGGTTGGGGTTATCACGACTTAGATTTATTATATAGAATGGATAAAGCAGGTCTAAAATTAGATTCGGAATACATTTATCCTAGAATCGATACTGAATATGAAATTGATAAATTAAAAATTACAGATTCAATTAAAAAAGAAAAAGTAACTTATTTAAAATTTGATGGTGAAACCCAAATGGAAATTTTACCAAATAAATTTTTAAAACCGTTTACAACCGATTCATTTACTATTTCAGCATGGATAAACTTTGATCAATTTGTAAAAGAAGAACAATATGTAGTTTCATTTCCTGGATATAATAGTGGTATATCAATTCAACCTGATAATACTTTAAGATTTAATTTTTGGGGTAAAGATTCAAAATACTATTTTAATTACAAAAAACTTAAACCAAATCAATGGCATCATATTGTTGCAAATGTTGATTTTGATTCTAATAAATTAAAATTATTTATAGATACATTTGAAGAAGGATCTAAAATAGATAGTTTAACTCAATTTGAATTACCATTGTGGGATTATACAAAAGATAAAATATACATTGGATGTGGTTCACATGGTAAGAATATGTTTAGAGGAAAATTAGCTAATTTATATTTCTTTGATTATAATTTAAGTGAGTCTGAAATTAAAAATTTATACTTAAACGGATTAGTTAATAATAGAACATTACAAACACAATTTGAGCCAGTATTAAAATATCAGTTCAATAATTTCTATAAAAATTATTTAATAGATGGTAGTAAAAATCATAACCATTCTACATTATATAATGAACATGGTAGTAATTATTCTCAATATTTAGGTAATACTGAAATTATAAAAACTACAAAAATAAAATTACCTAAAAGAATAGAAGCAACATTTCAATCGTTACCACATGATAACGATACTAATATTGTTGAAAGATTTAATGGATTTGATCCTGATACTATTGAAAACGGATTAATATTTTTTAAAGATATTCTTACTAAAAAAATAACAACAGATACAATTGGATTAAGTAATTTGAAATATAAATTTATTGAGAATGAAAAATTTGATGAACATACAAATTGGATTAAAATAATACTTTAAATAAAACATATGGCAGACAAAAAAGAATTATCATTAGAAGAAAGAAATGTTATAGCTTTAGAAAAACAAGCAAAAGCAACTGAAAGGTTAGCATATGCAGCTGAAGATATTGCAGAGTTTTTCCACATCTCTGATATTGGTAAATTTACTGAAAAATTAGAATGGTATTTATATGAATTTCACCAAATCTTAAAGACAAGACAAGTAGGTGGTTCATCATCTAGACCTGATAAAAATTACGAAAGAGAAGCATAATGCAAAAACTAGCAATTATAGTTCCATATCGAGATAGACAATCTCACTTAGAAGTATTTATTCCTTATATGGAAGAATATTTAAAGAATTATGATTACAAGATTTTTGTCATAGAACAAAATGATAGTAAACCTTTTAATAGAGGTAAACTTTTAAACATTGGTGCAAGAATTGCAATTAAAGAAGGATTTGATTATTTTGCATTACATGATGTGGATATGTTACCATTAAAAAATGTAGATTATTCTTATCCAGAAACACCTGTACATTTAATATCAAAAGTAGATAAAGAAGTTCCATTCGTTGATTATTTTGGTGGTGTAACTTTATTTAATGTACATGATTACAAATTAGTTAATGGATATTCTAATGAGTATTGGGGGTGGGGGTTTGAAGATGATGATTTATTATATAGATGTATACAAAGAAATATACCATTAGATAAAGTGGCATATGGTATAAAAGATAATAATTATTTGATTAATTATTTTAAATTCGATGGAAATACATCATATATTAAAATACCTTATAAGAATTTTCAATCCATATTTAATTCTGATTTTACATTATCAATTAAATTAAAACCGGAAGATACTAAAACTTCATTAAAAGAAACATTTGATGAATATTATGCAGTATCAATTCCAGGTAGAAACACTGGTATTTCATATACATCATTTAAAAGATATAAATCAGAAATTTGGACAAAAGATGATAAATCAAAATCTATTCAATCAGATATATTAGGTGAAATATGGTCGCATTTAGTTTTAGTTAAAGAGAGTAATCAAATTTCATTTTATATGAATGGTGAATTAATTGGAACCGAACAACTAAGTGATTTATTGTATGAATATGATAATGATTATTTTTATATTGGTGTAGGTAATCCAACATTAGATAGTAAACAATTTTATTTTAAAGGATTAATTGCTGAGTTTGCTATTTGGAATATTGCATTAGATAAAGATAATATAAATGAAGTATACGAAAATTCATTATATAAATCAATCATTAACGATTATAGAAAATATAACAAATCAAAATATCTTAAATGTTATTATGATTTTAAAAATTTCAAAGGAGATATTATACAAGATTTAAGTGGTAATAGAAACAATGGTATGATGTATAATTGTGAAGATGGTATTATACTAGATAAATTTGAAACAGAAATAGTAGTTCCTATCAGAAGAAAAGGACAATTTAAAACATTAAAACATACATCTAATTCTACAATTGGAAATAATTGGATTCATTCAGAAACAAGAAATAACCAAGAAAGATTTTATAATGAAATGAAAGGTAACATTGTAGATTTATCTATCGATGGATTAAACACCTGTATTTTTAAAGAAATAGATAGAGTGGATATAACAGATAACGCAGTTAAAATTTCAGTTAATATATGAAGTTAGGAGTTTGTGTACCATATAGAAATAGAGAAGCTCATTTAGCAGAGTTTGCACCAAGAGTTCATAAATTCTTAACGGAGCAAGCTATTGAACATAAAATTTATTTTGCACATCAATGTGATGATAAATTGTTCAATAGAGGTAAAATGAAAAATATTGCAGCCAAACACGCGTTTGATGATGGTTGTGATTATATTGTATGGCACGATATAGATATGGTACCAGAAGATAGTTCTTGTGATTATAGCTTCAATCCTGAGAACCCTAAACATTTAGCAGTAAGAATATCTCAAACAGATTATAATCTAAAATATGAGGAGTATTTTGGTGGTGCAGTACTATTCACAAAAGAACAAGTAATGACTACAAATGGTTACTCAAATGATTATTGGGATTGGGGTATGGAGGATGATGACCTATTTTGGAGATGTGTATTGACTGGTAATGCAGAGCAACATTATTTACCACAACTTGATAATCAAAAGTATGGTTATTTCAATGGTAAAGATTCATATGTAAAAATTGAACCATCCCGTTCATTAAGAAATGTTTGTTCAAGGTCGCATACAGTTTCCATATTAGTAAGAGCACACCAACAAGAAGAAAAAGTTCCAATTTATTTAATTGGTGATGAAGATAGAAGATTTTGTGAATACCCAATTTTCAGAAGACCGGGTCATGATTGGGGTATATCTTATAATAATAGTAGAGCATTTACTACAATGATGTGGAACAATAGTAGAGAGTTTTTATATCTTTGGGCAAAACGATATGAACAACAATGGACATGGGTTACATTGACCGTAGATGATGAAACTAAAGAAATATCATTATATATTAACGGAAAGAAAAGTGATGCACGTTTTGGAACAGGATTATCCTCACCATTACAATATGAAGGATTTTTAAAAAGATATGGTATAGAACCTTATTATATAGGAACAACTACATCAGTAAAAGAGGGTGAAGTAAATAAATGGTTTAAAGGGGATATTGCTAAAATGTTTATTTGGGATAGGTGTTTAGATGAAAATGAAATATTAGAATTTCCAGATGAAATGGTAGCACATTATGATTTTAATGAAACTAATGGAAATATTTTAACAGATTTAAGTGGAAATGGAAATCATGGTGAAATATATAATGTAGAAATAAAAGAGGAAGATATTTTGAAAATTCACAATACTATCTTACCTTTCCGTAGAGATGGTAAGTTTGAATGTTTACCACACCAAACGGAAGGATTGATTAGTATAGGTGGTGTTGATAAATGGGCAAAGGGTGAAACTACTGCAAGAAATGAGAGACGATATATTTTAGAAATGCAGCAAGGAACATATGATTGGAAAAATGATGGTATGAATAGTTTAGAATACGAACTCATATCAGTAGAAGATATAGGAAATAATTCAGTAATGATAAATTGTAAAGCATAATGGCAAGTTATGAAGAGTTTGAAAAGGTAAGAGAAAACCTTAATTCAGTAGGTGTAGGGTTTTGTTTAGCAAAATGGATGCAAGTAACAATGCATTTACATATTGGACATAATCATTCATGTCACCACCCAATGACACACCAAATATCAACAACTGAAATAGAAAGAGATCCATCGGCATTACATAATACTCGATTCAAAAAAGAAAAGAGAAAAGAAATGTTAGAAGGAAAAAGACCAACAGAATGTGATTATTGTTGGGGTGTAGAAGATAGTTCAAATCAATTTAGTGATAGAACTTTTAAATCATCTGAACCATGGGCATATCCACACTTAGAAAAAATTAAAAATACACATTGGAGAGAAAATATAAATCCTTCATATGTAGAAGTTTCATTCAGTAATGCTTGTAATTTTAAATGTTCATATTGTGCACCACCATTCTCAACAAAATGGATGGAAGAAATAGAACAATACGGTGGTTATCCAACAAGTGATAGTTTTAATGATTTGAAACATTTTACTAGTAGTGGTAGAATTCCCATTCCACAAAATGAATACAATCCATATGTAGAAGCATTTTGGAAATGGTGGCCTGAGTTATATCAAGATTTATATACATTTAGAATTACGGGTGGTGAACCTATGATGCATAAAGATACTATGAAAGTATTAGATTATATTATTGATTCACCAAATCCTAATAAAGAATTATCATTAAGTATTAATTCAAATTTAGGAGTTCCAGATAGTTTATATAAAAAATTCAGAGAGAAATTTAAAATAATTTCGGATAGAGGATTAGTTAAAGAATTAATAATTTATACAAGTTGTGATGGATATGGTGCACAGGCCGAGTATGGTAGAAATGGATTAGTTTATAATCAATTAATGGATAGAATTGATGATTTATGTGATTATATTCCTAGATTAACAATTGATATTATGAGCACTTATAACGTGTTATCGGTTCCATCTTATAAAAAATTAATAACGGATGTTTATTCATTAAAAGCAAAACATACAAACGCATTAAGATATTACAAACAACCTCTTTTATTAGATAGTTCATACCTTCGTTATCCTAATCATCAATCTATTAAAATATTAGATAGAGAATGGGAAAAGGAAATATTTGAACAAGCACAATTAGTTGAGTTTCATGAATTACTAAGAGAAGATGCTAATTGTTATGGGTTTAGTGATGTTGAAATTGTAAAAGTAAGAAGAATACATGATTATTTTATTTCAATTGATGATGAAGATAGAATGGCACACAGAAAAGATTTTTATAAATTTTTTAGTGAACATGATAAAAGAAGAGGAACTAATTTTGAGAAAACATTTCCTGAATTAACTGATTTTTATAACAAATGTAAAGAAATGAAATAATGGAATTTAAAGATACCTTTTGTGCAAGTTTATTTAGAGAAAGTAAACATAATACATCATTAAAACCAAATTTATTAAGCGATATATTTCAACATTCAGTTAAAATAGAATGTAAATTTATAGCAGAAAATAATTATAAAAAACAATGGATTTTTTCTAAACAAGGAATAATTAATAGTGGATGTTTTATTGATGGTAATAAATTATCATTTACATTATCATCAACCACTAATGATATTGATTTTACAAATAGTCAAGTTCAAATAGATTATGAATTTGATTATAATAAAGAATATGAAATTCAATATAAAATCAATACAAATACAAATGAATTAATAGTATCAGTAAATGGTGAAATTAGAAAAATGTATTATAGTGGAAATCTTAGTGATTATTCAAACGTACCATTATGGATAGGAACATCTAATCCATTTGTAGAGCCACAAAATTATTTTAATGGAAATATATCTAAGTTTATAGTTTCAAATAATGATGGAATTATTACGGATTTAGATTTTACAAATGTTAATAGATTTAAAGTTTGGGATAAAAGTGGTAATGGTAATTTTGCTTACATAGAAGAATTTGCAAATAAAACAATACAAATAAAATTAAATAGAATGATAGCTGGAAATTCATTAGAACCAGCAGATATTACTAATATAAAACAAACTTTAATATAATGAAAATATTAATAACAGGTGGAGCTGGATATTTAGGAACAGTTATCACTAAAACAATGTTAGAAGCAGGGCATAAAGTAACTGCAATAGATAATTTATCATTTAAACAATTATCACCTTTACATTATACATCAAACCCAAACTATAATTTTATTTATGGCGATGTAAGAAATGAAGCATTTTTAAGACATCAAGTTGGTATTCATGATGTTATAATTCCATTGGCAGCAATTGTAGGATTTCCCGCATGTAAAGCAGACCCTAAATTAGCGTGGGAAGTTAATTTTCATCAAATAGAAACTATATTAGATACAATTACTGATGACCAAATTATTTTATACCCAAATACAAATAGTGGTTATGGTATTGGTGAAGGACAAACGGAATGTACTGAAACTTCGCCACTAAACCCAATTTCAGTTTATGGTGAAAGTAAATGTGCAGCTGAAAAATTATTATTAGAATGTTCACAGTCAGTATGTTTTCGTTTGGCAACCGTATTCGGTACATCGGCAAGAATGAGAACGGATTTGTTAGTTAATGAATTTGTTTACAAAGCAATGACTGATAAATACATTACCGTTTTTGAAAAACATTTTAAGAGAAACTTTATTCATATTAATGATGTAGCAAGTGTATTTTTATGGGCATTGAACAATTACGATAAAATGAAACACAATGTTTACAATGTTGGATTGAGTGATGCAAATTTAAGTAAACAAGAATTATTAGAAAAAATACAAGAATATATTCCTGATTTTGCAATTAGTTATTCTGATTTTTATGAAGATCCGGATAAGAGAGATTATATTGTATCAAACGCAAAAATAGAAGCAACAGGTTGGAAACCAAAGTATAGTTTAGATGATGGTATTAAAGAATTGATGAAAACATATCAGGTCTTAATTCCAAAAATGACATCTGAATTTAGAAACGGATTCCCATTAGGTTACGCACAAACTTTTTAATATGAGTAATTTTGTTTGGGGTAAAAAAGGTGATGAAACATTTCAAGAATATAGAGATAGAGCAATAAACTCAGTATCTCCATCTTTTTGTGGTGCAAAGTGGTATAATGCAACCATATGGTTAAATATGGGACAAACTACATCATGCCATCATCCACCTGCACACAAAATACCACTAGAAGAATTGGATAAATCATACAAAGCACTTCATAATACGCACTACAAAAAGTTAGTTCGTAAAGAAATGTTAGAAGGTATAAGACCGGCAGAATGTGAGTATTGTTGGAAAGTAGAAGATTTAGGACCAGATAAAGTAAGTGATAGAGTTTACAAATCAGTTATATATTCGGATGAAGAATTGATTGAAGCAAAAGAACAATTTGGTTATACTAAGGATGTGGATTTGAAAACATTGGAAATTAGTTTTGATGCTAATTGTAACTTTGCATGTTCATATTGTAATGCATCATTTAGTACAACTTGGCAAACTGATATTAAAACAAATGGAGCTTATCAAAATTTAGTTACTGATGGTGCACCTGCATTTCACCACGCTGGAGATGATGCAATGATATATGGTAAGGATAACAAAGATAATCCATATGTTGCAGCATTTTGGAAATGGTGGGAAGGTGAGTTACAACATTCATTAAGAGAGTTAAGAGTTACTGGTGGCGAACCTACAATGAGTAAAGATTTTTGGAAGTTAATGGATTGGTGGAAAACCCATAATGAATGTAGTGTTAGATTTGCAGTTAATTCTAATTTAGGACAAAAGCAAGAGTTAGTAGATAGATTAATAGCAGCAACTCACAACTTTAAGGAAATCGATATTTATACGAGTGGTGAAAGTGTTGGTAAGCATGCAGAATATATTAGAGATGGTAAAGATTGGAATAGGTGGAAAACAAATGTAGAAGCAATATTGAGAGATGGTAAAGTAAGAACAATGAATGTAATGATGACAATAAATGCATTATGTTTGTTTAGTATTACAGATTTCTTAGATGAAATGAATATATTAAGAGAGAAGTATATAGATAAAACTCCACTCCTAATGACACTTAATATTTTAAGATTTCCTTCATTTCAATCAGCAACTACACTACCTGAAGAAATACGATTAGAAAGAGCAGACCACCTTCAAAATTGGGTTGAAAACTTTATTAAGAGTAAACCTTCATATTACAACGATACCGATTTGTGGGGGCTTGCAAATCAAATTTATAGGTTATGTGAATATTTAAGAGAAGTAACACAAGGACATAGATTTGCATCGGATTTAAGAAGTAGACAGAGAGATTTCAAATCATTCTATCAACAATATGATATTCGTAGAGGTAAAAACTTTATTGAAACATTTCCAGAATTGGAAGATTGGTTTGAAATGGTTAGAGAAAGTAGAACTGATTATGTTCAAGAAATCAAAAAGGTTAGGGGTGATGAAAATAATCGTTACAAATTAGATTATGAAAAAAGAGCATTAGAAGAAGGTATTGTAACAGATGATTTAGAAAATGAAATTATAAAACATTTGAATAATGAGTAATAAATGGGATCAATTTAGAGTAACTCCATCAAAAAAATTTGGTATGGAAGTTCCAATCTTTACACCTTCAATTTATAGAGAGTATAGAGGTGAAATATTTACAACATTTCATAATCAGGAACATCCTGTAATGATAAGAATAGGTGAAGGACATGAAATACATAGCAGATTCTCAAAATCATATAAGGGTGTTTTAAGAGGATTACACTATGACAATAAAACTTGGAAACTTGTACAAGCTTTAGTTGGAGATATTTACCTAATTGTTTTGGATATGCGAAAAGAAAGTCCTACATTTGGAGAGTGGGAATCCTTTATGATAACTGAGAAAGATAGAAATCAAGTATTAATTCCACCAGGATTCGCAAATGGACATTACGCATTAACCGATTGTATTTTTCATTATAACTTATTTTATAAAGATGGTTATGTGGATGCAGATGAGCAAGGTGTGGTTAAATGGAATGATCCGGAATATCAAATGGAATGGCCAACAATAAATCCAATATTACAAAAAAGAGATAGATAATGATAGAAAATTTACAAAAATATCCAGTTGTATCAGAAGTTCGTTACACAAAGGAAGATTTAATTAACTACGAAAGAATGATTGCAGACCATTGGGAAGCAGGTAAGATTAAAGGACCGGTGCATTTAAGTGGTGGTAACGAAGAACAACTTATTGAAATTGGTAAAAGAATTAAAGAAACAGATTGGGTATTCTCAACCTGGCGTTCTCATTATCACGCACTAATTAAAGGTGTGTGTCCAGTTTGGTTAGAAGAAGAAATCTTAGCAGGTAGAAGTATTACTATTGTTAGTGAGGAACAAAGATTTTATGCAAGTGCAATTGTAGGAGCAATCATACCTATCGCAGTTGGTGTAGCTATGGCAAATAAAAGAGATGGTAAAGATGATAAGGTATTTTGTTTTGTAGGTGATATGGCATTTGAGACCGGTGGGTTTTATGAAATGCACAAATATGCAGAAAGATATGATTTACCAATTGTATTTGTAGTAGAAGATAATGGTGTATCAACTAACACTCCAACTGAAGCAACTTGGAATGGAGAAAAGAGAACAATACCATCAGAAAAAGTTATTTGGTATTCATATGAAAAAGTATGGCCTCATTATGGAACAGGTAAATGGGTAATATTTTAATGGAAAAAATAAATTTTATATACGAATACGAAAACGATGGGGTTATATTTCCAAATGGATTAACATACGATGCGTATCTTTCTACATTGGAACAAATACAACTTCATGGTGTTTCTACAAATGATTTTTTTACTAGAGGTTATACTGACCATCATATGGTTATAAATTTATCCTCAAAGTATCCAGAAAAAACATTTAATGTATTTTATACAAGAACTATATATGAAAATGTATTACACTTCTTTACAAAAGTAAATGAAAGAAAATATACATTTGAAAAAAATGATAAACAATTTGAAGTAAATTTAATAACACCAGATAAAATACAAAGTGGTGAAAGAAATTATTATATTGTAAATTTATTTGGTAACGAAGATTTTTTATTTCAAACTCCATCTTTGACTGTAACTAATTTAGAAGAAAAACAATCTGGAAATAGACCACTTTTAAATTTAGATGAAAAAATTATAAATGCAATTAAATTAGGAGATTTAAAATTAGTAATTGCAACTTTCCATGAAGGTGGTGTACATTATCCATCTTTTTTTGAAAAATTATATTTTAGTTGTTTTAAATTAGGATTAAATCCGAATGATATACATTATGTAAATGCGGATGCAAATATAGAATTACAACATGATTTATATTGTAGAAATAATATAATTCCTGGAAAAATAAATTGTCATTTTGTAGATTGGTTATTTACAACGGCTTGTGGGGCATATTCAAATAATCCATATGATGAAGATGTATTAAATTATGAAGGTGAGAGAGAGAAAAACTTTTTAATATTTAATCGTTCAGTATTTAAAGATCATAGATTTTGGTATTTATCACAATTACAAAAAAATAAAGTATTAGATGATTGTTTATTTTCTATGATATTTCCATATGATAGAGAAATACAATTTGGACAAGATATATACAGAGGATTTCCTGCATTTACAACGGAAGAAGAATTTAAAGAAGTATTACCATATATGCAAGAAGTGAAAGATATGGGTTCTATTAAAATTGATGATGTAGATACATTTGAAGATTCTACATTTTATGTTAATGGACGTAGAGTTCACTATGGTTGGATTGATTGGAGTAAACCTACATTTGATTTTACTTTCTTACGAACATATATGACATTACTTACTGAATCATCTTTTACAAGTTGTCAAGTTTCTGAAAAAGGAGTAAAGGCATTAAGATACTATCATCCATTCATAGCGGTAGCAGGACCACATTATTTAAAAATGTTAAGAAGAAAAGGATTTAGAACATTTGGTAAATATTTTGATGAGAGTTATGATGATATTGAAGATCATGGAGAACGAATGAAAGCAATCGTTAAACTTACAACTGAATTAAACGATCCAAAAAAACTACATAAAATATTTATGGATAGTAAAGAAGATGTAATTTACAATTCACATTTATGTAGAACATTTTCTGACTACCAAACAATACAAGAACTATTTTACAATATATTTGAAATATGAAATTAATTAATTTTTATATTGAAAATTGGGCAAATGATGGAATTAATGATGGTTACACTCCATTACCAAATGGTGTCTTTGATTTTAAATTTAACCAATCATTTGCCGCAAATAATTTTACAGGAGTTATAGATGAAATTAGAGATAGTGAATTACAAAGTAGTTTAAATGAAATATTTTTAAGAGCAAAATATGGTGAAAAAAGATATGCAGTTGCATTTGAACATAAAGATTTAAAAATAGTTTTAACCGATAAACCAGTATTAGAAGGTGCAATTGAGAATTATTATTTAGTTACACCCAAAGTTCATATGGAAACATTAGAAGAATATTTACCATATTACGATACTATATTAGAAAAGGGAATTAAAATTTTATTTGTAAGTTTTCATGAAAGTGGTGTATATCCTAAATTTTATAAATGGATTAATAATAACAAATACCATAATCAAATTTATACTATAACACCTTGTTATAATATAAAAAAATTTACAAAAGGACATCACATATATTTTCCATTTTTAACATATGATTTAGATCATAACTTTAAACAAAACGATAGTTTATTTTCAGTATGTGATAGGGAAATGTATGATAATACTGCAAAAAGAAAAATGATTCTATCTTTTAATCGAAATGTAAAAAGAGAACATAGATTTTATTTTTATAATTTTTGTAGAATGGAAAATTTAATAGATGATAATTACATTTCATTTTTAGAATTTCCTGATGAGCATGTTGAGTTTTATAATACAATGCAAATTCCAATATTAAATGAATATAAAAAATTCTTTTTAGAAAATGCACCACATTATGAGGTATCGGTAGATGTTAGAACGGATGATCCTGGATATGTAGAAAACCTTTTACATAATTGGAACAATGATAGTTGGTTATATGCAGAGAGTTTATTTTCAATTGTACTAGAAACAAAATACTTTGAAAGAGATATTATGATTTCAGAAAAAGTATTAAGACCTATTGCAAATTGTCATCCATTTGTAGTCATTGGTCCAAGATATACAACAAAGATTTTAGAAGATATGGGATTTTATATTCCACCTTTTATAGATTATAATGAGTTAGATAAAGAAGATTTTCCTTGGTTACGATTGGTAAAAACATTTGAACAAATAAAAAAATTAGTAAAATATTGTGAAGAACACAATGAACTTCCTCCGTTTGATATGGATAAAATAGAAGCAAATCAAAAATTACTTTTAGGGTTTGATAGAAGTGAAGTTTTATATGAATACTATTCAAAATTAATAAAAACAAAAATAATATAATGAAAAAAGTTTTAATAACAGGTTGTAGTGGTTTAGTAGGAATACATTTAGTAAAAAAATGTTTAGTAGCGGGATATGAAGTAATTGGTGTAGATTTAAGACAATCTGAACATTTACCAACATCAGAAAGATTTACTTTTTATCAAATGGATTTAACTAAAACAGAAAACATAGAACAATTATTTTTCTATGAAACTCCTGATGTAGTATTTAATACATTTGGTGTTAAAGGTTCTCCATTAAGAGCAAAAGAAAAGCCAGTAGATTTCTTATATCCATCCTTTAAAATTAATACTGAAATTATTAATCAATGTGCAAAGAATAATACTTGGTTAATATTTGTTAGTTCAGTTGGAGTATATGCACCGGCAGAAACATTTATAGAAGATAGTGTATGGAAAACATTACCATCAGAAGCAGATTGGTTTCCAAGTTGGAGTAAGAGAATGGGTGAAGTATTGTTAGAAGCATATAAAGTTCAGTTCAATTACACTAATTGGGCAATTATAAGACCGGCAAATATATTTGGTGAATACGATAACTTTGATGGAACTGGAACCGTTATTGCAACTCAATGTAAAAAAGTATTTGAAGCAGATAGTGAAATAGAAGCATGGGGTGATGGTACACCTATTAGAGATTTTGTATATGCGGGTGATGTTGCAAATGCAATTTTATCGTTATATGAAAGACAAATTCATACAACTATTAATTTTGGAGCTGGTGAAGAAATTACAATCAAATCAATGATTGAACAATTAATAAAAATTAGTGGAAAAGATATATATATTAAATGGGATACAACCAAACCAAATGGTGACCTTCGTAGACAAATGGACACTACTAAACAAAAAGAAATTGGATTGTTACCAATATTAGGTTTTAATGAAGCTCTAAAATTAACATATGAAAGTTATATCTCAAAAAGAATTGGATAAAGAATTTGAGTATTTAGAAAAACAAAAAGCAATACTCAAAGAAGAAAGAGAAAAAATAATGTTGGAAAGAAGTAAATTGTATTATCAATGGAAAGAAATACAAGAAACAGATGAATCTATTCAAAAAGACCAAGAAAGAGTTAATAAATTAAGAGGTGATTTACAATTTGAATTAAAAAAAGTAAATGAAGAATATACTATTAAGATAGATGCTGAAATCGCAGAAATACGAAAAGAAAAAAACAATGAATTAGAACTAGAACTGCAACAAGATAGATTACGATTAGATAAAATTAGAAGAGATTTACATGAGTTAATTGCAATAGAAGAAGCAACAGTAATAACATTTAAACAAAAAAATATAATATAATGTTAGATATACAAAAAAATGAATATTCTACTGGAACAATATGGGATATGGTAGATGAAATAAATTCCGATTTTCTTAAATCTTTATACGATAGTGTTTTAGTTAAATTCAAAGATAACACAGATTGTGTAACTTATTTGTATTCATCATACAATGATCATCCAGATTATAAACAATCTGCATATTATACAAAAGATGAATTTATTAATATAAAACAATATGTAGAAGAAAAAAATGATGAAAGATATGAACCACATCAGCAAAATAAAATGTGTCATACTCATTTATCTGAATTTGAAGAAAAGATTGGTTTAGATAAAAATTATTTTAACAATGTAGTATATAAAGTATTAGATGATTTAGCAGTTAAAATATTAAAAAAAGAATATAATATAGAAGTTAACACAGAAGATTTTATACATAAAGCACAATTAACTTGGTATAGTGATGGTGATTTTATTAAAATGCATGATGATGGACCGACTGATACTAGAATATGTGCTTTGTTAATTTATTTAACTCCGGAAGAATATTATAAAGCAGGTAGTGGTGGTGAATTGGTATTGAAAAATAGAAAAAATACAATTGATATAGCTTATCCAATATTAGGAAACTATGCAGTTATTGATTTTACAAGAAACTCACCGGTACATTCAGTACATAAAGTGAGTGGAAATTTCAATAGATTTGCATATTTAAATTTTATAGAATTAAAAGATAAAAATGCAAGGCCTTAATAAATCATATTATTGTGGAAATGGGAATGAATTTTTTGGAAATGAATATTCTAAAAGATTAGAAGAAGCATATAATGGAATATTAAATTATAAAGATTTTGATTATCAAATTATATATTCTTTAAATGCAGTACACAATGTAAGTATTGTACCATCAAAACCATTTAATGAACAAATTTTTTATAAAAATGAATTTATTTCAAAGAAAGAAAATTTAGCACAAGTTTGGTTTGAAAAGAATAATCTAATAACTGAATTTCATTCTATATCTGATTATTGTTATTTAAAATTATTAGAATTATATCCTGAACAAAGTAAAAGATTTGGTGGTCCATCTTTTTCTTTAACAATATATGATAAAGGTTGTTTTATAGAAAATCATAAAGATGGTGATGATGATGATAAAAGTAGATTATGTGTAGTTTTATTGTATTTAAATAAAGATTGGAAACCGGGAATGGGTGGAGAACTAATAATTACAGATGAACATGGAAATAAATTGGAAATTACGCCAGAATTTGGTAACTTTGCAATACTAGATTTTCAAAATTATAATTTATACCATGAAGTTAAACCAATTACGGATGATAACTTTCATAGAAAAACATTAATAAGTTTTATACATTTAGCAAAATAAAAAATATGATAAATAAAGATTCAAAAATCCTGATAACAGGTGGTTCTGGATTAGTCGGACAGAACTTAACAAACCGATTACACAAAGAAGGTTACACAAACATTAGAGTTAATTTACACAAAAGAGGTGTAAGAAATCCAATTGAAGGAGTGGAGTATGTTCACTTTGATTTGAAAACATACGAAGGATGTTTAGATGCAACTAAAGGAGTAGAAGTAGTTTACCATTGTGCAGCAAGTACATCAAACGCAGTAGACACAGTAGTTGACCCATTAGCACATGTTACACCAAACGTAGCAATGAACAATTTCTTAATTGATGCCAGTTGGAGAAATAAGGTTCAACATTACATCTTCTTATCATCTAATACTGTTTATCCACCAAAAGGAGATAAGCCGGTAGTAGAGACAGATTTCCTATTTGATGAACCATATCCGGTATACTTTCCAGTAGGTTGGATGAAAAGATATGCAGAAGTTCAATGTGAATTATACGCAAAGTATTTACCAACAAAAATGAAGTGCACGGTGATTAGACCTGCAAATTTATTTGGACCACATGATAAGTACGATTTCAATAAATGTCATGTTACTCCTGCAACAATTAGAAAAGTAGCAGACCAAATGAACCCTATTCCAGTGTGGGGTGATGGTAGTGAATTACGAGATTTATTATATATTGAAGATTTTGTAGAAGCATTACAAATAGTAATGGAAAAAGAAAAAGAAGATTATCAAGTTTATAATATTGGTTCTAACAGAGTTTATTCAGTATTAGAAGTATTAGAAGCAATGAAAAGAATTGCAAACTATAATGCACCTACTGAATTTATTAAAGGTAAACCATCGATGATTCCAACTCGTAAAATTGATTCATTTAAAATTTATGATAAATTAGGATGGCAAGCAACTACATCATTAGAAGATGGATTAAAAAATGCATATGAATGGTATTTAGAACATAAAGATGAATTCCAAAATTAATGAAAGGTATTTTATTTCCAGGCGACTCATATACATGGGGTGAAGGTCTTCATTTATATTCGGAGTTACCAGATACAAAATTTGATGAAATGGCGTTTGATGGAACAAATTATACTCCTTCTCATATTAAATTTATAGAAGCAAATAGATTTGCAAGAAAAGTTGCAAATCACTTCAATACGTTTGAATTAGTTAGATTTAGTAATGGTGGTAACAATAATGATATTTTTGAATTTATTGATCAGTTACCAAAACAATATTTAAAAAACCATATGCCAGCTACTGGACGTATACAAGTTCCTAGATCGGTAGAATATAGATTAGAAGATTTTGATTATATTGTTTTACAATTAACTGATATGTTTAGAAATGAAATTAAGTTTGAATATAAAGACATTATCGGATATTGTAACATTAGGTCAGATGAAAGTATAAAAAGGTCTGGTTTTATTTTCTATTTAAAAGATAATTTTAATGGTAATATAAATTATTTCATTGAATATTATTTAAAAACTACAATTTATAATATAATAGAAAAATTTAAATTATACGAATCAAAAGGAATTAAAAGATGTTTTATTCATACATGGCATAATGACCCAATTCCGTTCTTTAACAATAATGAATTCTTAAAAGAAAGGTGGATTACATATGATGATGGAAATAATATATTTAATTCAATTATGGATTTACAAAGTTCAGAAAAAAGAAGGTCTGGTATGAGTATAAATGATGATTATTTTTTTATACAAAAAGGAATAATTGTTAATAATGGGCATACATCATTAGAAGCACATAATATACAAGCAAAAGCAATAATTAAAAAAATAGAAGAATATGAGCAGTCCACAATACACTCCGTATAAAGATGCATTAACAACGGCAATGACTAATTTAGCAGAGTTAGAAGATTCTGTTTTTATTGGACAACAAATTGTATATCAAGGAAATCCTATGAGCACAACATTGGGTGGTGTATCAAAGGATAAAATGATTGAAGTTCCTGTAATGGAAGAATCACAAATGGGAATGAGTTTAGGTATGGCAATGGCAGGTAAAAGAGTTATTACATTTTATCCAAGATGGGATTTTATTATATGTGCAACAAATCAATTAGTAAATCACGTAGATAAGATTGGATTAATGAGTGGTGGCAAATGGAAACCAAACTTAATTATCAGATTGGGTAAGGGTAGTGATAAACCATTAGATCCAGGTCATCAACACAAAGGAAATTACTTTGATGAATTTAAAAGTATGTGTCCTAATATAGAATTTCACGATTTAAAAAGACCTGAAGATATTGAATTAGCTTACAAATATGTAACTAAAGAAGGTGGTATTCATATTATGGTAGAATATCCGGAGTTATATTATGTATAGTGGAAAAGGAATTATATTTGTAGGATGTTCTTTTACTTGGGGTGGTGGTTTAGAATATTACCCACCATTTAAGGATATTCCAGATCCATATGCATTTCAATATGATGAACAAAAAATTACATTTGCAATAATGAATTTTATTAAAGCAAATAGATTTAGTAGATTGGTTGCAAACCATTTTGGAATGTGGGAAGCAAATAGATTAAATTGTGGTGGTTCTGATGATGGTTCAATTGACCAAATAAAAATGATGTTAGAATTAGGTAATCATAGTCAAAACATTTCCAAGCAATTTGAAAATATTAAAATGCAAAGATATTCAGCAGATGAAATTGAATATGTTGTATTCCAATTAACAGATCCATTTAGAAATTATCATATTAATATAAATGGTGAAAATTTAGTAATTAATATTGCACAAATAAGACAAAGAAATACTAATGAATTTAATAAAAATGATATTAAAATAGATAACAATAAAATTACATTACCATTAAATAATTTTGATATTCAACAAAATGATAAATTAGAATTATGTGATATAGATAATGAAGGAATTACAAATAA
>Ga0214166_1000043_pt1 | contig 64823 bp, 80 predicted proteins | sample TroBogepilimnion_27_FD_153005 | JGI IMG/M metagenome (GOLD analysis project Ga0214166, IMG submission 153005) | Freshwater microbial communities from Trout Bog Lake, WI - Practice 18AUG2009 epilimnion v3 | ecosystem: Environmental > Aquatic > Freshwater > Lake > Epilimnion/Euphotic zone ...
ACCAGTTGAACCTGCGCCTCAAGTGAAACAACCTTCAGTTGAAAAACCTGAACCTATAGTTTCCAAAACAAAAAAACCGTTACCACAACCTAAACCAATAGAGAAACCTTCCAAACCAGAAGAAGAACCTAATGCAGGTGAAGAAGAAGATAACACATTGAAAGAGAACATAATGAGAATTAAACGTTTAATGTTATTATAATTTTCGTTATTATTATAAAATAAAATATTTATTAATATGCAAGAAGGAACAGGAACAATATCCGCGAATGACTTAATGTCAAAATTAGTTAAAGCCAAAAAAGTTATGAATATGGTCGATGGCGGAAGTTACCAAAAAGGAAATGTAGACGAAAGTATTTTAAGATCAGCACCAGAAGAATTAGCGGGTAGATTACAAGAATCTTCAGTGCCTCAACAAAGAAATTTAAATAGACCTGTAAGTGGTCCATTAAATATGGATAAAATCCAAGGTTCAAAATTACCAGATGCAATTAAGCAAGCAATGATTGACCATCCTATTCAACCAATTCCACAAATTTCATTAAATGAAACATTGGATATGGATTTTATAAAGGGAGCAAAAAGACTAATGGAACAAGAAGGTCTACCAACAAAGAATTCACAATCTCAAAGAAATAGTAATACACAGGTATCTTCAAATGTTGATATGAAAGCAATCGAAGTTTTGATTGAAAACACAATTCGTAAAGTATTGGATGAAAAATTAAATCAACTTTTAACAGCTCAACAAACATCATCAATCAATGAAAATCTTGTATTGAAAGTTGGTGATTCTATATTCAAAGGAAAAATTACTGGTGTAAATAAAGCTAAGTAATTTGTTTTTTAATTTTTTTTATGTATATTATTGACATATAATATTACTTAATGTCAAAAATCAAAATCTTAGCAATACCTTCTGATAAATTCGGTGTGGGTAAATTCAGAATGTTAGATCCATTTAAATTTATTGGTGATAACTTTTCAAATGATATACACGTAGATATATCATTCAACGCTCCTTTAGAGGATAATTTTTTCAAAGACTACCAAATTGTAGTTTTTCATAGCTTCATACATCAAACAAATCACGAAGATAACTTAGCGAGAATCAAATCATTGAAAGAAAAGGGCATTATAACCATTATGGATATAGATGACCTTTGGTTTGTTGATCAAAGACATCCAATGTATCAAGCTATAAAACAAAATAAAATAGGTGAGAAGAAAATTGAAATGATGAAATTAGTTGATTATGTTACAACAACAACTGAAGTATTCAAAAAAACAATTAGAGAAAAATTAGGATTAAAAAATGTAGAAGTTTTTCCTAATGCTGTTGATGAAACGGAACCACAATTTCAACCAAATAACATTCCTTCAAATAAAATAAGATTTGGATGGTTGGGGGGCTCATCACATTTAAGTGATATAGAATTACTTGCAAACGGTATCTCAACTACTCACAATACATTCAAAGACAAGGTACAATTTGTATTGTGTGGATTCGATATTAGAGGTTCTGTAACTGAAATTAATCCACAAACAGGAGAACAAAGAAAAAGACCAATCCAACCTATGGAAACTGTTTGGTATAAATATGAACAATATTTTACCGATAATTATAGTGTTTTAGATTTGGATTATAAGAATTATTTAATGAACTTTGCTGAAACTCCATACGAGGATAGTGATAAACCATATAGAAGAAGATGGACGAAAGAAGTTAGTATTTATGCAACCAATTATAATTTTTTTGATGTATCTTTGGCACCACTTGTGAATAGTGTATTCAATAATAATAAATCCCAATTGAAAGTTATTGAAGCAGGATTCCATAAGAAAGCATTGATTGCCAGTCAAGTTGAACCCTATACTATCGATTTAATTTCGGCGATGGATAATGGACAATTTAACGATAAAGGGAATGCTTTATTAGTGCCTGAAAATAGAAACCATAAAGATTGGGCAAAATGTATGAAAAAATTAATAGACAATCCGAATATGATCGAAGATTTAGGTAATCGTTTATATGAAACTGTTAAACACAAATATTCATTAAGTGTAGTGTCAAAAAATAGAGTAGAGTTTTTTAAATCAATCATAAAATAGAATCAACATGTATTATCAAGTTACAATCGGTTATGAAACCGAACAAATGGACAGAGAAGGAAACCCACGTATTAAAAAAGTAAAATACGTAATCCAAGCCGAATCAGTAGAAGAAGCAACTATTGTTGCTGCTAAATACCGTGAAGGTGACGTAAGAGGTAGCGAAAGTTTAAGTGTCGCTAAGTTTCCAATTGAGTGTGTAATTGATGCAAAAAACACACCTGAGTATTACAAATAATAAGCATTAAAACACCGGTAGAAATATCGGTGTTTATTTTTAAAAAATCATTTTAATGGAAAAAGAAAATATTGAAGATTACATTAAGAAATTAACTGAATTTGAATCTCAATTAAGTGGTGATAATCCATCTAATGCAGATGAAGAATTTATTAATGAATTAAATTCATTATTGAATCAATTAGGTAACGATATGCAATCTGCTTATCAACAACAAAGTATGATAACAAAAGTTAAAATTAAAAAATTAGACCCTAATGCGGTCATTCCCAAGTATTCAAAAGATGGGGATGCTGGTATGGATTTAACAATCACAGATATTAAAGAAAATACCGGTTTTAGTATTACATATGGTTTTGGTATTGCAATCGAAATCCCTAAAGGTTATGTTGGATTAATTTTCCCACGTTCATCAGTTCGTAATCAAGATTTAATATTATCTAATTGTGTGGGTGTTATTGATAGTGGTTATAGAGGAGAACTTCAAGCCACATTCAAGAAGACACAAGGTTTAGATAGTTTTTCATACAATGTTGGTGATCGAGGTGCTCAAATTATAATTATCCCGTATCCTCAAATTGAATTCGTTGAAACCGATAATTTATCTGATACTGAAAGAGGTGATGCTGGATTCGGTTCTACAGGAAATAAGTGATATTTATAACCAATAAGCTTTAATTAAAAACATTTATCTTGGCACTAAAACCAAAAATTAGAAAAGATGGTACCTCAACGATGGAACCACTTCGAGAAGAAAAGATTACTAATAAACAAAAAATTAGAGAAATCATAAAGAAACCAAAGGAAAAGTTTTTAACTAAAAATCAAGAAGAATATTGGAGAATACTTGGAGAAAATCAGATTACTTTATGTTTCGGACCTGCGGGTGTAGGAAAGTCCTACATAGCCATGAAACGAGCTGTAGATCTATTATACGATGATTCTAACAAGTATGAAAAAATTATAATAGTAAGACCAGCAGTTGAAGCAGAAGAAAAATTAGGGTCACTTCCTGGTGGATTAGAAGAAAAATTAGATCCATACATTTATCCATCATACTATCTTTTAAATAAAATTATCGGTAAAGAATCTCGTGAAGCTTTAAAAGATATGGGTTTTATTGAAGTAGCTGCTTTAGCTTATATGAGAGGATGGAATGTAGATAACACAATTCTTGTTTTTGAAGAAGCACAAAATGCAACACCCTCTCAGATTAAATTATTATTAACTCGTATAGGTTTTAATTCTAAATTTTTCATTTCAGGTGATCTTGAACAATCTGATAAATATAGAGATAAAACTAAATCAGGTCTTTATGATGCGAAAAAAAGACTTGAAGATGTTAAAGGAATTGGAATTTTTGAATTTGGTAATCAAGACATTGTACGAAATCCTATAATAGGTGAAATACTAAATAGATACGATTAGGGGTTTACTTATAACCCCTTTTCTATTATATTTCTTTTATGGAAATTTTTATTAGTATAGATGGGGTATTAAGAAATACCATCCAAAAATTTGACTATCATTATAACGAAGCTTACTTAGCTGATGATCTAACATTTGAAGAAGAAAACACTTTTGAATATGGTGTAACTGAGCCAATTCAAAATGATAATCTACTAAATTCTTACAAATTTCAATCTACAGAAGAATTTGAACATTTTCTTTTCATCGAATATCCGATCGAGATATTTGGTCACGCAGGATTAAGTTATTCCACAACATTTACAGAATTACATAAATTAATGTATGAAAATCAACAACATTCTTACACGTTAATTGGTTTGGATGAATTGGGTAAAGCTAAACCTGGTACATTATTCTTTTTATCTAAAAATGGTTATTTAGGTAATCATATTAAATTTATAAGAAGCGAAGATATTGTAAATCAATGGGACAAATGTGATGTATGGATTACGGATAATAAATCCATATTAGATGCTTGTCCTGAAAATAAAACGGCAATAAAATTTAATACGACTTATAATCAATACTTTACTTATAAAACAGAAATAAGTAAATTGTCAGAAATACAAGAACCATGGTTGAGTTATTCGGGAAACACTACTACATTGATTTCGACGGAATCACAGACAAATGTAGAATAAATAAAAAGAAAACTAGAAAAACATCAGTTGAATCTGAAGACGCTGTATCTATCGAAGTTAACATATTCAAATATGAAGTTATAAAAATGTGTTTAGATAGAGTTTTAAATGAATTCGAGGAAGTTGATGAAGAAATGGGTGTATTTGCACAAAAGGACACAGCAATGTCATTCAAATTGGCATTTAATAGTTTAATAAAAAGTGAAATAATAAAAGAAGAAGATGAACAATAAAGAAAACATTGTAAAATTAGAAGAATCATTAGGTAGACTGAATGACAAAGAAAGTGTTATATACTTTTTAACTTATGATACCAAAAATAATGCTAGAGCATCCGTTAAGCATATATACGATATTGCTTTAACATTAAAAGAGAACGGATATAATTCGAAAATTTTAGTAGAAGATGAAAAATATACTGGAATTGAAAGTTGGTTAGGAGATACTTACAAACAATTAGATGTGATATCTATCAAAGTTGATAAACCTGAATTGAAAATTGATGATACAATTGTTGTACCCGAATATTTTTCGAATGTGTTACCACAGTTATCGAATATGAAATGTATTAAAGTTTTATTAGTACAACAAATTGAGTATATGTATGAAACATTACCGATTGGTAGTAGATTCAGTGATTATGGTTTTGATAAAATCATCACAACTTCAGAATCGGCAAAAAAATATTTAAATCAGATTTTTCCAGAATCTTTGGTGTTTATAATTCCTCCAATTATTAGTGATAATTTTAAACCAATAACTTTGCCACTTAAACCATTCGTGGCAATCAATTGTAGAGATCGTGTAGTCCATAGAAAATTAATTTCTGAATTTTATTTAAAATACCCACAACTCAGATGGATTACGTTTAGAGATATGATACAGATGAGTTATGAAGATTTTGCTCATAATTTGAAAGAATGTATGGTTGCTCTTTGGGTTGACAACGAATCAACCTTTGGTACGTTCCCTTTAGAATGTATGAAATGTAATGTTCCTGTTGTAGGTAAAATACCAAATACTGAACCAGATTGGTTAAGTGAAAATGGTATATGGACATATGATATAAATAAATTAGTTGATAATTTAGCAAATTATATTCTTGCTTTTATTGATGGGGTTGAGTTAACCGATGAGGTTATTCAAAAAATGAAAGATACATTATTACCATATGATACATCAATTACCAAGAAAAATATTGTTTCAATTTTTATGTCATTAATTAATAAAAGAGTAGATGCAGTTCAAAAAGCATTAGAAAATTTAAAACAAGAAGAAGTTATATGAGTGAAAAAAATATCACAATAATCGTACCCGTACACAAGGTAGACGGAGATTATAAATTAATGTTGAAAAATGCTATTACATCAATTGAAGATTTTCATAATGATGTAAAAGTAATGATTGTATGTCCACCAGCTTTGGCAAAAAAATTCAATAAGTTATCTGAAAAATTAACCATTGACGTTGTAGTTAACAATTTTAAAACAGACTTTTGTTCACAAATTAATGTAGGTATTGATCAATGTGATACTGAGTGGTTTAGCATTTTAGAAGTTGATGATGAATTTAGACCAGTTTGGTTAAAATCAATGAACGAATATGTTAATACATTCACAGATGTTGATGTTTTTTTACCTATTGTTAAAGATGTAAATGTTGATGGTAAACTTCTATCATTTATGAACGAATCGGCTTGGGCTTACGGATTTACAGACATACAAGGATTTATAGATAATGAAGTATTATTGGAATTTCAAAATTATCAAACAAGCGGTGGATTATTCAAAACTAAAGTTATTCAAGATAATGGTAAGTTAAAAGAGAACATTAAACTTACATTTACATATGAATTATTATTAAGATTAACACATAATGGTGTTAGAATTATGACAGTTCCAAAAATTGGATATCAACATGTTAATCTTAGAGAAGACTCATTATTTTGGTCATATAAAAATAATGACGATTTAAAATTAAGCCAAGACGAGGTTAAATTTTGGTTAGATACGGCAAAAAAAGAGTTTTTTTTCAAAAATAAACGAGATATAAATTATGTAGCGTCTTAATGCCAAGAAAAAGAACCCAAAAAATATATTTTGGGGAGGATCAAGAAAAAGCAGTAGTAAGATTTTTACAATCTGAATCTGAGGATGAGAGAAACAAGATATTCAACGAATATTTACGAGAACCCCTAATTATAATGACCGAAAGTATTATCCGTCGTTATAAGCTATATAGAAAAGGAATGACTTTTGAGGAAACTCATACAGATACAATGTCGTTTCTAATTACAAAAGTGGCTAAATTTGAGCCAGAACAAAACAAAAAAGCTTATTCATATTTCGGAACTATCTGTAAGAATTATCTTATGGGTGCCATTCAGAAAGATAATAAGGAACAAAATAGAAGTGTATCATATGATGACATATCATCTGATATTGAAGATAGACCGGATTTATCATATGTTATAGATGAATATGTTGTTGATTATAGAGATGTTATAATAAAATTAACCATTTCACTTGAAGAGTTTATTGAAAAAGAAAATTTAGATGAAAACGAGAAAAAGTTAGGTTACGCTTTACTTGAAATCTTTAGTAATTTTGAAAAAATATTTGAAATTGGTACAGGGAATAAATTCAACAAAAATCTCATTTTGCTCTCATTAAGAGAGATGACATCGCTGTCAACCAAAGAAATACGTATTTCTTTGAAGAAGTTCAAAAAAATATATAGCGGAATTTTAAATGGGTTTTTAGAATAAAGTATTTATATATATGAGATCGACTAAAAACAACATAACATTAGATGTTGAATCTGCATTAGCATTAATGCAAGAAATCTATAATGACGTGGTTGAAAATAGAAATACAGCCTCAACTATCTTAAGAAAAATGATGAGTTTTATGAAAGATGCTGAGGATATGAGTACTATTGGTCCCGTTATTAAGGAACAACAGAAAATTCTTAATGATTGTACTGAAAAGAAAATATCATTAGTTAAATTACAAGGGGTTTTATTAAAACAAACACAAGGATCTGGTGGTGGAGGACAAATGGGTAAATTAACATTATCTGATGAAGATAGAGCTATCTTAGATAAATTAGTTAATGATGGTAGTAATAAAAGTGATAATTACGAATTATAATGCCAACTCAGAACGAACAACAAAACAATATTTTATCACAAATAGAAGTTATTAATCAGTTTAATGACTTTTCTACTATTCAATCATCATCTTCCGCCAATTCATTTTTGAAAGATTTACAATCAAAAAATCCATTTTCAGGAAAAAAAATTGGTAATTATCAAGATAATATTAATAAAGCGGTTAAAGATACTACAGATGATTTATTTAAACAAATTACTGATATTGCAAACACTTTTATTTCATCATCAACTGCAATCAATAACAGTAATGCAGTTTCAGCTGTAAAAAACTCATCTGTTAATAGTAAAACAGTTTCAGGAGGTACACAAACTAAATTATTTTCTGTAACTAAATTACAACAATATGCTCACCAAGCATTAGATACTACAATGAAAGCAGCACCAACAATCGTTATGAACGATATTAAGTCTTCATTGTTTTCAAATGATGGTATATGTGGTACTAATTCATCTATAATGGTTGATAGTCTTAATATCAAACCATCTGAAATTGATTTTTTTAATATTTTACAAATTGATCCAACAACTGCTACAGGTCAAATAATGTATGAACCGCAAACACCATCTACTGGTAGAATTAAATTTGATAGAAAATTATATTCAACATTCACAACTCCTCAATATGATTTTTATGGTTTAAGTAAAAAGAAATTATTCACCTTAACTTGGGAATCAGGTAATCAATGGTGGAATGTCTCAGGTTTAACACAAGGTTTATCGGGTTGGACTAATAGTAATATTGTTACAGGTCAAACTGTTTATTTCAATGAATTTTTCAATGATTATTATTCTAGTATTGAATACCCCAAATTAGATGATGTATTAAAAAAAGCATTACTATTAACATTACAATCGGACAATTCAGCAACTCAAGCTTTTAGTGGATCATTGAATGATTTAAATAGGTTATTAAATAAACTATTTGGAGTATGTAATTCCTCAAATGATCCCACTTCTTTGGTGAATCAAACACCATCAAATTTGTTTAATGAAAATGATCAGAATACTGATTCATATTTCAATTTTGATGATGTAGAAGGAATAAATTTAGATGAGGAAGATGCAAGGATTAGGAAGGTTTTAAGATTTATAGATTGTAATAATTTTGAAATCCCAATTAACACAACTGTTAATCAAGATTTTTCTTATTTAGTCAATAGAAAACCAATAACTAATGCAATTAATGAAACTATTGAAAAAACCGCAATATTCGCACAAGCACAATCTGATAGTTCAATTCCAAAAGAAAATTTCCAAATAAATTTATTAAATAATTATATTTTAAATCTACCGAGAGCAATGATTGGTTCTATATTAGGACCAAAAATGTTTTTTCCATTGGTTGTCGTTTATAAAATATATGTTGCTGGTGTCGAAACTTTTTTAACAACAAAAGATTTGATGCAAAAATTGTCCAAATTATATAATCAAATAATCAAAGATTTATTTTGGAAATTTTTAACTGAATTTTGGAAATTAATTAAAAGAGATTTATTAAAATTATTGTCACAAGTTGTTGCTTCAATTTTGACAAATAAAAATAAAAGATATCTTTTAATTATTACTAGTTTACTAGCTCTTCTTAAAAAAATTCTACAAACTAATTTGAATAATTGTGATGCATATTTTGGTACAATAATTTCTACAATAACATTAGCATTAAATGGAAGTCTTCCTTTCCCAAGTGTACCAGGATTTTCACTAAGTATTGCTGGTCTTTCACCAGGATATAGTCAAGATAGGGCACTTATGAATATTGTAGGTAAATTGAATAAAAATGGTGTAAATACAGGACCAATTTATGGTGAAGCGAATGATCTAATACCGATGATAAAAGGTATAATTGATGGTCATACTGAAGAACATGACACAAATGGTTTTGTTAGAGTAGGTAATCAACTAACAGTATTGGCCAGTCCTTCAGGTCCAATTGTTATTCCACCAGGAATATTAACCGCCACAGGTAAAATCTTCTAATATGGAAAAAGAAAAATTATTGAAGATAATTAAAAATATTGAGGATACACCCAATAAAGATTTGAATGAAGCCGCTTTAGAACTTTATGGTGAATTCAACAAGACAAAAGAACTAATAATTGATTTAACAAGACATTTAGATAGTTTGGAAGTTTCATATAATAATGTTAATGAAGAATTAAAAAAAAGATATAATAGATAATGAAAATTATAGATATTGGTCAGGTTATTGATAATATAGATCCAAAAGGCATTGGTCGAATTCGTGCATCTCGTTACAATGAAAAAATGGGTGTCACTGAAAATGCTATTCCATATGAAAAATGGAGTAAACAAGATCCTTTTGTTTGTATACCATTTTTACCAACCAATATCAATTTTATTCCTGAAATTGGTCAATCTGTTAAAATTATTAATTATGATACAACTAAAAACACCGTAAATAAAGAATACATTGCAGGTCCTTTTAGTACATCATATGACTTTAATAGTCAAACTTGGTCTCATCAGGTAGAAAATACCACATATGGTTCAACTACCCAAGACAGTAAGGATGTATTCAATCAAACGGGTGAATATATAAAATCCGAATCAGACGGTGCGTTAGCTCAAAGTAGTGATTTCGGCATTTATGGAAAATATGGTTCAGATGTTATTTTTACTGAAAATGGAATTGTTTTAAGAGGAGGTAAATTAATAGCTAAGGAAGGTGCAAACTCATCTGAAAGATTGGATCTTCTTTCATATCCATTAATGAGTGATAAAATTTCCAAAATTTCATTAAAAAAATTTCCTCATGAATTATATTTGGTACCTCAAAGTGTCACAACAACTAAAACAGAATCTAAATTACTTTCATATATTGTTGAATATCAAATTGATAATTTAACAAATCCTACATTGATAAGTTATTATGTTTATAAAATAAATAAAAATTCTGCCACTTCAGACTACGAAACCAATCAATTTAATCAATATACTCCTATTGATTTATCAATGATGACATTGTTAAATACGGATAATACTACTGGATTTACAGCAACTCCTACGTTTTCATCAAATGTTGTAACACCAAATGGTTTAGATCCTATTACCCAAACTTATATTGATATAAGAGATACCCTTTATATTTTAGCAACAAACGGTATTAAAAATACTATTGAAAATTTAAGATTATCAGGTGTTTTACATATTGATGATACCAAATTTTCTCAATATCCTTCTGATGATACACATCCGTTATATTTTAGACCCAGTAATATATTTTTGAATTTAACACCTACAAGTACGGGAAATACTGTAAATAAACTCAATATCTTGAATAATGTTAATGTATTTGGATCAGGACCTCAATTTGGGTTATTGTATTCTTCAACAAGTGTAGTTCCACCCGTAACAACACAAACTAAAACACAAAATTTACCTGTTTCGAACCCAAATTCAAATGAACAAACATTTGCAGCGGTTACATCAGATAAAATTTATTTCCTTTCTACAAATACTAATGAAACTAATTTAAATGTAAATTTTGATAACTTAGACACTTATGAATATACTCAGGATGATTATATTCAAAATATTGATCCCAATACGTATTCTACTGTAAGAGGTGAAAATTTGGTTTTATTAATCCGATCAATGATTAAAGTTTTATTTAATCATCAACATAATTTAACTAAACCCATGGTCAAAGTTGGGTATAATGAATATGATCAATTAGTAAACTTATTATCTACAATTGAAAATGATATCTTAAATAAATCAATTAGAATAAACTAATTGATATTTATAAAGAAAAAGAGATGTCATATTATCGTTCATATTTCCTTAAAAATAATACGATTATTAGTAATACCTTAACTAATACTGCTAAAAATGCTGCCACAAATATATTTTATGGATTAAATTATTCAAGATATTTGTTTCAAGTGGATTTTTCTAATTTACAAAATTTAGTTAATAGTGGAACCTATATTATAGATAATAATACTACTCATACATTAAACATTAAAAACACCATTTTTGGCGACGAAAGTTTAATAAATGAACCAACTGGTAGTGGTATGAATAGATCAACTTCATTTGATTTAATTTTATTTAAAATCCCACAATATTGGGACGAAGGTGTTGGTCTAGATTATATTATAAATCCTAATACTCTATTACCTCCTTCCCCTGAAGGGTCACCTATCGATTACGATTTTAATCCATTAACAACTAAAGATTATACATATAGTGTAGCCGCGTCAAACTGGTATAACGCCACGACTCTAAGTGGTTGGACAAATCAAGGAGTTTATGCACTACCTGATGTTTTATCAACTATACATTTTGATAACGGAAATGAAGATATTACTGTTGATATAACAGATTATGTTAATTCTGTTATAACAGGTGGAACAACAGACTACGGATTAGGTATCGCTTTTCAATCTTCTTATGAAGAAACAGTATTGAGTAATCAACAATCTGTGGCTTTTTTCAGTAAGTATACTCAAACTTTTTATGAACCATACGTTGAAAGTTTTTTCCAAGATATTATCACAGATGATAGATCTAATTTCATTGCTGGAGTAGAACAAAATCTTTATTTATACGTAACTAAAGGAACAAATTATTATAATTTGGATACCCCACCAGTAGTGGATATCACCGATTCAAATGGTAATGTAATTGCAGGTTTAAGTAATTTACAATCTGTTTTGGTAAGAAAAGGAGTATATAAAATAACTTTTGGTATGACGGGTATGGTTTGTGATGGTAGAAGATTTTATTTAGATGTTTGGAAAAATCTAACCATATCAGGAATGACGGTTCCTAACGTAACCCAAAAATTTATACCTAATCAATATAATTCAATGTTTTCAATTGGAGGTGATTCCGATGAATTTCAAAGATATGCAGTTCAATTCTACGGTATCAAACAAAATGAAAAAATTGATCAAGTTGATGTTAGAAAAATTGTAGTTAGATTCAGATCTATAGATGTTTCTCAAACCGATTTATTCCAAAATGTTTATTATAAGATTTATATTCAGGAAGGAAGTAATACGAGTGTAATTGTACATGATTGGACGCCTTTAGATAGGACAAATAATCAAAATTGTTTCTTTTTAAACACTACTTATTTAATTCCAAGAATTTATTACATGGAAATTAAAGCCGAAATAAACGGAGAAATAATTTTTTATAAAAATGTGATACAATTTGAAGTCGTATCAATAGATTAAAAATATTTATTATTATGGGACAATTAATTAAAATTACCGAGGAACAACTTAGAAATATAATCAAAACTATGATTCAAGAAAATGAAGAATTACAAGAATCTTGTTGGGAAGGTTATAAACAAGTTGGTAGTAAAATGAAGAATGGAAAAAAAGTACCGAATTGTGTACCTGTAAATGAAGCAAGTAGTCCTGCTCAACAAGCGGCGATTGCTATTAATATGAAGAAAAAGGGTATCAAACCTAAAAATGTATCAGAGAAAGAAATGTATGAATCTATGGAAATAGATGAAAGTAAAAATACGCCGACAAATCCAAAATTATGGGCGTCATCTTTAGCTTGGGCAAGGTCAAGATATGATGTTTGTCCAAGTGCGTATTGTAACGGTGCTGCGGCAAAACACTATAAATCAAAAGGTGGTGGATGGAGAAAATCTAAAAAATAACATCATATTTAATTGTTTATCCGTATATTTATATAATGGATAAACAATTAAAAATGAAGATTATAGTTTCCAAACAAGATAAAGAATATATTGAAGAATCGATTAAATCTGGTGAAGTAGTAAAAGAGGATTTAAGAAGATGGTTCAAGGAAAAATGGGTAGATGTTAGTAAAAAAGTTAATGGGAAACACCCTCCTTGTGGACGAAAAGATGCGAATGGTAAATCCTACCCTAAATGCAGACCTTCAAAAAAAATATCAAAAGAAACTCCCAAAGTGGTTTCCTCATATGATAAAAAAGAAAAACAAGCTATGACTGCTCAAAAAAGAAGAGCCGAAAAAAAACACCCAAAAGTAGGAAAGGGTAATAAACCAACAATGACACATTATAACGAAAATGATAATATTATGGAACAAACTATCAAATTAACTAAAGCTCAAATTCTTGAAGCAATTAATTCAGTGAATGAAGTCGAAATAACACAAATACCAAAAAATATCGTTTATGAAGATGAAATAGGATCAGTACAATCCACTTATTTCATTGCCGAAGATGATTTACTTAATGAAGCTGAATATCACGGTAAGAAAGTTCAATTGGGTAAAATTATGCAAGGTGACATTAAAAAATTTAAAGTTTATGTCAAAAACGAAAGCGGTAAAGTTGTTAAAGTGAACTTCGGTTTTGGGGGTAAATCTGCTCACGGTAAAAGAATGGTTATTAAGAAAAATAATCCCGAGAGAAGAAAATCCTTTAGAGCTCGTATGAAATGTGACAATCCAGGTCCTCGTTGGAAACCTCGTTATTGGGCTTGTAGAACTTGGTAATCAAATTAATTTTTGGCTCGCAATATAATATACTCTATCTGACGCATATAAGCCTTTAGGGTGAGCTTGTTTCTTTTCCACTAACTTACCCATCTGTATCAAATGTACGTGATTTTTGAGGTCTATACCCACTAAATAACGTCCTTCCCACTTTTCATAGATGGTATCTCTAACATATTTACCATCATCATCCAATTTAAGATATTTTATTATCTCATCTTTTTTTGCTTTACAAGTAATGCCCCTTTCATCAATTAATTTGATGAGGACATCTAATCTTAATTTACTGTAATCTATTTCACCCATAAAACAAATATATAAATTTTTTTTTAAAATATTTTTTTTTTAGAAAAAAAGTTCTTATATTTAAGAAAAATTAATTTATGAAACATTGTAATGATTTTAGTAAAGATTTAGTTTTCGGAAACGAAGGTGAAAAAGAAGTAGCCGAAAAGATTTTTGAAAAACCTGTAAACTCAATTGAGGTGAAAAAGGATAAAGTTGCCAACGCAACAGGTAATATTTTTTTAGAATACGAAAGTAGGGGTAAATTGAGCGGTATTATGAAAACTGAGGCAGATGTAATATTCTATGCAATTGACGAATTTCCTGGTGGTATCTATTTGTACGCTGACGGTGCAAGAGAAATTATCGAACATTATAAACCAACTTTAACACGAGAAGGTGGAGATAACGATACAAGCAAAGGAATTTTGATTAACATAACCAAATTATTCACTACAAATTTGCGAAGATTAAATATTATTAAAAATCGATCTAAAGCTGTAGAAACAGTATAAAACAAAAAACCCCCGATTTCTCGAGGGTTTTTTTTTATGATACCAATTAAGATTATCTTAATGTATTCAAATCGAACACTTGGATACCTTGTACATTAATCACACCAAAGTAACGGTTGTTTACCATTTTCTTCGCGTAACGAGTCATGATACCTTTGATTGGTGTCATTGTAAATGGATTGTACATTGTTGGAGTTAATTGTAAAGGTACATATGGAGCGTAGATATAACCTGCGTCTAATAATGACTTACCTTTGTGTCCAATCAAAATTCTGTTTGGAGGGAAGTAAGGGTCACGATAAACTTGGTAACGACCACCTAAAGTACCGATTTTTTCAATACCCATGTTGTATTGATCTTGCTCAGGTTGAGCATTTGAAACGTGGAAATATTCTAAGTCATCGAATACTGCAGAAACTTCTGAAGAAACAACTACCCAGTTTGCACCACCTCTCAAGGTTGTTTTATGGATTTGAGCTGAAATTTGGTTGATTTTTGTAACCAATGTTTGGTTCCAGTCTTTTTGTGTATATGACTGTAACGTGTTACCATTGTTTCCACCATATTTCCATCCGTTGTAGTCCCACTTAGCAGTCCAAGCAGCACCTTTTCTAAGGTCACGTAAAATTTCACGGTCAACCTCAGCAGCGATTTGCTCAGATAATAAAGCTGTTAATTCAGCTTCAGCATCGATGTTATGGAACGCACTAACGTCTTGAGCCAATTCAGGAGACCATGTAGCTCTTAATTTTCTTTCAGTTACAGAAACTGTTACTGATTGTAAATCAAAAGAAACCTCACCAATTTGATCTTCGAATTCTAAAGTATCATAAGTTCTGAAACTTAATGAAACACTTGATAACGCAAAACTACTTGGTAAAGCAGTTGTAGTGAAACCTGATAATGGAGAATATCCTTGTAAGTCAATTTGAACATACATTGAACCAACTTGGTCAACGTAGTCGTTATACGTACCTGTAGGGAAGCTATTGTTTACAGTAGCTTTTTGACCGTACTCAACAATACCTTTACCGTATTTTTGAGTTACAATGTTAAAAGGAACTGCAACTGCACCGCTACCAAAGTTAACGTTAACTGTTGTTGAAGCCAAAAACTCTTCAGTATCCATCACCATACCGTTTGGTCCAATCAATTGACCTTCAGCAGTTGTAGAGAAACCTGTGAACTGACCGATAAGGTAAGAAGGAGTTGAAGTACCAGTGATTGTTGTGATATCTACAGTTGTACCAGAACCGTTGCTGAAAGCAATGATTGCACCTGGATTCAAAGTAGTTGAAGTGTATTGACCTTTAGAGTAATCAAACAAACCAGTGTTAGGATCGTCACCAGCACCACTCTCGTAAAAACGATCGTATAAGTTTCTTGGATCAGTATATCCTTCTTCAGGAGTTGTTGAGTTACTTGGATATCCATAAGGATCCCAATGCGCGCCACTATTCTTTCTATCCTGAATTTTAGGAATGAAGTAGAATAATTTACCGATAGGTAAGTTCATAGCTTGTACAGACACGATGTCGTTAGCTAATAATTTAGAGAACACACGACGAATGATAGGGAAAACCACAGTCTCGAAAGAACCAGATGAGTCAGACACAGCTGCCTCATTGATTAAATAAGATGCTTGGTTTTCGTATAATTGTGCGATGTTATCTTTTTGGTGACCGTCAAGACCTTCTAAAAAGCCTAAATCGTCCCATTTTTTAATGGTATCTTCTTTGATAACTCTCAAGTGTTTTAACCCGATGTTACCAACCATACCTGAATCTAATAATGCTCCCATTTTGTTGTATTGTTTTTGTTTTTATTATTTTATTTTTGACATCAAATCTTTCATTCTTTTGAATTGTGGATTTTCATAAGCTTTAGCTTCTGAAAGCACTTCAGTAGATGACGATTGTGGAGTCGCAGAGATTTTACTTATAACTGATTCGGTAACTGTAGTTTTTGTACCTAATTCAGTTTTTATTGTGTTATACAAACCTTTAGATTCGTTTAACGTAGAAGCTGAATCAAATCTCTTAAGAATATTCATCTTCTCTTGTTTTGTTGTTGAATGTTCAGTGAATAAACGAGTTGCATAAGCAAGATTCGCATTAAACACAGCTACTTCATTTAATTTTTCTTTGAAAAGAACTAAAGCTTTTTTATACTCAGCATTTTGTTTCTTTAAAGTTTCAACTTGTCCTTTTAATTCAGACTCGTTCATTTCTTCTCTTTTGTTTCCTGCGTAAGCAACTTTTTTACTTTTTAAACCACCGTGATATCCGTGACCAAGAGTACGTGAATTTTCATCCATATCTTGTTCTTTTGATTCCTTTGGTTCAGTTTTGTGACCACCTTTCAATACATCACCTTTTTTGGCTTTTGTAAAAGGTTCATCGTCACCAACCTTACCTGCGTGAGGAGCTGGATCGGCGTGTTTTTTATCTTCTTTGAATCCACTGGATTGTTTTTTGTATTTGAATTCATCAGGATGGTTACCCTTAGCTCCTGCGTATTCTTCTTCATCCATTTCGATTTCGTACATTGACTCTTCTTCACCCATATCACCATTGGTTTGGAAATTTCCTTCCATTGGCGCCATAGAATCAGTAGAACCCTCCCAATTTTCGTCAGCTTCCATTTCTGGTTCAGCTTCTTCGTCATCTAATTTGATGATATACTCATCCTCACCATCTTCAAATTCTAAATTTCCACCGTCTTTTTTAACTACAATACCATCTTTAGGTTTCATAGCTTTGAAAACTTTAAGAACTTCATCATCAGAAGCGTGAGTCATATCCATAGTATCGTGATCTTCTTCGTGACCAGCATCATCAAGATCATCCATATCGGAATCACCTTCTTCTTCTGAATCAGAATCTAAATCATCAATACCTTTTGATGGTTCATTATCGAGGTCTTCTTCATCATTTTCAGCATCATCGTCGGCGCTAGCTTCTTCGTCTTCGCCTTCTTCGTCTGACATATCATCTTTTTCCTCTTCTTCAGGAGCTTTCTCTTCTGGTTGTTCTTCCATTGGAGTCTCTTCCTCTTCTTCCATTGATTCTTTAAGCAAGTCGCTTAGTTCTTGTTTCATAGTTGAAGCAAGTATACCTTTTGCATTTTGCTTAACAGCTTCTTCAAGGTTTTGTACTTGAAGTAACGCTTGTTCTAAAATTGATTTTTCACTCATTGTAAAAATTTTGTTTTGTTATCTTATAAATACTATGAAAATTATAAAAAATTAGTTTCTTTATATTTGTATCGTTAAAAAACCCCTTATTTTGCTAAAAAACTGTTTAAATTGCCCATCAATCGTTTCATTCTATCTTCAACCACTGGTTTTTCTTCAACTGCTTCTTGATATTGTTCTCTATCTGCTAAGTCTTTGAAAACATACGCACCAGGAGTTGATGGTGATGATACCAAATCAAAACACACTAGTTCAAAATCATCTTGAACTATGTTTTCACTTTTAACTTGTTTTAATGAACCAACGCCACGAGAAGAAATACCTAATGTTGCACCATTCATTAATAGCATAGCAGCTTGATCACCTCTTGTACTAACTATACCCATTTTTTTCCAACCTGGTGAAGTGTAAAGTTTTATTTTACCCATTAACATTTTACCTTCCCACCAAGTTTCTAAAATAGAATGTGATACTCTATCTAAATCAATTAGCGAAGATGAAGGGTGATTCAGCTCATTTAAAGCTGCACCTTTTTTTATAACGGCTTGGTATTTTTCATTCTCTCTTTTGAGAATGGCTTCGGGATAGATTCTCCCGTTTTTATTTGGAGTGTTGTATTTCTGTAAAACAGCATAAAGGATAAGGTCTTTTGAAAAGTCCATATCCTTCATTTCCTGTATTATTTGCTTATTTTCATCGGGGGAAACATGACCTGCGTCATATTCAACTAATATACCCCTACCGGTTTCTTTTGGTCCTAATACCTTCATTTATAGAATTTATCTCTATAAATACTTCAATAATGGACTATTTTTTTGTTTTGTAAAAATTAAATAACATTTTATCAGATAAACCATCTTCAATAATGGTTTCCATAATATTTTTCATCAAATTTTTAATTTCCTTCGTTTTGATATCGAATTTATCATTAACATAAAGCGTTATCTCCAAATTCATAAATGACCTCTTTTCTAATTTGATACCTTTTGTTCTAATATCTAAATCAACAATATTTTCTTGTTTGAAATGTGGATTTTTTAAATTATGAATCGATGATTTAATTTTACGTTTTGATTTGGAAATTATTGCATCGAAATCTTCAGTTTCATTTTCTGGTTGTAACCAAGAATTTAGTTTAAGATAAATGGTTTTAAGATTTTTGAAATCTACGGTACCATAACCGATTTTTACATCGTTGTAAGTACCGATGGGTATAAATCTACCTGTTTTCATTAATTTTTTTCATTATAATCACTTTTATGGTGTATAATTAAAATATAAAGAATTTAATTTGGAAAACCAAAAAAAAAGTTGTAAATTTGCCGCATATTTATTATTATGATTATTGTAGATTTAAAAAATGAAAAAAGTATAGAAACTGCGTTGAGAACTTATAAAAGTAAAGTTCAAAAAACTAAACAAGTTCAAATCCTAAGGGACAGGGAACAATATGTTAAGCCCTCTGTAAAAAGAAGGACTGAGAAATTAAAAGCAATCTATATTAACTCAAAAAGAAATGGTCTCGATTAATCAAGACCATTTTTTAATTGTACTAATTTGTAATAACTAAACTTCGTTGGGATCATTTTTGAAACTTCATCTTTCACATTATTCAATTTCTCTTTCATTTCCGAATCATCAGATTCATTCAAAAGATTATTAACTTTATTTAAAATAGTTTCTTGTAATTCTACTGTTTTAGTTTTTAAATCTTCTGTTGAAATTGACATAATATTTTTAAACTCTTCCTTTTGAGATTCATTCATAGAATCATTATAAAGAACATTAAAATTATTAGATAAAACAGCCAATAATAAGTTTTCGTTTTTAGAATAAATTTTAGGGGTAGACTCATTAATTTCTTTTTTCGTAGTTAAAAAATTAACTAATTCTTTTTTAGCTATCACTTTTTTATCAATGTTCAGTAGAGTATCATTTTCCGATAATAAATCTAACATATCGTAAATTTCATTTTTTTCTGCTTCAACACTACCGATAGATTCATTAATATTTTTAACAGTTTTTTCGATTTCTTTTGACTTTTCTTTCAATGCAGAAGTTAACTCATCAACATAATATTTTGCAGTTTCCTTATCTTCAAAATATTTTGTTTCAAATTCTTCATATAACAAATACGTTTCTTTGAAATTTTTATTTTCACCAATTAGGTTCAATATGTCTTTAATTTCTTTTTTATTTTCTTTTGAATAAGATTCTGTTAATTTATTCAATAATTTACTTTTTAATACTCCAAATTTCATTTTTAATCGTTTAATAGATTGTTTAATTTATGTTCTATTTCATAAATATTCTGTTGAGCCTTTTCCATATCAAATAAATCTTTGAAATTTTCTTTTTCGTCACCCAACATTCCTAATATTTTAGATTTTTTAGTTTTCAAACCTTCGCTTAATGGTGCTGCTTCTTCACCACCTGCAGGTGGTTCAGCTCCGCCCGATGGAGGTTCTGCTCCACCTGGTGCTCCTCCTTCTGCTGGTGCAGCTGTACTTGCTTTAGCTTCCAATTTTTCTCTTTCTTCTTCAGGGATACCATATTTAGCATCAACATCATCAAATATACCTGAACGTCTAATGATTGTATTCGTAGCTGTTAATTCAGCACCTATAGCTCTTTCAAGACGTTGTTGTTGTAAATCAAGTATAACCTCACTATCACTGAAACCAAGGATATTTTTCTTAGCCCAAGTATGTGAAACTGGTAAAATACCAAGTTGAGACTGATCAGAAGTTGCGTCTTTATAAAGAGTTATTTTTTCTTTCCATTGTTCAATTCTTAATAAATCAGATTGTGCTGATGGGTTAGTTAAAGATAAGGTGAAATTATTCAATTCATCTTCTAATCCTAATAAGAATAAATGCATTAATGCAACTTTATTAAGTTCTTGAATTAATGATTTTTGTATTTTATTAATTGTTCTTGCAAAACGTATATCCATTAACGCAAGATTCTTACCATCACCAACCACTTCCTCAAAACCTAAAAATGCTTTTGGAATTCTAAGTGTTGCCAATAACTTTTTTTGGATGTATTCAATATCCGCAATTTCACCTAAATTCTGTGCTCCAGGTAATGTGTCAATTGGACTTGGTGCTGCTGGGTCACGAACAGGAATGAAATAATCTTGGTCTACAGACATTTGATTATATCTCATATCAACATTACCATTTGTTGGATCTGATACAGCTTGTCTTTTAAATTTATTGGCCACACGTTGTACATATGGTTCAATATCTTTATCATCCATATTACCCACAAATATTTTAAAAATACGTCTTTCAGGAGCTCTTGATGTTCTATAGATTAACATAGCATCCTCAGCAAGTAATAATTGTTTCCATATTCTTCTTACCTTGTCAAGCATTGATGTACCATAAGGTAATTTTCTATCGTCACCTAATAATCTGAAGTGAGCAACTTCCCAAGATTGGAATTCTAAATCTTTATTTTTCCAAGTAAATCTTAGTTCTCTTGTAGGTACCTTTATATCTCTTTGATTTGGAGTTTTAGATGCTGCGCCTTCAATTCTTTCTATTTCAATATTCGGTAGTTGTTGACAACCAATGATACCTTTTTCAGGGTCAATTTTTAAATAAACAAAATCATCACCATACTTACACATACCTCTTGCCCACATTTGTAAATTGGTATTTACATCCAATACATTATTGAATAAATCATTAAGGATATCTTTTACTCTATCTGATTCTGAAAATATTGTAAGGATTTCACCTTTTTCTGACATTGTTGTAGATTCCTCACCATATATGTCTAATGCTGCAGAAATCTCTGGTGTAAATTCCATAGATTCATAATCATAATATGCTGATAATCTATTTGGTTCATAATAAACCGATTGATTGTATAAAGATTGGTCAAGTTTTGTCCATTTATCTGCAATGTATTGGCTTTGTTGCGCTTGCAACATTGCTTTTTCATATTCTTCTCTACTATCCGTTTTTAATAACTCATCTTTACTAAAATTAATAGTTTGTTGTGGTTGAGGTCTTTTTTGACCTGGAAAACCAAACATTCTGGTTAACTTCTGAAATACAGTTATATCTTGATTCTGATTAGCCATGTATATAAATACTTTTGATTATAATATAAACAATTTAATTATCTTTTTAAACCTTTATTAGGGTTACCAAACAACCAAGAATATTCTTTATAAGCTTGTTCACCCATTTTCAATGGATTATCTCTATGATAGAAACTTGGGTCCATTGTCATTGAACCAACCATATCCAAACTAGTGCCATAAGAATAAAATGTTTTTTCTGTTTCATATGTTCTTTCCGTCATTACCCAAGAATTCATCATCGCTTTACTCGCGGCTTCGTTTCTTTCCAATTGATTGAAACAAATGTCTGCAGCATATAAAGCCATAGATAAACTCATAATTGCATCATCGTGAGCACCTTTCATATGATCAGGACGACCATTGATGTAAACAAACGTATTCAATTCATTCAATAATCTATTTGAACGCACTATAAATTCTTTTCTTAATTGTTCTTCGAAAGCAGCTACGATTTGTGTTCGTTTATTGTTAAAATTGATACCCGGAATTTTTTCCATTGCTTTGGCATTATATTCCCATTTGTTTTGAACATTAATACCATCTATGTATAAGTTTTTATAATTCATTTCTTGCAACTTTCTTGATGTTGCAACACCCATACCTCCTGTTATATCTATCACAATAAATGCGTTGTAAAGAATACCCCACTTATACGCGATTGCAGCTAAATCATCTGGTGGTATTTTACCAATATACTCAACCACTTGTTCTCTATCATCGAAATCAACAATATTAATTGATGAGAAATCTTCACTATCACCTCTACTCACATCTACACCCATAATGTATCGATGTCCTTGTACTGGTTCTTTCCATTGCCACATAGTACCTTGCATATATTTTTCAATGGGTACACGTATCATATTTTTTGCAATGTTCTCTTGAACATCAACAGGAATTACACCGTCTCCTGAACCAAGGAAATCACATTCCAATTCCTGAGCAATTTTACGTCTATCATACAAGAATTTTTTAGACATCTTTTCAAACCAAGATGAGAAAGGTTTGTAACCATCTTCAATATGTTTTACATAATCTTTTAAATCTAAATCATACTTCACTACTTCATCATCATTATATTGTTCTCTGTTCAACATATAATGGACAATGTCATTACATTTAACCCAACATAAATCTTTCGTGTAACGAGGGTCTTTGAACCATCTCAAATCCGTAATATGAAAATCGTTCATCTTACGAATTGCTTGATCATAAACTCCATAATAAATTGGGTCATATCCATTCGGTGTTGAGATTAGAATGATTTTACCACCTGTTGACAATGACGCCATAGATGCGGACCAAAAATCCTCACCAGCTTCAATGTAAGCGGCCTCATCAAATACAAGTATTGTAGGTGTATAACCACGTAATGCATCGGGTGAAGTTGCAACCGCTTTAACCTCACAACCATTATTTAATCTAAATCTACTTTCTGAGTTTTTATCAGGTGAAAATCCAACGTTAATCCATTCAGGCCATTGATCTAAAAAGTTTCTAATCTTATTAGCCATTTCCACCGCAGTATCACGCTTATTCGCGATAAGCAATACTCTTTCAGGATTCTCAGGTTTAGCTAATTGTAATTTTTTAGATAACCAAGCTGCAGTTACAGTAGTAACCCCCGCTTGTCTGTATTTTCTTGTGATATTTTCGTTGTAATTTTCGTAATCTTGGATAAGTTGTACTTGGTCTTCAAACAAATCCATTGGAACATATTTCTTCTGTGTATTATCATATGTCTGAAGGTATGTTCTTAAAGCGTATGGCGTATCTTTCATAATACGAGCCAACTCTTTTAACTGTTCTATTTTACTATTCATATACCTATAAATACAAAAAAAGACGGTTAAAACCGTCTTTGTATTTATTCATCATCATCTAAACCATCCACATCTGTTTGGAATTTAGACATTATATCTTCATAATCTTCTTCTCGTAGTCTCTTATTTATAATATTCAGCATATCATTCAGTAATTTTTTTCCTTTATCTGATTCGGAAAGAATTTCCCTCATTACCATTAGAAACTCTTTTGCTGGTAACTTAAATAAATCAACTAATAGATAGTTCTGTAATTCTTTATTTTCTTCTTCCATTAAATCATCGGGAAACTGAGAACGAATTTTATCCCAAATAGGTGCACCAAGTCTCAAATCCCACATTTCTTTTTCCAATGTATCTTCGAACTTCATCACTTCTATAAACAATTCTTTATCATTTGGCTCTCCTTGGTGTGAAAATAATTCCATAATACCTTTAATCAATTCGTGAAGTAAAACAGGAAAAGTTATACCTCTCACTATAATTTTTGCAGTTGGTTCTTCTTCAGATTCTTCTTCATTTTCCGATGGTCTTTGTACTTCACATTTTCCGGCCACACTGTTACTTAAACCTCCAATCATATTATCGCTCATCTGCCAATAATTCAAATCATTGATGGACATCATAATACCGTAATATTTCATCAAATACTCAGAACCAAATATCTCCATCAACTCATCATATGCTAAATGGTACATATAATGACCTCTTTTAGATGCGCCTTGTATTATTGCATTTATCAATCTTCTTTTGGCTCTTTCTAAATTTAATTCTTCTTCATCAAACTCTCTCGGAATTTCAGGGGTATTGTCGTCTATATTAACTTCGACAGGATTATTGTCTAATTCACTAATATCTTCTTTATTGAAATCATTTGTATCAATTTGACCATACTGAATAATTTTGGCATCAATTTCGATAGCTCCTTCAGGAATACCCATTTCATTCAATACAATTTTGACTGCTAACTTTTCTAATTCAGGTATATGAAAACTTTCAATAGTAGCAACCCTTTGATATGCATCCATCATTTCGCTCGTACTAATTTGCATATTTCGATTCATACCTTTATACACATCAGTTATGTCCGTATATTTTCTTACGTTCTCAATTACTTGTTTGTATCTTTCGGATGCTAAAAGTTCTTGGTAATTTATGTACGGTTCAGTAAAATTCTTTGGAAAAGGAATTTTTGTAAGAGGAGTATTGTTGACAGCTAATTTAGCTATTATACCCTGATCGGGTCTATCTTCAGAATTAAAAAACATCGCCATTGTAATATATTTTTACAAATGTAACGATGTTTTTTGAAATATCCTAATTTTTTTAGGAAAATTATGCTTTTGGTTTGTGTTTTGGGCCAGTTCCGGGTTTATAAGGGGTACTTGGTTTTTTTGGAACCTCCCTTGTACCTGGTTTTACTTTGGGTTTAGATGGGGCTGTTTTAGTTCCTCCATCATTAAAAATATTTTTCATAAGTGTAATTTTTGTAAAAATACTGAAAAAATACAAATAATAAAATTATTTTTTAGATTCGTTTAATTTAGTTTTAATTAAATTCATAATTTCTCCTTTTGATGTGAAACTATGATATAATTTATTTTCAGCTAAAGTCATAACCCATTCTTTCATTTCAGTATCTTTCCCTGTCATACTCATTGACTTATTATTGATTCTTTTGTAATAATCGTGAGCACTTTTTACATATGGATTATTTGAATGCTTTTCAGCTAATTCGTTAATATCTTTAGATTCAAGATCTTTTTCAGATACTCCTGCTTCTTTTAATTCAAAATGTAAGTTACGTTTAGCATTCAAACCTGAATCAGATTCGTGTAAACCTTTTAAAGTTTTAGCTAATCTTGCTTCTTTACCAATTTTACCACCTTTTTTTGCTGCTGCATCTAATTTAGCTGCAGGAATTTTTTCGTCTTTAGGAACTCCTAAATCTTTATGTAATTTACCAGGGTGTTTTATGGCTTTTTGAATCCATTTTTTATCCCCTTCAGTTGCTTCCAATTTTTTACCAACTCCTTTTACTTTCTTTTCGAATGGTTCACCTGCAGTTTCTTTAACTTCCACTTTTTTACCACCAATCTCGATTGAAGGTTTACCTTCTTTTTTAGCATCTGCTATTTTTTTACCAAATGCATTACCTTCTTTAGTTTCTTTTGGTTTTTTTTCTTTACCACACTTACAAGGACTCATTTTACAAACTTTACAAGCTTTTTTGTTACCTATAAATGCGTTTTCTTCAACCTCAACTTCACTATCAGGGTCTTGTACTGCTGCTTTAACATTCTCATCACCTAATTTATCTGGTGGAACTTTCAATACTTCATTGAACATTCTTTCTGACAAGTTAGCTAATTGTTTATCTGAGAAATTAACCAATGTTTTTTCTGAAAATCCTTCTTTGATTAATCTACTTACTATTTCATTTCTTTTCATATATCGTTTGTTTTTATCTCTTCAATTTGAAGAGCGAAACCTTTATTTTTTAATTTTTTATTTACACTATCGATTGATTCCCCAAACTTAAAAGTAAGTCTTTGTTCATCGATTGATATGTCAAATTTTTGCCAAGCTAAAGCTACAACACCATCTACAGCATCAATAACCCCAAAATAATCGGAATTTTGAACTAGTTCCATATCTAAATCTGTATTTTTTAATAAACCAACTAAATCTATGTATTCTATTTCAGGTGATTTTGGTCTTGATGATGCAGAAGCAGGAATTACAAACCATTCATCCATATCAATTTCGGTACTAGTACTGAATATAAATTCATACTGTTTTTGACCTTTATAGTCTGCACCGATTTCATTAACATAGATTAAACGCATTTTACTTAAAATATTTGTGTAACGCTTGATTGATACTATCGTTAATATCTTTTTTTATTTCATCTAAGTCGATAGTCATTTCTTCATCGTGTTCGTGTTTTTCCTCAGGTAGATATTCACTCATATCAGTTTCATCCATAGGGCCATCCACGAATTCTTCAAGTGCTTTCATAGCATCATATTCTTCACCAATCTCCTCATCTGAAGATGGTTCTTCACCTGATGGTTCTGCAGGTGTTTCTTCTTCTCCACCTTTATCTCCATCGTGAATTTCATCGCGATCGAATTTATCAGCAATTTCCTCTAAATCTTTGTCTTCTAACTTATCTAAATCCAAAGAAGAGATGATCATATTCAAAACCCACTTGATGTCTTTACTCTCTAATTTCTTATCTTGTTTTCTTAATTCCTCTTGTAATTTACCACAAAATTTATGGATTTGGCCCATATATTCGTATTCATCATCAGCTCCTTGTTCACCTTTATCATTACCCATATTTGCATCTGGTGCAGCATCAGCATCTGGTGCTCCACCCATATCATCAGGTGCAGGTTGTCCGCCCATATCGTCAGCAGGTGCTCCACCCATATCATCAGGGGCAGGTGCAGGTAACGCTGGTGCTTCTTTCGGTGCAGGAGGCATAGCAGCTTGAGAAGCAGCCTCATCTGTATCTTTTGATTTCTTTAAAAGATATTTTGTTTCGTTGATTAATTCTTCTTGTCCTTTAATCAATTCAAGTCTTTTAAGAGCTTCAGCATACGAAGAGAATTTGTTTTTATTCTTCATATACATTCCACCTATATAATCTAAAGAAGATTCATTTAAACCTTGTTTTACATAATATGAATCCTTTTCTTTAACAATAGCATAAACGCCACCATTTTTGGATTCTTTAACCAATTCAGCTTTAGCTGATTGTGTTTTTTTATTTGTATTATAGTAGGTTAGTTCGAGAATTCTTTTTAATTTTTCATCTCCGTTAAGTTTCTCGCTACCAAGTGGTTTTAAGTCTGACATTTTGTTTTTTTTGTTAAGTATACTTATTCTTATCCTATAAATATAAAGATATCGGGAAAAAAATAAGGTTGTTTATTGTGGTAAGGACAATTTTTTATCTACAATTTGATTTTTTAAATTTAATAACTTTTCAATTGACCCATTTCTCCTTAATAATTTGAATGTTAAGTTCTCATAAGAAAATTCACCACCTGATTCCAAACCAGATTGTCTGAATTTTTTCAATTTTTGTCTAAGGTCTTCAATTTCTTTTAAAACATCAATACCTTTAGCTGCTTTTTTAACTAATCGTTCGATATTAGATGCGAATTCATCACCTTTTTCTATGATTTTTCTGTCATCAATATTAACTTTATTTTTCTCAGGAACAACGATCCATTTGTTATGTAATATAGAATAAACACCTGAAGAAACGTGTTCTTCACTAATATCTTGAACGTAGATTTCTACATCAAATCCTTTGATGATAACATCATGTTTTTCGTTCCATATGTTTTTCTTTGCATCAAAAAATTCTTTAATCAAATCAAGATTGAATTTTGTTTCTTCGAAATCAATAAGAATATGTAAATCAACGTCCGAATAATTGGACCAATTGTAATTAGCAAGCGAACCTGTTAGAACTATATCGTGTATAAAAAATTTAACACCTAATGTTTCTATAAAATCATCAGATATCTCAAGAAGTTTTTTCCTGATTTCTGGTCGCATAATATATTCTTTATTTGATAACTCAAATATGTTATCAGACAAAGAATCTTTGGTTTTAAAAGATTTTAAGATTTTCTTATCATCTTCGTTGTCTTCAATTAGTTCTTCAAATAGACTCATTTTACTTTCTTATAATCGTGCGCTTTAGCGATGTTTTCGTTAAAGTGTTTTCCGTGGGATTCAGCCATTCTGAATTTAGTGAATTTACTCCAAGGAACTTTATTATAATCATAAATAGAGCCATTATTGAAAGTAATCGTCAATACCTCATTTTCAGTGTTATATGACGCTTCTTTAAGGTTTGTTGATTCAAAAGTTACATTGATTAGCTTACCTTCTATTTTTTCTGATAATATTGCCATAATTCTATTTTTAGATAATATACATAATAAATATCAAATAAAAAACCCTCCGTTTAGGAGGGTTCAAGTTATTTTAATAACCAAATTGTCGTTCATTACTATCCAATCTTCCACCAGCAGATTTAAGTTGTTCTAATGCTTCAAATGTCGCATTTGATATATCTTTTGCAGTAAAATTGTGGTTATTGTAACGTGGTTCTTTTGCGGCTAAACTTACGGCTCTAGATATAACAACAAAATCGTCAACAGGACCATCATTCTGATCTAATAAAATACTTTTAATATTTTTAGCCGCCTCAATATATTTTTCATGTTTAGCTTTATTTTTTGATTTAAAGCTTGTTGGATTATTGTATTCGTCATCGTTCTCATTACTACCCCAATCTGACTTACTATCCATAGACGTTCTTTTTCCAAGATCAACATCTTCCATTTCTTCATTTAATGGTTTCTTATAACCATATTTTTTATGCATATTAAGAATCTTAGATTTTTCTGATTCTGTTAAATTAAAATTTTTGTACATATAAAATCTTTTTATATAAATATAACATTTTTATAAAAAAACCTTCCGTTTAGGAGGGTTCAAGTTTAATTAATTGAAATTAAACGTTCAATGGCCTTTTTTTTACTTTTTGGTAAAATCACTTCCAATACCCCATTTTCTACACTACCTGTAATATTTTTTTCATCCACATCATCAGGTACATTATAATGTCTTTTAAAAGAACTTACAAAAATAGATGCATTCTTTTCGGGACGATCATAAGAAATGGTTAAGGTACTTTCTTTGACTGTAATTTTAAGATTTTCTTTAGTTAACCCGGGTACGGCGATTTGTACACGATAATCTTCATCGTTTGTTTCGATGTTTGTCTTTTGATTATTAGTTTTTTCAAAGGAATCGTTGAAGATTCTGTCTAAATTGTTAAAGATTGGATCTTTAAATAATGTAATCATAGTTTAATATTTTTTCTTAATGTTTATCAAAATGTCTACCAAATTATACTTTTAGACATTTCGTCATACTTTTAGACATTTTTTAGACATTTTGGCATTATAAAAATATTTTTAAGAATATTTGTTTGTTAGTATAATTTATGTTATGTTTGCTTATAAATTAAACACATATGCCAGTAGATTACTTTGAAGAGGGTCAGCAACAGCTCAACCCTAAAAAGAACAAAAAGAGTTCAACAACCCCAATCTTAGACAACTTTTCAAGAGATTTGATAAAGATGGTTGAAGAAGGTAAAATTGACCCAATTATAGGTAGAGATGAGGAAGTTAAAAGAATTGCTCAAATTCTATCTCGTAAAAAGAAAAACAATGCCGTAATTGTGGGCGAGGCTGGTGTCGGTAAATCAGCGTTAGTTGAAAAATTAGCATTGATGATTCAAAAAGGGGATTGCCCTCCAAATCTTCTTGAAAAAAGAATAATGGCGTTAGATTTAACTTCACTTGTTGCAGGTACAAAATATCGCGGTCAATTTGAAGAAAGAATCAAAGCCATTCTAAATGAATTAGTTGAATCACCTAATGTAATTGTTTTTATAGATGAATTACATACAATGGTTGGTGCTGGAAATGCAAGTGGTTCTATGGATGCTGCAAATATCCTCAAACCCGCACTTGCGCGTGGAGAAATCCAATGTATTGGTGCCACTACGTTAGATGAATATAAAAAGAGTATTGAAAAGGATGCTGCATTAGTGAGAAGATTTCAAAAAATTATTTTGAAAGAACCTACTGTACAAGAAACTGTGCAAATTCTAAAAAATTTACAATCATCATATCAAGATTTTCACAAAGTTCTTTATGATGATAACGTAATCGAAACTATTGTAAAATTATCGTCAAGATACATTACTGATAGACAATTCCCTGATAAAGCGATCGATGTATTAGATGAATTAGGTTCAGAAAAGAGAGTAACAACTAAAACTCCTGAAAACATTGAGAAGTTGAAAAAACAAATCGATGAAATTAAAGAGACAAAGATTGCTGTTGTTAAAAGTCAAAATTATGAACAAGCAGCTAAACTTAGAGACGAAGAAAAGAAGTTGAAAGATAAATTAGATAAGGAAAAAGAAAATTGGTCTGAAAAGCAAAAAAGTAATAAAGATCAAATTACTATCGATGATGTTTATCAAATGATATCACAAATGACGGGTGTACCTATTTCTAAATTGGATTCTACTGAAACCAAAAAACTATTAGAGATGGAAAATATTCTTTCTGCTAAAGTTATTGGTCAAGATGAAGCAATTACTTCGATATCAAAAGCAATTAGAAGAAACCGTGTTGGTATTAAAGATGCAAATAAACCGATTGGTTCATTTATATTCTTGGGTTCGACTGGTGTAGGTAAAACTTATTTAGCTAAATCCCTTGCTGAAATATTATTCGGTGATTCGGAAAAAATTATTCGCATAGATATGAGCGAATATATGGATAGACATAATGTTTCTAAATTAATTGGTTCACCTCCAGGTTTTGTTGGATACGATGAAGGTGGTCAATTAACCGAGAAGGTTAAAAACAATCCTTTCTCTGTGATTCTTTTTGATGAAATTGAAAAGGCTCATAAAGATGTTTTCAATTTATTACTTCAAATTTTAGATGAAGGGCATTTAACAGATTCATTTGGAAGAAAAGTAAACTTCACTAATTGCTTAGTTATTATGACTTCAAACATTGGTGCAAAAAAAGTTTCAGAATTTGGAGGCGGTATTGGTTTCAGTACAACTTCAAGTGAAGCTCAAAAGTATGAAGTTAGAAAATCTATAATTCAAAAAGCTTTAAAAAGCCATTTCAACCCTGAATTTTTGAATCGTATTGACGATATTATTTTGTTCAATAAATTAGATGAAATTGTATTGAAGAAAATCATTGACATTGAAATGAAAAAATTGATTATTAGATTGAAAGAAAAAAACTATATGGTTAATTTTGATTCTTCAGTAATCGATAGAATTTTTGAGTTAAATTCACAAGAAGAATTTGGTGCGAGACCTGTTAAAAGAATCATACAAAATCTATGTGAAGATTTTTTAAGTGAAGAAATTCTTAGAGGAAACATTATTGAAAATAAATCAATAACTATCAAATTTAAGGATGGTAATTTGTTAATTACCAAAAAAAGTTCATAAATAGTTGATTTTTTCTTAAAGTTATATATATTTATATATTCTTAGGTTCTCTTTGTCGATTACCTTTTCGTTTTTTTAAAAGTAAGTGGGGTTGAACCCGCCGAAAGACCTTAAACCCCGACATCTCGTTGGGGTTTTTTTATTGAAATTTGGTGATCTAAATTTTATTTTGTATATTTACATTTATGAAGAAAATTTTATTTATTTTGACTATCGTTGCAACAGTTGCAATGGTATCATGTGGTTCAGGGTCTACCGCAACTACAAAAACTGACTCAACTGCTGCAAAAGTAGATTCTACAAAAACTGATTCTGCAAAAGTAACAGTAGATACTACCGCTGGTGGTGCTAAAGCTGAAGCACAAGTGAAGTAAAAAATTGGGCCAGTTTTACTGGCCCTTTTTATTTAAATTAATTTTTATGGAAAAAGAATTTATAGGAGATTTAATTCTATTACGTGGTATTCCTGGATCTGGTAAATCAACATTAGCTGAAATAATATTAGATACCCCACAAAATTCAAAATTACACATTTTATCTGCCGATGATTTTTTCACTGATGATGACGGGAATTACAATTTCGATGCAAGTAAGTTAAAAGTAGCACATAACAATTGCCAATTTAGATGTTATGAAAAAATGAGGCAAGGAATAAAAAGGATTGTTATTGCAAATACATTCACTCAAGAATGGGAAATGAAAGAATATTTTGAATTGGCTAAAACTTACAATTATCGAGTTCACACTATTATTGTTGAAAATAGACATGGTAGCGAAAACGTTCATAATGTACCAGAAGATAAACTCCTAAAAATGAAGGAGCGTTTTGAAATTAAGTTATGAAATGAGTCAATTCATTAAATCTTATTTTACAACAATACCACAAAAAAATACAAAAATGAAATTTCATTCAATCATACATAGAAACCAATGGGCAGTTTATCCATTACCTTTTGTTTATTTATATTTTGAAACTTGTCAACCCGATTCTCACGTTTCTTTTTGGAAGAACAAAATATGTGGAGTATATTTGTCCTTTAATTGGTTGAAACATACTTACAACATCGGAATCCACAAAACAATAAACTAATGTTATTTTTTTTCAATTTTGAAGATATTTATTATTATGATAAATACAAGAAAAAAAAATGGTCAGATTAGTCAAATCTATTCATATGATTTTAGTTTTTTTGAAAAAAAAGAAAAGGAATTTTTTTATTTTTTAGGTTTAATGGCTTCTGATGGTAATGTTAAAAACGATAGAACAATATCATTATCTCAAAGTGGAGAAGAGGGGTTTAAATTATTAAAAAATATTTTAAACAAAATAAAATCAAACCATAAAATTACTAAATATAATAATTCCAATACCATTACTATAACAGATAAAAAAATTGTAAAAATATTAGAACAATATAATATTAAACCAAATAAAACATTAACATATAAATTACCAAAATTAAATAAAAACGAATTAAAGTATTTTTTACAAGGGTATATTGATGGTGATGGATCCATTGGTACATACAATAATGGTAATGGTGTTTTTTATTTAACAATTAATTTAGTTGGGACAAAGGAATTTATTGAGGATTTAAACAATTTAATACCAATTAAAGGAAATATTAGAAAAGTAAAACAATGTAAAAATCTTAATGAATTAAGATTTTATGGAAAAAAAGCTGTAGATTTTGGTTTTTATTTATATGATGACATTTGTTTTAATCATTATAAGTTATATAATTTTAATAAATTTATTGATAATAATGATTACGGTAAAAAATATAAAAAATATTATAACGTAAAAGATATAATAATAGAAAAATTAAAAGGTGGGGAAAAAGTTATAACTTTATCCAATGAATATGATATACCATATAAAACAATATACACATGGAAAATGAGAAATTAGATATCGGGATTCTTAATGAAATGTATGAAAAAGGTTTATTACATAAACAATTTCACCCAACGTATCCTTTGATAATATGGAATTATTCGCCACTTGTGCAGTATGAAAAACTTTGGACCCCATTGTTAATGATGTGCCGTGGTTTAGTAACTGACTTTGACGGTAATATTAAAGCACGAAGTTTTCCCAAATTTTTTAATTACGAAGAACATAAACCAGAGGAAATACCAAACGAAGATTATATTGTCTATGAAAAGATGGACGGATCATTAGGTATTCTTTTTAATTATGAAAATGAGTGGATAATGGCCACTCGTGGTTCCTTCACATCACCTCAAGCAATTAAAGGAAAAGAGTTGTTGGGAAAATACCCGTTAGATAAATTAAATAAAAATAATACGTATTTATTTGAAATTATTTATTAGATTTATCCATAAAATAGTGTTGTTTTTAATTATATTTGATATTTATATATAAAGAAACAGATATGAATTATGAGGCGTTTGTATATGAATGGTATAATTTGACTAATGGTAAATCATATATTGGTTATCATAAAGGAAATATAAATGATGGGTATATTTCATCATCACATAATCAAGATTTTTGGAATGATTTTAACAATCCAAAAATGAAGTGGGAAAGAAAAATCGTAGCTGAAGGAACAAAAGAGGTGTGCTTACAAATTGAACAAAGGTTATTAAAAGAAATTGATTTAAGAAATAATAAGTACTATAATAATGCAAGAGGTTCTGAAATAATTTTCACAAAAGATGTTTTAAATAAAATGTCGAACTCTCATAAAAAAAGATGGGAAATTATGAGTGATGAGAAAAAAATAGAACGTGCAAAAAAAATATCGGAATCAAAAAAAGGTATTCCTTGTAGTGAAGAAACAAAAAAGAAATTAAGTGAATTATTAAAAGGTAAAACATTTATTGAACGATATGGTAAAGATAAAGCAAAAGAAATTGGAAATAAAATTAGTGAGATAAACACCGGAAAACATTATCATAGTGAAGAACATAAACAAAATCTACGAAAAAAATTAATAGGTAATAGTTACGGAAAAAATCAAACTGAAGAAACCAAAGATAAAAAACGAATTAGGATGTCTCAACTTAATTTAGGTAAAACCTTATCCAATGAAACAAGAAAAAAAATGAGTGAAAATAGAAAAGGAATACCATCGTTAAATAAAGGTGTTCCAAGAAAAAAAGTAACTTGTCCATATTGTGGTAAAGAAGGTGGTGAAGGATTGATGCACCGATGGCATTTTGAAAATTGTAAAAACAAATAACCTATGAAAACAGCAATGACAGAATTAATTGAATATTTAGAAAAAGTATATAATGTTAAAGAAATAATTGATTGGGATGAATATAAAATAGAATTACTTGAAAAAGAAAAAGAGCAGATAATAGAAGCTTTTGAGGTTGGTTATAAGTCTTGTGATTTAGACGAGGCTTTTGAAATTAATAGAAAATTAGCAAGTGGTGAGTTACATTATAATAAAACCTATAACCAAAACAAATAATAACTATGGGAGGACAAAATAGAATAGTTGTAGATTACGGAGATTACGAAGGATTAGTGCTTTTGGGTGCATTTGACACTAAATCAGGTGTTGAGATTAGTAAAACCGAATTAGAAAAACTTGATGGATTTGAAATTGTTACAACATATAAAACTTGGGGAGAAACTTACGACTTACTTAAAGAAAAAATATCAAACGATAAGGAAGGGTATGTTATTCGTTTTAAAAATGGTTTCCGTATGAAAATTAAAGGAGAAGAATATAAACGTCTCCATAAAATTTTAACAAATTTTTCTTCTAAAGATATTTGGGAACTAATGAAAGATGGAAAACCATTGGATCAATTTTTAGATAGAGTACCTGATGAATTTTATAAGTGGGTTAAACAACAAATAAGTTCATTTGAGTACGCTAAATATAATATCAGAGAACATTGTGGTAAAATTCATGATTATTTTAGATATGGAAAATATAACGATGTTGATCCTGAACCAACTAAAAAAGAATTTGCATTACATTTAGAACGATGTAATGTTGAACCATATTATAGACCAATTTTATTTGCAATGTGGGATAGAAAACCATACGAACATATTATTTGGAAAATAATGAAACCTAAATACGAAAAACCATTTAAAAAAGATGAAAATTGAAAAAATGAGATTATATCTTGATGATGTAAGAACACCTAAAAATGATGAATGGATTGTAGTTAGAAATTATGATGATTTTGTTACCACAATAAAATTAAAAAGTTTAGAAAACTTTGAAGTTATATCTTTAGATCATGATTTAGGTGACGAAGCAATGATTGAATATTATAATAATGTAAAAGAAAATTATACTTTAGATTATAATAATATCCACAAAGAAAAAACAGGATATGATGCTGCTAAATTTTTAGTTGCTGAAAGTATGAATAGAAAAGTGCCTTTACCACAAATTTATGTTCATTCTGCTAATCCTATAGGTAGTGCAAATATGATGGGATACATAAACAATTATTTGATGAATTGCGGTAGACCACAAACTTGTATTAGAGTTCAAATAGAACACACAATAGAAGAACATATTCAGATGTCTTCCGAAGCAAGAGAAGCTAGATGGAAAAAACCAAATCAATAAAATTACTTAAACCCAACATATGAAAAAAACAAGAAAAACCATCAGTGCATACAAGAAATTACATATCAAAGGAATCTATCAAGATTTTACAGATTTTTATGATATTAATAAAAATAAAATATATAATGCAATGTTCGATGTGTTCGAAGGATTTAGAACCACAACTGAAAATGATTTGACCCTTTATATTTCGGCAATAATCAAAGGTTTGGAATGGGATACTGTATTTAAATTCAACAGAAAAGAGGTTTCAGTTCTGATGAGAGACATATTACCATATTTTGAATCTATCGAAAATTATGAAAAATGTGCGGAAATAAAAAATCTTTATTTAGAATTGACTAATGAAAAAGAAATGAGTATACTTTAATTGTATCTGGAGAGGTACATTTATTTTTTGTCATATCCCTGATGTTTTCACACCAGGGATTTTTTTATAATACAACTCTTGATCCAATTAAGAAGTTGGAAAGATATTGTGTTTTTGGTGTGGTGCTCCCTTGTAATTTATAATTAAAACTAAATCCGAATCTCTTGCTTATTTTATAATCGGCAGAAGTACCGATTAGAAATCCCATTTGTCTATTAACTGTTGATTCACCTGTGACGCTATTCCAAGCCAATGGTGAGAACATTGTGAATATTTGAGGGGATAATGTCAACCTCCTATTATATTGATAAGGCTTGGTCCAAAATGCAACTAATGATGTTGAACTACTATAATCAAATCTATTACCATTAGCTAAAAATAAATTAATCAAACCCACGTTGTAACCATATGTTCCATATTTCATAGTTGGCTTTATCCAAGTATAACCTAATAAATTCATATAGTTACCATTTAAATAAGCGAATGACGATGAATATGAGCTTATATTACTTAATTTACCGTTTTCAAAATTCATTCTTGTGTAACCACCACTCACAACAAATTGTTTAAGATTTGTATAAATCATTGATGTTGCATTCCAACTTTGGTCTCCCATCAATGATGATTTACTCACACCAACTGTCATAGCTGCTGTATAAGTTTTGTCATTCCCTTGAACTGTTGTCAAATCTGAAGCTAACAATAAAGGGTTCATAGCATTTTGTTCTTTTTTCTTTTTTTTCTCTTCTTCCTTTTTCTTTTTTTCTTCTTCTTTCTTTTTTTGTTGTTCTTGTTTCTTTTCATCGGATTTTTTACTATCTGAAGATTTTGAATCACTTTTACTATCTGAAGATTTTGAATCGGATGATGATTTACTATCAGATGAAGACGATGAACTTGATGATTTACTATCTGAACTATTGGATGAAGAACTTGATGAGTTACTAGACGAACTTGAAGAACTACTTTGAGAAGATGATGATTGAGGTGGTGTGTCTCCTCCACCTGAGGATTGAGTACTTCCGCCACTGTTTCCTTGATCTCCTGAAGATTGTGAACTTCCTCCTGTTGAAGCACTAGTTGAAGCTCCGCTTGATGCACTTGAAGAAGCTCCTGACGCTGCCCCACTTGCTGAGGAAGAAGCTGCACTACTTGCTGATGATGAGGCACTACTACTTGCTGAAGAAGCAGCTGCGCTTGCTGCTGAACTGGCTGCAGAACTGGCCGCTTGAGATGCCGCTTGAGAAACTGTTGATGTAATAACCTGTGTAGTTGTTTGACTTACAGGACAAGCCATAGTTTGATATGTCGCATAGGTTGTCATCAACCAAGCCTGTAATTGTCCCGTTTGTACTTGAAGAGGTGTGAAAGTTTGTATTTGATTGTAAAATGAAACAACAGCATTACCATTAACGTATGTTGTAGTGGCTTTTACAGTTTGTCCTGTACACTTATCAATAAACGTTTGGGTATATGTTTGCCCTTGTACCTTACCACATAATATGAATATAAGTACAATGGTTAGGAGAGATAACCATTTTTTTGTCATAATTATAAATATACCTTATACCTATTAATCCTTAGTTAATAGATGATCCACCACTACATATGTATGTCTTATGAATATCAAAATTAATGCTCCCATCAAAACATAGAGAGATTGCATTTGATAATTGAAATACACATATCCTACCCCGAAAAATCCTAATATTACTAATATTGTGACTAATACTGTTTTTAATTTATTTTTTGTCATATTTTATCCTTTGTAAATACCTTTTTTTATCATCCTACCTAATATTCTGGCACAAGCAATATCCAAAGCTTTTTTAGTTGCAATACTAATTGTTGATTGGTTGAATTTAACTGGATCAACAGTAGCATCACTCATAAAAGTCAATTCTCTTGTTGTTTTTGCTTCACCTAATCCCGATGCTGCTATTATTTCGCCCGTTTCCGCGTCTGTGAATCTTACTTGTAAACCTATACGTGTAACAACCATATTTTTTACACCATTTTTAAGATTTACTTCCTCATCATCTGATACAGAATAGTCATAACATTCTATTTCAACAAAATAATGAGCTAAACGTATTTTACCACGTCCGTCTAATTTATCTTGTGAAATTCCCGCTTGAGAAGCTTGGAATTGTTTAACCATACGGTTTTTTATTTCCGTACGATCTTCGGTAAATGTGAAACGGTTTAAGTTTTCCAAGTACTCCAAAGTGATATTAGCCACCCCTAAGCCAACTCTCTTTTCTTTTAATTCAGGATATTGTTCATACATCTCATCACTAATTCCACACTTCAAAATTTGAATTGGAATAGTTGGACCATTATAATCCATATATTGAGATATATCTGTTTTTGTTTCGAAAGATGCTTTATATTGTTCAGTAGATGTTTTACCAATTGTTTGAGAATTACACCTAACTGTAAATGATAATAGAATTACCACTAATAACAATGAAATTAAAATTTTTGATTTTTTCATAATATGTCGTCTTTTATTTTACCGCAATGAACACATTTTTTCATTATCGAAATATCTGTAAATAATTCACAATCATCACAATCATCTAAATCGTGAATCCCTATAAAACAAAAAATTTTAATAATGATTTTAATCATGTCAATTAATTTAAAAAGGGGAAGTTTCCTTCCCCCAATTAATATTATTCTGCCGGAACAGGTTCTACTGATTCAGCAACTGCTGGCGGTGGTGGAGGAGGAGGTGTTGTTGGAGCAGGATCTGGTGCGGCTTTCTTTGTGAATTTATCCAAAGTATCGGCACCCATACCGATTGCTGTAATTACCATTACCGCATTTACCAATTCAGGAGATGGTGCGAAATCTTTACTGGAAAAACTGTTTGCTAACATTGTTCCACATAAAAATAGAGCACCCACAAATGCGATTACCGGTTTTACAGAAATTGTCCCTCTTTCGTCTTTGAAAAGGTCAATTAACCATTCTTTAAATGTCATAATCTGTGTTTTTATTTTTTTTGTTTATTACCATTGTGCCGGTTTTTCTTTAAACTCATCACCTTCTTTCTTTTTAGGTTTAGGAGCTTCAGAATTGTCAGCCTTTTTAAGGTCTTTTTGTGATGGTGATGATTCTTTAATGATTACAGTTTTATTACCCGCAGCTTGTTGTTGAGCAGGAATGTTAACATTAATGGTTGGTTGTGATGTAGGAGCTGATTTATCGTCCTTTTTAGGTCCATTCAAATAGGAAGTTAAAAAAGTACCGCCCGCTACCGCTACGGTGCCAATTGTACCAATTATTGTCTTTTTTAGTCCACTCATTGTGCCGTCGTTATGTTTCTCATTTTTGGCCATTGCTTGGTCTTCGGTTGATTTACTTTTTGCCATATTAATTCTTTTATTATAATTATCTTACATTTTATTAAAATCGGTAATAGCTAATAGATTTCCTAAACTATCGTAAACTGCGATTCTATATGCTGAAGATGGAAAAGCAGATGTGTACAAGGTTAAAATATTATCACCTGCGGCCACATTAGCAGTTGATTTAGATACAATTCTATTTGTAATATCTAAAATTTTTATTGTAACAGTTTGTGCTGAACTTGTTTTAATGTTCATTGAAACTTCGGATGTAACAAATGTTGTAGCTAATTTAACCCCAATTGTACTGTTTATTGATAAACCTTGAGAAACTACTTGTTGTGGAGTAACGATATCGTGTTTAGAACAACCCACCAAGAATGTTAACCCTAAAATTAATGTGATAATTTTTTTCATTTTTTGTCTTTTATTTTATTATTATTTTAGTTTTTCCTATTTGTGTATTGGTTGAGTCGGCCAATATCAAATATAAATATGTAAACGGAATTGATTTAGTGTAAATTGATAAAGTATTAATACCTGATTTACCGATAAATTTTTCTCTTGTAACAACGTTAGTTCCTAATGTATCCATCATTGTCAAAGTATATGTACCTGAATTTATTAATTTGAACGATATGGTGCCAGCATTAGATACGTTATTTTGTGACTGTACGAAAATGTCAGAAATAACAGGAGTGGTAGGTGTTACTACAGTTTTTTTGCAGGATAATATAAAAACAATACAACAAGATATTATAATTTTAATAATTTTCATTAATTTATTGTTATTTTTAATTGTGTTCCTGATTGATTAACAGCATCAATTGGTGTTATGGATATTAATCCCAAAACATTATTAAGTTTAATGTTTGATGTGAATACTAATTTATATACTGTAGTGTTATTTAAATTTGAAGAACCGTCTGTTATTAAGGAACCCAAATCTATATAGTTCGATTTGTTAGTTGCAAAATTTGTTGAATTACCAATAGTATTGAATTGTGTTCTTTGATATTGTAAAATACTATTATCATAATTAATTTGATATTGTACCCCGACAACTTGTTGTTGTAGTGGGTTTAAAGTTATTGTTACATAAACACTATCTCCAATCAATTGGGTTATGATCGATGATTGAATTTGATTTGATGGTGCAAGTGAAAAAGACTTAATTGTATTAGTGGTGCTAAATGTTGCAACACCTGCAGTTTGTGATATTGAATGCGACATATTAACGTCACCTAACCAAGCAACTGATACATTAAAAGTATCAGTGACTTTTGTATCGTTCAAATTGATTGGATAAATGTAACTTGAAGCGTTACTATAAATCATCCAATTATTATGATTTATTCCATCGTAAGTACTTTTATCAATTGTTTTAATAATATTTGGTAAAGTAACAGTTGTTAATAAAGACTGCTTCCCTGTCAAATTTGCTAATAATAAATAACAGTCCGCTTCATTAAATTGACCGTCTAAATTAACATCCGCATTAAGATATTGGATACCTGATGTAAAATAGGTACCTGAAGTATTTCCGAATAATCCTTGGTTAGAATATTCTTGAAAAGCAAGATAGACATCTGATACTGTAACGATACTATTATATAATGTGGTTAAATTACTTGATGTTGATAATTCGACAGCTTGTGGTTTATATGCCATTAAATTATTGAAAGCTATTGTACAAGAAAATGCATAGTTATTATAACCTGCGTTCCTTATATTTGTATTATATGAAGATGTTCCATTCGTAACCATTGGTAATGTTGATGGAACAGTATATTGAGCCCAAGTACCGTCGTTAGTTGTAAATGTTACTGGACCGCTGTATACGTCTAATATTGAAACATTTGTAACGCTACTTGGTGTAACATTTCCAAATTGTCTCATATCAACATAAAGTGTAGTAACACCATTAAAAATATTAACATAACTCCATTCTACTTGACCTGCAGTTACTGTTATATTTTCACCTGAAGTAATTTTAGTACTGTCTAAACTATTGGTAATATTAGCTGAACCATTTGAACCTAATGATGTTGCAGTATTCATTGAGTTGATTGCCCAAGTGTTACTATTATTTGTGTAAACATTAGCTGAGAAATTTGAAGGTGTTATTGCATTGTTGAAATTATAATTTATCACCGCTTTTTTTGTAGGCGTGGCAACAACGGAATAACATTCATCTGACTGCAAAGTATATGTTGATTGTGAAGGTCTTTTCCATACAACAGAAATACCCCATCCACCCCCAACTTGTTGGAATCTCGCCATTAAAGTGTAAACTTGACCTGCAACTAAATTAATTGAACCAATATGATACCCTCCAAAACCGTGCGGTCCGTAATATGACGTAACAACTGTTCCATTGATTGAAAAATCTACACCATCATCACCGTCTACACTAAAATAATAAGTCCCTGTTTCTTTAGGTATAAAAAACCCTGTTGTTTTTATACCAAAATATGAACCACCATTTGGGACAGCGGCCATAAAACTTCCATTATAATTTAACGTTGCTGATGCTGTTCCAATTCCTGAATGATAAATTGTGGCACCATTTGCTGTGTTAAACATATTATTAAAATCTGTAGAACTATTAGCATAAGAACCATATCCACCATTGTAGGATATTTCATTATAAATTGTATAATTCAAATAACCCACTCCGTTTTGGGAGTAGGTTATCGAAAAAATTAATAAGAATAAAACTGTTAAAAGTTTTCTCATTATTCTACTATTAGATTGACTTTGTTTCCGTTTCCATCTACAGCATCAGATAATACAGTAAAAAATAAACCCGTTGCGTCTGTCAAAGGTGTATTTGTTGTGAACGTTAAAGTATATGCTACGCCTGGTTTGATTCTTGCTGTTTTGATTTGATCGATTGAACCAAATGTTAATCTATTGCCATTGATAGTTGAGAAATTTGTTATTGTACTACCTGCATCAAAATTCACATTTTGTAATGTTAATTTAGAATTGTCATATTGTAAAATTACTTCCAAACCTGCTAAATTCGATGCCGTTAAAGTTCCTGTTAATATTACATTACCATTGACAACTGTTGATGACAAACTCAAAGTATCATTATAACTTACAGAAGCAAGTCCCCCTGGTGTAAAACCTTGAGTTACATCGAAAGCTGCAATTGTTCCTGTACCAACTGATGGTGTCTTAACTGATAAACCTGTAACTGATCCAGGAATTAATGATGGGTCTGTTGAATGTGAAAAATTCAAATCACCACCATAAGCATACGCCAATGTATCAACTTGAGCAACGGAGTCAATTATGAATGTATGATCCATTGTTAAACCCGCAGCCCAATTTTTATATTTACCGGAAAAGAAACTCATAGTATTTGCGGTAGAGGTTGGTATGTTTGTATTTGATGACATATCAATTCCCATCACATAAGAGAACAAATAATAAGCATCGTTATTATCAAATGTGGTATCTGATTTTGAAACATTACCTATCATTTTTTGTAAAGTAGGATATGTGAAATAATTCGAAGTACCTGTAAGTCCAACTTCGGAAACCCCTAAAAAAGCTTTATATGCGTCTGACACTGTTACTATATTATCTAAATAAGATAAATGAAACGACGGTGTAACATATGCGGCAAATTTTTGTCCAACTTTTAAACCTGTAAATGTTGCAATACCTTGTGCATTGAATTTTGTTTGAGCGATTGGAGGAACACTCCAATTTGTTGTACCATCAGCGTTAAGGTTCATCAACTGAGCATTCAAATGTGTAATTGTTGTGTCGCCTAAAGGAAACGCAATCATTATTTTGTAAGCTGATGAATTACCTAAAATATTACTTGAAGGTATTGTTAAATCCAAAACATTGGAGTTGATTGTTGTTATATTACTACCATTAACATCAATACCATACGACATATCCAATTTATGTATATTATTATAATTGTTTTGGTCTAATAAAATAAATTTTTGAGTTGCAATCACACCATTTATGGCAGCATCTGTTCTTTGAACAGTTAATTGTCCCACATTCCAACTGTTATTTGAAACATAATTCCAAGGTGTTGTATGATATTGATTATATAAATCACCAACATTAAAATTAGGATTTGAATTAAATTGATAGTTACTCCAACTTGTATAATAAGTCTGAGAAGACGTACCCTGTGAGAAAACTGTGCTGTTCGGAACAAATTGTAAAGCTTGGTTATTATATTGATATCTTAACCAAAAATAACGAGGATTTGTACTTGTATTAGTTACAGTATATGTCATTGTTAAAGTATCACCAACGTGATATGGTGGTTGTTGAACAATGGCTTGATTAATTGAAATACTTTGAGCATTTAAGCTAAATGCAGTAGCTAAGGACAATATTATTGTCCCTAAGGTGGAGAGTATTTTTTTCATTTTATTTTTTGTCTTTTTTATTTTTATTTTTGTTTTTCTATTTCTTTAACAAGCGATTCACACGCTTTCTTTATTGCATTACTCAAACTTTGTTGATTGAATTTACCACCTTCATCAATAGCTAAAGTTGACATAGATATTTCATCTGAAGAAGCTTCTACGATTATATCTTTACCCTTTTTACCATTTTTTATTACATTACCCTTCATACGAACAACCACTTCTTCATCGTTTTTGTGAAAAACTGATATATTTTTTTTGGTTGTTAATACATCTAAAAATATAATTTCGACTTGAAGTTTGTTAGGGGCTGATGGTGAAAGATTGTAACCCTTTTCTTGTAAAAATTCTTCCAAGATGTTTTTCACTCCAAAAGCTAAATTTCTATTTCCCGCTAATTTTCCAATAACAACCTTATTTGTTACGCTTTCCACAAACATTTGTTCGTCTGCATTATACCAAATGTTATTTGGATCGTTTTTGAATGTACCATCAAATTTCCATTCAAATTGGTTAGCCATATTCTGTAAAGCCGTTTCATTACCTGTAGCTTCTAAAAATACAGTATAAAATATTAAACCAAGAGCAAATATTAACCAAGCTCCGAATAAAATCAAAAATCCATAGACGAATTTTTCTTTCAAATTAGACGTTAGTGCGATTATCTTTTCCATAAAATTGAGTTGAGTGGCCTCTGAGGGGCATAAATTAGATTATATCCAAAAGAGGTACATTTATTTTGTCATTTATAAATATAACCAGTTGGGGTTTCGGGTCGTTAAATAATTAAAAAACTTTTTTTGGCGGTTTAATTAGAATATTCTAATTTTACACTTCAAATAACTAGAATATGCAAAAATTAGTCTTTTCAGTGTTAGTTTTAACCTTGTTTTCTTGTAGAAAAACCGATGATTTTACCCATATCAGTACCACTACAACAAATACCGCTATAGTAGCTACTGCTGTAGATACAGTTTTTTATGGTTACAAAGTAGCACCAAATGCTCGTCAGTTAGGTAGCAGTTATTGGCAAAATACACAAGTTTTACCTGATATTATGGTTGATATATTCCAAAAAGGAATAACTCAAGGGAATAATGGATCAAGTTGTTTATCAGCATTCACCACCCAATTAGCTTTAGGTGATTTCAATAATGATGGTTATATTGATGTGTTCAATGCAGGTTCAGCTTACAATGGTATTCAATCAAACCTATCTTTTTTAATTTGGGACACCGCTTCTAAGACATTTAAAGAGCAAAATTTAATTAACGATAAAACTAATTTTATTGGTGGACCAATTAAAGTTGTACCTGTTTATTTAAATGGTGACAATTATGTTGATTTAGTTATTTTTGGTCATCACGACGAAGGGGACCCAAATTCACCTTTGGAACCAATTACTTTAGCAATTAGTGACGGTAAAGGTGGATATGATTTGACGAAATTAGACGGTTTAATCCAACCTGATTTATTACATTTCACAATAGAAGGTGGTGATGTTGGTGATTTGAATGAAGATGGAATACCAGATTTGTTGGTAACTTGTAATTCACATACATACATATTTTGGGGTATACCCTCATATCCATATTTCACAAATAACGGATTTGCACATTTTGCTTCTGACACAAAAAACTTTCATCCCGATAATGGTTTTGGTGAGGTGGTTACAGCAGCTGCAGGAGCAGCTTATGGAGGTCGCATTATGGACGTAAACAATGACGGAAAAAATGATTTAGTGATTTGTTTCGGTGAAGACAAATCAAATAACGTGCAACAAAAAATATTACTAAATCAAGGTAAAGGAAGATTTAATGACCAAAATGTTGACACTTTACCTTATTATCCCGCAACTAATGTTGTTCAAATTGATTATATAGTAGATGATTTAAACGGAGATGGTTTAAAAGACTTAATAGCTTTGAATACGGTTAATTATTCAACTTGGAATATTGTTGTTTATATTCAACAATCAAATGGTTCATTTAATATTGATAATTCTTGGATAATTAACGATCCAAGTTTAACTAAAACAAGTTGGAGAGGTAAATTAGTATATTATGATTTCAATAATGATGGAAAAAAAGATATAGGTTATATTGACGCAGGAGTTACACAATATAATACACCAAATAATTTACTATATAATAAAACAATCTTTTTGAGAACAGGAAATAGTTTTGTTGAGAAGAATTACTATCAATATGATAACTATACAAATAAATTGAGAACAACGTATTTCAAGGGAAATTAAAAATTTTTTCTTATTTGTGCTAAAAAAGAAAATCTAATAAAATCACCATCAACTTTTTGTACACGATGTCTTACGTTATTTTTAACAACCTCAAATATTGAAAATTTACCTAAAACAGGATCAACAAAATCAATTATTTCTTCATTTGAGTATGAATCTTTTAATATTTCTAGTCTACCAGTATTATTATAATTTGATGGGTCTGAGAAATAAATTATTATGACAAATTCACCTACGTGTCCATCAGTATGCGCATTTTGATAACATCCCTTATCATACATTTGAATGCCACTATTTGAATTAATGTCACCATTCTTAAATTTTTCTTCAGTGTAGTCTGAATGAATTTTATGAAAAAATTTTGAAACAACATCTTGAAAATAATCAATACAATATTTTGTTTCATTAGATACAAGTAAATTATGTGAAGAATTACAAGCGGTAACTTGAGGATTATTTTCCAAATAATTTATTCTATCTTGTTTTTCTGAGTAGGGAATTTTATGTGGCATCTTATCATCAACAACATTAAAATAATCAAAATACTTCGATCTATCTTTTTCAAATGAATAAACCGCATTGGATATTTTTATAAATTCTTCCATATTAACATCTAATTCAGATAAATTACCGAAATAGTATCCCTTCTCATATAAACTATCATATTGTGACATAAAAAAAACTTTTTTATAAATATTTTGATATTTTCTTGTTTTTTCAAATACTTATTAGTATCTTTGTAAAACAAATGAGATGGACGTATTGGGATTGTACTAGTACACATTTCATTCAAACAAAGAAAACAAAACTAAAAATAACTTCGATGAAACAATTAAAACATACAATGTCGTTTACAATCTGTTCAATTTGGGCGGATGAGCGCACTATGCATAATAGTCTCGGAGATGCTAATACGATTTAATAAAAGTTAAATCACGATATTAATAAACCCTGAGACTTCAAAAATCTCAGGGTTTTTTGTTTTACAGTAGTTTTGGTAAAATATAATAACATTATAATTTGCCAAATGAGGTAAAAAATATGTGATTTGGAAAAATATAAATGGGCCGGATGTCAATGGCAGACCACCTGATTTGCAATCAGAGTGAAAGGGTTCGATTCCCTACGTGTCCACTTTAAATTGGTAGGTATCCACCCTGTCTGATACACAGGAGTAAGGTAATTGGTTGAAAATGTGGGTTCAAGTCCCACAGGAGTCACATAAAATATGGGTGTGGTGAAATTGGTTATCATTTTAGTCTCCAAAACTAAAGTTCCTGATTCGAGTTCAGGCACCCGTGCTAATAATATGTAAAGTAAAATATTCACAATATGGAAAATAATGTGTTAAACCGATTGGTACCAAGATTGAAAAAGATTGGAATAGATATTGAAATGTCAGGAAATGTTCCTTGGATATATCTTGAAAAGGTTAATGGTAATAGAATAAAGAAAGAAGATTACTTTTGCGGTAACCACGGATTCACTATTGCATTTTACCCAATCAAACCAAATCAGAAAATGGAATTAACTGACATAAAAAGAGTATTTGAAATTATAAGAAAATATAAGTAACTATGAAAAAACAATTTGATATGCATTAGGTAAACCTAATGACATAAAAGCAAAAAGAAAAAATGGTAAAGTTGCCAAATCAACTACTCATAACAAAGAGTATAATATTATCACGGCACCTGACAAATACGAAGGTGATTGGGATTATGGTTGGAATTTTCATCACGGAAATTTACCAAACCATAAATGGAGAGAATTCAGAACGTGGAAACACAACAGAAAGACTAAATGGAAGTAAAATAGGTTTTATGGTGTAATGGTTAGCACCCAGATCTACGGAATCTGAAGTTATAGTTCGAATCTATATAAAACCTCAAAATAAAAGTTATGAAATACATTTTTAGAGGAAATATAATTTTTGAATATAAACCTGACGCAAAATTTGATAAAGTTGTTCAGGGGAAAATTCATAATGTGATACCAGCATTTGATTTTTGTAGTATGATTGATGAGGATTACAAATTATTAGGTGAGTTCTTCGATAAAGTGTATAGACATACACAAGGTGAAGATATTGTGTTGGAAGATATTGAGGTAAATTAGACGATGTGGCCGAATGGTTGAAAGCACTGGTCTGCAAAACCAGAAAATTTTTATTTCATTGTGAGTTCGAATCTCACCATCGTCTCCATTAGGTTCAAGAACGGTATTTTTCTCATTTTGTGATATTTATATAATATGAAATGGAATAAAACAAAAATAGAAAAATTAGAATGTTTAATAAATAAAAACAAAAGACCAGATGAAATTATTAAAGAACTTGGCGTAACTAAAAAGGCCCTATCATTAAAAATGAATAGACTCGGATTAAAAATAAAATATAAAAATGTAATAAAATGTGTTAATTGTGGAAATGAATTTGAAAATTATTCAAATATTAATTCTAAATTTTGTTCAAATTCCTGTTCTGCAAAACACACAAATAAAAATAGAAAATTAACTGACGAAACAAAACAAAAAATAAAAAATTCATTAATGGGTTTTTTTAACAATAAACCAAAAAAAGAAAAACCAATAAAAAAATGTAAAATTTGTTCAAACGATGTAAAAGAAAAATACAAATACATTTGTGAATCTTGTAAAATTGAATACTATCAATATTATAGGGTGGAATCTAAGTTTGATTTTAATGTTTATGAATATCCAAATAAATTTGATTTAGATTTAATAAAAAAATATGGGTGGTATTCAGCTTCAAATAGAGGTAATAATTTGAATGGTGTTAGTAGAGATTATATGTTTTCAGTAAAAGATGGATTTAAATTAAAAATATCGCCTGATATAATGAAACATCCCGCAAATTGTAAATTGATGATACATAAGGATAATAATTTAAAAAAAACAAATTCAACAATAACAATTGATGAACTTTTGGAAAGAATTAAAAATTGGTAAAATGGTGTTTGAAGCTTTAAGGTGAAGCACGAGTTTGTGGAGCTCGGGAAGTCGGCTCAGTACCGTCCTAACACCCAACCCAGGATAAAACCCGCTAATACCGGGAGATAGAAGATTACGTCTAGGTTACATTAGTTTTGCTTCTATCAAATTGTGGGGAGCGTGTTGGTTCGCTCTAGGTCTCATAAGCCTCAGGTACGTCAGTTCGATTCTGACCCCCGCAACCTTGAACTTTTGTTCCTTTCTTGGATATTTATTATTAAAGATAATAAATGCCAAGAAAACAAAAGAAGTATCATTACATTTATAAAACAACGAATCTTATAAATGGGAAATACTATATAGGAATGCACACAACAGACGACTTAAATGATGGATATGTTGGTAGTGGAAAACGATTATGGTATTCAATAAAAAAATATGGTAAAGAAAATTTTAAGTGTGAAATACTTGAAATGTTACCTAATAGAAAAAAATTAAAAGAAAGGGAAAAAGAATTAGTAAATGAAGAATTATTAAATAATGACATGTGTTTGAATCTACAAATAGGTGGTGGAGGTGGATTGTCAAATGAAGAACATAAAAGAAAATTTCACGCTGCCGGTGGGAGAGCGGTATGGTTAATGTTTCATGAAATTCATAAAACTAATATGAAAACTGATATGGAATATCGTGAAAAAGTATTAAATAAAATAAAACCTAATTTAGATTGGTCAGGAAGAAAACATAAAAGTGAAACCATTGAAAAAATGAAATTATCTAAAAAAGGGTTTGGTGTTGGGTCATCAAATTCACAATTTGGAACTCAATGGATAACAAATGAAATTGAAAATAAAAAAATAAAGAAAACACACCCAATACCTGATGGTTGGAGATTAGGTAGGAAAATAAAGAAAAAATTAAACAATTTAAGTTTAATCTAAAAGTATTGTATGAGAAAGATATGAAACCTTATCTAACTTATGTTATAAGCAAATACGGAAAAGATTATATTAAATTATATGAATAATGGAGAAGTAATTCAGGCGGCCCTGAATCCAATTTTGAAAATTGTGAGTACTCGAAAGGTATGGCGATCGACACGTCACTTCTCCGCACGGGTATTAGCCCAAGGAGAAATCTAGAATACTAAGTGACACCTCGGAAAGACGAGGAAATGATCAGGTGGCGGAACTGGTAGACGTATGCTGACGGACATTTGGTCTATCGGCTGAGAACGAAAGTTCGTACAGGTTCAAATCCTGTCCTGATTGCAACAATCAAGAAGTGTAGTGGTATACACACCTATGTAGGCATCGCAAGATGGACGATTTCTTCCCGCAGGATCACATAGGTATGTCGTTGAGTGGAATGGAAGAACACGAAAACGGTTTGTAGGTTCAAATCCTACCTTGATTGCAGGGCCAGAAAGCCATTGTTCACAACTTCTGGATGGTCAAGAGGTGAACACGAGGTTACGGTACACTCGTAATAACAATACCGTGACAGCTGGAAAGACAGCAAATTTGGGTAGGTAGCAGAAATGGAAGATGCACCGTATAGAGGCTACATACGGGACGCGATGACGGACTCTGAAGTACAAAGAGTTGAAGTAGAAGATTACGCATCGTTATGGGTTCGACTCCCACTCCTAACCCACAGGTCGTCTTTTTTGTCCCGCTCAACTGGAACATTTGTTTGGACGTTAAATTAACAAACTTATGTTAGTGAATGGGCGGTCTTAAAAGTTTCAACGCTCCTGAAAGTATAGTCCCTTTTGGTGAATACCGTGTTTTGGACTTCCCTCTAAACACAACTATTAAGTAGGGACATATGAGGAAACCTAACTCGTCCCGAAAAGTTCGGTTAGTGAAGGGGTTATCACGGGTCTCTTTCTAAGACCAGTCGCGGGTTCGATTCCCGCACCGAATACTTTTTTTTGATCACGATGTTTTTTGGGGTACAATATTTATTGATATGAAAAAGATATTATTTTTTGTATTGTTAATAACAACTTTATCAGGTTGTTATATGGAACGAAGAGCATATTCTCATTACCATCCTTGGAGTAGAATGTATCACGTTCATAGATATCAACAACCGAGATTTTCACCGCCGCCTAGACGTTGGTAAAAAAATAATTAATAAAATATTTGTTTCCTATTTATACTTTTTGTATATTTGCATATAATTATATAAACGATGAAGAACTTAAATAACATATTGGGGATTACGAGTAGACCATTAAATAATGGTAATGGCTATCTTGTGCAACCTACATGCACTTTAAGTTCGGACACACTAATCTAAGATAAATTTAATTTAAGATATAACAACCCGAACTTCTAAAAAATGTTCGGGTTTTTTGTTTTAGTGACTTTTATTTTTTATATTAGTATTGATCTTTGACATATTGGGAAACAAATGGTTCTGTGGCGAAATTGGTAGCACGCGCGAGACTTAAAATCTCGTGAGCAGTAATGCTCGTGTTGGTTCAAATCCAACCAGGATCACAAACACTATCGTTCTTTGAAAATAAAGGAGAAACATAATATGGATATATTATCATTTATTTTAGGAATGTCCGTTGTGGTGGTAATAGCGATAGCTATTGTTGCTGTAATGGCCTTTGTTAAGGTGAGAAAACATAACGAAGCTATTGAAACAATTCACCAAATAATGGCGAATGAGTTTGAAAGAACAAACAGAGATATGACGGAATTAGACAGAAGATTAGTTTCTGTGTTAGATTCCAGATTAGATAAATTAGAAAGTAGAATAAACAGCCGTAAGGCATAACAATTAAATAAAAACTTTCAAAAGCGATAGTGTTATTTTGGTTCGGTAGCTCAGCTGAATAGAGCAATATCCTTCTAAGATATGGGTCATTGGTTTGAATCCAATCCGAATCACAAAACATAGATGTAGAGGAGTCAGGTTTATCTCGCTGCTTTTGGGAAGCAGAACTACACTGGTTCGAATCCAGTCATCTATACAAAAGCCCTCTTAGCTCAGTTGGTAGAGCAAAATCCTGTTAAGATTGAGGTCGGGGGATCGTGACCCTCAGAGGGCGCAAAAAGGCCGAGTGGTGTAATGGCAGCCACGCCAGACTTAGGATCTGGTGCAGAAATGCGTGAGAGTTCGAGTCTCTCCTTGGTCACGGTGGAGTGGTTAGTACTAAACAACAAATCCAAAAGGAAGTACAAAATTGGGGTATCGCATAGCGGCGATTGCGGTTGACTGTAAATCAACTCTCTTTTGAGGCCGGCGGTTCGAGTCCGTCTACCCCAACAAATAGGATTCATAGCTCAGCTGGTTTTAGAGCAGGGCACTCATAATGCCAAGGTCGGGGGATCGTGACCCTCTGAATCCACAGGAGATTAGGATTTATCCTTACCCGATGTCGACAGGGATGGCGTAAGTCAGTCTCCTCCCATAGAAGATTCGCTTAGCTGGTTTTAAAGCGCTTGTTTTACACACAAGAGATCATAGGTTCGAATCCTATATCTTCTACAAAAAGACTTAAATGTTTATTATGTACAAATAAATGACGTTGAGTTAGTCTCACTCAACATTTGCGGGAGTAGCTCATTTGGTGGAGTGCGATCTTGCCAAGATCGATGTAGCGAGTTCGAACCTCGTCTCCCGCTCTGTGGAACTTTTGTACCTTTTCTTGATATTTATAAATAAAGAATATAAATGCCAAGAAAAGAAAAAAGTTTCCATTACATTTATAAAACAACCAATCTTATAAATGAAAAATATTATATAGGAATGCATTCAACTGATAATCTTGATGACGGTTATGTTGGTAGCGGAAAACGATTATGGTATTCAATAAAAAAATATGGTAAAGAAAATTTCAAATGTGAAATTATCGAAATTTTACCTAATAGAAAATTATTAAAAGAAAGAGAAAAAGAAATCGTTAATAAAGAACTTTTATCAGATGAAAATTGTTTGAATCTGGTTTTTGGTGGTGGCGGAGGTTTTATATCTGAATGTGGATATAAAAAAGGCGCCAAAAAAATGTTAGAAATAATTTGGAGAGATGAAAATTTTAGAAAAAGAAAATCAGAATGGAAATCTAAGCAATCAAAAGAATTATGGGCTAATGGTATTTTAAAATATAAAGATAACTGGACAGGTAAAAAACATAAAGAAGAGACAAAAATAAAAATTGGATTTAGTAATTCAATCAAACAAAAAGGTGAAAAAAATTCACAATTTGGAACACAATGGATAACTAACGGAAATGAAAATAAAAAAATTAAAAAAATTGAAGTAATTCCTATTGGTTGGGAATTAGGTAGAACATATAAAAAATAAGCCCTTAAAGCATTGCAGGCGATGCGCATGACTTGTAATCATGATAACTTGGTTCGATTCCGAGTGGGGGCTCACGGGTCTCCGGTGACAAGACCACAAGAAGAATAGGTTTTTTTCAGTCACCAAATGCGAAAATAGCTCAATTGGTAGAGCATCAGTTTTCCAAACTGAGGGTTGCCAGATCGTTCCTGGTTTTTCGCTCCAACTCAAGTACCCATACCGCTAACGTTGGGCTAAGTTAGATACAATTTCGTGCTGCGGAAAGTAGAATGCTTGAGATTATTGTCCTTTAGTATAACGGTAGTACAGATGGTTTTGGTCCATCTAGTTGGGGTTCGAATCCCTGAGGGACAACAATGGAGAGTTGCTCGAAAGGTAAGAGGCCGGTTTGCTAAACCGAGGCTGGGGTAAAACCCAAAGTGGATCGTTACCACTACTCTCCGCTTCATAAACAAATACTTATGTAAAACGAAAAGAATGAAAAATTTTAGAACTCTTCACGGAACCCCAATTCCTGATGTAATTGATTACATCAAAGAGTACATCACAACAAGAGAGGATGTGGAAATCCTTATTGGTTCAGATTCACAATGTTATGGTAATAAAAAAACTATCTATGGTGTAGTTATTGCTCTTTACACAAAAGGTAAAGGTGCTCACGTATTATGTACACGTGAGACTGTGGCGATGGAAAGAAACACACCAAGTAGATTATTGAATGAGGTGTGGAGATCCCTTGAAGTTGCTGAATTTCTAAAAGAGAATGGTTTACCAAAACCACAATGGATTGATATTGACTTGAATCCTGATCCAAAATATAAATCAAACTCTGTTTTAAGACAAGCAGTAGGTTTAGTTGAAGGTATGGGTTATAAAGTTAGATACAAACATTTAGGTGCTATGATGACATATGCAGCAAATGCACTTGTTAGAGTGTAAATTTTTTGTAATGTTAAATTTATAAAAATTATCGGTTTTATTTGATATATTGTTAATTATTGTGTATAATTAACAATATAATTCCAAACACAAATCATGTCAAACAATAAAATTCTATTTATCCTCAAAAGGCGTCCAGATTATAATGCTGCAACACACTCACACATTGGTATGAGCACAGGTTTATACAACTCAGCTAATTTTATGAATCAAATGTTGATTGATTCAGGTATAGAGTCCAATCTTTTTGTTGCAATTGATAACAATTGTATTGACAGAGAGGTAACTAAACATAGGCCAACACACGTTATTATTGAAGCATTATGGGTAGTTCCAAGTAAGTTTACTATTTTATGTAAATTACATCCTAAAGTAAAATGGATTATAAGATTACACAGTGAAACACCCTTTTTAGCAGGTGAAGGAAACGCATTCGATTGGATTGGTGATTATGTTGATTTCCCAAATTTATACATTGGTATCAATGCACCGAGGGCTTTACTTGATGTTCAAACATTTTTAAAAATAAGTAAAGGTTGGGATAATGAAAAATTAAATGAGAAGGTATTCTATATGCCTAATTATTACCCTCAGAATTATAAAACTAAGGAACATAATTTTAACAAAGACACAATTGATATAGGTTGTTTTGGTGCGGTAAGACCCTTAAAGAATCATATGATTCAAGCAATAGCATCAATAAGATTTGCTGATAGCATAGGTAAAAAATTAAGATTCCACATCAATTCGGGAAGGATTGAAATGAAAGGTGAACCTGTACTTAACAATTTGAAAGGTATGTTTGGACATTTGTTCGATAAAGACCATCAATTGATTAATGATAATTGGAGACCGAGAGAAGAATTTTTGGAATTATGTGAAGCAATGGATATTGGCTTACAATGTTCATTTTCAGAGACATTCAATATTGTCGGTGCAGATTTAATCAGTGTTGGTGTTCCTTTAATAGGGTCGGTAGAAATACCTTGGATGAAATCCTCTGAATGTGCTGATCCAACTAGTAGCGATGATATTTATAATAAACTTTTAACAATTTATAAAGACCCAACAGATAATGTTCTGTCAAATCAATTTAAATTGAAGAAATACACTAATAAAACCAAAAAAATTTGGTTGGATAAATTTAAATAAAAAATTAAAAACATGAGTCGTCACAAATTAAGAATTACAAAATGGGAAAATGGTGTAATGCACAGAATCGAAGAACTGTATGAATCTTTCGAAGAAGCTTTAAAAGCAACAAGAAGACACAATGGTCATATTAAAATTTATGATCATACAGATTCTATCGTTCATTCTCAAGTTAATTCAGAAATTGAAGATACTAACGAAAGTTACGCATAATCAATTACGAATTATAAAAAAAATTAATTTAAACCCCTTAATTGGGGTTTTTTTATTGAAATTTTTTATTTTCACTTTTTTTTATTATATTATGTCAGGAACACATACACATTTACCTAAATTAGAAGATTTGAAAGACCATTTAGAAAAGGTCGGACCAGATGCTTTCCATAAGCACTATAAATGTTATGATTTTTTAATAGGTGATAATGATGCTATGGAATTTTTAGAAGAAGAAATTAAAAAATATGAAATACACAAAACAAGAACAAGCATTCATCAACCACGTCAAGAAAATTTGTAGAATTTATGGAGTGAAATGTTCATTGAGAAACGTTTCCTTTGTTAAAATGAGTGGAGAATCAGTTAGATGTTCAGGATGGTTCGATGAAGAAAAACCTGAATTGGTTGTAGCTATGAATCGCCCTGATTGGATTGAAATTCTTGTGCACGAATATTCTCATTTGACTCAATGGGTTGAACAAATAAAATTATGGAAAGATGCGGAAGTTTCTTTGGAAAAAGTATGGAGTTGGTTGGATGGTAAAAATTGTAGAAATATTGATAAACACATAGCTGTTGCACGAGATTTGGAATTAGATAATGAGAAAAGATCAGTTAAAGTAATTCAAACTTTTGGATTAAAAGTTAACATTGACAATTATATTAGAAAAGCTAATGCATATGTTAATTTTTATAATTGGATGAGAATCACCAGAAGATGGTCTAAACCAAACAATAGTCCGTATAAAAATGAAGCTATAAAAGCTGCTATGTCTAATAAATTCAATATGAACTATAAAACTTTACCTAAAAAAATAGAAAAAATATTTAGAGAGGAAAATATTTAATTTTCTATTTTAACTTTGATTTTTGGTTCATACCCTTTTGGTAAGAGGTTTTCCGTTCCTGTTAATTCGCCGTGGATTTTATCCACACGAATTGTGACTTCTCTTTTATCCAAATTCATCATAATTTGACCTGTGGTTTGCATATGGAATTTGTTAGTTTTTCTGTATGGATTCAAAAACGTATTTTTTGTCCATTGTTTTTTCAAAATATCTAAAACATCTCGATCTGTTTTTGCATCTTTCAAATGTTCTTTAGCTACTTCCATTCTACTATGAGTAGAATCTTTTTTAATTCCGTGTTGATAACCAACATCTTTGTGAAAAATGCCGTGATTTGTTCTAACAGCTAGTTTTCTGTCGTTTTTTAGTTTTTTAACTACCGGCACATCAATACTTGTATGTTCGATAATATAAATTTCTTTGCCATCACTAATTATTGATTCACCAGTAACCCCCTTAACATCTGCACTTCCATCTCCTTTTGTCGAAATTAATACCTTAACGGCATCTCTAATATTTTTTTGAGTTAAAACTTGTCTAATTTTTGCACCATCACTTGCGTGTTTAGAAGATTTCTTTTTGTCATCGGAATTAGGATTTTTCTTTTTTTCTTCTCTTTTCTTTTCAACTTTATCCCCTTCTTTTTCATCATCTCCTACCATTAATGATGAATTAACCATCCCAATACCAAATTCATTCATTCCTTCAGACCAATCAGTATCAACATCGTGCCAATATACTATTTCAACGTTTTCTATTAACTCGTGAACTATTTCGACTTCAGCGGTATACCCTCGATCTCTATTTTTTGCTAAAACAATACCATCATCAAGTCTAACACCTGCAACTGTACACTCATTTATAGGTTCTATAGGTGTTTTAAGAGCCTCTAAATGTTCAATAATAATTTTATCTAAATTCATTTATATAAATATTTGTTTTTTAGGATAAATAATGTATATTTGATTAAATAAAACATGGAGGTAAACTATGAAGTGTATTAAATCAATCAAAGCAACAAAAAACACCGAAATCGGTGAAATAAGAAGACTTTCAGATGCTGAAGCAAGTCAAAAAGTAGATTCAGGATATTGGAAATTCATACCTAAATCAGAATGGAGAGAAAGTCTACAAAAAATGGTTAAAGAAGAGAAAGAAGAACAAAATCCACCAAAAAAAGTAGAGGAAACGCCAAAAAAAGAGAAAAAATCCAAAAAATAGTTGAATAATCATTGTATTTCCATATGGTTTTAAAAAAAGAAATAAAATTTATTAGAGCCGTATGGGGACAATACGATGAATTCTATAACACTCCTCCATTAAATGAGATTGTTTATGTTTGGGGGATAGATAAATACAAATATTTACTTTCCAAAGGTTTTGATTGTGTATTGGTGTCAGAAAAATCTGATGTTGTTAATGATAACATAAGAAAATTCTATCATAAATTGGAGTGTTTGAGATTAGCTGCACAATCATATGAAAAATTTATATTTCTTGATTGGGATGTTGAAATTATAAGAGAATTTGATGATACATTTTATTCTTACTTAGAAGATAAAGAATTTTTGGTTCCAACATATGCCTATCCGATAGAATTTTTAGATTTAAAAGACAAAATTGAGTTTGAACACGATCGAGTTTGGGTAAATAATCAAATAATCGAAATGCAAAAATATGGATGGAGATTAGATAATGAAATCGTTTTACCAAATGCTGGTTTCATCTATTGTTCGAATAAAAAAATTCCAAATAAACTTATTGAAATTTCAAATAAATTAAACATTGTTACATTAGTTGAAGAATTTTCAATTTTTAATTATGTTAATTGCGATTTAGAATATTATATTTTAAACTACGAACCAACTGTTATTTTTGGTAGATCTGAGGATAATATTTTTAACTCATTCAACATAAAAAAACAATCTCAAATCAATTTACACAATATAATTAATAAGTTAATCAAAAAAGACATATATCTAATTCATAATTAATGAAAACAATTTTTGTAAATTGGACAAAACCTTTTTTTCATAAAAATGATGCTGAAGGTTATAATAAGATTAAAATGTCTGACATTGATGATACTAATTATAATATTGTTGATTATGAATTATTGATTCAAAAAGTAGCCGTTTTACGTGCAAAAAAACATATAGGACATACTAAACTTTATACTGATACAATCGGTTTTGAATTTTACAAAAAATTAAACTTGTTAGATTTGTGGGATGAAATTGATGTTGATACACTCAACACTTTTGATAATGAAAATAATGATATAAAAGCAGGTAAATTTTGGACTACTGGAAAATCAATTGTTATAGGAAAACAAAAAGAACCATTCATATTTTTAGATAATGATTTAATAATAAGGGACGAATTACCCAATTGGATATATGATTATGATTTAGTTCATACTCATTGGGAAATACAAAGAGGTGAATTTTTTGTTTCAAACCAACAAATTGATAGCATCGGTGGAATTGAAGATTTTGCACAAAACATGTTAATGCCAAATACTTCATTTTTATATATAAATAATAATAAACTTTGTGAGGATTATCTGAATAAACATTTGAGTATCATCAAAAGAAATTATGAAAAAATACCCGAGTGGTTGTGGTTATTAGCGGACCAAGGAATTATGGGATATAGCGCAAGAAAATTAAATTTGAAGGTAGAATCATTAGAAAATTTTATATATGTTTCCTATCCTGAGATAGATTTAACAAAAGTCGGATGTGGTTTATTTTGGGCTAAAAATCCAAATCATATCGATCACGAAACCCTAAATTACGAACATGTATGGTTTAGTAAATTTAGATTTAAAACCGACGAAAATTATAAAATTGAAAGAATGAAAGAACTTGAAAATGAGTTAAATCAATTAACAAAAACACATAAAAAAGAGCAATTAAAATTAATATAAAAAAATTTTTAAAAAAAGTTTCAAAATTATTTTTCTTTTTGAAAATGTTTATGTATCTTTGTAAAAGAAAGGAACAATCGACGGAATACAAATCCCATCTGTCCGTAGCTTAGAGGGTAAAGATTGTTCTTATTTAATTGAATAGTTCTTTGAATTAAAAATATTGGCGGTCTATAGTCAATAAAATAAACCACGAAAGTGGGATAAAGTGAATCGGTTTGGTTTAATCGATTTGCGGCTTCAGCAATGGAGCTCGAGTAGACAAGCGAGATATCGTTGGACCTGAAGTAGTGAGGGTAACTCCGTAGCGAAAGGGTTCGATGACTGGGCAATGCAGGTTGTCTGGTTGAGGTGGGAACATCAATAAGAATAACTCGTAGAACTATTGTAAGAAATAAAGTCATCCAACTTTATTATTGCGTGGTTCAATATAATGGTGGTCTTAAAACCGTAGCGTAGCAATACGGAAGGTATGGCAAAGAACAGGTGGTGCTGCTATTGTCCTTGACTAAATCCTACCAAGGGTTTAATCTCGAAGGAAACCAAAAATATGGATGTCGGGAGACATCAGAGAGTAGTTTAGTATCGAGTCGCTCAAAAGGTGGCTTGGCTGGTTGGTGAACCACTACTTTCCTCATCTGCAAACCAAACTCAATTTGTTAATTTTGGTTTAACAATCATATAAAACAAGAGCAAGTGTTCACCAGTTATTGGAGATAGATGACTACATAGTAATGAGCTGTTCATTGCCATAAAGGGTCTCAAGCCCAATATGATTTTTGAGAAAGTTCTCTAAACCCGCAAGGTTGAATCAGAGAGGCATCTTTGATGAGTAATAAGTATTAAAAGAGTATCTAATAACTTCAGGATTGGTTAATCTAATTGACCGTCATTGATCGATACAACTCAAAAGGTTGTGGAAAAGGAAAGAAACAAATAATGTTCCCAAGTCGATTGTTAAAACTTGTATTCTCAGAGTTTTATTTAAACTTATTTTTCTTAGTTTTTTAAAACTAAGTGGTGGACTCGGTTAAAATTTATTTGAACCGTACAGACCTCAGGGGTTAAGATTTATTTCTTAACCCTTTTTTTTTGATTTTTCAAAAATAATTAGTATATTAACATTATGAGAATCGTATGTATATCCGACACACATGGTCTACATAATCAAATGACCAATCCATTACCTCAGGGTGATATGCTCCTTCACGCGGGTGATTGTACCAATAAAGGAAGAGAAAAAGAAATTGAAGATTTTGTTTATTGGTTTCAAAATATTGAAGGTTTCGATCATAAAATATTCATTGCAGGTAATCACGATTTCGGGTTTGAGTATTATAATGGTGTTAGACATAACAACGAAGCTCCGTGGCTCCATCATCTATTGAATGAAGAAAATTTAAGTCAGAGTAATGTAACATATTTACACGATAGTGAATTAGTTATTAATGATCCTCAATTTAGTAGACCAATTAAAATTTATGGAAGTCCTTGGCAACCAAGATTTTACGATTGGGCTTTTAATTTAGATAGATTAGGTCCTGCATTGGAATCTAAATGGAAAGCAATTCCTGATGATACCGATATATTAATAACCCACGGACCACCAAATGGAATTAGAGATTTTGTTGCTCAATGGAGAGGTAATGAAAACGTAGGTTGTGAATTATTAAGGTATCGTATAGAACAAATTAATCCAAAAATTAACGTATTCGGTCACATTCACGGAGCATATGGACCTGCTTATGTTAAAGAAACTTTATTTGTTAATGCTTCAATCTGTAATGAAAGGTATGAACCAATCAATAAACCTATCATAATTGATTTAACAGAGGTTTATGGGGAAATTGTGGCCACCATAATTGATTAATTTGCAATTTTTGTTTATATTTATTAAAAATAGAAAATATGAAAAAAATTATTGACTTAATTAAATCTTTGTTGGGTGGTGGTTCAATGGCCGAAAAAGCGGTTGAATTAAAACAACTTGAATCAGCAGTTAAAGATGAAATAAATGAAGTTAAATCTAAAGTTGCTTCAACCGAACAAAAAGTTAAAGATGAAGTTGCTGCTGTTGAAACTAAAGTAAAAAAAGTTGTAGCTAAAAAGCCTAAAGTTACAAAATAATCCATATCTTTGTTTTTTATATGGGGATGCCTTGGATTTGATTTCAGGTATCAGGGATAGGTGGCACGTAAGAGCTAGTATAACTCTTCAAAAACTGGACTAAAAAAATAAACGCAAACGTTTATAACAACATGGAAATTGCAGGTGTTCTTGCAACTTCTAAAGTAGCTGCCTAATTAAATTAGGTTCCTACCTCGGGTCGACGGACATATAACCTAGGAACAGAAGTCCTTACGGTGTGATACCACCTTAGAGTGTCAAGGTACCGTTTGAGGGTCTACCGATTAAAGTGATCTTCCCACAGTTGTAGGTAATGATGGAAAAAAAAGAACCTTCTATTTGTTAATTGAGAACCAATTGAATAAACGTGTAGTCACTTATTGTTGAACAGGAAACACAGCGGTTCGAGTCCGCTCATCTCCGCCAAAAAGGAGTCTTCTAAGACTCTTTTTTATTTTCTATCAAATGGTTAATTAATTCATTAACCATTTCATCCGACATATCATTTTTCATCCAGTTTATCGCTCTCGATACCCATCTTATATTTCCTCTAATATAACCTTTTGTACTATCAATTCTATCTAATGATGCAGAATAAATTGGATTTTTTTTAATTTTACTATATGAAGATAATATTAATTCAACCCCACTAAATACACAAACACCATTTTGTTTATCCCATTGATTTTTTAAATCCTCTATAGTAATATTAACTTCTTGATTTCTTTTCAATATATTTCGATAATGGTACCTAAATTTGGTATAACAGTCTAGTTGATTATTTGAATGTTGTGAAATGTTATAATTGCTTCTTTTATCTCCAAAATTATTTGAATTATTTTTTCCAACACACGTTCTAGAACAAAAATTAGGTCTATTTAATTTTTCATTTCTTCTTATTTCGGTTAGCGGTTTTTCAAACTGAATCCCGCAATTTTTACAAATTGTGGATCCCATTTTATATTTAATTTTTCTTTTTTCCATATTAATAAATATTATGGAGATGGTTAAAAATTATGGAGATGTGTCAATATTTTAAAAATAATATGTATATTCGTATTATGAAAAACATAATAGATAATCGGAAGGCATATTTCAATTACTCAATAGAGGACAAATACACCGCAGGTATACAATTAATTGGTACCGAAATTAAATCTATCCGTGAGGGTAAACTAAACTTCAACGATTCTTTTTGTTTGTTTATCAATAACGAACTATTCGTTCGTGGAATCTATATTTCCGATTATTCATTCGGGGAAAAACATGATAATGTTAGAGATAGGAAACTGCTTTTAACAAAAAAAGAATTGAGCAATATACAGGGAATGATTAAAGAAAAAGGATACACGATTGTACCATTGAAAGGTTTTTTTAATGACTCAAATTATTTCAAAATTGAAATTGGTATTTGTAGAGGTAAAAAGTCCTATGATAAAAGAGAAACAATTAAAAAAAGGGATTCTGAACGAGAAATCAAAAGATCAGTAACTATATAAAACAACAAAGAGGCTTACGCCTCAATGTCGAGATTTGGAATACCTCCTTTTCGTTTTAAAGTATTATCGTTTAATGGTGACCAAACCATTTAAACTCTAATTATAAATATCTTTTAATTTAATTAAAGTAAGATTTCAAAGCCTTTTTAGTGTTAATTTTTATTAATTGTTCAGTTAATATTTTTGTTGTATTTTTTCTAATTGTTTCATTCAATGGTTGATTTTTATATAAATCTTTGTCAGGTAAATTCTGACCACCTAGTTGAACTGGCTCTTTTTTAACCGAGTCACGGAAACTAGGATTTAAAATTTTAACGTCATCAATTATTTTTTGATTAATCAATAACTTATGATCACTTATTGCTTGAGATTCTTGTTCAGGTGTGATTGCGCCTATATCCATTAATTTATGTAATAAATCGTCACCATAAACACCATCATTAATAACACTATAATGAAGCATTTTTTTCAGTTCACTTAATGCTTGAGATTGACAACCATATTCAAAACCAGGCATTGTGTTTCTTTCTCCTATATCTTTGAAATCTCTAATTGTACTATCTTTATTCAAATTACAATTCTTAACTTTATTACCAAGAGTATTTTTATCTTTAAAATTATAATCAGTTGGCGATCCTAAAGGTTGAATATCATTAATATTTTTTTGATTGTCTAGTGCCCCTGATTGATTTGAACCCCCACTATTTCCACCTGAACCACCTGTTTTCAATGGT
>Ga0214166_1000046_pt1 | contig 63557 bp, 115 predicted proteins | sample TroBogepilimnion_27_FD_153005 | JGI IMG/M metagenome (GOLD analysis project Ga0214166, IMG submission 153005) | Freshwater microbial communities from Trout Bog Lake, WI - Practice 18AUG2009 epilimnion v3 | ecosystem: Environmental > Aquatic > Freshwater > Lake > Epilimnion/Euphotic zone ...
GACAACAGAAGGTTACGGCATTGCTTTGGAGATTGCAGACGATATGGTTGAAATGGCAATTAAAAGTGAAATGCCTAGTTTTATTGGCAAAGAAGCTACTTACACAACAAACTAAGAAAGGCAAATGAGAAATGACAATTCATGTAAGTTGCTTTAAATGCAAAAAAGAATTAGACCCTTTTGATTTAAAACCGCACAAATGTGAACCAGAAGATAAGTTAGTCAGAGAGTTGACAGTTAAAGAATTGCAAGAGTTATTAGTAAAGGCGCAAAAGAATGACTGAAGATTCCCGTACTCTAATTGGATCTAAAGAATATGAGGAAAAGAAATACATCCTTCAGATAGAACTATTGAAATGGCAAAATCATGTCAAGAAAACGAATCAACAGCATATGGTTGTCTTTGAAGGCAGAGACGCCGCAGGTAAGGGTGGAAGTATTAAGCGCTTTATGGAACACCTTAACCCCCGTGGAGCAAGAGTGGTGGCCCTCGATAAGCCGAATTCTCAAGAAGAAAAGGAATGGTACTGGCAACGATACATCCGTGAATTCCCACGAGCCGGAGAGATAACATTTTGGGATAGGAGCTGGTACAACAGAGCTGGAGTTGAGCCAGTCATGGGATTTTGTACGACTGAGGAGACTCAGCAGTTTTATAGGGAATGTCCTAAGCTGGAGAAGATTTGGGTAGAAGCTGGTATTCAGATCATTAAGTTCTGGTTCTCAGTATCTAAAGAGGAACAGGCTAAACGGTTTGCTGATAGGGAGAAGCACCCCTTAAAGATAGGGAAACTAAGCTCAGTGGATGTAGCCAGTCAGACCTTATGGGATGAGTATTCCAAGGCCAAGGATGAGATGTTTAGACGCACTAACATAGCTGTATGCCCGTGGATACAAGTTCGCTCAGACTGTAAAAGATCTGCGAGAATAGCGAGTATGCAATATGTATTATTGAAAAACGATTATCCCGATAGAAGCCTAGAGAATATCGGTGCAATTGATCCGAATATATTAAAAGGAGTTTGAGATGGCAACGAAATTAACGGTAAAAGTACCAGCAATCAGAGAGAAATCCGGCAAGATAGTGAAAGCCCCAACAAAGGCGTATTCTCATGAGGAATTGATTGTCAGAGAAGGTAAGAAAGCCAAGGGATCTAAGCATATGTTTGAGCTATCCGATGGTGAAATAGTGAGTCGCAAGAAAGCAGCAAAGGTAGCAGAAAAAGCAGGTGAAGTACCAAAGTCAGTAGGTAAGAAGCTACATTCTCATGATCTTAGAAAAGCAGAAAGAATCAATAAGATCAAGATGAAAAAGTAGTAAACTAATAAACCCACGAAGAGGATCGTGGACTAACTAAAAGGAATAAAAATGAAGATGTATCTTAAGGATATTGTCATTGATGCTGGCACTCAAGCCCGTGATTTAATCAGTGAAAACACAGTTTCAGATTACACAGAAGCACTATTAGAAGGCGCTGTATTTCCACCAATAGAAGTATTTGATGACGGCCTAAAGAAGTACCTAGTAGATGGATTCCATAGATACTTTATGTATCAACGGGCAAAGATTACTGAAGTAGAAGTAATCGTCCACAAAGGAACTCTCAGAGATGCTCAGTATTACTCCAAGTGCGTAAACAGAGAGCATGGCCTACCTAGAACTCCAGCTACAAAGCGTAAAATTGTCACCGATGTATTGGCTGATCTTGAATGGCAAGACTTTAGTGATCGCAAACTCGCTAAGGATTTAGGTGTCTCCCATACCTTTATTCAGAAGATGCGTAAAGAACTGGACAAGCCACAGCAGAGTGACAGAAAGCCCAAGCCCAAGCCCAAGAAGGTAGAAGTGCCTGAAGTAGAAGTCTTAAAGCCATTAGAAGAGATGATCACTGAAGATGATCGTGTCAAAGAGCTGGCTGAACTCAATGAAGAGCTACACGAAGAGAATCTAAAGCTAAAAGACAGAGAGATGATCGTAGAGGGCAAGGATGTTCAGACCCTTGAGACTATTGAAGAACTCCGTAAGCGAGTGAAGATCCTTGAAATGGAGAACCGTTCAATTAAGAACTCCCGTGATCAATTACAGTCAAAGAATGCTGAGTTGGTGAAGACAGTTAATTACTGGAAAAAGAAGTACGAGAAGTTATCTAAAGCAGACTGAAGCTGGGCAGTTTCCCAGTAGGAGGAATTTATGTTGCAATTGAGACCCCACCAGCAGGAAGTGGTGGATAAATTGTCGGAGGGATTTAAGGATCATCGTTGTCAGATCCTTTATGCCCCGACTGGATTTGGTAAGACAGAAGTAGCAATGGCAATCATGCAAGAGGTTGCCCGCAACTATAAGAAGACAGCGATTGTCTTAGATCGTATTGTCTTGGTAGAGCAGACCAGTTTGCGTCTAGGAAAGTATCACATTGACCACGGAGTAATTCAGCGTGATCACTGGCGGTATCGTCCTGATCTACCTATTCAAGTATGCTCTGCGCAAACCCTAGAGAAGCGGGCTATCGTCCCTGATATAGATCTACTGATCATTGACGAGTGCCATGTCCAGCGTAGGAAAACTGTAGAGCTGATCAAGAATAATCCGCAGATCAAAGTCATTGGATTGACTGCCACCCCATTCACGGATGGACTAGGCAATACCTATACCAATGTCGTAGGAGCGCTGCCGACTGGTGAGCTGATAGATAAAGGCTGGCTTACTCCCTTAAAGGTTTACATCGCCAAAGAAATTGACATGACTGGCGCTAAGACGGTAGCCGGAGAATGGTCAGCAGATGAAGTAACCGAGCGTGGAATGAAGATCACCGGAGATATTGTGTCCGAGTGGATCAAGAAAACCCACGAGATCTATAACAAACCAATGAAGTCTATTGTCTTTTGCTCAGGTGTCCAGCATGGTAGGGATCTTGAGGAGAAGTTCAAGCAGGAGGGATACAACTTTGTCTCGATATCTTATAAAGAAGACGATGAGTTTAAGCGTGAAACTATTGAAGAGTTTTCTAAACCTGACTCTAATATTCATGGCCTCATCGCTACTGACATTCTTACTAGGGGGTTTGATGTTAGTGATGTGTGCATCGGGGTATCTGCTCGCCCGTTTAGTAAGTCGTTTAGTTCTCATGTTCAGCAACTAGGTAGGATCATGCGTCCCCATGAGGGGAAAGAGTTTGCCATTTGGTTAGATCATTCAGGAAACTACCTGAGATTCCGTAAAGACTGGGATAAGTTATACGATCACGGTGTCCAAGAGCTTAAGGATGGATCTGAGAAAGCCCGTAAAGAACCAACTGAGAGAGAGAAGAAGGAGTCCAAGTGTCCATCTTGCGGTGGATTATGGACATCAGATAACAATATCTGTGATGAGTGTGGCTTCGAGCGTAAGAATCCTCGTGAGCTGATCAATGTTCCGGGGGAATTGACCGAGCTAGACATCGCCAATCGTAAGCTGATCATAGATAACCAGCAGTTTTATTCTGAAGTCCTGTATTACTCAAGGGTAAAAGGATATAAGGATGGCTGGGCATCGCATAAATATAAGGAGAAGTTTGGAGTCTGGCCTCGTGGCATGAAGGATATTCCCGCAACTCCGTCTCCTGCAACACTAGGATGGATTAAATCCCGTGTCATTGCGTTTGCTAAAGGAAAGAATAAGTAATGGATTTCTATAAGTTTGCAGAGATGCATGGTCTTATGATCGGCAGTCTGATTATGGATCGCTGGGTTCGTGTACCAACTCAGGATAAACCCAATAAAAAGAATGGTGCGTATATATGGGATGGAATATCGGGAGCTGTCCGCAACTGGGCAGTGCATGAGAAGGCTATCCCGTTCAAGTCTAAAGAACCGTACCGTCCTGATCCATTAGCCAAAGCCAAGAGAGAGAAGCAAAACCAAGACCGTCTTGATCGTCAGGAAAAGGCGAGACAAAAAGCAGTAGGAATAGTTAATGCCGTCAAGGAAAAGACTCATCCGTATCTAGTGCGTAAAGGATTTAACAAGGGCTATGTATGGAATGATCTGCTCGTGATTCCCATGCGCATAGAAGATAAGCTAGTAGGGTGTCAACTAATCCAGCCGGACGGTACTAAACGATTCTTAACTGGTCAGATTACTAAAGGTGCGTCTCTTAAAATAGATAACAAAGGTAGGGATATTCTTTGCGAAGGGTACGCTACTGCGTTGTCTGTCCGCCGTGCTTGTAAAGAACTAAAGAAGCGATACACAATCCATGTCTGCTTCTCTGCGTCCAACATGATAGAGATAGCCAAAAACTGCAAGAATCCATTGGTGATTGCGGATAATGATCCAGTAGGAATAAAAACTGCCCAACGAATCGGGCAGTATTGGATCTCAGATGTCGAAGGTGAGGACTTCAACGATGCGGAGCAAAGACTAGGCACAAAAGCTGTCTGCCATAGTCTGTCCCCATTATTAGAAACCCTTTAGATACAGAGTCCCACGATGAGCAATGGAGCATACTCTCATGCGGGTATCTCCATCATTGACCTTGAAGTTAATAAATTTTTCGTCTGTCAGCCATTTAAGTGCTTTATGCAAGGTGGCTAAACTTCCGACTTTTTTATCGACTGCCTCGTGAATCACCTCCATAACCATCATTTTTTCCTTAGTCGAGATGATGTCTAGGAGTATCTCTGAATAGGTATTCATTCCCAGCTCAAGGCGTTTATTGTGTCTATCAAGCGGTCTCATCTTTTTTCTCTTCCTTAACTGTGATTACATCTCCATGCTGGTTGATATAGTGCAGGTCTCCCCGTTCCTTGGCTTCTATCAGTCTGCGTTGTTGCCATCTTGCGTTATCCTGCATCCACTTCTCTGCGTCTCTGTCTGCCTGACTCATACTGTCTCCTTTCGTTGTGCTTTTACATGATCAATCCAGCTATCTATCATGTCCCAGTTAATCCCTACTTCACAATCGTGATATTTAGACATCAGGCGTAATACTTCCCTAGCTTCCTCCTTAGTTAAGTCGCTATGAGGTTCGTCTTCTGCGCCATCATCTTGCTCGATAATGTCATCTATATGCCACCATTCGGACATCCAGTCAGGATCAAAATGGCGCTTAACTGCCATCTCTGCCTCTGCTTTGCTTCCGTTTGCGGGAATATCTACTTCAATAGTTATCTTCATACTTCCTCCGTTATCCAATCTAAATCAATCCCAATAAAATAAAACCAGCGTCCGTCTTTTAGCTTAACTGGGCAAAATGCGTGATCATCGGGATTCTCGCCCGTGTCGTATTCCTCTGCTCCTTCTAAGTCTTCTGCGCTGAAATGCTCGATATACATAAGATCGTCATAGTCTCTGTATGCCATGCCAGCGGGAATTAAAAGCCCTTCGTCTGCAAGATCCTGCCTCATTTTTACTTTCATAATTCCTCCTAATATTGGTCATCAATGCAAAATCCTACATTGTTTAATTCTTCACAAATCCATGCGACTGCGGTACAAAAGTCATCTCGCTGATCATGATCTAGTGAATCTAAATCTACTGACTGCCAAATCGTTTCAATCCAAGACTGCTCATTATTTCTAGTAAGCGGTAAATTCATAATTCGCCCCTTATGCCTACATGCTTAATATTTTTGATCTCATTTATTCCTAAATCACTTTCTATGTAGTGATCTAATTCTTTTCCCTGCTCGTATAGTTCGCCCGCCAATAGAATTCGTTTAGCGTCATCCATCGTGTAGGCTTCAACTGAATACTGCTTCCATACTGTGCAGGTCTCTTTAGTCTCAATTAAATATACATTTTTCATACTTCCTCCTCTGTAACTACATAATCCAAAATCGCTTCTCCAGCGTCTAATTGCTCCTCTATGGCTTGCTCTATCCAGTCGGTTTTTCCGTCATGCAAATAGATTTCTATGTATATTTTTACTTTCATAATTCCTCCACTAAATATCCATGAGTTTTTGAATAACTGGTGCTTACGCTATCAGGCTCTGCCATCTCAAAGTATTTGCCCTCTGCCAATTCGTAAGCGCTTTCCTTGTCCGGTGCGTCCACATAGTAGCCATAATCCTTTGTGGATTCTTCGGTAAATACTACAAAATACTTAGTCATAAATCCTCCTTAAATATCAAAGTAATTACTACTGCTGAAAACAACATCCCAAAAACTAAAATCCAGCTCACGGCATACTGTTGCGTCTGCCCGTAAAAACAAGTTAAAAAGATCAATCCCATAATGAATAAAAGAAATAGATTCATATTTCCTCCTGTGCTGGTTCAAATTTTGGTGTCTCGCCTTCATCCAATAGAATGACATCCGTTACATCCCATCCCCCTGTATAGGGTACTTCTTCAAATAGTCCACCGTCCAAGTCATTAGCCAGCTCCCATGCTTCTTGCTCGCTCTCTGCCTCGATCTCAGCGACTAAATAAGTCCTCATTACTGCCTTGACCCTGTAAATATTCATGCTACCTCCTGTGCTTGGTTATCCCATACTGATCTATCCCATACTTTCCCGTTGTAAGACATATAGCCCAATAATTTGCCGTCTTGGATAACGGCTGGACTTCCCCAATTGCCTCCGCCTACATCGTTCTCATATTGCCATTCCCTGACTTTCTTTTTTAGCTCTTTGATATCTCCAGCGCTGATCGTTTTCGGCTTTACTCCGTAAGGCGGTTTATTTGGATCTTGTCCATAGTCGGGATTCCCCCATACGATAGGTTTAATTTGATACATCATTCCTCCTCTTCCAAAATATCGCATTCCTCGCAAACAAATTCAAAATATGGATCTAATTCCAGCTCCCCATTTTTATAGGACTCGTATGCTTTCCATTCAGCGCTTTGTGCGTCTTCCGCCTCAACTTCGACATACTCATGACAAGTAATTAAAACTGCGTATTTATTCATATTTCCCCCTCTATATCTGCAATTACAAAACCGTCTCCCAAGATAGCGCCCATTTCTAATGGTTCGTCATCCATGTAATAAAAAATCGTATCGTCTTCTGCGTCTTCCACTTCATCCCATGACCCTAGAGCAATAACAACATCATAAAAATCTACCTTCTTTGCCATCGGGTTTTCAGGCAAATAAAAAATCCTACAATTTCTTGTATCGTATTTAGGCATATATCCTCCGTCTGTCTGCCATAGTAAAAATTGACTGTCTGCCAGCCTAAAAACTGACTTTTAGCCCTCCGCACAACATAGGGTAAACCCTACTCTAAAACCCTCAGAATTGAGGGTTTCGGGGTAGTGTCTAGGCGCTCAGTCTGACGGCTTCGGCTTGGATCTTCTCCACTTGGAAAGTGTAAATACAATCCCAAAGGCGGATTTTTCCTTCTTTCCATTCCTCTATTTGGTGGCGGGTTGCGTGGCTTCCGTTGTCGTCTTCCATCACTGATATGTCAAGCCGTCCGACTTCATCGCATGAGTCCAGCTCTAGCGCTTCATAATCTGCACCAGTAAAACCTAGGAGCGACTGGATCAATGCTTCTATGTCGTCCGCTTTCCAAGTCTCTCGCCCGTCAATAATCCCGCCCGTGTTGGGTTGGCATCCTTCGCTGTAAATGTCTTCTTCGTAAAACTTTACCCATCCGTCCGCTTGATAATATGTTTTCATTTTGTAAGTCCCGCCTCTTTATCATTCACAATCGAATTGCATCTAAAAGCCGTCAAGCCCTCATATGCGCTAAGGTAATCCACCAGCGCCCGCCCTATGGTTTCGCCCTCATAGGACTCCGCCAATAAGTTAGAGCATGCCTCATCATCCATCCGGTAGCCGTGGCGCTCTGCCACTCGTTTAATAGTGTCGTGGCTTAACATGGCATCGCCTCCCGCTTCTGTTGGTCTGTTGGATCGTTTAGCGCCCACCATTCTAAAAACCCGTATTTCTGATTTTTGCGGGCTATGTCGTAAAGCATGGCGCTAGAGTGTGGAGACTTAAAGCGGACAATCTGCCCTTCGTGCGTTGGTCTCGCTGGTGCGTTCGTTCCGTTCATTGTTTGCCCTCGCTCAGTCTTTCCAGCTTTTCATTAAAAGATTTTTGTAAATGCTCCGGAGTCTTTGGCTTTATGCCTAGTAACTCGTCCAGCTTTTTAAAATACAGCTCAATAATTTCTTCCTGCAATGGTGTTAAGTTGTATCTCATGCTGTCGCCTCCTCTAAGCTGGATACGGCTTCCCGTGCTTGGTTTGCTTCTCTGTCTGCTCGTCTTGCGATACTCTCTAAGGCTTTTTTGTAATGCTCTACCGTATTAAATGAGTCCAGCTCCTGAAACATGGCTTTTTTTGCCTGTGCGCTGGTGCTGTATGCGTGATCTACATCTAAGCGAGCTACGCATTCCCCAAAAATATCAAATATGACGTATCTAAAACCCCGTTTAGTATTCTGAAAGTCTAGGAATGATGACTCAACGACATAGAAGAGAAGCCCGCTCTCTGTCTCATGTGCGCTACTGATACGGCATCCAAAAAACTTAAGATTTGAATCGCTCGCCCAATGTGTGCGCCCTTCTAGGTTTAGCTGGGCATTGTATTTGGCTCGGTATGACTTGGAGTCATATAGGCTGGCAATGCCTAAGCGTTGGATTGTGTCGGCTATTTGTTTGGATTCCATTTTTTTATTCTCCTGATCTGTCAATTGATACGCCCATATAGGCGCATAGTCTTACTGCTCGGTCTTGCTTCTTTACTGCATCTTCTAAAAGCTCGTTTATTTCTTTCGGTGGATAGCTGGGCAAACCCTCCGCAAGTCTCGCCCGTGCTATTGCCTTGGCTACTGGTCTGTTATTGATAAGGTAATGAATCATGATTAGATCCCATAATGGTTAAGGATAAGAACTAAGGCATTACCTATAAGGACAGATAAGCCAATGGCTAAGGACAATCTAATTAAGTGCTTCAGGTCTTCCATGTTTACTCCTCCGTTTATGTGACATTAAAAACAATCTCTTAATACATGTCACCATCATAAAGACCTATTTATAAGGATGTCAAGCGTTTTATTATCTTTTTTTATAAATATCTTTAGATAGATTCATAATGGATCTATGGCGCTATATAACCGGATCACATAGTAAAGCGTTGCGCCCGTTCATTCCTTGGCTTATCATGTTCCCTAGATATACCCTAGCTGGAAGGGTTGTATATAGATATAGGAGCGATACAGAGATGACAGAGCAAACTAAAAAGCCCGTGAATAAGATCAGGCTAAGTAAGGCACAGATCAAGGAAGGACTAAAACAAATCCCAATGGAGATAATCCTTACTGGATCAGGGAAGAAGGGAACTCTCACGCATAAACAAAAGCAATTCGCCCGCAATGTTGCATTAGGTAAACCAAAAACAGAAGCATATAGAGACGCATACAATAGTAAAGGGAATGGGAATACGGTAGGCAGTGAAGCATGTAAGCTCGCAGCCGTCCCCAAAGTAGCCCAAGAGATAGAGGCGACTAGGGCAGCGATTGAAGCAATGGAATATCTTAAAGCAGATCGCTTGAAGGCTCTTGTATTGCACCAGCTAACACAGCATGCATTAAATGAAGACTTCCCGCCCGCCTCACGCATACGCTCGCTGGAGTTACTGGGCAAGTCCGCAGAGGTTGGACTGTTCATTGATAGGAAGGAGATCACCACAATAAACACTAGCAACGATGCCAAGAGCAATCTAATGGATAAGATCAGGGAAGCAATGAAGCGTAACGCAATAGAGGTTGACTATAAGGACAGTGGAGATAGTCTGCTGGATGAACTGAACTCGACCCCCGCCCCTAGTGAAAATTTCACAGACGAACCCCACGCACCCGCCACCCCCTTAAATGAACCGTCAGACCGTGGGCCAGCTATGCATAATAGTTTGCACACCCAATCACCAAAAAATGACCCTTCTCAACCCATTGATTCCAAAGGAAATAATATTTGGCAACCGTTGCCAGATAATACAAACAACATTAACAATGAAGCGCAAGTCATTGATTCTAAAGAGAATACCCCACCCCCTACTAAAAATGTGGCAACAACTACATGGGTGGAAAAAGAAACACCCCCCGTCAATGATTCTTTGAAAAAATGAGAAAAAAATATATGAAAAATTTTGATGACTGGAAAGCTGAGATGGATGAAAGAGTGAAATGGGCCGATGAGCAGATAACTAAACTGAGTCAAGAACTTAATATGCTTAGACAGTTAAGGGACGCTTGGGCGCTTTCATCGTATCCGATGATGAGAAGTGGCGCTGGTGGGCCACCAAGAAACTTGGGTGCGGGAATGGAGGATTGCGGAAAATGAGTATAGAAAGAACCCATACTGTGCGGTATACAACTGGCTGCTATGACAATGGTGAAGTATATGAGAGGCATGAATTGATCCGTCCATTATCGGAAAGCGCTATTAAAGAGCTATTTCAATACCAAGAAACGGATATTAACTTTAACCAGTTAATTGCAGATGTTCGCAAAGTAGAAAAGGCGCATGGAATTAAATGACTCCAAGACAAAAAGAGATCTATATGATCATTGAATCGTTCTGGCAGGACTACGGCTATGGGCCTTCGATTGACGAAATTTTATTGATGACCGGGAAAACAGGTCGAGGGAATATCCAACGAATAATCAAAAGACTTTGCGAGTTAGGCCATTGCGTACGTCTGCCACATCTTGCTCGTACTGTAAGACCTAAAGGCGTTAGGATTAGATCATGAACTTAGAAGAGATATTGAATCAACTTCCACCGGAAGACCAAGCGGAGATTTTAAAAGCCGCTGCGGAATGGGCGGAGAGTGAGAAGATGGAGAAAGGTCAAAAGGACTTTCTAGCATTCGTTCATACGATGTGGCCCGGCTTTATTGATGGACGACATCATAAGGTCATGGCTCAGAAGTTTGAGGAGATTGCGAGTGGGAAGCTCAAACGCCTGATCATTAATATGCCGCCACGACATACTAAGTCAGAGTTTGCTTCCTATATGCTACCCGCATGGTTTTTAGGAAAGTTCCCAAAGAAGAAGATTATTCAGTGTTCAAACACCGCAGAATTGGCTGTGGGTTTTGGACGTAAGGTTCGTAACTTAGTAGATTCGGAGCAATATGGAAAGATATTCCCAAACGTCAGGCTTCGTTCTGACTCTAAAGCTGCTGGTCGTTGGAGTACCAATGGTAATGGCGAGTATTTTGCTATTGGTGTTGGCGGTACTGTTACAGGTAAAGGAGGCGATCTTGTCATTATTGACGATCCCCATTCGGAACAAGAAGCGGCACTAGCATCATCTGACCCTGCAGTATTCGATAAGGTTTATGAGTGGTACACCTCTGGTCCACGGCAACGTTTACAGCCGGGCGGGGCAATTGTGATCGTGATGACTCGTTGGAGTCTGAGGGATTTAACCGGAAAAATCCTAAAAGCGGCGCTCGAAAGGGATGGCGATGAATGGGAAGTAATCGACTTTCCTGCAATTTTGCCAAGCGAAAAACCGCTTTGGCCTGAATTCTGGAGCTACGAAGAACTTTGTGCACTGCGCCGAGAATTGCCTTTATCGAAATGGCAAGCCCAGTACCAACAACAGCCTACCTCAGAACAGGGTGCAATTATTAAAAGGGAGTGGTGGAATGAATGGGAGGGTGATGCTGCCCCTAAATGTGAATACATCATTCAATCATGGGATACGGCATTTACCAAAAACGAGCGTTCAGACTATTCTGCTTGCACAACTTGGGGAGTTTTTTACAAGGACGAAAACGAAAAGAACCCCCATATCATTCTATTGAATGCCTTTAAACGAAGAATGGAGTTTCCTGAACTCAAAGTAGAAGCTCAACGTCAGTACAAAGAATGGGAACCAGACTCACTGATTGTCGAAGCCAAGGCATCTGGAGCACCATTAGTTTATGAGTTAAGACAGATGGGTATTCCGGTCCAAGAGTTTACTCCTACAAGGGGTAATGATAAGATCATGCGTGTAAACTCAATATCGGATATTTTTGCTTCAGGTAAGGTTTGGGCGCCAAGAACTAGATGGGCGGAAGAAGTCGTAGAAGAAATGGCAGCATTTCCTAATTCTGATCATGATGACTTAGTGGACTCAGCGTCCCAAGCATTAATTAGATTTAGAAAAGGTGGCTTTATCAGATTACAATCTGACGAATGGGATGATTATGTGCCAAAGAAAAAGACGGCATATTACTAATGTTAGATAACTTTTACTACCACTGGGAAGGTATTATCCCAAAACACAAGGTAACCTCGGTAACAAAAGGGGTGCGGTATTCAGCAGTGAGTTGGGTAGTAGGCCCGACTTTTAAGTAAAGTTAATTTATGGATGAATTAGATAACTTGCCGGATGTACAAAATGTGTTTGAAACAGCACGTGGATCTGTATATGCGCAGCATTCTGATGGGTCAACTACTGGATTTCGAGAGCCATCCAATATGCCCGGAACTGGTCAAGAAATGCAACCACGCAGCGCAAAAACAATTTATATGGAAACACAGCCCGCACAAAGTTTGCAAAGCTGGATATCTGATGAGTATTTAGGAACTAAACTGGTTCCAACGCTAGATGAAAACAATAAATTAAAAGGCGTAGAAGTTCACTCCACAGATGATATTCCAAAAAGAAATATTACAAAAGGTCAAGTTTTAAGCAAATTACCTGCAACAATGTCACCTTCACAAGGGTTGCATCCAGTAGAAATATTGCCAAGTGGATTTGAAAGCCCTGTAGGATCAAAAGGAAAAGATGTTCATATTGGTAGCAAAATTACCAAGATTAGAGGAAGTACTGGAATGGGTGGAGGCGGCGGTGGAATTGGCGGTGACCCACAGCACATGTTTGGAACATTGTATGGAATGCCAACTTATAAAAAAGGCGGCTTTATAGACAAACCTTTGCAAGGAAATAAAAAAATAATATGAATGAAATGCACAAAGGATTTAAAACTTTAGAAGAAGCAAAAGCTTTTAAAGAAACCATTATTGGTGATTATGAAATTATTGGGCTTTACGATGGAATTTTCCCCGGAACAATATTTGCTTATTTTTTAAGAGAGAAACAACATGCCGATTGATAAGGCCATTTACTCAGCTCCCCAAGGGATTGATGAACTAGCAGAACAAGAATCTCCAATCGAGATTGAAATTGAAGCGCCCGCAGATGGAGCGTTAGTTGTTCTAGAACAAGAGACCGAAGTATCAGATGACTTCGGCGCAAACTTAGCTGAGTATTTAACTGAAGGCGAGTTGATGCAGATCTCCGGTGACTTAGTTGCTGAGTTTGATGCTGACGTTGCCTCCCGTAAAGATTGGATCCAGACTTACGTTGACGGCCTAGAACTCCTAGGACTTAAGATTGAAGAGCGATCAGAACCGTGGGAAGGCGCATGTGGCGTCTACCACCCTCTTTTGGCTGAGGCTTTAGTAAAGTTCCAAGCTGAAACCATGATGGCTATCTTCCCAGCTGCAGGTCCAGTGCGCACCAAGATTATTGGCAAAGAAACACCTGAGAAAAAAGATTCAGCCCAGCGTGTCGAAGATGACATGAACTATGAGCTAACCGAAGTCATGACTGAGTATCGTCCTGAAACAGAACGCATGCTTTGGGGCTTGGGATTAGCGGGTAATGCATTTAAAAAGGTTTACGAAGATCCTATCCTTAAGCGTCAGGTTTCCCTGTACGTTCCAGCAGAAGATATCGTAGTCCCTTATGGCGCTCCAGACATTGAATCAGCCGAGCGTGTAACCCATGTGATGCGTAAGACTGAGCATGACATGCAACGACTCCAGCTTTCTGGCTTTTATCGTGACGTAGATCTGGGTAGCCCAGCAAACGTTTTAGATGAAGTTGAAAAGAAAATTGCTGAAAAACTAGGATTCCGTGCGGTTCAAGATGACCGATTCAAAATCCTAGAGATGCAAACCAACTTAGATTTGCCCGGCTTTGAGCATCAAGACGAAGAAGGCAATATGACTGGTATGGCACTGCCTTATGTCATTACCATTGAAAAATCCAACGGAACAGTTTTATCAATCCGTAGAAACTGGAGAGAAGGCGATGAAACCTACCAAAAGAGAAAACACATCGTCCACTACGGGTATATTCCCGGTTTTGGTTTTTATTGTTTTGGTCTTATCCATCTTATCGGTGCTTATGCTAAAAGTGGCACTTCAATCATACGTCAGCTGGTCGATGCAGGATCCCTCTCAAATCTGCCGGGTGGCTTTAAGACCCGTGGGTTGCGAGTCAAAGGTGACGACACACCGATAGCACCGGGTGAATTCCGTGATGTGGACGTACCTTCTGGTGCGATGAAAGACAACATCATGCCATTGCCGTACAAAGAGCCAAGCCAAGTCTTGTATTCTTTGCTCAACACTATTGTTGAAGAAGGCCGCCGCTTCGCCAATACAGCAGATCTTCAAGTATCTGACATGAGTGCTGCAGCTCCTGTAGGCACAACACTGGCTATCCTTGAGCGCACCTTAAAGGTCATGTCGGCAGTTCAAGCCCGTGTCCATTACAGTTTGAAGCAGGAATTAAAACTGCTCAAAGAAATCATTGCTGATAATGCACCAAGCGACTACGACTATGAGCCTGAGACTGGTAGCCGTAAAGCCCGTAAGTCAGACTACGATAATGTTGATGTCATCCCTGTAAGCGATCCTAATGCGGCAACGTTGGCACAGAAGATTGTTCAGTACCAAGCAGCTCTTCAGTTAGCTCAGACAGCTCCTCAGTACTACAACATGCCTTTATTGCACCGTCAGATGATGGAAGTAATCGGCATTAAGAACGTACAGAAGGTTATCCCGCTACCAGAAGATCAAAAGCCACAAGATCCGGTTACAGAGAATCAAAACATTCTCATGCAAAAACCAGTCAAGGCCTTTGCTTATCAAGATCACCAAGCTCACATTACCGTCCATATGGCGGCAATGACAGATCCAAAGATTGCAGCATTGTTAGGACAAAATCCACAAGCTCAAGCTCTTCAGGGCGCTATGATGAATCACATCAATGAGCATTTAGGATGGGCATATCGTGTCCAGATCGAGCAACAACTTGGTATGAACTTGCCTCCAATGAATGATGAGACTGGTGAAGACATCCATATGGATCCAGAAGTAGAAGCCCGCCTAGCACCGCTATTGGCTCAGGCTGCAACTCAGCTCCTAAGTCAGAATCAAGCTCAAGCTGCACAGCAACAAGCCCAGCAGCAAGCTCAAGATCCTATCATTCAGATGCAACAGCAAGAACTCCAAATCAAACAGGCCGAGCAACAACGCAAAGCCCAAAAAGATCAGGCAGATATCCAGTTACGCAAGCAGCAACAAGACATCGAACGTGAACGTATTGCTAACCAAACTCGCTTACAGGGCGAAAAGCAGACTATGGACACTAAGATGGATGCTGTAAAGCTGGCTATGGAGCATCAGAAGGACAAGAAAGAGCTGGCAGTAAGTACTGCACTAGAGGCTTTCAAACATATTTCTGGTCATGCACAGAAAAATCAGCAACATCATGAAGATTTGATGGCAGATGCCCTTAAAAATCACCTTGACGTGAAGGTGCAAAGGGAAATGTCAGAGAAGACTAAGGAAATAACCCCAAAGAAAGGTAAATAATGGATGCTTTTGAGGTGCTATTACACGAAATAGACGAGAAAGTAGAAAGTTTGAGTAGTTGGATAAGCGCTGGACAGGCCAGTGACTTTAGCGGCTACCAAAAAACGTGTGGAGAGATTAGAGGTCTTCTTTTTGCACGGCAGTACATAACAGACCTTAAACAAAAATTGGAGCATTCAAACGATGAATGACTTAAATGTAGGACAAGCAGTAGATTTATCCCAGATCCTGAACAAAAAGGACGAGGAAAAAGCAACACAACTCCCTCAGCCACAAGGTTACAAGATTTTGTGCGCTATCCCTGAAGCGGAAAAAGAGTTTGAAAGCGGTATTGCTAAGGCAGATGAGACTATTCGCATCGAAGAGGTACTTACAACAGTACTTTTTGTGGTGTCAATGGGACCAGACTGCTATACCGACAAAGAACGTTACCCTACTGGACCTTGGTGTAAGGTCGGAGACTTCATTTTGGTACGCCCAAATGCAGGTTCCCGTCTCTTAATTCATGGAAAAGAGTTCCGCATCATCAATGAAGATTCCGTAGAGGCTACAGTATTAGATCCTCGTGGAATCAAACGTAAATAAGGAGGCCAAACGATGGCTACTTTTGAAGCAGCAGTAACTAAATTCCCAGATGAGATGGAAGATAAGATCGAAATCGAAAAGGATGACGATCAGATATCCATTGAAATTGAAGACGATACCCCTGAACCGGATCGTAACCGCTATCCCGCTGATCCTGAGAAAGTCAAAGCCCTAGAGGTGGATGTTGACGAATTAGATAAGTACAGCAAAGAAGCAAAAGAGAAAATGGTTGAAATGAAGCGGATCTGGCACGATGAACGCCGTGCTAAAGAGGCCGCTATTCGTGAACAACAAGCCGCAATCGAAGCAGCTCAAAGACTTTATCAAGAGAACAAGCAAATTAAAAAAATGCTCAGTTCTGGAGAGAAAGAGTACAAGGATGCTAAGAAAGATTCAGCTAAAGCTAAGATCAAAGCTGCAAAACAGATCTATAAAGAGGCTTATGAATCCGGTGACTCTGAAAGAATGGCTGAAGCTCAAGCATATTTGAACAAAGCTCAGATGGAACTTGAAAAGGTAAAGAATTTTAAGTTGCCCCCTTTACAAGAAGAGAAATTTGAAGTAAAAACACAACAACAGCCTCAAATTGTTAAGCCTGACGACAAAGTTATGGCATGGCAAGAGCGCAATCCTTGGTTCGGACAGGACGAAGAGATGACAGCCTCGGCACTTGGACTTCACGAAAAGCTCAAGCGTCAGGGTGTAGCGATAGGGTCTGAAGAGTATTACGCAAAGTTAGACGAGACGATGCGAAAAAGGTTTCCAGAAGAATTTGGAGACGAAGAAGTAAAGGTTAAGCAAAATGGAAACGGTCCTAAAGCTAAACCCACGGTAGTTGCACCAGCAAGTAGGACAACGGGTCCGAAGAAAGTCAGATTAACAACCTCGCAAGTAGCAATAGCGAAGAAACTTGGTCTTACCCCTGAGCAATATGTCCGTGAACTTTTGAAAATGGAGGCCTAACATGGCTAACGCACCACGTAGTACAAGAGAATTAGAGAACCGTGAATTTGATGAACGTCCTAAACAGTGGATGCCACCAGAATTACTCCCAGAGCCTGACAAACAGCCGGGATTCGGTTACAAATGGGTTAGAGTTTCAATGCTAAATACGGCAGATCCACGTAACATCAACGTGCGCTTCCGTGAAGGTTATGAGCCTGTAGGTATTGAAGAGCAACCTAAGTTTCGACTGTTAGTCGATCCTGAGAGTCGTTTTAAAGACAATATCGAGATCGGCGGATTGTTACTTTGCAAGCGTCCAATTGAATTTGATCAACAGCAACATGAGTATTACCAAGATCAGACTCGTAAAAATGCGGAAGCTGTGGATAACAATTTAATGCGCCAAAGTGATTCGAGAATGCCTATCTTCAAAGAAGGACGTTCAACAACTAGCTTTGGTAAAGGTACTTAACTTTTATTAATGGAGTTTTAAATGGCATATCCTACCGTTTCGGCCCCTTACGGCCTAAAGCCAGTTAATCTAATTGGTGGTCAGGTGTTCGCTGGTGCAACTCGTAACTTTCCTATCGACAATGGTTCTGCAACCGCTATTTTCAATGGCGATGCAGTTAAATTGACTTCCGATGGTACTGTTACTAAAGACACTGGTACAGCAACTGCAACCCCAGTCGGTATTTTCCTCGGCTGTTATTACACAAGTCCTACAACTAACCAACGTGTGTACTCACAGTACTATCCCGGTAACGTTACTAGCCCAATCAACGACATCACAGCTATCGTTTCAGAAGATCCAGATAATGTGTTTAAAGTTGCTTATGTTAGCGGCACAACCGTTATTAGCGCTGTAGGTCAAAACGCTATTGGTCAAAACGCTGCATTGGTACAAAACGCTGGTTCCACCATCACTGGTGATTCCGCTGTTGCTGTATCTGGCATCGCTACAACCAGCACGTTGCCTGTTCGTGTTATTCAAGGTGTTCCTGACACCGCAATCGTTACTTCCTCTACTGGTACTACTACTAGCGCAAGCACAGCCGTAACGCTTGCTGCAGCTAACAGTGCTATCACTGTAGGTATGAGCGTTGCTGGTACAGGCATTGCCGTTGGTACTTATGTAACTGCTGTATCTGGTACTAGCGTAACCTTGTCTGCTAACGCAACAGCATCTGGAACCGTTCTTTTATCTTTCGCAGGATTCACTGAATTACTGTGCAAGTGGAACTTCGGTACTCATCAATACCTCAACGCCACTGGCGTTTAATTAAGGAGCTTTTAAATGGCTATTTCACGCGCACAACTACTGAAAGAGTTGCTCCCGGGATTGAACGCATTGTTCGGACTTGAGTATGCTCGATACGGTGAAGAACACAAAGAGATCTACGAAACTGAGACTTCTGAGCGTTCTTTTGAAGAAGAAACCAAACTGTCAGGCTTTAGCGCTGCACCAGTCAAAAACGAAGGCCAAGCCATCGCTTATGACAATGCACAAGAAGCATGGACTGCACGTTACAACCACGAAACTATCGCCCTTGGCTTTAGCTTAACTGAAGAAGCAATCGAAGATAACCTCTACGATTCTTTGTCAGCTCGCTACACCAAAGGTTTAGCTCGTGCTATGGCGTACACCAAGCAAGTTAAAGCTGCTGCAGTATTGAATAACGGCTTTGCTGCCAACTACACTGGTGGCGATGGTCAACCATTGTTCTCTACAGCACATCCGTTGGTTTCTGGTGGCACTAACGCCAACACTCCTTCTACTCCTGCTGATTTGAACGAAACTGCATTGGAAAATGCTGTTATTCAGATCGCTGCATGGACAGATGAGCGTGGCCTCTTGATCGCTGCTAAACCTAAGAAATTGGTAGTTCCACCTGCATTACAGTTCGTTGCAACTCGTTTGCTTGAAACTGAATTGCGTGTTGGTACTAACAATAACGACATCAATGCAATCAAAAATAACGGTTCTGTTCCAGATGGTTACACCATTAACCACTTCTTGACAGCTCCTAATGCTTGGTTCTTGACAACTGACGTACCTAACGGCCTGAAACACTTCGAGCGTACTCCACTCCAGAATTCTATGGATGGTGACTTCGATACAGGTAACGTTCGCTACAAGTCACGTGAGCGTTATAGCTTCGGCTATTCCGACCCATTGGGCGTGTACGGTTCGTACTAATCAAAACTTGCTTCACGTGAGTTTGGACCCCACCTTAAAAAAGTGGGGTTTTTTCTTTTATTCTCTTGCACAAAACAAAGAAAGTAGTAAACTTAGACATCTGGGTGATGACTCTTATCGGACTGCCCCAGCAGACAATGCAATGATTGATAAGAGGACTTTTGCATAAGGAAACTTAATCATGGCACGTAGTACTTTCTCCGGCCCGATTTTATCGGGTACAAATCGCTTTGGCGCTCAACGCAACGTAGGTTCAGCTCTCTTGTCACAACAAGTGTTTATGGACTTCTCTAATACAACTCCACAAACAGCCAACTATGGTGGTGGATCTGGTATTTTTGTAGACGCTAATGGCATTCCTAATGATGTAGCAACTATCTGGACTCCACAAAACGGCGTATTTAGCAATAATGGCCCTACATTAGCTTCTGCTCCTACAGCAGATGCAACTGGTACAAACTATCGTGGATGCGTATTCTTGCTTCCAGAAAAGTCAACCATTGAAAACATTTTTATTGATCAAATTGTTCAGCCAACTGACGGTACACACGCTGTAACTGGCATTCAGGCTTACATCTCCAATGCATTTGCAACTTCTGGTGGCGTATACGCTACTGAAGCCGCTATCACTGGTGGAACAATTGGTCGTACAACTGCAACTTATACTGCAGCTGAATATGTAAACGCACTGTATACATTGCAAGACGTACAAAATCCACAGCCCGGTCAAGAACCAGCATGGATTTCACAAGTTGTTGTTACATTAGCATTGACAGTAACTGGCTTAACATCAGTTAACGCTGGTAAGATTGCCGTAACAATTCAGTACATGCAAAATGACCTGAACATTGGTAATGCTACAACTTACCCATATGGTAACTTTGATTAATTAATCCAAGGGGGGCTTCGGCTCCCCATTAACAATTTAGGAGATTAATTATGATGCAAACCGATGTAAAGATGGCGCACACTAATACGTCTACGGCGTTAGTGACAGGTCGTTGTCGTTTAAAACAAATTACATTCAATAGTAACGGTACTGCTGGTACGCTTATCCTTTACGATAATGCTTCTGCGGCTTCTGGTAATATTTTGTGGCAGTTTGATTTTGGAGCTAACGTAGTAGCTGTTCCTGTATTGTTGCCGGGCGAAGGTATTTTGGCCCAAAACGGTATTTATGCTACTTTAACCAACGCTAACTCCTGCACTATTTGCTATGGCTAAGAACGGTCTATACGCTAATATTCATGCCAAGCAAGAGCGCATAGCTCATGGCTCAGGTGAACGCATGCGTAAGGCCGGGGATAAAGGCGCACCAACGGCTAAGGCTTTCAAGGAATCAGCTAAAACTGAAATGAAAAAAGGTGGCGTTGCTCTCTCTATCAAAAGAGGTGAGAAGTTACCAGTTTCTAAAGGCGCTGGTCTTACAGCCAAAGGACGTGAGAAATACAATCGGGAAACGGGGTCTCATTTAAAGGCTCCGCAACCTGAAGGTGGCGCTCGTAAGAAATCGTTCTGTGCAAGAATGTCAGGCATGCCCGGTCCTATGAAAGATGAGAATGGTAAACCAACTCGTAAAGCAGCTTCTTTAAAGAGATGGAAATGCTAAATGTCAGTATTCGAGATATTAACTTTGGTTTCATACCTATTGGGTGGTATTGTGGCTTTTATCGTCAAAGATAAATCTGACGAACTTAAACGTCAGGGTATTCTTTTAAATAAAACTAGAGAAGAGGTCGCACGTGATTACATTACTAAATTCGAAGTTCGTAGCGATATGGACAAAATTATCAGCCGTTTTGACAGGCTGGAAGAAAAGCTTGATCGCTTTATTGAAGGACATAAATAATGCCAAGCAAAAGTAAAAAGCAGCATAATTTGATGGAAGCGGTTGCTCATAATCCAGCATTCGCTAAGAAGGTAGGAATTTCCCAGAAGGTTGGGAAAGATTTTGCAACTGCCGATAAAGGCAAAAAATTTAACAAAGGTGGAACAATCATGGCAACTCAGAAATTTGTAAAAGGCGAAGCAATGGGCAAAGTTAAGACTGCAGCTCCAAGTCGTGACGGTATTGCTCAAAAAGGTAAAACTCGTGGAACAATGATCAAGATGGCTGGCAATAGCATCGGTACTGGTCCAGCTCCTAAAGCTAAAGCCAAGAAGTAATCATGGACGCTAAAGACGTTGTTGATTCAGTAAAAGGCATTGCCAAAGACCTGAAAGATAAGGTCATGGGAACTGACGAACAGAACGCTAAGGCTTCTGCTGAAATGAAGGCTCAAGATGCAAAGAGTCCTGATACAGTACAAGCTAAGGTTAATAAGATTGTTGGTTACAAATCCGGTGGTATGGCTCGGTCTTCAGCTTCTAAACGTGCCGATGGCTGTATCGTTAAAGGTTTTACTAAAGCATAAGGAATAGATATGAAAATGGTTAAAGAGGCTCAAGAGCCAATCGCAGGTCCAGATATGGTTCGTCATGACGACTTCATCGCTAAACACGAAGATGGCGGTCATAAACACCATAAGCATGAATTTAAAAAGCATGCAGCTGGTCACAAGCATCACATGGATGTAGTTGTTGCCATGCATAAAGGCGGGAAGGCTTGCTAATATGAGAGCAAGCCGTGGTATGGGCGATATTAAGCCCTCCAAAATGCCTAAAAAGAAGACCATTCATCGTACGGATAATCCAAACGATGTGGAACTCTATGCAAAGGGTGGCAACGTTGCCAAAAAGAAGGTTAAAGTTTCTAAAGGTATGAAGAAATAATGGCTATTCAAACAACCGGAACCAGCATGTTCAACCTTAATATGAACGACCTTGTAGAAGAGGCGTTTGAAAGGTGTGGCATTGAATTACGTTCCGGTTATGACCTCAGAACTGCTACCCGTAGCTTGAATTTGCTCACAATTGAGTGGGCAAACCGAGGAATTAACCTATGGACAGTAGAAGAAGGTCAAATTCCAATGGTTACAGGGCAGATTAGCTACCCTTTACCAGTCGATACCATTGACCTTTTAGACCATGTAGTGCGTACAAATGCGGGTACTCCGAACCAATCGGACATTAATATCACCCGTATTTCAGAGCCAACATACTCAACTTTGCCTAATAAACTGGCACAAGGCCGTCCTATTCAGGTATGGATTAACCGCCAAAGTGGAAACACTAACCCTACTAATGATTTATTGATAGGCAATGGATCTACTAGCGGAATCTCCTCCACTGATACGACTATCGTTCTTAGTAACGTAAGCGATTTGGCTGCCGCTGGATTCATTCAGATTGATAACGAGATTATCTACTATCCTAACGTGTCCCAAACAGGCAACCAGCTGCTTAATTGCGCCCGTGGACAGAATGGAACGACTCCAGCACCTCACACTACTGGCTCTAAAATTTACGTGCCACAGCTGCCTTCTATTAACGTCTGGCCTACTCCTAATTCACCCGGCAACCAATACACTTTTGTTTATTGGAGAATGCGCCGCATTCAGGATGCTGGTACTGGTACAAACATTAATGACATTCCATTCCGTTTTATTACGACAATGGTGGCTGGACTTGCTTATTATTTAAGCATCAAATTGGCTGGTGTAGATCCTAATCGTATCGCTATGCTTAAAGCTGATTATGAGCAGCAATGGGATCTGGCTTCACAGGAAGATAGAGAAAAGGCTGCAATTCGTTTCGTACCTAGAAACATGATGTATATAAGGTAAGACATGCCATCAAAGTTTGCTTCTGGTAAACACTCGATTGCCGAATGTGATCGGTGTGGTCAACGCTATAAGTTGCATCAGTTAAAACGGGAGATTATCAAAACCAAGCTGTTTAATCTATTGGTATGCCCAGAATGCTGGGATCCAGATCAGCCACAATTACAACTTGGTATGTACCCCGTTGATGATCCACAAGGCGTACGTGATCCACGCCCAGATGTAGGTTATAGAGTATCAGGAACCACAGGTCTTCAGGTTTACCAAGGTGGCAATAACACCGTTGGTCAATTCGGATACCCGCAAGATGGTAGTAGACAGACTCAATGGGCATGGAACCCCGTTGGAGGAGCAAGTTTATTTGACCGTGCATTAACGCCAAACAGCTTGATTCCTGTAATAACAATCGGTACAGTATCAATATCAACCACATAGGAGTAGTAAAATGGCAAAAAAACATGATGACGCAGCTCAAGACAAGAAATTAATTTCCAAGATGATTAAAGCTGCTGAGAAAAAAGAACCCAAAGGCATGAAAAAAGGTGGCGTAACTGGCAAAGAAATGAGAGCAGTTGGTCGCAATATGGCTCGTGCAAACAACCAAAAGGCTAAATAAAATGGCTATCGCTAAAAACGTTAAACCGACTACTAAAAATAGTCCTCCAGTAAAGACTGGTGCTAATCGCAACAATAAACCTGATGTTGATTATGCAAAGAATGGTGAAAGTGCAGCTGACGCTAAAGCCGCTACTAAATACATGACTGATCCTAATACTATGAAGGCAGATGAATCTATGCCCGGTGGTATGCCAGCTCGCCGTGTATCAGTAGGTAACATCACTAGAGGCCCTAAGACTGACGGCGTTAAAATCCGTGGTACAGGTGCAGCTACTAAAGGTGTTATGTCACGAGGACCAATGGCCTAATGAATTACGTCCAGTTACAACAAGCAATTCAGGATTACGCCGAGACAACAGAACAGTTGTTTGTAGCAAATATACCTACCTTTGTCGTTCAGGCAGAGACACGTATATACAACACGGTTCAAATTCCTTCTTTGCGTAGAAACGTAACTGGTGCGTTAACTGCTGGTAATCAGTACTTATCATTGCCTAATGATTGGTTGGCAACGTATTCAGTAGCGGTTATAGACACCACTGGTAACTACAATTACCTTTTGAATAAAGACGTGAACTACATTCGTCAAGCGTATCCAAACCCAACTCAGACTGGTTTGCCATATCAGTATGCTGTTTTTGGATCGCAGTATTCAGACATTAATGAGCTATCTTTAATCGTTGGACCAGTTCCAGACAATAATTATGCTGTAGAACTTCATTATTTTTATTACCCACCAACAATCGTTCAGGGTAAAATTAGCGTTCTTTCCAGCATCATCACTGGTGGTACGCTATATGTGCCGGGCGTTTATGAGAATACTGCTTTAACTGGTGGATCAGGATCTAATGCTACAGCTACTATCGTGGTTGGTATCTCTGGAATTGTAACCAATGTAACGTTAACTAATGGTGGTCAATTCTATGTTCCGGGTGACGTTCTTTCTGCCGATGCTGCTAACTTAGGCGGATCAGGATCAGGGTTTACCATTAATGTATCCAACATTTCCAACACTACTGGGACATCTTGGCTTGGTGATAACTATGAGCCAGCTCTGTTTTATGGCGCTATGCGTGAAGCAATGATCTTCCAGAAGCAAGAAGCTGAACTCATTAAAGAATACGAAGACAAATATCAAGAAGCTATGTCTCAATTGAAACGTCTTGGTGATGGCCTTGATCGTGGTGATGCTTACCGTGACGGTCAAACCAAACTACAGGTTAAAACATAATGGCTATTGTTCAAGCAGCATGTAACGTATTCCAGCAGAACTTACTCAATGGTAATGAGAACTTTACTACTGGAACTTATTACATTGCCCTTTATAACGCCAATGCAAACTTAGACGCTACTACTTTGGCATATACCAATGTCAATGAAGTCGTTGGAACTGGATATACGGCAGGTGGTCAGCCTTTAGTCATCACTACCCCGCCAACTATTAGCGACCAATACAGCGCTACTTATGTATCTTTTGCGAACGCATTATGGTCTCCTGCATCCTTTACCTGCAGGGGTGCTTTGGTCTACAATTACAATACAGGTGCAGCTTGTTTTGTATTGAACTTTGGATCAGATAAAACTTGCAATAATAGCTTTACAGTGACATTCCCAGCAGCGTCTCCAACGTCTGCTATTTTGACAGTAAGCAGTTATACCGCTGCTAACGTAATAAGTTCTGGTGATTAAGGAGTATTTATGAGCAGCGAAAAATCTAAAATTGGCGATACCGTAGGAGCCAGTGCTTCTTTTGGCGGTGGATCAATTGATAAATTTGGCCTAGAAGGTGTGTATACAGCTACTTGCTATGATGCAAATGGCGTAGAAAAATGGTCTGACACTATCTATAACTTAACTACTAACGTAGGCCGTCAAAACTTATTGAACTCTTACTTTGCCAATACAGGCGGTGGTGCAATCGTTATGGGTTTAATGGGTACTGGCTCACCAGCTTACACTGATACTCAAGCATCCCACTCTGGCTGGTTAGAAGTTGGTAATGCGAATGCTCCTACATACTCAGGAACTCGTAAGACTCCATCATTCTCTGCCGCTACATCTGCTAACCCTTCAGTATTAGTTACATCTGCCGCAGTAGTGTTCTCAATGACTGGTTCAGGTACTGTTGCTGGCGCATTCATTAACGTAGGTGGTTCTACTGCAATCGACAATACAACTGGTGTTTTGTTCTCTGCTGGTGACTTCACAGCGGGTTCAAAAACTGTAACGTCAGGCGATACAATCAACGTTACATACACACTCAGCGCTGCTGGCTAATAGGAGACTAACATGGCGTTAGTCTTAGCAGATCGTGTCCAAGAAACCACGACCACTACTGGTACGGGTTCTGTTACGCTTGGTGGAGCAGTCCTTGGGTATCAGAGTTTTGCCGTCGTTGGAAACGGAAACACAACCTTCTACACTATTGCAGACCAAGGCGGTGCAAATTGGGAGGTTGGTATTGGCACGTACTCAACTACTGGTCCTACTCTTGCTAGGACTACTGTTCTTGCTTCTTCTAATAGTGGTAGCTTGGTTAACTTTACCGCTGGTACCAAAACTGTTTTTGTTACTTACCCCTCTGAAAAATCGGTAAATTTAGATGCATCTGGTAATGTTAGCGCTCTTGGCACGATTGCTTCAGGCACATGGAATGGAACGGCTATTGTCACCACTTATGGCGGTACTGGCCTTACTTCTTATACTGCTGGAGATCTACCTTACTATACAAGCGGAACCGCTTTATCTAAACTTGGTATAGGTACAAATGGATATATTCTTACTTCAAATGGTACAGCCCCAGTATGGTCAGCAAATACTGCAGCCACGGCAGACCAAGCGTACTTCTTATCTTTTATGATGGGCTAACATGACTACTTATTCAAACACTTCGTATGCAGTAAAGAACGTTAGCACGTCTGGTTCTACTGCTATTTCTTCTATTGCTTCTGGTACTGTTGCAGTTTCAAGCCTTATATTATCAAATACCAGCACAGCCCCAATTACTGTTAATGCTTACATCACAAGATCATCCGTTAACTATTATTTAGTTTATCAAGCGACTGTACCTGTTGGTGGCTCATTAGAAGTTATTCAAGGCAACCGTGTTGTTATGATTGCATCTGATTCTTTAACTGTTTTAGCTTCAGCAGCAACTTCTTGCGACTGCTGGGTTTCTGCTCTGACTGCGATTTAATATGGCATTTATTGGTAATACTGTACAGACACAAGGCTTTACCCCCGCTATTGATTACTTTAGCGGTAATGCTTCGACTGTAACTTTTACCCTTTCTCGCCCTGTAGTTTCTGTGTCTCAGATGGTTGTTGTAGTAGCTAACGTCATTCAAAACCCAAGTTCAGCTTATACAGTATCTGGCAATTCAATTACTTTTAGCTCTGCTCCGCCTAGCGGAACAAACAACATCTGGGTTGAATACACTAGCCTTATTACCACCTACAACGCAATTAGCCAAAGTCCATCAGTTATCGGTGATATAACAGCTTCTGGCGGATATCTTGCTACAGGTAGTTTTAATAACTCATTCCTTGATGGAACCATTGTTGATTATGTAACAGGCAATGGTCGAATTACTGTAGGTCCATCTGATGGCTTTACGCTTTATAACGGCGGTACTACTGGAAGAACAGCTTTAGCTTCTTGGGATACATCTGGTAATCAAACATTAAGTGCAAGTGGAATTATTAAAAATAGTTCTGGAAGACCAGCACTTAACCAGAATGGCGGTGTATTACAAGTAGTTAATACTATTTCTCAATCTTATGTTGGCACATCTTCAACATCTTTTATAACAACTAATATTTCTGCAAGTATTACTCCATCATCTACATCAAGCAAAATTTTAGTTTTAGTTGAAGTTAATGGAATACAGAGAAGTGGTGGTCTTGATGGTCTTCTCTTAGCAGTTTATAGAAATGGTTCAAGTGTTTTTAGTGTTGAAGGAATCGCTGGTTACTGTAATAATATTACATCTGGAGAAATAGATGTCGGAGGAGTATCTCAATCTTATCTAGATTCACCAGCATCAGTTTCTTCCCAAACATATACTATATACATAGCTGCAGCTACTGGTAATGGAAGTTTGCATATAAATAATTATTATGGCTCTGTTAGAAGTAGTGCATCAATAACATTAATGGAGATTGCAGGATGAGTTCATCTTTATTCAATGCTATTAAATATGCCTATCCACAAGTTATTACTGTTTATAGTGATGGCGATATTTCATCAACCAAAGCAATTGATAAGCAAGGTAATGCTATTGATTTAGATGAAAATGCTATTAATAATGCTATGGAAATTTTAAAATCTGAACAAGATGCTCGCATACAAGCACAAGCAGCTGCCAAACAATCAGCACTAAATAAGCTCATGGCACTCGGACTTACCGAAGAAGAAGCATTATCACTAGGAGTTAATTAAATGAGTCATTATGCAAAAATAGTAGATGGAAAAGTAGTCAATGTCATTGTGGCTGAACCTGAGTTTTTTCAAACATTCGTAGATTCAAGCCCCGGTGAATGGATTCAAACATCCTATAACACTATTGGCAATCAACATACTCAAGGCGGTACACCATTGCGTGGTAACTACGCTGGTATTGGCTACACATACGACAGAGAAAACGATGTGTTTTATGCCCCAAAACCAACAGAGAACGCTACACTAAATACAACAACATGGACATGGGATGTCCCAGAGTCTGACTTACCACCAGTTGAATCAAAGGCTTAATAATGGCTATTAGCACTGTTGACTACACAGGTTTAGCTAACGGGCAAATTAATAGCTCGTGGACTACTTCTGGTCGCCCATCTTCTCCTATTGTTGGTCAACAAGGATTTAATACTACGATTGGTTTTATGGAATACTGGACTGGTAGTCAATGGGCTACATATGGATCTATTTCAACGCCTTCTGTGTCATTTTTAGTAGTTGCTGGTGGCGGATCTGGAGGTTCAACAGCATCTAATGGTTCAGGTGGAGGAGGTGGAGCTGGCGGTCTTATATACTCTGCCTCTCAAGCAGTAACTGCTGGAACTACTTATACAGTGACAGTTGGTGCTGGAGGTGCTGCTGTAACAGGCCTTACAACAGGCAATAATGGAAACAATTCATTATTTGGCACGTTTGCAAACGGTTCAACGGGAGCTGTAGGTGGTGGTGGCGGTGCAAAATACGGTGGTGGTTATAGTGCAAATAACGGTGGCTCTGGAGGTGGTGCATCTAACAACGCTAGTTCAGGCGGGTATGGATTGGGCACTTCTGGACAAGGTAATCAAGGCGGTATCAGTATTAATTTTAGCGTTGGTGCTGGTTCTGGGGGTGGTGGTGGAGCTGGAGCAGTAGGAGGCAACTCAGGAAGTAATGACCCTGGCCCATCAGGTTCTGGCGGTGCTGGTCTATCATATTTGATTTCTGGTTCATCTGTTTATTACGCTGGTGGCGGTGGTGGTGGTGCATTTAATGGTGGTTCAGACCAACCTGGATCAGGCGGAGCAGGAGGTGGTGGTGCTGGAGGTGCTGCAGGGTCAAATGGAACTGCTGGTACTGCTAACACTGGAGGTGGCGGTGGAGGTGTTGGTGGTGCTGGAAGTGCTTCTGGATCTGGTGGATCTGGAGTTGTAATTATTTCGTATCCAAACTCATACAAACTTGCAGCAGCAACTGGAACAGTTACACAAACCACTTCTGGCGGTAATTATATTTACACATTTACAGGGTCGGGAACGATTACTTTCTAATGCCATACATCGGAAACCCCATATACCAATCGGCTTTTGTTACTGACCAATTTAGCGGTAACGGCTCTACTACGGCTTACACAATGTCGGTTGCTCCTGCTGGTACAACTAACGTACTCGTGGTGGTTTCTGGTGTAGTTCAAGACCCATCTACTTATGGTGTAACAGGCAACACACTTACATTCTCAGCTGCCCCACCTAGTGGTACAGGCAATATCTCATGCCGTTATCTTGGTGTGCCTGTTACTGGAGTAACTACAACCGCATACAGAACCTTAACAGAATTTACAGCTACATCAGGACAAACTACATTTACTCCTCCTAGTTACACAGTTGGTTATATTCTTGTTTTTCGTAACGGAGTTTTGCTAGGTTCTGCTGATTACACTGCATCCAACGGCACTACAGTAGTTCTAACCACAGGCGCAACAGCAGGTGATTTAGTCACCACCGAGTCTTTCTACGTCTCAAGCGTATTAAATGCTATTCCTAATAGCCCCGCTTCTGTTGGCAGTTCTAATATTGTTGCTGGGGTTACGTTAACTTCACCTATTATTGCTGGAAATGGAATTACGTTTCCTAATAGCACTACACAAGCAAGTGCTGGAGTTGTTTTGCAAGTGGTTCAAGGGACATACGCAACACAAACAAGCACAACAAGCGGAACTTATGTAAGCACAGGATTAACTGGTACTATTACACCTAAATTTTCTACAAGTAAAATTTTAGTTATTGTGCAAGGTTGCGTACAAAGTGCTGCAAGTTTAAATACAAATATTACTTTGTATAGAGGAACTGTATCAGGCACAGATTTATCAGGAACAAGTGGTGGAGTTGGTTTTGGATATATAAATGCCGGTTCAACATCTTCAAATCAAACTCCAGTTATTTCTTATTTAGATTCGCCAGCTACAACAAGTTCAACCACATATACTTTTGCTTTTAAAGTAGGTGGCGGTGGCACTATTTATGGATGTGTTGGTGGTTCTTTAGCAACTATTACTCTTATGGAGATTGCACAATGATTACTTTACACGAAGCCATTTTTGCACTTGATTCAAACATTAAAATTATTCGTGGTGATGTTGCTTACGATGCTAATGAAAAAGAAGTTAGCTACGATGCTACTGCTGCACAAGCAAAACTAGCAGAACTACAAGCCCAAGAAACCGCACGAGTAGAAGCGCAAGCAACTGCAAAGGCTTCTGCACTAGCTAAACTAACAGCCTTGGGTCTGACTCAAGCTGAAGTAACCGCATTGATAGGATAAACAATGACACAAGCAGCTAACTTAGGCGCTCTCGGTTCTAATGCAGGGGCTACTGGTACGTTTCCAGCGTCTAGCTTAACAGGCACTTTACCAACAGCATCTTTACCTGCTGGTTCTGTTTTGCAAGTTGTACAAGCTATTAAAACTGATTACTCAACTGTTTCTGGTACTACTTTTGCAGCTATCCCAGCGCAAGGTGGTTCTGGTTCATTTACTCTTTCAATTACGCCGAGATCTGCTTCAAATAAGATTCTTTTAAATTTAGTTCTTAATGGTGGTATTACTTCTGCGGCAAATAGTTATTTTAGAATAACAAGAAATGGCACTGCTATTGGTGTTGGTGATTCTGCTAATGGTAATTTACAAGCTGGTACAGCAAGTTTCTATAACGGTGCTGGTGGCTCTCATGATACAAACTATATGTTTACTGTTTCTCAAGTTTATTTAGATTCCCCAGCAACAACTTCAACAATTAGCTATCAAGTTCAAGTTTGGGTACAAAGTGGAGCTCAAGTAACAATAGGAATTTCTCCAAGTTTAGGGTCTGGGTCTACTTTAGCAACAGTACCGGCATGCACATTAATTGCACAAGAAATAGCAGGATAAGGATAAATCATGGCACTAACTAAAGTTCAGCCAGAAATGATGCAGCAGTTGACCCCAGCAATCATGCCTGCTGGGTCTGTGATTCAGACTGTGGTAACAAACTTTCCAACGTATTTGTCTGGAAATAATGGAAGTTATGCAGATGTTACAGGGTTTAGTTTAACAATAACCCCAATTAGTGTAACAAGCAAAATACTAATTTTATATAGTATTAACGGTATTACTACAGGCACAAATGCTGCAACATCTTACCCTGTATATTTCCAACTTACGGACGGAAGCAACAACCAGATTCTTCAGTTAATGAATAACTATGTTCCTGGTGGTAATCAAGTTTATGGTGAAGATGGTTACTCTGGTTCTTATTTGCATTCTCCAGCGACTACATCTCCATACACATACAAGATTAGAGTAAAAGATGACGGTTCTTCTCATGGTTGGGTAATTAATAACTACTCTACAACAGCCGCTAACTACTCTAGCCTTGTAGCCATGGAAATCAAACAGTAATGTTTGGAATTTCAGCCTTTGCACAGTCACCGTTTGCCTCTTTAGGGGGCACGGCTTATCCTGTGTCGGTTGCAGAAAGCTTTACTTTATCTGATACTTACGCTGGACCTGCAGCTTTTGGTGGCAATGTTGGTGAATCTTTTACTACTACTGATGCTGAGCCTGGCAACTTTAACTTCTACCCAACCGTATCTGAAACAACTTCATGGGCGGATAATGCCTACGGAAACTGGTCTGGTGGTAGAAGCGTAGCGGAAAGCTTTACATTCTCTGATGCCTATACTGGGGTAGGTAATTTCCCTAAGACTACAGCTGAATCTGCGACCTTTACCGATACTGAAAGTGCGGTATTTAATGCCAACGTGACCGATGCTGATACAACTACATTTACAGATGTTTGGGCGGCTAATGCTAACTTTGCACCTGCCGTAAATGAATCATTCTTAATCCAAGATACTGTAACTGGTAACTGGAATACCAATGCATCCATTTTTGAGTTGGCAACATTTACCGATACCGTTGTTGGTAAAGCTAATTTTGTTGGAAATATCGTTGAACTGCTCAGTCTTTTAGACTCGCCATACGCACGTGGCTGGGTTAAAATTAATGACAGTCAGACCGCCAATTGGGGCGCAGTAAACAATAGCAATACAACAACTTGGGTCAGTGTCAATAATGCAAATAGCACTAATTGGACTCCCGTGGATGACAATCAATAAGGAATTGATATGGCAGAATCGTACTCATCATCGTTAAAACTCACTCTGATTGGTGACGGAGACCTTTCTGGTACTTGGGGCGATACTACCAATACCAACTGGAATCTCATTGAACAAGCCGTAGTAGGCGTTGATGGCATTAATCTGACTGGTTTAAGCTCTTATACCCTCAGTAATTTGAACGGTACTTCAGATGAAGCCCGCAACATGACGCTGATTTTCACTGGTAGCCCATCGGTTCCGGTCACTATCGTTGCCCCTACAGTCAATAAATTCTATGTAATTAACAATTTAACTGGTCAAAATATCATCATGTCCGCCTCTGGTGGCTCAATTAACTTGACCATTCCAGCTGGAGTTACAGCTCAATGTTATTGCGATGGTACTAACCAAAGCGGTACAGGTATAGGCTTTTACGCAGCTCAGACTGGAACTGCTGGTAACTTCAACGTAAACGGCATTTTAACGACCCAAGGCGCTGTAGACGTAGGATCTTTGTACACTGGTGGCAACTTCTCCGCTGCTGGTGTTCTAGGCGCTTTTACAGCTGCATCCTTTACTGGAAGCATTTCAGGTACGACTTTAACCGTTACTGCTGTAGCTAGTGGAAATATTTTCGTTGGTCAAACAATTTCAGGATCTGGAGTTACTTCTGGAACTAAAGTTACCGCATTCGTATCAGGCCTTGGATTACTGGGTACTTATACAGTAAGCAATTCTCAGACCGTTCCAAGTACCACGATTACGGGTACTGCCGCTGTTACCGTGCCAACTCCTGCAACTAACGACAACTCTCTTGATACCGCTAATACATTCTATGTAAACAATGAGATTGCAGCTCATGATGCTAACGTAGCAATTACCGGGGGTACGATTACAGGTAACTATGCTCTTGGCGCTGCTAAGATTGTAAACTCTGGCGGATGGAGCGTAACCCCATCAGGCACAAAGCTTTATTTCAATTACAACGGAACTAATGTAGCATCTCTTGATTCGTCCGGTAACTTCATTGCCCTTGGCAACGTTACTGCATTTACTACCCCATAAGGAGAATCACTTGCTATTTGAAATCCACGCAGAAAAGAATGCTTCTGATAAGAAAGTATTCTTTTACGATAATGAATCTAATGTGCTGAAAGACGCAGATGGAAATGACTTTAGGTTTCCAGAGCTAGATAAGCCTTTAGAACAGTATCCTGTACGTCCATTTAGCAAGGATTTCCCGCTTAAGAAGTCTACTCATATCCAGTTACTCAAGATCCAGTTAGGTCTTGGCTGTAATTATTCATGTGATTATTGCTCCCAAAAGTTTGTTGAGCGTACTGAATCTACCTCAGCTAAGGACATTAATGACTTCCTTGAGAAACTAAACGTTCTTGAGTTCAATGAAGAAGTTGGCCTTAAAGTTGAGTTTTGGGGTGGTGAGCCTTTGGTTTATTTGAAAACCCTCAAGCCATTAGCAGAAGCCATTAAAGCCCGCTTTGATTCTTGGACACGCAAACCTCAATTCTCAATCATTACCAATGGCTCTATCCTGACAGAAGACATCATTGACTGGTTGATGATGATGGACTTCTCGGTATCTATCTCTCATGATGGTCCCGGTCAGGCCGTTCGTGGTCCAGACCCGTTCGATGACCCTGAGAAAAAGAAGTTAATCCTAGGCTTCTACCGCATGATGACCCGTCTTAAAAAGGGCATTAGCTTTAATTCCATGCTTTCCGCTAAGAATCAAAGCCGTAAAGCTATCTCTGATTGGTTCCGTGAACTCACCGGAGATCCTCATGTAGCCCTAGGAGAAGGTGGAATCGTTGATGCTTATGATGAAGACGGCATCACAAATTCTTTACAATCCCTAGAAGAACACTTTACATTCCGCAGAACAGCCTTTGCTGATATCTTCGGAACCCGTGGAGATATTGCATTTAAGATGCAAATTGACAAGATTGATGCCTTTACACGCTCAGTTTTATCCCAGTCTCCAGCCAAGTATCTAGGCCAGAAATGCGGTATGGACGATGAACATGTCCTAGCAGTGGATCTTCATGGCAACGTTATCACTTGTCAGAACGTTTCCGCTGTAGAAACATCCAAGAATGGGGAGTCTCATTTAGGTGGAAATCTAGCAGATTTTGGCAACGTTGCCATTTCTACCTCAACTCACTGGTCTAATCGTGCAGAATGCCCATCCTGCCCAGTACTCCATTTATGCAAGGGCGCTTGTATGTTCTTAGACAATAAGTTTTGGGAAATCTCATGCGCTAATGCTTATTCAGACAATGTGGCCTTATTTGCCTTGGCATTTGAAAAGATGACTGGCTATATCCCTATGCTGATTAAAAATGATGCGTTGCCACTAGAGCGTCAGGATATCTTTGGTACAGTCTTCAAACATGAAGAGAAACCAGTTAAGAAAATATTTCCTATCAAAGTGGTTAGCGAAATCATAGAAAAGATTGATGATGTAGAAATTTATGGAAAATCGAGGGTAGCTGCATGACATTACCAGCTTCAGGTTCAATTAGCTTTAGCACAATCAACGTAGAGATTGGTCAACCATCTACTTATTCTGATTCATTGAGCTTTCTTAATGGTTTGATTTTGCCTTCACTTCAACCAGTAGAGCCTAGATTAAATGCATTTTATGGACTTACTTACTTCCAAAATAATACCCAAGGCAACTGTAATAACGGCAACGTTGGCAACTGTAATTGCAACTGTGGAAATATTCAGTGTACGAATTGCACGAACTGCAATAACATTAACTGTACCAATTGTGACACTCAGCAATGGCTTCAGAATAACTGCAACTGTGCATGCACCTACAACTGTAACGTTAACCAAGTAAGTTATAACTGCAACTGCGCTTGCAACTGCTCTAAGATCATCTGTGCCAAACTCTATGAGCAAGGCAATATGGATCCTAATGTATGGGTAGCTGATCAAGCCTATGGAAAACTACTACGTAAGAACGATAGACGTGTATACCGTGGTTATATTCGCTGGGCTAGGACTGTGACAGCATGGATGGACGGTAAAGGACCTGAGTGTTTCCTATGGCTTCCTAAAGAAAAACGTTTAGGCGCTCAAAAGGTAGCTATTAATAAAATGGCTCTTCGTATTGGTATTCCTTGGTCGGAGCATATGGCTTACCTCATGGGGGCACGTCCTAATGATAACCTACGAGGCCGTGTACTTATGGCTATCGGTGTACCTATCAGTCGTTTAATTGATTACATTCCTCATCGTAGAGGCCATCGTGTTGCTACTTTATTAGGCATGTGGTCATTATTTTGGTTAAGCCATTGGACTGCTTCATCTATTGTTGGTCTAAGCAAACTGTTTAACTCTGCTAAATCTTTTATCCTCAAGGCGGCTTAAATGAATATTGAAACTCCAGATCTATACCGTGATCACATCGTTCATTACTTTGATACTCAATTAGGTAGCGATATCCTAAACCTACCAGATGATAAAAAGTTCAGACTATTTCAAATGTTGACTGATTATGCTGACGTATTAGAAAAAATCTTCCATCCCGGTATCCCTATTCTTGAGCATATTCTTGGCAAACGTTGGTCAGCGGCTAATGCTAACCCACATGAAGGCATAGACTTTCAACATGATTGCGAAATCATCCGTCAGTACGAGGCTTGGAAAAGTGTTCGTTAAGCTACCTAAACACATAGGCGGGATTGATTACCGCCAGATGGACCTTCAAATATCTTATGAAGGTGCTATTGAGTACTTTGACGTAGATCTTCCTAAGAAACAATACGTCTTAGACTTAATTCCTGAAAGGTATCAAAAAGACTTTGCATTAGCGTTAATGAAGATTAACCAGCCAGTACCACCTCATACTGATAGCCAGATCAAATGCACGATTAATATCTACCTCAAGACTGAGCCATGCATGACTGAGTTCTATAGAGTCAAGCCCGGTGCTACGATTTATCAAGTAGATAGCCAAACAAACGGGGTCATATTTAACAAAAGAGACCTAGAAAGCGAAGGCGGATTTGTTGCCGGAGTAGGAGATATATGGGTTTTAGATGTAACTCAGCCTCATTCTGTAGAGCCAATCAATGAAGTAACGGAGCGCATCGCTATCACCTTAGCTACAGCTGATCATGACTTTAATGAAGTCATTGAAATGCTAAGTGAAACAAGGAACCTGTAATGTTTTACGAGAAATTTGATGGAATTAAATTTGATATTGAAAAACTTAGAAATGATGTTAAACATCACGTATTCCCATTGGGAACTCAAGTAATACAAGGAGAAGATTATGAGACACCGGCTTATCATGGCTTTGGCGGCTGGTCTATTACTTCCCGTACTGGTGATTGGAGAGATGGTTGGGATTTTTTTCAAAATGACGAAGGAGAGGCGATGGAAGTCTACTTTCCTAAAAATGATAACAATTACAAAGCGCTGAAGTTTTTTAATATTGCTCATTCAATGGAGCATAAAAATCCGACTCAGGCTTGCGTAGGTGAAATTGCTTATGTTGTTAATCAGTTAGAAGACTTAGGGTTAACACCTAGACGTATACGTATTACCTGCCTTAAAGCTGGAGCAAAGTCTTTAGTCCATAAAGATGCAGATTATGGCGAATACATGGCTCGTCTTCACATCCCGCTAATTACCAATAAGAAATGTGTATTTATCTGCGAAGGTCAGAACTTACATATGGAAGCTGGACAGGTTTATTTTGTATGGACTAACTTATGGCATCAGATTAGAAACGATTCCACGGAAGATCGTTATCACTTGATTTGTGACATATACGACACCAAGGGTATAACCAAGGGATTTAAGTACAACGCTAATATTAATGAGCTAGAAGAACACGCAGAAAGAATGCGTAAATGTGTAGATGAAGCGATAATTACACCAGAAGAGTTGGAACGTTTTGAAACAGTAAGGCAATCTTTTGTTACAAAGGGTAAGCACATATGAAATTTACATTTACATGGTTTATGGATAAATTAGGTTATATGCCTAAGATTAATGTTGAAATTGGCAACGTTGCCAAATTTCCTATTAAAAAGAAGCCAACAGTTCAAAAAGCCACCACCCGTAAAAAGAAGGTGAAATAAAAGTGAACTATGGCAGATCCTTTTGGTTTATCGGAAGGAGCGAAAGCTCTTAGCGGGAGTCTTGATTCGAGTCGAGATGCAGCTAAAGGTTTGACCAAAAGCATCGAAGGCATACAAAAAGACGGGATAAACGTAGCACAACAAAAGGCTGCAGAAAGACGTAGAGCAGCTAGAGAAGCAGAGATAAGGAAGCAAACTGCGCTGATTAAAGCGTTAGAAGATTGGAAGCAAAAGAAACAAATTAGCGAGAAAGAAGCCCAGCTAAAGATTGATTTTGTTAAGAAGTATGGTGCTAAAGAGTGGGAAGCGGTATTAAAGATTAAATTAGATATTGAGAATTTAGAACGTAAAGCAAATGAATCATTTCAACATGATCTTAAAGAAGTTAGAAGAGTTCAACTCTATTGCTTTGCATTGGCTACAGTCATTGCTTGGTATCTCACATGGGGATACAAACAATGAATGAGGAAAAGTTTATTTGGTTATTAATAGGATTTTGTATTTGGATGGCAGCTTATTTTTTAATAATGGTTTGGTGATGAAATTCTTTAAAGATATATTGACTGAAAATGACAATTCAACTTACTGCGCTGCCAGAGTTTGCGCCCTTGCTTGTGTTCTTGGCTTTCTGTGCATTGCTTTTATGCATGTGTGGCATGGCGGTACTGTTGACTTTAATAACCTCGGCATTGGTTTGGCTGCAACACTTGGGGGATCAGGAGTCATGATTGGCGCTAAACAGGCTACGTCTCAATAATGTTTCTCTACATTAAATTATTTTTTTTGGCGGCATTAGTATCTGGCACGGCTTGGATAACTCATAAAGTAGACTCTGCTAATTACGAAAAAGAACGAGCAGATGCTGTAACTGAGGCTTTAAATAATCAATCCAGAATCATTGATAAACAAGCAGAAGTAAGTGCAAAGACTCAAAAGGATAAAGATGAACTACAAAATCGCTATGACAGTGTTGTTGGCATGCTTAGGGGGGTGCACCAGTCAAATGATGCCTCCACAAGTCAATCCACCTCCATTGCAATACCAAGTCAAGGAATCAGACTATTGGAACAAAATGGTGAATTTCTTCTCGGATTTGCAAAAGAATGCGCCAATACAGAAATAGAACGTAACGATGTCATTAACAAGTACAACGCCCTAATAAAATGAACGATAAAGACCACATCATAAAAATCGCTACTTACTCTTTAGTAGCTGTAATTTTTGCCATGATTGCCATGTTTGTTTACGCTGTAATTGATCCTACAGTAGATGACAAAGAAGTATTTGCAATTATTGGACCTAGTTTTCAAACGATTGTAGGGGGCTTCCTTGGCCTTATTACTGGTATTAAGATAGGACAAAACGATGACGAATGATCAATTAGTAGCATTAGGTATTGACGAAAAATGGTTAGATCCATTAAACGGCGTATTTGATAAGTACGATATGGGCACTCCGTTACGTCAGGCTTCTTTCATTGGACAGTGCCAGCATGAGTCTGCAAACTTTAAAACGCTAGAAGAGAACCTTCATTACCGTGCTGAGACACTTATGAAAGTATGGCCTAGTAGATTCCCTAGCATTGAAGTTGCTAATGAATACGCCAATAATCCACAAAAGATTGCCAATAAAGTATATGCTGGACGTATGGGCAACGGTGATGAGGAATCTGGTGAGGGGTTCGCTTTTCACGGAAGAGGTCTGATACAGCTGACTGGCAAAGAAAACTATGACAATTGCGGATCTGGAATGGGTGTGGATCTTCTCAGTGATCCTGATAGGCTACTTGATCCTCAATATGCGGCTTTGAGCGCAGGATGGTTCTTTAACAAAAAGGGCTTAAATGCCTTGGCAGATGCTTCTGATTTTGAGACAATGACTAAACGTATTAATGGCGGGACACTCGGACTTGATGACCGCATTGCTAAAATTCAGAAGGCCTTATCAGTATTAGGGTAAACGATGCCATTACAAAAACTAGCCTTAAAGCCCGGTATGAATCGGGAAGGAACAGCCTACAGTACTGAGGGAACTTGGTACGATGGCGATAAGGTACGTTTTCGTTCTGGCTTACCAGAGAAAATTGGTGGATGGACTCAGTATTCTCCTAATCAATTCTTAGGTTATTGCCGTGCATTATGGAACTGGCAAGCTCTTAACCAGAACCAGTATTTAGGAGTGGGTACTAACATTAAGTACTACATCGCTTTCGGTGGTGCTTATTACGACATTACCCCGATTACCACTACTGAAACACTGACAAACCCATTTTCAACAACAAATACATCTAAAACAGTAACCGTAACAGACGGTACTTATGGACCTTCCGTTGGTGACTATGTTATTTTTTCAGGTGGAACTGCAGTCGGTGGACTGACAATTACTGGCGAATATAAAGTTGCCGCTATCGTTAGCCCAACTCAATATCAAATTATTGCCGCTTCAGCTGCTACATCTACAGCCACTGGCGGTGGTACAGTCACTGCTCAATATGAACTTCCTGTAGGTCTTGCTGTAGCGACTATTGGTACAGGCTGGTCTACTGGTCCTTGGGGACGTGGTGGATGGGGTTCTGGATACTCATCTGGTATTCAAGAACAACTCCGTTTATGGTCTAACGATAACTTTGGTCAGGACTTAGTAATCGCTCCTCGTGGCGGTGCTATCTATTACTGGCAAGCATCAGGTGGTCCATCTGTAAGGTCTCAACCATTAGCTTCTTTAGCAAACTCAACTGCAGCAGATATCGTATCGGCAACGTTTACTAGCGGTGTTTCCACTATCACCGTAGCTTCTGCAACTGGAATCTATCCTTATTCCTATATAACCGGAACAGGTATTCCGACTGGTACTTATGTAACTTCTGCTTATGTTATTGGCTCGACAAGCGTTCCAATTTCATCGACTACCACTTTAGCTAGTGCAGGAAATTACACGTTTAGTTATTCTGGAGCATACGTTCCTACCCAGACTAATCAGGTAGTTACTTCAGCTATTCAAGAGTTCATCATTGCCTTTGGAGCCAATAGCTATAACGGCGGAGTTCTTCCAAGCCCATTTAATCCAATGCTGGTTCGCTGGTCAGATCAGGCTAATGCATACCAATGGATTCCTGCAGTAACTAACCAATCTGGTGAATATGCATTGTCTAATGGTTCTTACATCATGGGCGCTCGTGCAACCCGTCAAGAGATCCTGATTTGGACTGATTCTGCTTTATACACAATGCAATATGTTGGATATCCATATGTTTGGAGTTTCCAGATCTTGATGGATAACATTACTGTTATTTCTCCGAATTGCATGATTACGGTTAATAACGTGACTTATTGGATGGGCATCGGTAAGTTCTATCGCTACAACGGTACAGTTCAAACTTTGCCATGTATGTTGCGCCAATACATTTATGATGACATTAATTTAAGTCAGGCATTTCAGGTCTTCTCTGGAGCCAATGAAGGCTACAACGAAGTATGGTGGTGGTATGTTAGCTATGAGTCTAACGGAAATGCTATCGACAAATATGTAATCTACAACTATCTGGACAACGTTTGGACTTATGGAACGATGGCTCGTACAGCTTGGTTAGACACTGGCTCACGTCAATTTCCTATTGCTGCCGATTACAACAGTCGCCTTCTTTATCATGAGAACGGCAACGATGACGTATCGACTTCTAGCCCACAACCGATTACCGCTTATATCCAGTCTTCAGACTTTGGCATTCAAGCTACCGATGGAAACACTTCCGGTCAGCACTTTGGCTTTATCTGGAGAATGTTGCCGGACGTAAACTTTAACGGATCTACTGTAGCCAATCCTTCAGTAACAATTACGCTTTATCCACGCCAAAACTCAGGCACGGCTTATGGGTATGCGGATAGTCCATATGTCACTAGCAGTCAGACTTATGGTAATCCAGCTCCTTCTGAGTACACGGTTCAGTTATTTACAGGTGAAGTCTATACACGCCTACGTGGTCGCCAGATGGCATTTAATATTAAATCCACAGGACTTGGTGTGGCTTGGCAGTTAGGTACGCCTCGCTTTGACGTTAAACAGGATGGACGCAGATAATGGCTTTTAATCCTACCGTTTTATCCACCAAAGCCCCCAACTTACCTATTGCAACACCGCAATATGATCAAGCATTTTTCGATCAAATATTAAACGCATTTAGACTTTACTTTACTCAGATAGATAACTTTACTGGCGCTTTTGCCGTAACTGAATATGGCTCTACTTCTCAACGCCCAGCAGTCAATTTAAGGGTAGGTCAACAGTTCTTTGATCAAACTTTAAATATCCCTATTTGGTGGAGTGGAAAGCATTGGGTTAATTCTTCTGGAACAACTGTATAAATATGGATAAAATGACCATATCTTCGGAAAAGGACACATTATGAGTGGCGGGAATACTACTTCAGAAATTGGTGGCGGACTATTAACCGCTGGGCTGATTGCCGCTACGGTAATGTCAGACGGTGCTGCAGCCCCTGCTTTAGAAGGCGAGTTAGCTGCTGAAGGCGTTGGTGGCGCTGCTACGACAGATGCTGGCCTTGGTTTAGTAGATGCTTCCGGCAACATTATTGGTGGTGGTGCAGCTGGTTCTTCTTTAGGATCCGGCCTTGCAGGTGAAGGTATTGCTGGAACAGGCATTACTGGATCTGGCCTTATGCAAACTGGTGCTGGAATCAATGCGCTAAATACAGCAAATAACATGCTTTCTCCTGCAGAATTACAGGCATGGAATCAAGGCCAAGCAGATTCTTTTGTTCAGAACCCTAATGCCTATGCTCCTGTAGCTTCTACTGGTGCAACTCCATTAGTTCCTACAAATGCCGCTTCTTCAGTTCCTAACGTAGATACAACCAATGCTCAGTTAGGCCAAAACATTCAAAACCAAGCAGATGTAGGCGCTCCTGTATCTGCTCCTCCGGTTACTCCTTCATACCAGATGAATCCGATTACTGGTCAGCCAATGACTGCTGATCAGATTGCTGGATCTGGCTCTACTGCAACTGGTGGCAATGGCATCACTGGTGGTGGTAATGGTGCAACTCCTTGGTATCAAGATTATTGGAATAAATTAACAGACACATCTGGCAAAGGGCTAAACTTTACTCAGAAAGCTACTTTAGGCGGTGCTGGTATTGCTACGCTATTAGCTCTTCAAAAATCTGGTGCAATGCAACCAAACTATTTGACTCCATATCAGCCTAAAACTGCAGGATCTATGGGTTTAGGTGCAACTATGTCACCTAGTTATAGACCATTTCGTGCGCAAAACTATGCTACGGGTGGCAACGTTGCCAGTCCAACTCCTGCCGTAACAACTCCAGCCGATGTAATGCCAGCAGATTTGCAGAACCAGCAAACCGCTGTTCCTTCTCAGTTACAGGCCTTGATGTCTCAATATGGCGTAACTCCTCAGCAAGCTAGTCAGGGTATCCAATCCTTGATGGGATCTCAGCAAAAACCTACAGCTGGTCCATCCTTTGCTAATGGCGGTGTTGCCAGCCTCAAAGAAGGTTCTTTTGTAGTTCCTGCGGACGTAGTAAGTCATTTCGGTAATGGCTCAACAGATGCTGGATTAGACACTTTACAAAGACATTTTGGTGCTAGTCCAATCCGAGGCCACGGTGATGGCATGAGCGATGACATTCCTACCAATATTGATGGAAAACAAGAAGCCCGTGTAGCCAATGGCGAAGCAGTAATTCATCCAGAAAAAGTAAAACAGATCGGTAAAGGATCTGCAGATGCTGGAGCCAAGAAGCTATATGCAATGATGGATAAAGTTCGTAAAGCTCGTACAGGCCATACGAAACAAGGTAAACAGATTAAAGCGGAGAAATATCTACCAGCATGATCGTCAAGCACGTTCACGTAAATTATTGCGCTCAGACTTGGCCTTTTGTAGAAAAGTACATAGTCGATGCCCTAAAGTACGGTGGAGACGATTACACTTTAGATCAGATCAAAGCGTATGTATGTAGTGGGCAGTGGCTTTTGTTGGTAGCAGTAGATGAGCAGGGAGCATTACATGGGGCGGCAACAGTTAGTTTTCTAAATATGCCAAACGATAGGATTGCTTTTATTACGTTCATTGGCGGTAGATTAATTTCTAGCCGTGATACGTATGCTCAGATGGGACAGATTTTTAAGCAACTTGGAGCTACTAAAATTCAAGGTGCTGCTAGAGAGTCTATAGCTAGGTTATGGCATAGATATGGTTTTGAAGAACGCTACAGAATTGTAGAGGCAAAGATATGATTTCAAATTGGAAACGTAAAGTATTAGGACACACAATGCAGGGTGGCTCCGGTGGTGGAAGCTCTGGCGGTGGTACGACTACGCAATCTAATCAATACTCAAGCATTTCTCCTTGGGCTTCACCATACATCGGTTCAATCTTAGGTGCTGCTCAACAGCAAGCATTTAACATTGATCCTTCTACTGGTCAGATTACTGGCATGAATCCATATGTAGCTTATGGACAAAATGGTGCTGGATTATCTGCCGCTGATCAAGCTGCAGCTCAGTCTTCAGTAGCTGGATTTACTCCACTACAACAACAATCTTTCCAAGGCGCAGCTAATCTTCAAACTCCCGGTCAATTTGGTGCAGCTACTGGTGCTGCTAGTGCTGCTACTGGCAATATGTTTAACTTAGCTAATACTTCCAATCCACAAGACTTCCAGCAAAATGTTGGTGGATATATGAACCCATATATTCAAAATGCTCTTAATCCAGCATTGCAATTGTCTAATCAACAGTATGGTCAATCTTTAGCTCAAGAGCAAGGCGCTGCTACTGGTGCTGGTGCTTTTGGTGGAAGCCGTGAAGGATTAATGGCTGGATTGAATCAGCAAAATAACATGCTGGCTAACAATCAATTGGTTGGTAATGCATATAACCAAGCGTTTAATAATGCCCAAAACCAATATAACCAATCTGGTCAATTTGCGTTAAATGCTAATCAAGCGGCATTACAAGGTGCTAATACATTAGGTAACTTAGGTACATCTCAATTGGCTGCTCAACAGGGCATCCTTGGATTGCAGAATACCTATGGTACTCAACAGCAACAAAACAACCAGAACGTCATCAACCAAGCAATGCAAAACTTCCAGACTGCACAGCAATATCCGATGACTCAATTAGGTCAATTGAAGAACCTTGCTCAAGGCTTGCCAATTACAGACGTTACGACTACTCAACAGGGTGGTGCGCCTACAACCTTTGGTCAGTTGTCAGGACTTGGCTTAACTGGATTAGGTGCTTATGGCGCTATGAATTCAGGTAACTCACCAACCATTAACATTACTTCTCCTACTCCACAAGTTGCAGCTGCTTCTCAGAAAGCTGGTGGTATCACTAAGCTCAAGAAATACTCTAGCGGTGGATTAGTTGATCTGAGTTTGTATAACGCTTTGAAAGGTTCAGCATGATTGGTAGCCTAATGAGCCGCATGAACTCGGCACAAAACTTAGACGTTAATCAGCTTAAACAAGCTATTCAAGACGGTACGTTGCCAGCCTATGTAGGCATCCCTCTTATGCAAGATAAGATGAAACAACAGCAAATGTCTAAAGCTGGACAACCACAACCTAAACAGCCACCAATCGCTGATCAGATCCTAGCTCAAGCTAATGGTATTGACTCTGCACAATCTAATCTTCCTGAGATGAGCGCCGCTGAAGGTGGCATCATGTCCTATGCTGTAGGTGGAGATGTAGATCCAGAAGATTACGAAGATCAAATACAAGAGCAAGAAGATGAGCAAGACTTAGCTTATGCACAAATGATGGCTCAGAATAATGAGAATCAAGGTATTGCTGCAGCTGCACCTACTCAAGTAAATCAGACTCCTGCTATTGAGCCGGGAATCAATCAGGCCGTTAATAAAGATCAGGCTCGTAAATACAATGTAGGCAACTTACGTCCATCCGGCTTTACTTATAAAGGTCAGGTCGGTGTAAGCCCCGGTGGATTTGCTATGTTTGATAGCGAAGAAGCTGGACGTGCTGCATTGAATCAAGATATTGATGCTAAGTTAAAGCGTGGCATAGATACTCCTGAGAAATTCATTGAGATCTACACTCCTCGTAAATCTAGGGGTGGAGACAATCCTGATAAGACCGTTGATGCTTACATTGAAGCCGTTGCTAAGTCTATTGGTATCTCTAAGGGAGATAAGATCCCTAATACTCCTGAAGCTCGCCAAGCATTGCATGATGCTATCGTTCGTCAGGAAGGCTCACAATATGCGACTGCCCATTTCCAAGAAGGCGGTATTGCTTCTATTCCACATTTTGATGGTACAAATGGCAGCATAGTTCCTGCAGCTGATTATTCAGACAATCCATACATGCAGCGAGTCATGGCTAATCAACAAGCCGTTTCTGGTAATGGCATCCTTGGCGCTTTTGGATCTCCAAGAAATTACAATCCAATCGCTAAGACTGGTGATTTGTACAGCCTGTATCAAAAATACATTGGTCAGCCAACTCAGAACTTCTTTAATGAAACTCCAGAAGAGCAAGCAGTAGACTTCAACGTAGGTACTGAAGCTCGTACTGGAGAGCGTCCAATGTTTACGGATCGTCCTGAAGATGTTGCTAGAGATAAAGAATCTAAGAAACAAGCCAAAGAAAATAAGAAAGCCCTTGCTGCTGCTTCAGTAGTCACTCCTACGCCTATCCCTGTTAAGCCAGAGAACATGCCCGGAGCCAATACTAAGATTACTAGCCCCGGTGATATTCGTAATCAGGAAGCACAAATGCATCCAGATACTAAGAACTTTGGTGAGAATCAACCTGCTTCTACAACTGATAGCAACGTTGCCAGCCCTGCTGCTCCAGCAACTCCATCAGATACTCAAGCCACTCCTACAGGTCCATCTGCATGGGATCAATATTTAACTGGCTTAACTCAAAGCCGTGAAGACCTGAAATCTCAGAAGGATGAAGACAAGTACTTATCCTTGATGGCAGCTGGTCTTAAGACTCTTCAGGCTAATAACACAATTGAGCCGGGCAGAATCCATAGCCCATTGGGTGATGTTGCTACAGGTGGTGAAGCTGGTCTTGCTTACTACGCTAATGCTAATAAACAACGTCAAACTCAAGAGAATGCAATTGATAAGTCTTTAGGTCTTGGCCTTTACAGACAGGAAATTGCTAAGGCTACCGCAGGTAATAAGACTGTTGAACAACAATTAGCACGAGATCGTTTGACTACCCAGCAAGATCAAAATGCTGCTGCTAACAAGTTACGTGATGAAGCTGCATTCCAAAACTGGCAGAAAATCATTTCAGCACCGTTCGATAAACGTATTGCGGCTGCTGTAACCGATGAAGATAAGGCTAAAATAGAGCAAGAGAAAAACGATGCTCTTTATGGACACCCAATCTTCCGTCAGAAATGGAAATCACTCTACCCAGACCTTCCATTACCTAGTTCTGGAGCAGGTGGGGCAGGATGGAGCATCACGCAAAAATAAGGTAATCTATGCCAGCATATGATGTAACAGCACCGGACGGTAGAACTTTTGAAGTAAACGCTCCGGAGGGCGCTACTCAAGATGAGGTTCTTGCCTATGCAAAACGGATGTATTCATCCATGCCAGCCCCAGAGTCTAAGACTGGGATTGGACCTGCCTTTGAAAGTGGTGTAGAAAGCTACGTCTCTCCAGTTCAAACTGGTATTGAATCCATTACCGGAAGCCCTGAAGAAGCGGCTAAACGTGGCCTTGAAAGACAAAAGAAGTCTTCTCAAAAGTACCAAGGTACAAGCCTAGATGACATTAGCAAGATCTATCAAGAGCAAGGGTTTCTTCCTGCCGCTAAAAAGACCATAGGAGCCATTCCTGAAGCTATTGCCTCCCAAGTACCTCAGATTGGTGCAATGGGCATAGGAGCCACTTTAGGCGGTATTGCTGGTGGTATCTTAGGAACACCTGCAGATATTGTTACTGGACCGGGCGGTACTATTCTTGGAGCCGCAGCTGGTGCTAAGTTTGGTCAGATGGTAGGCCAAGCATTATCTGAATTCCCACAGTTCTTTGGATCAAACATTGAACGCCAAGCTCAAGAGCAGATTAAATCTGGTCAATCTGTAGACATCAATCGCTTAAAGGCCGCTGGTGCTGCTAGTTTACAGACTGCTTCCGATATATTTGAAACTCAAGTATTGTTTGGTAGCTCTAAGATTGGTCAATTATTAGGGTTTAAACCTGCGCAATTAGCAGAGAAAAGTGCTGCCCAAGTAGAAAAGATGGCTCAAGAGAAGCTATTGACTACACTGGCTAAAGGTACAGCCAAAGGTGCTGCAGCTGAGATCCCTAACGAAATCTTCCAACAAATGCTGGAAAGAGCGCAAGCTGGGTTATCAGTCACTGACCCCGCAGCCCTTAAGGAATATGGTGATACCGCATTCCAAGTTGGATTATTAAGCCCATTAGGTATCGTTGGATCACTTGGAGAACGTGGTGCTGCAAGACGAGAAGTTGCCGCCAGAGGATTAACTCCATCTGGAGAGCCAGTTCCAGAATCTGCTCCTATTATTGCTCCTACAACCGATACAGCCCAGCCAGTAACTCAGGCAGGTGTTGCTCCTACAGCTGCACCTCCTATTCCTGTCATCCCTAAGATTGTTCCAACACCAACTGGCGGGTTTGCTCCTGAAGCACCACAAGTTACTCCTCCGGCAGCTCCGACTGGCAACGTTGCCAATTTACCCCCTGTTGCACCAGTTACCCCACCAGTTACTCCTGCAGCTCCTGTTGGAGTTAAGCCACCAGAGCAGAACCGTGATCGCTCTACTCCAGCTTCTGTTGCGCAGATGCAGTCTATTGCCGCTAAACCAATGTATGAGTTCTTGGGATCTAGCAATAGCATAGGTCATGGATCTCCTATCGTTACAGGCCCAGTCACGATTCCTAAAGATCAATTAGGTAAAGAGCAGGATGCTGTTGCCTATGACGGCACTCGTATTCCTACCCGTTATGGCGTAGTTGAAGCTAAAGATCTATTGCCTTCGCACAATGCAGACGGCAGTGTAAATAAAAATTATGGCCTTAGTCATGATGGATTGCGTGTCGTTGATGGCAACGGACGTACAGCTGGACTACAGGCTGCTTATGGAAAGAACACCACTGCAGATTATGTAAATAAGTTACGCAACGATGAGTCTCATGGTATTTCCAAAGAAGTTATTGATAGGATGGAAAACCCTGTATTGGTACGTTATGCATCACCAGATAACGTTCCTGCCAATATCGGAGACTTATCCAACGTAGCTCAGACCATGAATCTTTCTACATTGGATCAGGCTAAAAACGATGCCAATAGGATTGATTTAAACGGCCTCCAGTTCGATGACAACGGAAACATTACTCATAACACCCTGAGCCAGTTTATCAGTGCTATGCCTGTTTCTGAGCGCTCTGCATTGACAGATGAGAATGGTCAGCCTACACGTCAAGCACGTGATCGACTTAATGCCGCTATTTTCCACAACGTTTATCAGAACGATGACTTAACCAACCTAGCTCATCAAGCAGATGACGAGGAAGCTACTAACATCATCAAGGCTTTATCTGAAGCGGCTCCTCAGATGAATCAACTGGCTAATGCTGGTGAGTACGATATTCGTCAAGCTGTGGCTCAGGCAGCTCAATTGGCAGTAAATGCCCGTAGAAATGGTCAAAAGTTAAGCGATGTAGTCAAACAAACCGACATTACAGCGTTGCCACATAGCAATGCCATCATGCAATTGTTTGCTGATAACCCACGTTCTTCTAAAAAGATTGCTGAAGGACTTAAAAAGGTCGCTACTGAGATCAAGAATGAAGTAGATAAGCCAGCGGAAGGTCTATTCGGTGCAGAACCTAAGCGTTCCGTAGAAGATATCCTCAAGGACTCATTAACCAAAGTCCCTGAGAATGATCTATTTGGTGAAGTTCCTGAAAAAGACAAGCCCAATGCAGGTCCAAAGACAGGTATCACAGTTCAATTAGTTGGTAAGGCATACGACATTCCTAATAAAACTAAGGAACAGATCCATGCTGAACTCAAAGATATCAAGTCAATTCCAGAATTAGCAAGCTGGGCAGTAAACAATGCTCCTAATCCGGTAGCTAAGAATATTGCCGAGAAGGTATTAGAGAGAGTCAAAGATTTTGAAAAGCGCAAGATTCCAATGCCAGTACGAGTATTGGATGGATCTAAACGTGCTAGACGTTCATGGTCAGGATTGACTACTTATAACCCTAATCGTGGCGGATCAATCAGCATCAACTTCCGTGGCTTAGATAGCAATGGACGTTCTGATTACTACACTGGTACAGATTACAGTACAGCTCTTCATGAGTTAGTCCATAGTGCAACAATTACTCAGCTTGGTTTATTGCAAAGACGTACTAAGTTACGTGGTGGCATAGAAGATCAGGCTATAAAAGACTTAAAGAGCCTATTAACCAAAGTACGCAAACAAGTAAAAATTGATTTGGAAAAGGATAGTCATGATCCTTTAGAGCGTCATGTTTTAACTCAGCGTGAGCAAATGACTCAGGATATTGATGAGTTGATGGCTTGGGGCTTAACAGATGAAAAGTTCCAACATTATTTATCTCGTATTCAAGTCGGTAAGAAGAGTGCATTAAACACTTTGATTGAAGCCGTCCGTAAACTCTTGGGTATCAATCCAGAGTATCAAAGCGCTTTAGATCAGTTAATGACATTGACTGAGAAGGTATTTGAAGATAAAAATATTGGCGCAAGAATGAGCAACATTGGAGTTCCATTCGGTGAAAAAGCCAGCATGCGCTATGCAGAACGTACTCCTACTTCAGACCGTATCACCAAGACTGCTGGTGTTAAAACAGCTGGTCAAAGAATCCGTGAGACTGTAGATGGCGTAGTTAAGAACGTTCAAGACAATAACTTCTGGACAGGTCAGCGGGTAGCTTGGGTAGATAAGAACTCAGGACTTGCTCAAGACTTAGCCAGCCAACCTGAATTTGATATGAAGGGTCAGCTTCGTGCTGATATGTTGGCTCGTTCTCAAGACCAGATCCTGAACTACGTCCATAGCGGATTGCAGACTGGCTTACCAACGATTAACTCTGACGGCACATTAGGTATTGATGCTTCAGAGAATAACCTTGCTCGCTCTCAGATCCTTGCAGATGAGTTGGATAAAAAAGGTATCGTTGATATTGACGGCAAGAAGATGTCAGGCCGTGATGCAGTAGCCGAGATTGCTCGTATCCTGCGTGGTAAAGACGTTATCGCTGAAGATAAAGCCCGTAATGCTAAAGGCCGTTTGCAACTGGCTCAGGCTAAGGCTTTGACACAAGAACTCAAGCGCCTACAGAGAGAAACTGAAGGTAAAGTTCCGGTCAAGACCATGCGTGAATACTTGAACGCAATCAAGTATCTCCGTAAAGAAGGCTATTTAAATAAGAATCTGAACCGTGAGTTGCAGGTTAAAGATCGCCATATTCAATGGGCTTCAAATACATTAGCCAAGACTCCTGAGATTAAAGAAATCCTCAATATTTGGAAGGCTGTAAACGATTCCTTAGTAACTTTATGGGAAGAATCCGGACTATTTACTAAAGATCAAGCCGATGAGTATCGTGGGCGTGATAACTATGTTCCATTGTTTAAGGCCAAAGAAGACCTAGAGAACGGTGTTAATAATCCTTATGGCGGTGCTGGATCTAAATCCGTCAAGGCAGTGAAGAAGCTCCAAGGATCTGAAGCAATCCGTAATATCTGGGAAAACATGAACCGTCACTACGCTTCAATGGTGACAGCGGCTTATCAGAACCAGACCCGTAAAGTAGCTACTGAGCAGTTAAAAGCGCTTGGTGCAGCTGAAATTGTTGATTCTAGCAATCCAGAAGTAAACCTTCGCTATCGTGATCCAACCAGTGACTTTGCAGATGACAAGGGTATCGTGAGCGCTATCGTTTATAACCCTAATACATTGGCTGCATTCCAGATGTTGCATTACGAGTTAAGCCCATTGATGAAGCACATGGCAGCAGCTACTAAAGTTCTGCGTGTTGGCGCTTTGATCAACCCAATGTATTGGGCTAAACAGTTAATCCGTGACCCTTTCCATGCTACCTTGGTAGGAAATAGCGGCATCATTACGCCATTCCATGCTATTCGTGATTACATTCAAATATTAAGTAATTCTTCTGAAGAAGCTAAAGTCTTGGCAAGCCGTGGTGTTATCGGTCAGATTGATCCAACGACTGACATCTACGACTTCATTAAGAAGGCTGGAGAAGAGCGCAAAGATCCTAATGCAGTCCAAAAAGCTCTGCATCAGATCCAACGCATGCATGAATTATCAGACGCTGCAACTCGTGTATCTGTTTACAAAAAGGCCTTTGCTAACGCTAAGTCCCGTGGAATGGATAACGATCAGGCGACTAACTTTGCAGTTCATAAAGCTCGTGAATCTATCAACTTTGCAGTTCGTGGAAACTCCAAGACTTTGAACGCTATCCGTCACATGATTCCGTTTGTCTCTGCTCAGATCACTTCATTGGATTCTGTATATCGTGCAGCATTCGGTAAGCACCTATCTCCAGTAGAACGTGCAGAAGCTCAGAGAGCCTTTAGAAATGCCGCTATGACGATGACTATGCTCAGTCTAGCCTACGCCATGATGTACAGCGGTGATGACGACTACGATAACGTTCCTGACGTTGTTAAGGACAATAACTGGCTGATTCCTAATCCATTAGATAAGGGTTCTTTCATTAAGATTCCAATCCCGTTCGAGGTAGGATTCTTATTTAAGACCGTTCCTGAAGCTGGTGTACGTTTCATGCGTGGCGATAGCACTGGTAAAGAAGTCATTGCATCGTACAAGAATGGCTTATTGAATAACTTGCCGGGCGGTGGCTTATCTCCTTGGCACTTTATCCCACAGGCTTTTAGACCTATCCTTGAGATCCAGTCTAACTACTCTAACTTCACAGGCCGTCCTATTGAGGGCATGAGTGACCAAGGCAAACCAGTCGCATTTCGTGGTGAACGTGCAAGCGAGATGGCTAAGTTCCTAAGCAAATTGGGCTTAGATAAACTCACTCTTTCTCCAGCTAAGATTGACTATCTGATTCAGGCCTATACCGCTGAATTGGGTACATTCACTAATAGCATGGCTAGTTCTGCCCTTGAGACTGCTGAAGGTAAAACAACTCCAGCTAAGAATATTGAAGAATATCCGGGCTTACGTGCATTCATGACGAACCCTAACTCCTCTAAGGCCGTAGCAGACTTCTATGACCTAGACCATAAAGCTAGTGAACTCTATTCTCAGTTCAATACTTTGAAGAAGACTGGTCAGGGAGAGCAAGCTAAGGAGATGTTGTCCGATGAGCAACAAAAGAAACTAATCCAAGCAGCTCCTACATTACGTAGAATCCAAACTCAGATGACTAAGCTACATGCTCAGATTAACTTGATCCAGAATGATCAAAGAAAATCCCCTGAAGAGCGTAGAGTAGAAATCAACCGATTGGAAGATCAGCTAGATCGTGTGGCTAAACAGGGGTATAAAGTAGCTAAATCAGCGGGTATTGAGCGTTAAGAGATCATTTTCAAAGAGCCATCCTATAGTCCTTCGATGTGCGTCTTCCCAGACCTCAACCCTCTCACTCTTACCCATTTTAGACCCTTGGTCGAGTTCCATGTGACACTTGTAGCACATGGCTGCAACCCTGTAGTCATGTGCTTTAATGCTTCTACCTTTGCCGTCACGAAGCTGATTGGAATGTGCAGCCACAACTGTGCCGTCATCTCTACCACATGTCTGGCATGGGGATTTTCTAAGTATTTCAAGAAGCGCCTTATTCCGATACATTTTCACGATCCATTACAAACCATTCGACTGAACGTGCAAACTTTTCTAGTCTAAAGATATTGTTTTGAATATCCAATGTTGAGAATCCAGCTTCAGAAGCCCACATATATACATCTTTACGGGTGAAGTCATCAACGACTACATGCCCAGCAAAAGGGATTGGCTCAACCATTTAATATACCGCCTGTGCAATGGATGCTAATTGAATTAAAGCCTCACGGATTTCTTGGTTTTGTTCAAACTCATCAGCCCGTTTAAGCACGTTACTGGCTATGTCCAGATCCCCCATCAGCTCCTTGAACTCCTTGGCTGATAGTTTCCCCGCCTGATACTGGCTCTGTAGATCCTTCGCTTGCGCTAACATTTCCTGTGGTGACATTTTTTCTCCCAAATATTAAGTCCCAGTTATTATTAAATTGTTCTTCACTTATTACAAGTGGTCTTCTGATATCGCCTTTACCACCATCTCTCATCGTGGCTTACTCCCTGTTACTTGCTGGATACGCTCTGCAGTCTTTTCAATGATATTCATCTTGGCTTTACAGTAAGCAGGGCTAGGACTATCAAATGTGTATAACTGGTCTGCTAACTTGTACAAGTCGTTCACAAGAGATACTTCTTGATCATTGCTAGGAAGATACTGAGAATAGTTTTTAAGTGTTAAAGCCGCTACATATATCTGGGTAACTTCAGGCTTAGAGCAACTGCTTACCTGCGCCAAGGTACGGATATGGTTTACATAAGCGTACTCATTGGCATCATAATTCCCGATCATTAAACTACATCCGGACAATAACAAAACAGGTAAGAGTTTTTTCATGATCCTATCATTTCCTCTACAAAATGACGATTAAGCTCATGATCATTTACATATTGGACAAGCTGCATAGCGCTTCCACCGGAGGAAACCATAATCGTAAACAACTCCAAAAGATAAGACAAATCAGACATGCTGATATTCTTTTGTGGGCTATAGCGATATTGGATCCCAGTAGTAAAGTCAAAAAACTTAATACTTGGATATGGGGCTTTAGGTGTTTCTACAACGTCAATTTCACTCATAATTTCTTCCTTTTTTTAATTGCAACAATACCTTCTTCATCCTGTGGCTTACGGGCTAATGCCATCAGTTTTCCAAACTGGAAAGATCTTTCAGGAATATTAGCATCAGATTCCTTACCAGCAATGATCATTCCAACCATAGCCAGCATAGCGCAAACATCTTCAAAGTCTTGATCATTCATCAATGCACCGCCCTCATTAAACCTTTTAATCTGCGTTTAGCGTTGCCATAGGACTTCCTGAAGGCATAGACAGCCTTCTCTTCTTCCATGCCCGCCTCGACTGCTACAGTGGCTAATACCATGCTTACCGCTGACAAAACTACCTTGGTATCTATCTCTGCCTTGGGAAGCAAGAACTTAAATATCTCCACTGCTAACTCTCTTGATGGATCTTGTTGCATTAGTGCATCTCCTTTTCATGTTGCATCTTAGCTATTGCCAAACTCAGATCCTGATCCATTTTCAATCTAATCAAGGACATTATTTGTAATCGCTCTTCACGCTCATATCTTTTTGTTTCAAAATAACGGCGTTCTTCAATCTTAGTTTTCCATCCTTTAGTCATTTCTTCTTCCCTTCAAGATCTGCCATAGTCCTAATTAAGTTCTCTGTGGAATAGTTCGGCTGTGTTCCGTAAGTAGTACCAAAGTATCTACGTCCGGCTTCATAGGCCTCCTCTTCATCCTTAAAGTTGTAATGCACCTTAACTGAATCCATCATCTTGCGGATTGAATCAATTTCAGGTTCATTGACAAAGGTTTGAAGCTCTGAATGTTCTTGAATTAATGGTGCATAGGCTTCAAAAACAATATCCTGACTCCAGTATTTATATCTGCCACGCAAATATTCAAGCGACTTTTTGACATCCCTAAGCCCTACAATCTTAGGATCAATCGCCATCATAATAAATAGCAAACGTAAGATAATCCAATCCTGCTTCTTAATCCTCCATGTGTTTTTCATCACATCTCCAATTGCTCTAATACCTCAATAATTGATGTATCAATATATTTGCCCTTGTAAGCAATATCCTTAACATGGGTAATCTTATTGACGGCCTTTTGTACATCCCTCAATGCTTGGTTATATCCTGACTTGTACTGGTCTCCACCATCTAGCAATACGCAAATAGCATCACGAATCATTGCTGAGGCTTTACGCTCTTTAGCCAGTTTCGTTAACCGTTTATGCTGCTCTACTGGTAGATAAACACTGTACGGAATCATGGTTCTAACGGGTTTCTCTACTCTTTTTTCCATGCTTCATACCCTTCCTTAAATGATAAAAATGCGTCACGTGCCTTCTCATTACTCTTTAGCTCTGCCCTTGAATCAACTTCAAAGTAGTACTTAAACCACTCCGAGCATTCACCTTCAGTCATGATTGTTTCGTTGCATCTGATTTCTACATAATTCCAAAACATCTTGTCCCTGCACAACATGCCAGCCATAGCTACCGCTGGGTGATGTTTCTTCATATCCTCTCGATTCATCGGCTTCTCATCGTCTCCAATGCGAACCATTACTACCATGTATCGAGCGCCTACAAAGTCACGAACCAAGTTATCTGGAAGCTCATCTGGATGGACAGCCAAAGACAGCATGTAGCCATCTTTAGACTGTTTCAAGCCAGTTTTAATTCCCTCAAACTGGATCGTTTCCATTCTTCACCTTTTGTTCTAAGTATCCAATCACGCCACGTTGCTCTACTAGCATTGTTTTGAACTTTTCAATTTCAGATTCAAGATGATTTACATGATGCTCAATTCCGGTAAAGCGATGCAACATCTCATCTTTTTGCTCACCTTCCTTGATTTCCTTAGCTAAAGCAATCTGAAGATTCTTTGCAAGGCCTTCCCAGTCTGTATCGACCTTCTTAGCCCATGCAGCGAACTGATCATCAAACGGATCTTTAAGAGAAAATTTCTTTCTACGTGATAGTTTTAACTTTTCACGGGCAAACTCTTCAGGAGTTACTCCCATCTTTCTGCAAAGTTCTACCTCTCCAGCATTTAACTTAACGCTCTTTGGCTTATTCTTTGACCCTACTGGGCGACCACGTTTCTTCATAATTCAGGCATCCTTTCCTCTTGTTTGTTATCAGGCTTCCATGTATCTACTTTCATAGCCATCCAGTTAGATCCATTACCTGATACCTTGTTCCATACGCTCAACTTAATGGTCACTAAGCCATTGCTATCCTCTAGCAACTGACGGACATAATCACGATCTAGCTTGAGTTCACCCCACATATCAGGTGATTTCTCGTACTTCTTTTCCTTGGTTTTCCACAATCCACCTGTGTTTGGATAATCGCTCATGCTTGTCCTTTCAATGACTCTTTAGTTGTTTTAAATGTTGCAAATACTTCATCAAAGATAGCCACGTCTTCAGCCTTCAACTTCTCTAGCAATTGCATATTGATCTTGTAGATACTGTTAACGTCTTCAGGCTTCTTAGCGAGCTTAATCAACATAGCAACGCCTTCTTTAATTGCAGTAGGCCAGCCTTCTTTGGTGGTATCTACAGAGATTTGCCACGGCTCTGAGCTATCAAAGAACTCTTCAGCTTTCTTTTCTACTGGCTTTGGTTCAGCTTTCTTAGGCTCTACCTTTTTTACTGGCTCTTCCTTACCTGTCAATGGTTCTAATGCATCATGCTCAACGATCTCGAATGCATTAACCCACAAGTAACGGCGAAGATAAGTCTGTACAGCACCCAAGTTTTGAACGTCATGGCAACCCTTTAAAGCTGCAGATGACATAGGTGACTTAAATTCAACTGTAGATCCATCTTCTGTATCAACAAGGGTAAGTACCGCAATATCCGTATAAAACGTGATGTAACCGCACATGCTCATGTTGTAGCAGATCAACTGGATCTCAGGCAGAAAATCACCTAACTCAAAGTAGTAGTAGCCAGCAAACTTGTTGTGGCCTGACTTCTGTAACTTTGTGTTCTGAAGCATGATCCGTGCTTCTTGTAGCTTCTTTAAAATACTCATATCATCCTTTATTTTTTAAAATAACTACTAATATTACAAACGCTAATGCGACCCGATAGATTGCATTAACCCAGTAGTTAAACCTGATCCTATGTGAGTCTCCAAGCAAACTTGACTGAATAGCCAACATATCCGGATCTTCTTCTATATACATAGGCTTTTGATAATATTTACCCATCTGAATCTTTCCATTGTTGAACGGTACTGTCATAAACTCTCCAAATAAGCATCAGCAAGTTTCCCCGCATATTCAACTAGCCACTTAGGATCATCATCTGAACCTATGCAGATAGAGTTATTGGAAGCCAGTGATAATAAAAGTTCGTAAACCATTTCTTGACGTGTTTTCATAATCTCTCCTATGCACAACTAGGGGGTCTAAGAGTTCCCTCTTCATCGGTATTCCAACAGCAAATACCACCATTACTATCCTTGACGCATCTCTCTGAAGCATGGCACTGAGTCATGCCATACATCAGAAATGTAAATGCAGTCATTAGCATTAACAAAAAGACCTTCATTTAACCTCCTAATGGAATAGGGGAAACGATTACACGTGGCTCGATATAAACTACTTTAGGCTTACCACTTTTAGAATCTACGCACTGAACCCAAGTACCATCGGCACTAGCTGGTGAATACAGGCCGTTAGGATCAGCTTGTGGAAGCACATAGATAGATCCGCCATCGCTTGTACGCTGTGGCATCTGTGGATTGGTGTACTGAGTTGCATATGGAAGGCCATATCCTACTGAGTTACATAACTTATGAAGATCGCCATTCATCCCAACGATATAAGTCGTAGTAGCTACGTCTTGATCACGGATCTCAAGAATATCCTTCATCATGCGCTTCTCAGCAAAGTTCACAATGGATGGCATGCCTACTTGGGTAATGGCTTGCAAACTCATCTCACCTTGTTTTTTACGCTCAATGCTGGCCGCTGTTTCTGATGCGGTGCGCTCGCATGCGGTCAATACACCTGCTACTACCATCAATAAAATAATCTTCTTCATTTTCCACTCCTCAATTGGTTATAAAAGTTACGCAAGTTCGCTGGCATCTTATCTTCGGGATAAACACTGAAGCGATGCAAGATAATTGCTCGTAATGCTTGCTGGTGATCCTTATCTGCATTCATGTATTCCATTTGCAGATTCTCTAAATCACGCACCATTCCATCGTTGTATTGCTCTGATTCCTTAAACACCTTGTTATCAGTTGCCCGATACTTGGGTGCAAAGTAATCATATGAATACCATCCGATATAACTAAGTCCAGCAATCAATAAAACGATTCCTACAATACCGCTAAAGAATGCGGCAATTCCTCCTAATATTTCCTTCATACTTCCTCCGTTTGTTTTAAATACTCCTGATACTGCTTACATGCACTACTTACTTGGCAGTACTCTGCACATCTTGTACGCTCTCCTGCACGTACTTCGATCTCATAGCCTTTACCGAGTTCTTCCTTCTTCGCTTCTGCATCTTCAAGCGTGAGACATACGTTTGTTGCCCGTTTATTCCCAGCCTTCTTAATTGCCCACATAGTCGGCTTTTCCCACATCTCGACAGGTGTACACGGAGCATAATCTTCCCCAATTTCAGAGGCCAAAGCCGCATCGGAATGAAGACCGATCCTTGCCTTAATAAAATCCTCACGAACTTCATACGACCACAAAGGGATATCAATGACCTTAATTGATGCTTCTGGATAACCTTCTTTATTCTTCGCATCTCGCTTATTCCAATCCTTGATAAAAGCAATGATTTCTAGCTTCTTGACGGGGATCTTCTTTACATGCTCTACCAGCCATGCATAGATATTGAGCTGCTGTTCCCATTCAATCTTCTCGTTCATTACCGCCCAAACACCGACAGTCTTGTAATCAGCAAGAACTATCCCGTCCTTCTCTACACGCTGTAAATCAATAGCGCCTGAGATATTCCAGCCATCTAGGACTGCATGTAAACGTTGCTCTGCTACTTCATTCTCGCCTTTATGCGACTCCATCATGGTATGGAAAGCCGTACCAAAGAGCTTCCATAAAGCGTCAGAAACATCCTCTTCTAATTCGCTCCAGTGCTTCTTGCGTAGCTGTACCAATTGTGGTGGCTGGAGAAGTTCTGTTACCGATAGGTTTGCTTTGCCCTTGCTGTACGCTGGCATTTCCAGCATCTTTACGAAGACTTCCGGTAGCTTGTACTTGTTGGTTATTTTCATATTCGTTCTTCATTCCTTGTGTAAATAGTTTTGTGCGGGATTCCATCTGATAGACCATGCGATCTGTACATACTTTCCAGCACTCCCTCCAAACCCATATAGCTGTGTCATCCCTCCAAACAGTATTGGGAAACGTCTCATAAAACATCTCATCGCACTTGTTCATTCATCTGTCCTTGATAAAGATTAAAGATGATGTCATCTAAGTTCTTAGACTCAGCGATGATTTCTTGTGCAATATGTACGCAATTCTCATATTGACGTTTGTTTAAGGCATCCTCAATCTTCTTGATGTATGCCTTCAGGTGCAGAATTGACTCTGAATAATCCATTACTTCCTCCTATGTTGAACTACAATCCGATTACACGATATCAAAGAAAATCTATCATGTCAATACATTGTACCCATATCATCTCATGTGTGTAAAGAAATTTAATTTCCCCTATCCTCCCAGCGTTAATTCCTATTGGTTATCGGCAGGGAAGCGCAGGTATATCTCCAAGCGAGGCCAAGAGTTTAAAAGCGCCGTAAGGGAAATACTTAAAGATTCTATAGGGTTCGGTAGCTCACCAGTTGAGCTTCAGATAGTATTCCATCCACGAGATAAACGACTCATGGATATCGACAATTGCTTAAAAGCCATCCAAGACTCCATGAATGGAATCATGTATGACGATGATCAGCAGGTATGGAAAATCACGGTAGAACGGGGAGAGAAGATCAAAGGCGGGGGGTGTGAAGTAACGATTAAGCCCTACAAGACTTCCTGATACTGTGTTAATATTCACTTACAGGTTTCTTCATTCCTGTAAATCCTCCTGCACTCCTCCGTGCAATTGATCCCCTAGGCCTAATCCACCTAGGGGATTTTCTTTTTAACTTTATAGTGTGGTGTTTTTAACTTTATAGTGTGGTGTTTTTAACTTTATAGTTTGGCAACGTTGCCAAAATCTAAGGGTAATCCCCTAGTAAACTATTCCAACAAAGTCTAAATTTGTGTATACTGGAGGGGCTAGTTTGGCGATTAGCGTAAAATCTCTGGGTGCGAAGGCTATTTAAGTCTGTTATTTCGTACTATGTAAGCTACCCAGAGGGTTTACCTAGTATTATGCCAATAGAAATGACAGAGTTAAGTAGTCTTTTTTCATTTCCGGCGTTTGTATAGTGGACGGGGAGTGACACACCAGCGCTATATGAACTAAGCAGACTGGGGGTAAGTGGATGAAATACTGCAAGATAGGTGGCGAAGCTAGTGCCTATTCTACGAACGACTGGCGGACGATATCGGCTCCGATTTGGAAGATTATCTGAAGGCCTCCTGATTAGTTTTAGGTAGGCTAACTCATCTCACCGAAATGGAACATGTAGGGTTTCAGTAGTAGGGATTTCAGTAGGGTTTAGAACATTTACATGTAATTTAATCAAAAAGACGCAATTTGATTAAAATGTCATGAGGTTGTACCCTTACGGAGTCATGTGGTATATTAAAACGGAGGAGGATATATGGCTTTTTGTAGGTTCGGGGCAGATGGATCGGATGTCTATTGCTTCTACAGTACCAATGATAAGTACGAGGTTTGGTGTAACGATGAATGGACTTTAGATACGGCGCAGGAGGCGATTGACCTGCTACTAAAGCTAAGAGAGGAAGGCTTTAACGTACCTGAGTACGCAATTGAGGGACTAAAGGAGGATTTATGAGTGATAACGGATTGATGGCAGTAGCGGTCTTGTTTAGATGTATATCAGCGGTCATTGCAGTGATTTGTGCCTATGGATTGATACGTGACGGGCATGATGGATGGGGATGGTTTTTGTTTGTAGCGGTTTGCTTGGGATCATTCAATATAAAAACGGGGGAATCGTGACTGGAATAACTTTTAATAAACAGCCTAACGTCATAGGATTTTGGCGTTTGTATGGTGGTAGTGAAAGCTGGACTCAGTTTGCTATGTACAGTAAACCAACAGATGAGCAAATTAAAAACACAGAGGAATTATTAGGGTGGGTTTGGGTAGATAAGGAAGAATCATGAAACAAGTAATTAACGAAGCAGGATCACGTCCAATCAAGATTTGGACTGAAGATATTGAAGACGAAGCACTAACTCAGCTAAAGAACTTAGCCCGCTTACCATTCATTGCTGGTAACGGTATCTCATGTATGCCTGACGTTCATGCAGGAATTGGATCAACTGTAGGAAGCGTTATAGCGACTGATAGAGCGATTATTCCAGCAGCAGTAGGCGTTGATATCGGATGCGGTATGAATGCGGTACGGCTATCCATTAAAGCCAGTCAATTGCCTGAATCATTAAAGTCTATTCGTAGCGAGATTGAGAAAGTTATTCCAGTAGGAACTGGTGGTCGCCATCAAGGTGATATGAAGCTAGAAGGACTCTATAAACGATTACCTTTTGCATCATTCGATGTAGCCAAGAACCTGAACGAGAATATCTCACAAGAGTATTGGAAGAAGGCCGGATCACAGTTAGGAACTTTAGGATCAGGAAACCACTTCATTGAGCTATGCATTGATGAGAACGAAGACGTATGGGTAATGCTTCACTCCGGAAGCCGTGGTATCGGTAACATGATCGGGTCATACTTCATCGAGAAAGCTAAGAAAACAATGGAGCGATTCTTTATCTCATTACCTGATAAAGACCTAGCCTATTTCCCTGAAGATACTGAAGACTTTAAAGACTACATGGATGCGGTTCAATGGGCGCAGGATTATGCATTGGAGAATCGTAAGGTCATGATGGAGGAAGTCATCACAGCGCTTCATAAGCATATCCCTATCGGCTTTACGATCACTCAGGAAGCTATCAACTGTCACCACAATTATGTGGAGAAGGAGCATCACTTTGGACGCAATCTATGGGTCACTCGCAAAGGAGCAATCCGAGCAAGAGACGGAGATCTTGGCATCATACCGGGTTCAATGGGTCAGCGAAGCTATATCGTTAGAGGTAAGGGAGAACTTCAATCCTATTGTTCTTGCTCTCATGGAGCTGGTAGAACGATGTCCAGAACGGAAGCCCGTAAGCGCTTCACCGTTGATGATCTTATTGCTCAAACGGATGGCGTAGAGTGCCGTAAAGATGATTCAGTATTAGATGAGATTCCATCGAGCTACAAGAATATTGATGAAGTCATGGCTAATCAAACAGACTTAGTAGAAGTCGTACATACATTAAAGCAAGTTCTTTGCGTGAAAGGTGGTTGATATGGAATACAAGACTTATGGAGTAGGCCAAGTATTGATGGAAAACCGTATGTATTCCATTGATGAACTCAAGAAGATCATTGAATTACATGAGCGCATGAACGAAAACATTAAACGTATGCTCAGGGAAGGTAAGGGTACAAATGACAGCAAATGAACTAGCTGAAGATTTAGAAGGCGCTAAGTTAGTAATTTTAAAACTTAACGATATGCTACTCCAGCAACAAGCTGAAATAGAAGCGTTGAAAGAACCAAAGATACCTTTACTTGAGCAAGAAATTAAATTCATACTTGGTAATGGACAATGCTGGCAAGGAGAAGACTGTAGTATGCCAAACCTAATGTACATCATTCGTGCAGTAGAAGCGGCACACGGAATAGGAGTTAAACAAGATGAAAAATGAACCAGTAGCGTGGATGAGTAGTGTAGGCGGTGAATTTGTTTATGTTGGTTATGAACCAGCAGAAGGTTATCTTGCTATTCCACTCTACACCCATCC
>Ga0214166_1000047_pt1 | contig 63454 bp, 102 predicted proteins | sample TroBogepilimnion_27_FD_153005 | JGI IMG/M metagenome (GOLD analysis project Ga0214166, IMG submission 153005) | Freshwater microbial communities from Trout Bog Lake, WI - Practice 18AUG2009 epilimnion v3 | ecosystem: Environmental > Aquatic > Freshwater > Lake > Epilimnion/Euphotic zone ...
GTTGCGGGAGTGGGATTTGAACCCACGACCTAGAGCTTATGAGGCTCCCGAGCTTCCGAGCTGCTCTATCCCGCAATAAGTGACCTCCCTGGTGCGCTTTGAGTAGAGGCGTGGGAGGTGCTGTAAGATAAGGATAGCACCGTCTCTAGGAGTCGAACCCAGGCTAGTGAGGTTGGAGCTCACTGTGCTACCGTAACACTTAGACGATAAGTATCAACCGCGCCATCCGTTTTTACGGCGAATATGACCGTTGACTCTGTTCCCTAGATGATCGCTAGTAGGGCGTTTTCGACGACGCTTATCTACCACCACGCCACCCTTGTTGGATTCGGGACAGTTGTACTCAACGAGAGGTCGAAGTCTAGTTGAGCCCTGAGCCCCCTATCTGATTTGAACAGATGACCGCCCGCTTACAAGGCGGGTGCTCTACCACTGAGCTAAGGAGGCGTTGAGCCGTTTTACTTCATGCTCAGGAAGGCGTTGTTACGCACCAGACCTAGCTGGCTGGGCGTCGAAGCCCTTGGTAACCAGTAGGAACTTTTGTATTAGTTTACTTGATTTTGATTACCTTTGGCTTAAGTTCCTCAGGAAGTTCGCGCTTAACCTTGATGGTCAAAAGACCGTCTTTAAGATCAGCTGATTTTACTTCCATGAACTCTCCGAGCACGAACTGCTGGGACCAGGAGCGTTCGGCAATTCCTTGATGGATTACCACGTCCTTAGTCTTTTCGGCTTCGGTAATTGACTTGACCGTAAGCATGTCCTTCTCTACCGTGATTTCGATATCTTCACGTGTGTAACCGGCCACAGCCAACTCTACAGTGTAGTTATTTTCATCTACGCGGATTAGGTTGTAAGGTGGGAACGATGTTGGCTTACGATTGATAGTTGCCCACTGACTCCAGCGCTCTACTTGGTCGTTAAACCCAATAAAGAATTGGTCACTAAAAAGCGACGGAAGGGTAATAACCGTTGAAGTTGGTGTGGTTTTTGGGCGTTCTTTTGGCCAAGGGTCGCGAATGCCCCATTGGTCTTTGCCGTGTGGATTTGGAATTGGATAGCCTGATGCCATTTTATATCTCCTTAGACGATATAAGTAAATTAGACGGCCCCCGATTGGCGAGCCGTCTAATTAGACTATCAAGTGCAATTACTCAAATGTTCCTAAGCGTGATTAAAAATTTCCTGCCAAGTCTTAGGTCCGATGATGCCATTAGGGTCTAACTCGTGGTTAGCTGTTTGAACTGCAATAACAGCCTTCTTTGTAGCCGGGCCATATTGACCGTCTGCGTCTAAACCAAGAACCATCTGGATCAGCTTAACGTTGTCGTTTGTATCACCAGGATTGATTGTTCCAGGGAAACCTGGAGCTGGCTTTGGAGCAGGCGGGGTAGCAGGATGGGAGTTAGCTGCAGCGCCAGCATAGGCTGGACGACCAAAGCCAACTACTGTTGACCAAAGATGTCGTTTGTTATCTGGTCGAAATCCTCGAACGTTAGAGGCAACTTCTCCGCCGTTGTTAGGACTTCCTGCAGGGCGCTTGTCAGGGCTGGTGTTGCCCTCAACTGTGGTGATTGTTCCATCGCCATTGTCCTTAAGTACTACGCCTACGTGCTGGATTGGACTTGAAGGAAGCGCATTAGGGATAAATGAGAAGTAGATCAAGTCACCTGGTTGTGGATGCGCGGTAGCTGCATCCGCCCAAGTTCCAGCCTTCTTAAATGCAGCAGCGCCATTAGGTGTGTAAACAGTATCTGGAATTGTTACTCCAGCCTGCTTAGCGCACCACATCATGAAGCTTCCGCACCATGCTTGGAAGTTATGACCTGTAAAAGCGCCGTAATCTGTCTCGTTATCTTTTGGTCCTTCGATAACACCGACCTGTGACAAAGCTACTTCTAGGAAACGTGCTGCTGTTCCTTGAGCGTTAGCTCCTACTGGTGGTACTGGTTTTGCTGATGCCATTGTTACTCCTAGTTATAGTTTGGGTCTACTGCTGCTGGAGCAGCTGGAGTAGCATCTACAGCAGGAGCTGCAGCTGCTGGAGTAGAGTCTACAGCAGGAGCTGCAGTTGTTTGTGTTGGGATAGCTGAAGCTACAGTTTTGCTTCCATCTGCGTTGATAACAATTGCTTCGCCATTTTGACGAGCTTCTACAGCAAGGTCAGCTGCTGTTGTAGCCTTAGTGTCAATTGAAGCAAACGCTGCATTAATTTCGTCCATGCTGAGCTTGCCGTCATCCATAAAGCCGCGAGCAAGTTTTTCAACCACAGCTGCTACAGCTGTGATGCCGGCAACGCTCATTGCCTTAACTGTTGAGATGCCTGCTACAGCACCGGCACCAATAACGCCAAGAGCGCTTGCGGTAAAAGCTGCGACAATGCGCATAAGCACATTGAAGAAAAGCTTGTACGTGTTAATTAGTTTTATCATCCTGTGTTTCCTTTGGGTTTCTTAGTCGATATGTGGTTAACCACATAAAGATTGCGATTAATGTTGCGTCACCTACGACAGTTTTTGCGGAACCTGTTAGAACTAGCCATGCTGAGAAAAGACCAACAAAGGTCCAAGTCTGGTTAGCTAAGTCTCTTAGAAGACCTTTCATCCGTTCCTCCTCCTGAAACGTGCAATCTGGCCAGCCACAAATGTGATGACCAAAATCTTTTTAGCTTTTTTACGAGTAATGGGAGACATATCGTTTCCGATGTTGGCCATCGCAACAAAAGCTTGATTCACAGCTTGTACGCCAGGCACAGACGCTAAAGCTCCAGTAACCGGTGTGAGTGCTACTGGTACAGCGATGTCGGGTGCGTTAAAGGTTGTTCCGCCGGGTTGTCCAATAAAAGTGGCTGAAGTGGTGATAGCGTCGGGCGGAATAGGTAGACCAGAACCAGGTGGCGGAGCTGGAGGCGTTAATTTGCCGTCTTCTCCTACAACCTGAGGTGCAGATTTAGTACCAAAGAATTGTATGCCACCATTCTCTACTCCCGCTTGGTCAACCTGTACGTGAGGTACAAGGACGCTAGCTGGCGCTTCTTTTGGTGTAGTATCCGATAAAGAATTTGGGCTATCTTGAATTAGCCCAGGAGCAGGAGCTTCTGATGGTATTGATGGTGATGGGGCTGGGTCTGGCTGTGGCTGGACTGGCGGCGTGGAAGGAGGCACGGGTGCAGGACTTGGAGTCACTTGCGTGGTTGATCCTTGGTCTGACGGTGCCGATGGCGTTGTTGGTGTTTGTTGTTGGTCTGATTGGGAAGGGGAAGTAGATGGATCAGGAGCGCCTTGAGCATTTGAAGAAGTTGAGGGATCAGGCGAAGGAACAGCTGGATCTGGCGTTGGCGCAGGGGCCGGCTGCGGATCCGAAGGTTGAGGTTGAGGCTGAGGCTGCGCTTCGTCAGTTCCTGAAGGAGATGCTGCAGGAGCCTGAGGTTCGCTCGGACTTGCAGGAGAAGGTAAAGCAGATGTCTGAGAATCAGAAGGCGACGGAGTAGATGCGGAAGAAGATTGCGATTGCTGTGCTTGGGCTTGCTGCGCTGCTAGGGCTGCTGCAGCTTGTGCAGCGGCTGCAGCATCGGCAGCGGCTTTAGCAGCAGCATCTTGCTGAGCCTTTAAGTCAATAGCAGCTACAACAGCATCTGTACTGGTCTGTATTGTTTGAACCGCCGTTGCAGCAGTGGCTGTAGCGGTGTCCACCAAAGCCGAAGCTACGCTGATTTGCGAAACTAGCGTTGTTTGAATTGAATTAACTGTAGATGTGGCTTGAGAAGCCGCATCTCTAGCAGATTGTAGGTCTGCTTTAGCAGAATCCAAATCAGATTGAGCTTGTGCTTGAGTTGCTTGTGCAGACTGAACAGCGGCATTGGCTGCATCTGAAGCCGCCTGAAGTTGAGTCAAAGTAGCTTGGTCTGTTGTCAAGTTTGTTTGAGCATCCGCTAATGCTTGAGCCGCGTCCGCAGCAGCTTGTTGAGCGGTTGTTAGGTTTTGCGTATCTGTTGTTAGGTTTTGCTGCAGGACTGTTAGGTTTTGAGTCTGGGTTGTTAGGTTTTGGGTATCAGAACTTAATACTTGTGTGAGGTTTTGAACTTGAGCTGCGTTTGACCCAACAGTGTTAAATGCAGAAGTTGGGACAGGAACCCAACCATTACCCACGTTCCATTGAAGCTGTGAAACAGCCCCTCCGCCGTTTTCGTAATACCACGCCAAGATATCCTGAGTTTGCTGTTGAGTGAAGTTCACAGACCCAGCGCCAGAGTAAGTTGGCCCCTGGTCTCTCCATTGGTTGATGACAAGAATATTATTAATGTAAAGCTTAAAGCCATCATCAGAATATGAACGGAAGTATACGACCTGTGGAGTTGGCGCAGTGACTGTTCCTGTGTATTGAACAACAACGTGATCAGCGTTTGCCCCCATTACTGACCCGCTACCCCAGTTAGCGTTAATTTGAGAAACGGTTCCCTGAGTAGCAGGGGTCATAGATGAAGTAGGAAGTGCCGGAGACGACCCGTTACCGGTGTTATAGGCCTTATAAGTAAGCCCTTGTGTAGCGGAATTGTTTGCTTGAGCTGTTGCCAAAGCGGTTTGGTCAGCGGCTACTGTTGATTGAGCATCGGAGACTACTGGAGTCTGAGCGTCTACAGCCGCTTGGTCAGAAGTAACAGTTGCTTGACTAGAGGACACTACAGCGTTTGCTGAATCTGAAGACGATTGAGCAGAAGCTACATTAGTAACGTCCTGCGTTACTACTACGGTTTGGTTAGTAACGGCCTGAGCTGCTGCATCTGCTGAGGTTTGAGCCGTGACTGTAGCTGCTTGAGCTACGTCTAGAGCTACGGTTTTATCTGCTGCCGCAACCGTGGCTGAGTCCACAGAGGATTGAGCAACAGACTGAGCGTCTAAAGCAGGCTGTAGGGAATTGGCGGTAGAGGAAGCCGCTGCTATGGCAGCGGTAGCGTCTTGATTTGCTTGGTCAGAAGCTTGGACCGCTTGATTAACATAAGTAACAGCATCCTGAACACCGGGAAGGGCTACCACAGCAGCCACAGCCTCTGGATCGTTTGACCCTATCTTTCCAAAAAGAGTAGTATTTGCGCTATCTATGGCAGACGTTACGGTAGAACCGTCAACAGTAACTTGGCTTGAAAGGGCGTTTAATTGTGAAACAGCTGATTGGCTATCTATTGGTGGTTGCTGTGGGTCTTGTGTCTGCACGACAGGCGCGACAGGCGGTTGGTTTGATTCTAAAGAGGAAGTCGAAGTAGATGGAGAAGTGGTCGATTCTGTGGTTCCTGATACCTGTGATGGCGTTGGTTCTACCACTGACGGTACTGGTGTGGGTGTGAATGATGGTGAAAGTTGTGACCCACTTGTCCCGTCAGTTGTTGAAGATACTGAAGGGCTACTAACAGATGCTTCAAGCGGTTGAGCTACTTGCAGTGTTGACGGGTCTGTTGTCTGTTGCTGGGTATTTAGCGTATCTTGAGATACGGGCGCAGAAGATTCATCTGCGTGAGCAGGAGACATCGAGAGCAAAGCGCCAGCAGCGCCCGCCCCAAGAATAAGTGTGATTCGTTTTGAGTATCCAGATAGTGCTGCGAATGTGCGCAGATTACTAATCTTTGTCTCCCCCTAAGAGCAATTACTCTTTATTTTACGGGAGTACTTCAATTATGGCTGGATAAAGCCATTCGGATCATAGATGGTTACAGCTTTAACTTGAAACTGTGACGATTTCTCTTTTGCATGATGTCCGCAAAACATAAGTTCACCTGTAAGAAAGGTAACAATAACCTGAGCAGCTGCGCTGCAAGAGTCGCAACGATCAGTTGCTAGTAGTTCCCTGCTTTCAAGCGTTGTTGCGGTCATTACATGCTCCCACCACTCGTCGCGCCGCTACCTGCGGCTGCGCCTCCATCAGATGACCCAGCAGTTGATGCACCTTCTGCAGCTTCTGCTGTTGCGGTTTCCTGAGATTCTTGCGAAGAATTTACCTCATTAGGACCATTATTACCTAATCCATACGCCGGAGTCGTAGTTAAACCAACTCCACCGACCATTAAATAATTCCCGCCGTACATACCATAGCCAAGCTGTGGGTGCTTTTTTCTTTTCATGCTTTTTCCGCCTTTACGCCTTCGTGTCTAAACATCTTACGATTTTTATTTTTATCGTCGTATGCTTTTTTTACGTTGTACTTAGGCGCAATTTCTTTTTCAAACTCACGCTTTTTAACATTTTTATCTTTTTCTTTAACATCTCCGCGTGGACGCATATGGACAGACGCAGCATGGACATCATGCTTCTTTAGCCAATCATCTGTTTCTTTGCGGTATGAGGCTGACCGGGCAGTCATGATTACTACATCTTCGCCCTTTTTCTCAGCTTTCTTAAGCTTCTTCATGTTCTTGTGAATTACTGGGGCTTCTTCTGCCTCTTTAGCAAATCCTTCATGGCGATGCTTGTGGTGCTTTTTGTACTTTTTGACATTAGCAAGGGTGCCATCAAGGTCAAAAACAACAGCTTTATGCTTCTTGCTCAAGATGCTTCTCCTCACATGATCTAGCTAAACTGGTAACAACATACGACTTGCCGCACAGCTCACAAGTCCAAGGGTCTTTTCTACTTTTCGTTTTCTTTCTTCCCTGCTCGGCGCTTATTTTCCTTGGCAGTATTCTTGCCATGTTTTAAAGCTCGCAGGTTGCCTTTAGAGTCATTGCTGTGATTGTTGTCTTTATGGTCTACATCTGTGCCACGAGGAAGTTTGCCGTTCTTTGATTCATAATCAGCACGAGCTTTGTTCTTGGAAGTGGTTACCCACTTACCTCCAACCTTCTTCTTGTAAACATAAATAGGGCGTCCGCCATTAGCGTCAGAGCCCTTGTATGGGCCAAACTTCTTAGTCTCTGACATTATTTTTTAGCCTTCTTCTCTGGAACACAGTTGGGAACTTGCTTGCCATCTTTTTCTTTCATACCGAACTGTCGGTAGTTTGCCCAACATGGGGAAGCCATTAGCAATCCCACTTTCTTAATGATAGAGCCTTACGGGTTGGTTTACCGTTCTTTTCCATAGGACCAGGCATGCCACCCATACGCGCACAGAACGACTTACGACGAGCTGCAGCTTTAGGGGACTTCTTTGCCTGCTTTGAAGATACCGGTGGCTTTAGGTTGTGACCTTCTGCTTTAGCAGACGCACGGCCCTTGGCGTTTAGTCCGCCTTCAGGGTTCTTACCTTCTTTACGTTGCCAGGCTGGTGATTTAGCCATTTCTTTCCAACTCTCTGATTACGCACACACAAGGACATGTGTCTTGATCGCAAACTCCGTGGTCTAGCTTATGGTTGCACTTTGGGCAAATCTTTTCCCATTCGCTCATATTGACCACCATTCACCGCTTTTGGCGTTAGGGTTGGCTAATTTCCACTCCCTATACAGCCTATTTTCTGTATCCCAGTCTATCCAATGAGTGGGTTTACCACAGTCGGGACAGGTTCCAGGACCAACATTTTCTGTAACATGCCGGCAAAGACTATTATCCATTTTCCTTATGCCAGTCTTTTACGGCGTCTTCTGCTGCTTTTAAGCTGTGTACATTTGGCAAAGTGTAAGTGCCATCACCATTTGGGTGGTGAACTTTAAACTTACCGTCGTGCTCGTCGACAACGTGAGTTTCGCCATCTACTTTGAACTGAAGTTTGTTAGGTTTCATCCGTTGTAATCCCTCTGCGCTCTCAAGAATTGATTTGACCCACGTGTGCGGATAATTCCTTCATCACTAATTTTAGCGCGCTTAGGTTCTTCTGAATAAGCGCAACCCATAGCATCTGGATGAAAAGTCATGGCTTTTCCTGTAGTAGTGCGAACTGTGTGAGCCGGGCCTTTAATTGGCTTTCCGCAGCTTCCGCACAGATTTAGTTGAGAACCTTTAGCCTTCATAGTGGAAGTTCCAAAGCGGCATCCACGGCATCATCAATATTGTAAGTGGGTTCATGATCACACCTACCGCACTGCAAGCACATTACTTTTCCCTTCTTGGGGCTTTCTTAATTACGTCTGAAGCTGCTGGTGAGGCAGAGTAGCGTCCATATGCTCCTCTACGACCATTAAAGATTCCAGGAGTGTTCATGCGAAGAGATGAAGCAACTTGTGCAGTCTTCTTCTTTTTAACTGGTTTTCCTTTTGGCAAGTCTTGAGAGACTGCCTCTTTGCCTAAAGCGCGTTCAGCTTTAGTTCTGCCAGTAGCCGGGTTGTATGCTGGCTTCTTCATTAGCGCTTTTTCTTTTTGCTGTAGTACTCGCGCAAAGACTTACCTGGAAGCCTAACAATCTTCTCTTTATTGTAATTAGGCATATTTGGAACGTAATTCATAGCCTGATGTTTCATAGGCTCGTCGCCAGGTGTGCGATACTCAGAGTACTCTGGACGATCATCATCTGTGGATTCAGTAAAGAACTGGCCTGATGTGGGTTTCATAGGTACTCCGGATTAGGAAATGGGTTGCCTGGTTCGTATTCTGTATTGCCTTTAGCAATACTATCAGTCTCTTTATCAAGAATGGTGTTTGGATTAGCCTGCATATAAGGCTTGAGTTTTTTATAAGCTCTGTGCTTATTGATGTCAGTTACAGACTGCTCACCAGGTTTTAATTGGTTTTTCTTAGGAAGCATAGCAAGGCCTACTCTTCCTTAGCTTTTCCTTTAAACTGCTGACCTTCAGATTGAGACTTATCTCCGTGAGCTGGTTTACCCTGACTACGGTTTAAGCTCTCTTGTTTAAATCCTGGTTTTCTAATTCCCCAGCTTACGTAGTCGGCGCGAGCACTTCCGCGCTTAGGGCGCTCTGACTGCCATTTACGAACATCAGTAGCTGGTTGCCAATCAGTTTCACGTTCTAGCTTAGAAACTCCACGATAAGAGCGGGCAGCTTGGCGCTCGCGATTAACGTTGCTCTCAGACCACTGACCCATAGTTCTAGTGTTCTTCTCACCGCGTCCTGGCATACGAGACTTGTGAACATTGCTGGTCATCTGTTCTGCAATGTGCATTTGTGATTCTGGGGTGTTGGCGGTATTGCCCAAGCGATCAGGGGTTGAGACGCGCTTAGAGAAGCTCTCCGCGCTTACTCCACCTTTAGCAGCGTGAGAAGATGCGGACTCGTGCACCTTGAAAGGTTTTGCCTTACCGGAAGCTTTCTTAGGCTTCTGGGCAGCTACAGCTTTCTTGGTGGCTCTTTTAGCAGCGGACTCCGCGCTAGTGACCTTGGGTTTAGATGACTTTGCCATAGTGTTAGTTTCTCAGACTATTGGCTTTGGCGAATGTTAAATTCCAAATGAGCCTCATTTAAGAGGGGGGAAATCAGCTTACGGCTGGCGCTCAGATGCTTTTGGAGGAAGTGGTCGACGATTATCTGCTCGTCATGCAGAGCAGGAAGGCAGCCGTTGTTGTAGTCAAGCTTTATGACACGGCAAAGTCGACCTATGTGGTCTTCGCGTTCGCCCTGTTCCAGGAGCCACACCATGAATAGCATGGCATAAAGTATGGACTACTCGTCTTCCTCAGGTGGTACAAACTCGCTTAGAGGGGTGCGTTCTACATCAATACCTGTGATGCCCTCGATTGGAGTCGAGTGAACCACAAGGGTTAGCTGAACCCTGTCTTCTTGGGCATATTTCTCTAGGTGGTCTTCCATGTTAATGATCTCGGGGTCGTCTATGGACTCATATTTGTAGTAGCCCTCTTCGGCACGTTCCCAGCGATAACCGCAGCAATCGCAGTCAACGTCCACCAATTCGCCGGTTTCTTCATCCAAGTCTTTGCCATCGAAGTAGATGTCCTGCAGAGCAAGCTCATTAGCCTGCTCTGCGGAATCTGCCTCTACGATGTAAATAATGGCGGGGCCAGTGAAGGTGCCTCCGGTGTTATTTTGACGGTAGAGATAAAAACTCACTTCTTTTTAGCCTTCTTCTTATCAGTCTTCCATTTAGCTACAACAGGCTTCTTCTTTGCAGGAGCCTTCTTAGCAACCTTCTTGACGACCTTCTTAGCTGCTTTTTTAGCAGCAGACTTCTTAGCAGCCTTCTTGACCTTCTTTTTTTCCTTTGGAGCATGCTCACAGAAAGTCATGTGGTTAAGAACCTGAATCTTCCAGCTCATGCTGGTGAAAGAACCAGTATATGGAGAATGGATCTCTACACCGAAGTCGCAGCCATCATGTGGGCACTCCAACATCGCGTAGTCTTTGCGGTCCCAAAACTTCCAAGAAGGGGACTTTCGGTACCAACCCTTTTCTTCGCGCTTACTCGGATACTTCTTCTGTTCCATTGTCATGCCCTTCATCTAAGTGTTCGGTGTCGTAAGTAATCCTAAAGATATCTGAGTAAGAACTACGATAATGGGGAGGAGAAAAGTCTATATGACCAAATCCTCTATTAGGCTCTACTGGTGGAAGATTTGAAAGATATTTTTGATACGCATTCCAAGCTCGCCAAGCAATAAAGAGAATTAAAAGCAGAAACAGCTGAAAACCTAATCCCATTAGCAGCACCTATCCACGTGTTTAGCCGACCAGTCATGTAACCACTCCCAAAACTTCTCATTAATTCGCTTCCGCCGGGGGGTTAGCTTTACACCATTGATCTCGCCACCAAAGATTGAGTACCCGCCCATTGCCGTTTCACGACCGAAATCGAGCGGTACACCCAGAGTAATAACATGAGGCTCTTCGGTAGGCAGCTGAGGGTCTGGCGCTCCGTGACTTAGGATTCGGTTCATCCTGGAACCGCACTCTCCGCAGTAGCCGTGGACCATCCTTCGACCGGTATCGCTGGTCTTAGTCCAGGCGCTAAGCATATCCCTGCGGACTTTGCATTTAATACAGTAGGCATCCATCGCACCTTCGTGTGTCACTTTAGCCCCTTCTTTATAGCTTTGATAGTGGGGCAAGGATATTTGGTAGGGCACTCTACGCAGCAGGTTCCAGTTTTTGTTTTGTAAGGCTTATGTAATTCCACTACTGCACGGAGGGCAGCGACTGTTACTCCTACAACGCTGCAACTTTGGTCAAGTTCATCTAAATTTGCCAGCAGCTCTTCGTGTTTCACTCGCACTCCTCCTTTAGCCATTGGTGCAGGTATACACCGAATTCGCCAAGTTCCATTCTTGTCTCTATGGAGTTCTCTTCGAGAAATTCAAAGAAGTCATCATCCATGACGACGACCGGTAGGCCGAAGAAAGTTACATCCGAGATGTGCTCAAGTTGTTCCATGAAAGCACCTTATAACTTTGTCCGAAGGATTACAACGGCTGATGGGAACGGCGCTGCATTCTTCTGATCTCCAAATTTCAATCGACCGCGGATGAAGCGAATATCGTGATGGATGCAGGATTCATGCCACCACCTGGTATCAGTCCTAGCAGGTACCAAAGCGACTACTGTAGAGCCTCTAGAGGCCTCCAAATCAGCTTTGGCCATCCAATCCTTGATTGTCTTGCCATAGGGCGGATTTAGCCAGATAGTGCCTCCAGCGGCATCCTCGGTCCAATTTCGTGTAAATGCGTCTCGCATAGTGGGATCAGGATGGTCAGGTCCATACCAGTTCTGGCAGAGAGCTGATGAAGCTAGAGCAGCTGCATCGAGGACAAAATCGAACTCATCATCTAGCTTGGCGAAGAATGCCTTCGGCGTGGTCCAGGTGTCATCCTCGGAGGACTTGAAAGCTTCTTCTGAATAAAATCCCATGCCGGTAGCCTATCACCATGACACTTCTATACTCATTTGCGTATAGAAGTGTCAATGTATAGAAAAGGTAACCTTTGGGTACCTTTGGGTACCTTTAGCTAATTCCAGCGCGACACGCCGTCTGACCTGGGGTTATGCCTGCAAACAATGTGCGCTTACTTTGGTGTACTATTTCTGCCATGCCTACATATGACTTCACCTGCATCGGTTGTGATCTGACTGTCGAACGCTACTTTACGTTCCATGAAGAGCGCCGAGTTGAGTGCGATCAATGTGGGAATCAAATGCTCAAGTCGCTTACCGCTACACCTGCACATTTCAAAGGTGGCGGATGGGGTGGCCAGTAGGCTACTGCTTAGCGCCGTATACCTTCAAAAAATTTTGATGCCCCCCGGCTGGGCTACTGTATAAGCCGTTATAGTCAAATCTTGCGCCGATTACCTGGAGGCCTTTGTAGATTTGTCGACATTTAACCGTGGGGGCTTCGAACATCTGTTCGAGAGTGAGGGCGCTGGATTGTTATCTAATCGTTATAAATCTACGCTCGCGCCTATTCGACACGGTGGGGGCGCTCGTGTACCTTGGACTTATAAGCGCAAAGGTTGCGCAAAGTTAGGGGTAACTATGAACCGCAGTGAAATCGAATCTCTAGTGACCAGCATGGTCACGGCACAATTACGCGAGGGGCGCGTCCCATGGCGTAAGACTTGGGCAAGCAAGGTCGGTCGACCAACCAACCTAGCCACCCGCCACCAGTACACGGGCGTTAATTGGCTCGTACTCTCTATGCAGGATGTCCCATCCCAACTATGGGTCACCTATAAGCAAGCCCAAGCCCTAGGCGGTCAAGTCCGCAAGGGTAGCAAGGGTATCCACTGCATCAAGTACGGCACGATTGACACGGGCAAGGTCGACGCAAAGGGCAAGCCTATCCTCCGCCCATTCTTGAAGGCGTTCACCGTATTTAATGTCTCGCAGTGCGACGGGTTGACCATTCCCGCCGACTTGGTACCAGTCAAGCGCGAGACTGAGATATTGCCAGCGGTTGAGACTATGCTCGCCAACTATGCCAACCGCCCAACCGTTTACCATGGCGACTACGCAACCCCCCACTATAAGCCAACCGAGGACACCATCCATATGCCCGAGGCTGGTCTATTCGATAGCGTCGAGGAGTACGCGACCGCGCTCGCTCATGAGATGACCCACTCGACTGGTCACCAGTCACGCGAGAATCGCGACATCATGAACCGATTCGGTTGCGAGGGATACGCCAAGGAGGAGCTAGTAGCCGAGATGGGTGCAGCCATGATGATGGTCGAGTATGGAATCGACATCGACCTCCCTAACACTGCCAGCTATCTCGCCAGCTGGTTGAAGGCTTTGAATGATGACCCAAGCCTCCTAGTTACCGCAAGTGCCAAGGCTCAGAAGGCAGTCGACCGAATGACTGGTAAGAAGGCAGTCGTCGAGGTCGAGGAGGAGGTGAGCGCCTAAGAGGTAAGGCGTCGAGCGGGGGAGCGATCCCCCGCGAGATGTTTGTGTTGGTGCCCACCCTCCCAGCATTAAAGGAATGGAATGGAGAGATTATAACGAAATCGTTATAAAACTCTCGGCGTGTCGCTATTGGTGCTGTCGTAGGTAGGCGGTATTGTTCTCGGTGTTGGCAGATAGCCAGCAGATTAGGGGTAATCAAATGAGCGTTAAAAAAGCGCGTAGGTCGTTAGTAGCAGGTATCTTTATGGGCGCACTAGTTGCGCTAGGTATAAATGCGGGAGTTGGTTTCTTGACTACTCATCATCAGGTCGAGTACAACTGCCACCAAGCAGATGTCGGTTGGGAGTGCGATACTAAGTGGGTGCATAACTAATGGAGTGTCGTTTCTGCCAGTCCGACGGTGGTTCAGATTACTATGACGGTTTCTGCCACCTGTGTTACAAAATCATCCATCCGAGGAAAGGTAAAACAAATGTCAGTTGATACAACAAGCCCAGTCTATCCAGATGTCCATGTCCAGCTCGTTGGTCAGGACGGTAATGCGTTTGCGATCATGGGACGCGTCCAGTCAGCCCTAGAAGATGCGGGCGCAACTAAAGAAGAAATCGAGCAATATCTAAACGAATCCATGTCAGGCGATTACGATAATCTTCTTCGTACCGCTGTGAAATGGGTGAGCGTTTCCTAAAGCTTAGTTACCCCTAAGACGGCAGCCCGGCGGGGCTTCTCTCCTGCCGGGCTTTGCTGTGTCCGCGCGAGAAAATGTTTGTGTTGGAAGCCCGCCCACCCAGCTTCAGGAATATCTAGGAGAGAGATTGTTATCAGATTGTTATAAATGTTCCTCGGCGTGTCGGTTTGCCTAGTCGGTGGCATGGCATACCATTGAGGCAGATAGCAGACGGCTATCAGTTCGAGAAAGGAACGATTATGGGTCTAGATATGTATCTAGAGGCTCGTAAGTTCGTTTCGGGATACGATTTTGCTCCCGAAGCGGATAAGCATTTGTTTAATCAGTTGAGCGAGATTAGCCCCGCTGCTCCAAGCGTGGACTCTCCCTCTTTCCAATTAACCGTAAATATCGGTTATTGGCGCAAGGCGAACGCTATTCACGGTTGGTTTGTCCGTGAAATTGGCGACGGCGTTGATGAGTGCCAAGAAATGTATGTTCGCCGTGAGAAGTTGGCTGAACTGAAGTCTGCTCTCTTATTGGCTCTTGGTGAAAAGCCAAGCGTTGTTGCTCCTGCCTCTCAGGGTTATTCCATTAACGGCAACCCTGCCGAGGTTATCGCTGAGACTATGGTTCTAGAGGCTCACCGTGCTGAACTCAATGATGAGAGTGATACCGACCCTCTCCGTCCCGTCGGTGGTTTCTTTTTCGGTGGTACTGAGAAAGATGAGTGGTACTACCGTCAATTAGCGAACACTCTCGACATTATCGAGAAGGCGCTCGCTCTCCCAAGTACTTGGGACATTTACTATCAGGCGAGTTGGTAATGGCTAACTCTCAGGCTCGTGCGCTCGTCGAAAGGCGAGCGCAGGAGTGGCACAAGCGCTATTACTCTCAGTTGAACGGTGCGACCCTTGCCTTTGTTTGTATGACCGAGGATGAGTGGGGCAACCCTGATTTCCCTACCTTCTTAGCGAAGTTCCCTGACGGTAGGACTATCCAGCTCGAAGTCTCTCGTGACCCTGAAGGAAATGGTGGCGGATTTATTTTCGGCATGGATTTCCCTGACATGGCTGACTTTGATAAGGAAAGCGGGTTCGATAAGTTGTAAGCGATTGGGGTTGGGAGTGATAACCAGTAACGGCGCGAGTAGCCTCGCGCGACCCCTCGCTCGCAAAATGTTTGTGTTGAGCCCACCCACCCAGCTCAAATAGGAATGGATCGAGAGAGATAACGAAATTGTTATAGAAGTCGCTCGGCGTGTCGGCTGGAGATGTCGGTGCTGTCGAGTATTGTGTGGCTGTTGGTCAAACGACCAGCCCTGCTGACGGCAGGTTCAGAAAGGAAGTCCTATGGGCATAGCCCTTAAAGTTCCCAGAGCCAAAGTTTTGGTGGCTCTCAAAGACAGGCTCGTTCAGATTGAGTCTGACTACAAGCACCAAGCCAAGTATGAGGCTGATTTCATCAAGGCTCATAAGAAGTGGCAACAAGATGTAATCAAGTTGGCTACAACCGAAGGCAAAATCCTTCCTACCGAGTGTTCGGTCTATGTCCGAGCATACGGCACTAGCAACCAAATCAGCCTTCAGTATGAAGTGAAGAAGGAAGATTTGCCTGAAGAACCGACCCGTGATTGGGAGTCGATTAGCGACTACAAGTATCGCGAGATGCGTGATGAAATAAGCAACGCTATCCGCGTGATCGAGATGTGCGAAGATGAGGTAATCCCAGCCTCCACTCTCAAACCTTATAGCCACTATCTATAAGAGATAGGAGAAGCCCTCGCCCTTAGGAAAGGCGGGGGCTTTTTCGCGCCCGCGCGGAACGCGCGGAATTGTTTGTGTTGGAAAGCCCACCCACCCTGCTTTCTGGAATACATAGGAGAGAGATAGGGATTTATAACAAAATCGTTATAAAAGACTTACGGCGTGTCGCTATTGCCTGTCGGTCTGGACGTGTAATGTCTGCTCTGTCGGGGAAACTCTTCGACTGTTCGAGAAAGGAACAAGCGGATGTCTAAAAAAGACACGCTGAAAATAAAAGAGGCTTGCCTTCTTTTATTGAGCCTTGCCGATAAGTGGCAAGACGGAAAACCACTAGACCACGAGGAGATTGACCTTCTCGCGTGGGCTATCGCTGAAAATCTACAAGTGCGCGATTACGCTATGAGCGCGCTACTTATGGACAAATTCGAGTCCGTAACTCTGACGATTGACTTCTATGACGAACTCGTTTCGCTCGTATCTGACGAATACAAGCACTCAATTCTCTCTATCCTTGCCATTCTTTGGTATGGCGCTGAGGATGACGAACTATCTGCCCGTAACCTGTCTATGGCTCTAGCCCTAAAGCCTGATTATAAACTCGCGTTACTGGTTCAGAGAATCCACTCTGCTAACTGGCCTCACGAGGTTGTGCAAAATATGTTTAACGAACTCCACCCTACGGTGCGCGCCAGCGTGACCGAGGGCGGAGAGTATGCGGAAATGCTGGTTTCACAGGGCTAAGTAGCCAGCGTTAGAGAAGCCCCCCAGCTCGTCACTGGGGGGTTTTTCATTTGCCCTTGATCGCGCGAACGTGGGTCGCGCGAGATTGTTTGTGTTGGTTGCCCGCCCACCCAGCAACTAGGAATTGAATGGAGAGACATAACGAAATTGTTATAAATGGGTACCGGCGTGTCGTGACCGGTCGCGGGCCGGATGTGGCAAGATGTGTTTACTCGAGAAAGGAGTTACCGTGACTGGTACAGAAGGCATTCAGATAGTCGATGCGCAGCATCACTATGCAGTTCTTGAAGTTAAGAAGGAACTGAAGTTTAAATTCGATGGTCATGACTATGAGTGGACGGCATTCATTGGAGAACGTGGCTATGTCGAATATTGGAAGAGAGATGGCATATCAATTGAAGGTGGCGACACTGACGTTGAGTACCAGGTCCTGGACATGGACATGGGAGCGCTTTGGGAGGAAATCACTAATCGCAATTGCCAGCATAACCGGGCATGCGAATGTATGACATGTGGTGAGGTTCTCTATCACTGATGGGTCCGTCAGCCCTATCATCGAGGCCCCCGGGAAACCGGGGGTCTTTCGATTTTCGGAATTGTTTGTGTTGGCCCTCCCACCCAGCATTTAAGGAATAGGAATAGAGAGAGATACCGGCTTTATAACGAAATTGTTATAAACCATGGCCGGCGTGTCGCGATTGATTGTCCGTGGCCTCGTGTAAGTTGTGCCTTGCCGGAAAGGTTCCGCGCAAGAAAGGTAAACATGTCTAAAGACGAAGACATAAAGACGGAAGAGGTGACGTACCGGTTCATTACCGGCACGTGGTATTCCATCACCATTCCTAAAGAGAGAGAGGGGCAACCCGGCTACTCTCCTGAAGAGATATACAGCGCTTACTTTAATGAGGGCGCGCCTGATGACGTTAAGGTCTCAGAGGATGAAGTGGACCATGTCTGGGAGGATGATTTAAATGCCTAGATTCGACGTTAAGATGGTCATCGAATTCTCCGGTGAGCTCGAAGCTGATACAGCTGCCGAAGCTGAAGAAAAGGCCTGGACCTCCTGGGGTGACACGGCTGCTGCTGATATTACTTACGACGGTGTCTATTCAATTGAGGTAGACGAGATTGAAGAAGACGAAGAGGAAGAAGAGGACGATGAAGATTCAGACAAAAGCTAGATGCGTCGAATGCTCCCGCGTTTTTGACCTCCTTGATGAGACAGATGCTGCAGAATGGGCATACGGTCATGACTGTGAAAGCTAAGACAGTGAGTGAGGCTCCCGGCAAGGGGGCCTCACGCCATGAGCACTATTGGATCTGTCAAGACATTCCCGGTTACTACAGCTGCAAATGCGGATTACAGAGATACTGGGATCGAAACAGGAGGCAGTACGTACTGTTCCTTGAAGACAATAGCGCCTCGTAAGGGGCGCTATTTTTTTATTGGAGTTTGCCTACACCCACCAAAAGTTTGTGTTGAAGCCCTCCCACCCAGCTTCTTATGGAATATATATAAGAGAGACGATATCGAACACGTGTTCGCCGAACGTTTGTTCGAGAGACACGCCGGTGGCCCGGGTAGTTGACTCTGCAGCTGCCGGTGGTAAGTTACTTCTTGGCGGGACGGCCGCCACGTCGAACGTTTGTTCGATGAGAGAGAAAGAGAAACAATGACTACACAATTGAGAGAGATGAGAGAGATAGAGGTAGGCAATAGCTGCAGCTGCACCTACTGCCCTAACTGTTCTCTAGGTTCATCCGGCAATGAAGTATGCGATGAATGCCAACAACCGGTTCAGTACTCCAATGAATGCTTCGACTGCCAACCGTTTGACTGGGCCGAGGAAGAATTCGATGCTTGGGTCGATCGAGTCGGAGCTAAGCGCCTGCGTATTGATGGCCGTGCCATGGGTTGGCAGCGCCGATCCGGATACGCATACTGCGATCCAACCTGGAAGAGTTTCCTGGACCGGGTTACCTTCAATGGTGACTGGACCCTTAAGCTCAAGTTCGATGGCGATAGCTTCACCTTCAACCGGTATGGCCACGATGAGCCCACTGGAGCTCACTTCGAAGTCTCTGTACACTTCTTCCTCCGGGACACTATGACCTTGGATCAAGCTGTCGAACACGAGATAGTCGACGAGTATGGATGCCATATCAGCTGTGGCGAGTACTTCTATGATTGCGAGTGCAGCTCATGAGCGCTGGAGAGGCCTTACTCAGAGATCCCATCAATACCCGGCTTGAATGTAAGCTTTGCGGGCGCCTAGTAACCGGCGCTCGGGAAGCTATCGAGCATGAAGAGACTCATACTGCTTGACAAGCATCCTGATTAGTATTAATGTCTGTACCGCTGGAGCGTCTTAACCTTTCTCAGCTCCAGCGGTCAGAGGCAGTAACCGTCATTACCGCCTCCGGTCTGGCAGCGAGACACCTTGCTCGCTGCAAGATTGTTTGTGTTGACCCTCCCACCCCTTATCCCTTCGGGATAGGGTGATGGAGAGAGAGAAAGTCAAGGCGACACGCCGGAAGAGGAGGCAGCAGGTTCACGATCACTAAGTGATAGCAGTCACAGAGTGACTGGCAGGCTCTAAGAGCCAGTCAGTTAGGCTACTGCTCAGATAGTGAGACGGTGAGTCGGCTGTACCCCCAGATTTACAGGACCTCCGGTCCAACTCCTATCTGATAACTCCGTGGAGAGAGATAGGAGAGAGAGAGACACTCTCAGCTATCCTCCTGGAATTGTCGACATTTTGTTCCACGTGAAACATTTATAACGAAATTGTTATCAAACCCCACCGGCGTGTCGTGAATAAATGTCGGTGCCTACTGGTTAAATGCTCTCATGGCAACTAGGCCATAACACAGACGAGAAAGGTCTGGCGATGAGCACAATTAACTATCACAAGGAAAAGTCCGAAGCTGCTGAAGCTAAGGTGAATGCTGCATGGATCAAGCTCCAAGAGTACTTCCGGGACAAGGGTGGCCTCACTGAGGAGCTAATCAAGATTTGGGTGGAAGGCACCATGGAGTCCCAGTGGCAGGGATGGCATGACTATGGCCTGATTCAGGCTAAGGAGTCTGCTGGCTGGTCCCGTCGTGACTGCCTAATCTGTGACGAGACTACTGAGCATGACTCTAATAACCTATGCACTGTATGTCATTCATGCTCAAATTGTAAGGCGCCGGTTGGTAAGGGGGCATCGGCATGAGCGTCTCACTCTATATACGGTCATGGAACCAACAGAGCCATCTACACGCCACCGGTTGTGGGTGCAAGATTACTGACCGCTATGAGCATGTACAGGATTTCCCTACCTATGACGATTCCGTCAAGGTTTGGGAGGTAAATAACGAGCTAGGAACTATCCATCACGTATGCCTAGAGGAGGCAAAGCGATGAACGAAGAGGAGATTATCTTGGATTGGGAATATGACTATGAAGGCACCGGGATTCCGGCACCTGAAGACCGTGTTGGATTCGACTGGCATGTGAAGGTCCCTGAAGAGAATGTAGGTAATGATTGGGGACCGATCATGGCAGGAGTAGTAAAGCGCCGTTCGGCTGAGGGAGGCTCCAAGTGAAAGACCCTGAGTGGATGAGTGGCGACACGCCGTACTTCTGTGATGATTGCGGAATGCGCCATGATGAAGAAGAATGTGCACCGGAAGAGGACCCTGACCGTCTACATGACGAGATGATGGAGGAATGATGAAACTGAGTACCAAAGCAGGAGATATATATGCTGAGTACGGCACCGATGATGAGGGACAGCCGTATGTCACTCTTTCGCTGGTGCCTGCCGGTCAAGAGAAGTATCGAGTCGACATGGACCTATTCGAGAAACAAGAGCTCGACGAGTTGATCCTGATTCTTCAAGATATCTCTGACCGAGTGCGTAAACAGCAGAATGCGTTGAAGGCGATTCCAAATGAGTGACTCACGTCGACTATCCCCTAATCGCGACCTTCGCAACCTTATAGAGTTGGCGCAAGCTCAAGGCTGGGTTGTTGAGCGCCGTAACAACAACCATCTCAAATGGACTTCGCCTACCGGTTATGTAGTTTGGTCTGCATCCACGCCTAGCGACCGCAGAGCTCTACGCAACATTGCAAGGTATCTCAAGATAAAGGTGTAATACCCATATGGGCGCGTAATGCTAAGATTGCATCCCCTACCAAAGGAGAAGAAATGGAAGTCGCATTTAATCCTGAAATCCAGGACGATAACAAAGTTCGCAAGTGGCAAGTTGTGATCCACAAAGAAGATGGCAAAGGCACCGCATATGAAGCTGTCTACATGGTTCACTCCGAGTCCGGCGTTCTAACCGCTCTAGGCTGTCGTGCATTTACTTCTGTGATTCCAGCAAAGCGCTGGTTGTCATCCGTGATTGGTCACGATGTCAAGTACACAGCAAGTGCTGACCGCAAGAAGCTAATGGGGATGACTGAGACCAAGGAAGCATAATGGGATTCACAGACCCTATCGTTCCCTCACCTAATTGGGAGCCAACAGATAATCGTCCGGGGCGCTCGCCTTATGAGGATGAAGAAGATGAAGAGTTCATCGAAACGGAAGAAGAGGAGGAATAATAATGGGCCAAGACATTGACCAGCCCGACCAACATATCTACGAACAAGATGGTGTTTACTATCTAGTTGATATTTGGCCTAACGGTGCAGTGCAGCTCAAGATCAAAGAAGGCGGACTGCAAGGCATATGGACAGCTGCATTGCAGGAGCTAACTACAGAGCAGTATTACGCAGGTCTCAAGTGAGCGAAGCAGATTACGACGCATACGCTAACAACGATGACTTTACTATTGTGCAGTCTCCTATGGACTATAAGAAAATGCACATTGAAACCTTGGACCGACTGGTTGACCTTGCCGTTGCTCAGTACTCGAAGGACATTGAACTACTAAACCTAATCCGTACAGCTCGTGACTACGCCCTTTATCTTGAAGATAACCGGCGCATGATCGTATAAGAAAGGAAATCATGTCAGATCAAAACATTGAGGATGCAAACGTAGTCTCAGCACCTGAAGTCAAGCACACCACCATGGTGTACATGATTGATGGCAAGAGCTTCGAAACTAGCATTCCTGCTCAAAGCTTGGTACAACACATTGCGTATAACAACCCACGTGTTGTATCGCTCAACCGCCCAACCGGTGGCGATGTTCATCTTGTAGCTGAAAACATTAACTACATTGAGGATGTCATCGAAGAGCAGTAACTGTCCTTGGTAGGGCAAGAAAAATCCCCCCAGCTGTTTTGGTTGTTCAGCTGGGGGGATTCTTTCTATCCTAGAGTCGTGTTATCACTTACTGTAGGTAAGTCATCGTGACCTAGATCCCTGCAGGTGTAGCAGGTATAGAGCGTAGATTCTGATTCCAACATTTCAAAATCATTAAAGCAAGTCAAACATTTCATTTAACGTCCCTAATCATTTTTACTTCGCAAGCATCTGTGGTGCAGTAAGCCTCACCGATGGCGTCCATCGCTAGACCTTCGTACACTCCACTTAGATCAATTGGAAATAGCTTCATTGTGTAATCTTCATACTGTTTTGCTGTGATCTCTGAGTATGGCATTTGCGGGTAGGTCCCGTTATCCATCGGCAAGAAGGACACGGTCTTGAGCTGCCCGTCGAACATATGCAAAACTTTACCAATATCTGTTTTCTCTGTTTCTGGATTAAATGATACGGTCACAGATACCGAGTTGTCAGACCAATAGCGTTGAGCTGTGGCAGCTAGCGCTACCTTTTCGTAGATGGATACTTCCTTCTCCGAACGACGGCCACCTCCCTTGATTGGGAAGAACACGACTGAGGTTGTCTCAGGCGATTCAGCTGCCGGCTCGACTGTATATCCTGCCATCTTGAATAAAGGCAATACTGGGTCGCTGTTACCAAATCGAACAGCGCGTAGGAAGTACTGTCCACCTGGCATCCAGTGAACTCCTGGCGATTCGCCAGCGAGGATACTTACAGTTCCGGATGGTTTGATGGTTGTTGTCTTGATTGATTCGCGGATGCCAAGCCATTCAGAATACGATTTATCATACGACTGAATGATGGAGTATCCCTTATCCATCCACTCACGTAAGGTTGGTAGTCCATGAATGTCAGCAAAGTTGGCAACGCCCGACATAGAGGTTCCGATGCGTCGATTACGCTGCATGATGGCGTTAGTCTCTTCCCAGTGAGTGGGGAGGAGTGTGACAGTCTTCGCATATAGGTAGGCGAACTTAAGAGTACGGAGGTAATCCTCAAGATTGTCGTGGCGATTCAAATAGGTTTCTACTAACGTACAGCACTCGTACGATTCGAGTGATTGCTCTGCACATGGGTTATATCCTACAGCTCGCCAGTCTTTGTTATTGATTGGATCAGCAAGGCGACCATACTGCCGAGTGACGTCCATCCAGATAACGCCCGGCTCACCGTTGTCAGCGATTCGTTCGATGATTGGAGTTAGGTTAGAGCCTACGTTTACCTCTACTGAGTTGTTAGACATCCAACCCCAGCCAGAGTCTTTACCGGTTGGGTCATACTTGTTACGCTTTGGATTCTTCTTGAAGTCCTTGAGGTTGAGGAATTCCTCATCGTCTAACCGGCCCATGAGTAGCTCAGCTGAGCGACGCACGTTTCCGCTCACAACACAAACTCCGATGAGGTTGCCGATGTCAGCGATATCTGTACGGGTTAGCTGTCCGCTTTCTCGTCCTTTGAAGATTCGGGTGATGTGCTTGTGTAATTTGATAAGTGGTTCAGGGCCTGCAGCAGTTCCTCCGAAAGTCCGAATAGGTTCTCCTGCTTTTCGAATTTCAGAGTAGTCGAACGTTGGTAGCGCTTGGTCAGGCTTGAGGTAAGCGTTAAGAAGCTGTGCAGTGGATTCGACCCAGCCCTCTCGGGTGTCGGGAATGATTGTGGCATCGGTACTCTCTTTCGGCTTATAAATTGTAAAGCCTTTATCAGCACCTTTATCATCGAACCCAACGCCTACTCCCAGCATGGAAGCTTCCATGAGGAATGCAAAAGGCTTTGCTGGGTCGTTCTTGTTCATACTTCCGGTGGATACGAAAGCGCAATTCTGCAAGGCAGCGGAGTTGCGCTGCTCATTAACTAGTGGGGTACCCATAACCCATAGCCCACGTCCCGGTGGAGTCCACTTTAGATTGAACAGGCGATCGTAAGCTTCCTTGGCAGAAGCTTGAGCTTTGGCGTCTGACCATGGGAGGCGGTTAGACTTGGCGTGGTCCTTCTGTAGGGAGTACATGCCGTTGATTACTCGCTCGCAGACTTCGGCCCAAGTTTCCTTGGTGCCGTCTGGCTTCAGCCGACTGTACGTTCGGAGGAAAATAATCTCTCCCATACTGTTGCCAGCTGCATCACGGTTTCCGAAAGGCGCCTTCTTGGTCTTGTAGCCAGATACGAACTCATCGGCCAAACGGAATGTGATTGCCATTTATCTCTCCTTTAAATTGAAAATCCCGCAACGGGGGCGGGGGTATTTAGTGTAGTGGGGTAATACAGTCACGTACAACAGGAACATGTACCGTTTCACATAGTGAACACGTGAACTTATATGATAACTAGTCTTCGGTCAAATCTTTCAAAATGCGAGTAGTCTCAACCTCATCTATAGGTTTTGGAAGCTCATTTAATACCTGAGCACGGTCTCCAAACATCCTCGTCATCCATCCAGCTCCGGCATTTTTAGCCTCAACAGTCATCTTAATGCTGCTGCTTCCGGACAACATATCGTTGATTTTTTGCGTCAGATCAATAAGGCGATCGAGCTCTTTTGATACGTTTGGATCAGGGTATCCACCATTGACTTGTTCGGTAAAAGCAGCGAAAGCAACTCGGTTTGACTGCAATTCTAATATCGCAGTCATGTATGCCTGAAGCTGTTCACGGGTCTTTAATTCAATTGGAAAACTGTAAGCACAGGAGTTGTTTGCCTTAAAAGCTGGGCAATTGGCGGCGATAAAACAGGTGTTGCATTGACGGACGCTGGCGCCAGAGCTCTCGACGACAGGCACGTCTTTGATGGTGCCATCTGGGTCAAAAACCTTCTGAGTGGACATGTTAAAAACCGGCAAAACCGTCATTTCTGACGGGTCTCGGTCCATTAATTTTCCTACCTCTAATGGCTTGTTATCAGGTACGACGAGGTCTTTTTCCGCGTAATCATCACTCGCTGGGTCTTCGAAGTTATCATATAAGTTCGCCATTTTGCTCAATTTCTCCTCAAGTCGTTGGAATGACCAGATGGCCAACTTGCAATTTTCTTTTTCGTCGTCTCCTACAATCTTATCGAAATCTAAGCCGATAGATTCGTAGATGGCCTTGTAGCGAGGACGAGCTTGAGCCTTCATAGACTTTGGATAACGAGCCAGCTTTACCCCATCCCATACGATGGTCTCACCGTGGGTCATAGGGGATATCCAAGCAAGGCTGTGTGCGGTCTCTACAGGCACCTGTCGCAGGTTATCTGGACGAGCGCAGGCGATGGCATGAAACCTTGTGCCTGACTGCGTTGTCAGGCTTCTGGTTACCCCAGCCAGCCAGGTGAATTCTTCGATACTTTCACCGGTCAACCCGATGTCTAGATAAGTATCGGCTAGGCGCCTAAGCTCGCCTTGACCTAAGTTTGGATTCCAGATCGGAAGGAACTTACCGGGTGGGCATTGAGCCCAACAGGTCTTCCTCTGTTCTTCGATGAAATCCGGGCTAAGTAGTGGGTGAGTCATTTCCGAAAACATAGCGATTCGGTCTATGTTGTCAGCTATAAACTCTTCATACTCAGCAGCTAGGCTTTCAAACTCCAGCCTATCTAGCGCTATGTTACGGGGAACGCCGGCATGGACATACAACAAAGTGTCTTCTGGAAAGTAATTTTTAAGTAAATACTTTTTGGTTTTGGGCAGCCCACGCTGCTTCAATCGCCAGTAGCTGATGCTCATATGCTTGGCATTCATAGATTCCAAAATTAGGCGATTTGATGGAACTTCTGAGCCCATAAATACTATGTTCAAATACGTGGGTCTTCCAGTAGTAGCTCTTGTTGGCGATCAATCTCAGCCTCAAGCTCTGCCCAGACTTTAATACCTTGTCGACTATCTGGTCGGGCTACATGGTCTAAGTAAATTGGGTCTAAAAACAAAAGCGTACGAAAGCCGTGCTCAATTAGTTTTTTGGCTAAATCTGGCTTGGGTGTCACAACGTAATCAATCTGGCCTTTAGCTCGTTGGGCCATTGCGATTCTAAACTCGATATCGTCTCCGGGCGTAACAGTTGTGTAATCAACAATTTCGTCGACAACCCCAAACTTGTTCTGTCTACAGAAATGGTCTACCAACGAAAACTTTTCACCGATCAATACGGTGCGAGTAAATTGCTTAAAGGATTTGTAAAGGAGCATGCCATCTTTATTCAAGGCATTCTTTCGTCCTTGAAGTACTCCATCTACATACACGAGTATTGACACGATGTTCCTAAATCTGTGTAGAAGCGGCCCTTCGGATAAGGGTTGATGTATCCGGTAACTTTACCCCATAAGTAGCCTGCTCGAATGACTGAGCTGCATTTTCTGATATATCTTTTAGCTTCTGAAGTGCTTGAATTACTCCGTTAGATTTGTTAGCCTGCCAACGGTAGTTGGTCCAGTCTAAGTAGCCTTCACCAGATTCGCTAAACGCCACCTTACGTCCCTGATGAATAAGGTCAAATAAAGCAACGCCTTGTCCAATAGCTAATCGTAATGTAGCTTCAGCATTGACTCGAGCTGCTGGGTTAGTAGCTGAATGGATCTCAGTTAATGCTTTTGAATACCTATCCAAAATCTCACTGGTTCTTGCTAGGTCAGCTTCTACACGGCGGTCCCAATCGGGGCGGTGTTCAGCAACGTTGACCTGAGGCTCTACTAGCCAATCGTTTTTGATTAAGTCGTAAGCTGCATAGGGTTTAATTTTTGAAATGTTGCCTTCGACGTTGGCATAAAAGGTTAGCTCATACTGTCCCATAAAGTCGGCAGTCTCTGGCCATAGTTCTGTGCGCATTTGGTCGTTGAGCATCTGGGAAATGTCGCGATCGCTAAAAGTTTTATAGGTTGGATTTGCTCTGCGGAACCCGGTGTAATCGATTCCAATTAAGCAGTCTAAGTCTCCTGGAGTTCTATCGGCTGCCCACTGGTGGGATACTCCAGAACCAGCTAACCAAGCGTTGGTCCAATCGCGAGCGCTGACGTACCTCTGGTCTAAGAAATCAAACAGGTGGGTCAAAACTGCTGAACGAACAGCTGGCATAAGTCGGGAGCTTTTAAATAGCCTAGGGTCAAGTCCAACTTGAGACTCGGAAAAATAAGATGTGGAGCTAGGCGTCATCTCTATGGGAGCTGCCATAGATGCAAGAATATTCGCGTAATCCATTAGATAATGGTAACGGGTTTATTCCTTTTCCTTACGGTGATGTGTGTGCTCAATTGAATAAAGCTTTACAGTTTCGGGTTTATCTATCTTCAAGGGGGCTACAAAACCACAACCAATATGAGCTTCGTTAAAACGAGCGCCCTCTAGTTGAATGTAAGTGAATACTTCTGGGGTATCAATCATCCCAGTATCCATTTCGATCGAAGCGCCACAGCCTCCGCAAGTTTTCTGAACGTACATACAGACCCCCTTAGTATGTCTCTATTCTCCTATAGCCTAGCTCATAAGGTTGGTTAAGTCTAACGGCTGCTGGGGTGTAATACGGGCAACTATGGCCTGAACAAGGAGCTCTCGGTCGATAAATTCGGACAATTCGCGCACTCCGGTCCCTATATCCTGGATTGAGGCTTTGCGGACAATAAGGTTAATCTCGGACATCTCGGGCGTGGCATGCCAATTGCCCTCCATGTCCTTATAGACCACGAATGCGGTCTCGGCGTTGGGAGTTCTAATCTCGTCCATTATTTGTACAACCCGCGTTCTTGGTTCAAACGAGTTTGGTTGTAAACCGCAACTGGGCAATAATGGCAAAGATAAGTCTTACTGTTGAACTTACCTAGTCCGGCAGCTTTGCGATCACCTGAAGTCTTTGGCATAAGTTTACGGCTGTCTGTCATCCAGTCATCGCATTGACCTTTAGGGCGATTATGAAGTGTAAAACAAGTCTGCGCATCATCTTGAAATGTCGACTTAATGTTGTAAATATCGTCTTGAATAGCAGCAAGGCCTTCGGCTCCGCCACCATCTAGAAGCTGCTTTTTGATTCCATCTACTGATGACTGGCGACCTTTTGGGGACATCCAAAAAAACTTATCAACGTCAGCCAACATTCCGAGGCAACCCTTTTGGTCATGTGGGTAAGTGGCTTCTTGTAACCATGGATTATTTCGTTGGTCAAACTTAGTAACCCCATCTTGAATGTATGGGGCAGAAGTATCAAAAGGGAGTTCTTCGATAGTCTTGCAGGATTTACAGACCAAAAGCAGAATGCGCTCTTCGCCCTGTTTAGGGGTTGACATATTAGTGCTCCTATTAGTTAAGCGGCTTGTTTTAGTTTACGATGTCCTTGGTCATGTCCCGCACGATCTGTGCGCTTGACTGAATAACCACAGCAAGAATTACCAGACTTTTTATTAGTCTTTGGGTGCTGCTTAGTTGATTTACCGTTTGGTCGGTTATCTCCAGTACGAGCTTTAACCGGTGCTACGACTTTTGCGCCCTTTTTTGCCATGTTATTTAGCACTTCTCCTGTGTTCGATTAATGCTTCTGGCCCACCCATTTCAGCAATGAATTCTTCATTCGTGTGCTCTGCAGGTTCGGCTGTCAGCTCCGCACGTAGTGTATCAACATGTCCACGTCCTGCGCTAGCATTTGGAGCATAACCGAGGGCTTTGCCCATCTTGCCAAGGTCCCCAAATTGAAGCTTATTTGGCTTCATTAGTTACCTGCAGGATTAACCTTGGAACCGTCTTCGCTATTGATGAAGCCGTAGTTCCAGTATGGGTGCAAACCATCGCGGTTCTCTTTAACAATCTGATCGCCCATACCTGGGGCTGTATTGGTATTGGGGCGGCGCTTGCGGTATTTACCGTCTGTGGCACCCTCTAGTAGCTCTGCGTTGTTAGAACGCGCTTTACGAACGGTCATGCCATTCCGCCTTTCACTCTCTTTTGTTGAGCTCTACGTGTGCAAGTAGTGCACTTGCCATCGCTGTGCATTGCTTCGACTGGTGTCATTAAGTAGCCACAGGCTTTGCAGCCTTTGGAACCGTTATACACAGTATGCTTTAAATATTGCTGTGTTTCAAGGCTAACGTCTTCTGCGCCAGCCATGCCATCACCCGTTGAGTCAGTAAGCAAACCTGGGTCTTTCATACTGAGTCTCCTAACGCGTTTCGACTGCTGGATTCCTGGGTATTTGGGGTCTGGCTATAGTCAGACTCATTACGCTGAGGCTTTGGTGAGCCCGGATTCCTTAGCTCAATGATATCTCGTATGCCGTACTCCTCCGTGCTGTACCCGTATCTATCCGGAAATAACTGGATTTGAGGAAGGTTAGGGCGTACATATTCTTGCAATTCTGGGCCAGTCATCAGGATGCTAGCGGTCGCTTGACCGATCAACTTTTGCTGATTGGTTGAATAAGGGCCAACATACTCCTGAGGAGGAATTGGCTGAGTAGTCCAAGGACGATGGTTGTAAACGCCATCTGCAAATTGACCGGCCACTTTATCTCCAACTTGGTTTCATGTTGTCGAATTGCTTTGAACGAATTTTGTTAAATTCAGCAACTCCGTTGGCGGTTATGTTTGCTTTACCATCATTTACTAGGTGAGGAGCTGGAACCAGCTCAGTCATTGGTCGGTTGCGCTTAACGGTCATAACGTTTCCGTTGCGAACTGCTCGAGCTTGACGCTCTAAGCCACGTTCTGGGCTCAAGCCGGATGGGTAATAATAACTAGAAGCGTCAATGCGCTCGCCTTTGTGGACACCGCGCTGATAAGGGCGTTGAGCTGTACGCTGCTTTAAGGAATCCAGTACGCGATCAGATGTGCTTGACCGACGACCTTTATCGTCACGACGTGACCGGATAGTGCCCAGGTAACCATCAGGGTACTCAGCTTGAGGCTGACGACCTACGCCAATGCGTAGTGAATCGAGCTCCGAGCGCGCGACTGGCGTACCACCTCCACCGTAATTGGTGTTGGTGCCATACATACCACCTGCGCCCAGGTTCTGTATATTTTGGTGTGGTCCTGGCATACCTCTATGGTAGGCGGTTTTCTCCCGCTAGAACGCACAAATCACGACGAGGATCATAATCTTTACCGATAACTAACGAAACTACGCCAGTTGGTGACTCTAAACCTTGTCGGTCGCGGAACCAAGCGCTTCCGCCATCCATAGTTGGAACTTGAATCCATAGGCGTGGACCGACCTGCTTTGCATGGAAATGGTGGTAATGCCCAGTAAGCAGAATGTCAGCTGAACCAACTGGTGTTTGACCTAATGCTTGTCCTTGCCACCACTTAGCTGCGTCCCTTGATTGGTGTCCGTGTGCGAGTCCAAGTACCACTCCGTCAATATCAATAGCAAGAGTGCTGTGGTCGCTAGAAGGATATCGAAATACAACATGCTTTAATTCCTCGCTTTCAGCACAGGCGTCCTGTACAGCCGACACTACCTCAATTTGCCAAGAATCGATAGGGTCAGTCATAACAATGCGATGCGGTTCATCGTGGTTGCCCGGCACTACCGGAACAATTAGCTCATCGCACAAAGGCGAAAAAGCTTTAATCCAAGCCATCAGTACTCGACGCCCAACGCGTACTTGTTGGGTAACTCCAAGATCACTGCGACCAATTACTCGTCCGCCTTGACTAGATGTTCCTTCAATACAATCGCCTAACTGAGGTAGTACAACAGTACCGATCTTGCGACCCATCTTTAATAATTCTTTATGACGAGCTACTGACTCATCTAATCCTCGTAGCACCCGACGAATAATTTCCTCAGTGCCACCGCCTGCATCTTTACCGTATTGAGTATCAGCTACCGCATAAATAGCGGTCAAAGGTCCTGTAGTAGTTTGGGCTTTAGAAGGCTTCCATTTATTAATCTCTTTAATTAATTCATAGTAATCGGCATCGTTATGGCCGTTAATTAAATCAGCTGGTTTTATTGATACGCGAGCTGCTTCTAGCCATTCACCATCATAACGTTGCCAACGGCTTTTGCGAACACTTACAACTTGCCATTGACTGGGGTCTAAACCAAAATCTTTAAATAGTTCTGAAGCGTCTTCTATATCACCGGCATTACGGGGCGTGGATACAAAAAATCCACCTTGCTCATCAACCTCTAGTCGAGCGCGCCACTCTTGGGGCGTATTGGCTTTTTTAATATCTGATCCAGAATTAGATAGCTCTGCATCAATAATTTTGCCTACTGTGGTCGACATGTGCACCTGTCTCTAAAGTGTTGCCTAAAGGAAGTTAATTTGAAAGTAATCTCAACCTCGTCCCGGAGTCGGGTAAATAACTTCGCAAGGTCAACTGATTGTGGAACATCGCGTTCCATTTGATGGATTTTTGCTACTTTGCTTTGTTCCTCGGAATTAAGTGTTTTTAGCCATTTTTGAACAACACACTCGAAGCCTTTGTTCGTCAAAACTTCGTCAAAGATATCATCGAGCATAAGTCAATCGTAGCACGGTACCTGTGGAAAAAGTAAGCATCAACACGACAAAAGAACAGCCCCCCGATTGCTAGGCAACCGAGGGGCTCTGAGCGCGGGTTTGTTAGCGCGCTGTTTCGCTGTGGCCTGCACCGAAAGATGCGGCTTCAGCGTTCTTAGCACCGTGGATAATGCGGCCGTTAGCTTGTGTGTGGCCTGCTTCAGGTGCTGTCTGCTTCTGGAAGGTTGTCTTAATTCCGTAGCTAGGGCGATTAGACGCCTTAACTCCACCACGATGTTCTGTGCCACCTGTGGCTCCGCCTGAGGCAGTGTTCTTGCGCTTGACTGCTGTACCAGCTTCTGGCTTAGCTACACGCGCTTTTGGAGCACTACCAGCAGCTGTTGAAGTAGGAGCTAGTGGTGATGGGTTCTTAAATTCGTTCTTCATATGGATCCTTTGGCCTAAGGGTATTTATAAGGTTATAGTCTATTTACTATATTTACAGGACAAACACGTGAAGGACAATGGCGGAAATGTCCCCGTCATGGCTCTCTACGCTGGCAAATCCGGGGATAACAGCAATTCTAAGACCTCGTGGGGCCACATAGCCTGAGGCAATAGCCACGGCCTTGATTGCCTGGTTAACCGCTCCGGCTCCAATGGCTCTTAGGTCTACCTCACGGGACTCATAAATAGCATGAGCAATAGCGGAGGCTACAGACTGAGGGTTTGAGCTAGCAGATACGCGTAACGGTTCATTCTTTTCTGACATTTGGTGTTCCTTTGGTTTACGAGTAGTGGTTCTCCCTCGTAAAAGTATGCAGGCAAACGCCAAATAAAGGGGGCTAAACGGGCTTATCTAGGGGAGTTGGGGCGGTTGCGTACGACCCGCAAATTGCGCACTCCATTTGAAGCATATATTGGGATATTTCGTAGTCATCAAAACTTACTTTTAATAGCCAAAGGTTGCTTTCACACTTAGGGCACTCATGGCATATTTGATCGGCATAGTCCATAGTGCCCGTGTAGTCCGGCTTTAATTCCCGGATGCTTTTAGCCATGCTAAAAGTGTACTTGAATCCTAGCGGCGATTTCCGCAAAATTCCAAGTTTGAATAAACAAATCTTCTGGGTGGTGAAGCGCGTCTTCTTGAGGAAAAGCGCTGCGCAGGTGGTCCAAAAGCGTTAACGAAAACCTATCAACAAACTCTTCAGTGGTCATGTACCCACGGCTAAGCAGCTCTTCTTCAGAAACGCTCCACGTTGTCTGTTCGATTTGCTTTTGGTTCTTCTTGAAACCTTTTTTCTTGCTCATTCTTTCGCTCCAATACTTTGACGGGATCGGCAGGGACTAGGGTTGTGGTGCATTTAAAACAATCAAACTCGCTGTTCTCAGGAATATTGTTTAGTAAAATAGTTACTACGTTTCCGCAATTAGGGCATTCAAATAAATTACTCATTTTTAGGTTCTCCGTATCCAGCTTCTCTAAGCAGGTTAACAAAGTCCTCTAAACGAAGCAGGGTAACCCACTCTGTAATTGACTGTTCCCCTTGCCCGTTTAATCTAAGTACAGCTACAGGCAAGTCTTTACCGTTATGGCGCTCTTTTAACTGTTTAATAACAGCACCGGGACTAAAATCTTTACGCGCTTTTACTTCCCAATCAATACCGACAGTGCCGGTAACATCTGTCCCGGAACGCCCAGCACCGGTGCTTTCAGCATAAGGAAAACCATTTTTAGCTAAGTACTCAGCGACCACTTTTTGCGATCGGTACCCTCTATGTTTGCGGGATTGACTAGGCATTAAGGCATGAACCTTCTACTTCTAGAGTCCAGAGTATGTGTGCTCTGACGACGGCTCAGCTCTCGGCTAGTAAAGCTAGCCAGGCTGGAAGCGTTGTCCCGCATCTGCTTAATCAAAGTTAAGTAACTCTCTTTAACAAGTACTTCATCCTCTGCATGAGCAAGGTCCTCATCTTGAGCCATGTATGCCTTTACAAGGGTCGAAGTTGCCTTTGGAAGGGTCTCTGAATAGTGAACATATAAAGCTGACTCTTTTCGCTTAAAAGCGGTCTCAAGGTGCTTTAAATCAATTTCAGCACAGGCTACCTGTGAAGCTAAAAAGGTACCGTAAGCGGTCAACTTTCCAAAAATTTCCATAAGCTCAGTGTCATCTACCAAAGTAATATCTGATGGGATTGACGGAGCTTCGTACTCGATGTTGGTCACTACAGGGAACCCTTGACCGCGAAGGGTGTCTAGTTGCGTCTTGCTGACGCCCGCATTAATTGATAAAGATGCCATCAGTTGACTCCTCGTATTGAATGCACTTATTGCACTTTAACTCACCGGCAATGTTACACAAAGGCGGCTCGTTGTCGTCCAATGCTTTGACAATCATAGCAGCAGCTTCAAACACTGGGTTGACCTTGAAGTCGCTTTTACGAACTACAAATTCCTTAACCTCATGCAAAGCTTTGGCTTCATACAGGAATAAGATTTCTTTTGGAAAATCTTTTAATCCCATAAGTTCGCCAAGCTTTAAGTAAATCTGAGCCTGAGTAACATGCTCTTCGAACGGTTGTTCTAGGGCTTTCCAAGCTTTAGCAAAATCTTGATCGTTTTCTCGCAGTAGCTGAGGGGCGTACCATCGGAAGCTGCCTTCACCAATCGACTTAATTTCTAAAAGTAAAGGTTCCTCAAACTCAACTAACCAACCGTCGGCATTTCCACTGATCATCAATGGGTCCCACTTTAAAGGAACCTCGTTGTATTCAAGATTGCAGTAGCTAGCAATGATGTGGTCTTCTGGTAAACCAAACCACTCTTCTTGACAAGCGTGGCAAAACCACACGCCCTTCAAAACATTCATCTCTTTAAACCAAGTTTGCCAGGTGCTATGAATAGCGTGGCCCATAGAAAAAGTAAGTTGGGTCTTTAAGGTGTAGCCTTCATCTTTAGGTTTTTTACCTTTCATTAACCAATACTGTTCGCGGTGGCACCAATCTTTGGATGACATGGCCGACGGGTGCATAACCTGCATGTTGCGATGATTAGGCTTATTAAGCAAATACTTTTCTACATGCTTAATTACTCGAGTATTGGATTTATTTGCGGCCAGCAGCTTTTTCAGCGCTCCGCTCGGCTTTACTGTTTGCTTCTTCAATTACCCAATCCTCCAGAGTCTTGCCATTCTTAGCCGCTTTGCGTTTCAAGGCATTTCTTTCTCGGTGGCTCAATCCACCCCAGATACCATGCTCTTCGCTGCGCTCTTCCGCGTATAGGAGGCACTGTACACGAACTGAACACTCAGGTAAACCATCTCGGCCAAAACATACGGCTTTAGCCTGAGCTGCTATTAGTCTGTACTTGGACTTGTCTCTTGGGGGAAACCAAAGCTCGGTATCTTGCCCACGGCATTTGGACTGGTAACGCCACTTTTCTGGTCCTTCGTCTTCGAACACGTACACTCCTGGAGGTAGTGGCGCATTTCCAAAAAGTCGTCTTCTTGCAACATCACATAGTCCGCACCGTTGAGGTGGAACCCTAGGACGGGCATGCGGGAAACCGTTATGGCTTCTTTAACGATCTTCTCTAGAACTGCTGCCTTGATGGTCACGGTAGCTTTGCCGGTCCACTTATGCTCGATTAGCAAATCGTCTGACCTAACATCGCCTTTTGCGCTCCAGAAAGCCCCACTTGCGACCTGACGTCGCCCTCCAACTTTCTTTGCGAGCCGATCTTCATGTTTCCTCGACTCTATTTGTCCTTTACTCCTCGTCATCTGTTACCGAAACTCCGATACCAGCCCTAACGACGTCTAGAACATCCCTCTCCAAAGTTTCACGCAAGTCAATTTCCTCTTTAATGGAAACGACCATGGCATCCGCACCCAACCACTTACGCTCTCGGTAGTTGTAGTATGCCCCTCCACGACGAATAATGCCGTTAAGGATACCTAGGGCAACAATCTCTTTAGCGAAATCAAATTCGCCTTTAGCAATGGAACCGCCATCACGAAAGTAAAAGTCAACATATGCCACCATTGAAGGTGGGGCTGACTTGTTCTTTAAAACTCGAGCTTTAATTGTTTGGCCTACACGAGTTGGATCGCTCTTTGTGCCAACCTCAATCCAACCATCGCGCTTAATCTCTAAGCGAGTGAAATACCCATAATCTTTACCTTGGCCACCGGGTGTTGTGCGTGGGTCTCCATACATAACACCAATCTTTGAACGCCATTGATTAATAATAATTCCGACAAAAGGGCGCTCTGTTTCAGTCAACGAACGTTTTGACGCTAATCCGACCTTACGGAAAAACGTATTAGTAAGTAGCGCGCCACGTCCAACAGTGAACTCGCCCATTTCCTTTTCGTCTTCTGCCCCTGGAACTAAAGCAGGAAGCGAATCAAGAACAATGCAGTCCACTTCTTTAGTTGCAGTAAGTCGAATAACAGCTTCGTAAGCTTCTTCCATAATGTTGGTGTCAATTACATAAACGCGGGAAGCGTCTACGCCACACATCTCTGCATATTCAGGTACCCATTGCTCGGCAGCTACCCAGACAGTTGTAAAATCAGGATCAAGCTTTTGATTAGCTGCAATAGTTTTTAGTGCAACAGCGGTCTTACCGTTGCTGGCTTCACCAATAATTTCATTCCATTGGTTAGTTGGCCATCCGCCACCTAAAACAACATCTAAAGCCAGTGAACCAGTAGTAATACGGCCCATCAAATCTTTTCGAATGTCACTACCAAGAACGATGCTGCCTTCGCCCATCTTCTTGTTAAGGTCGCTAATAGTCTTGTCAAACCCAAATGATTTTTTCGCCATAGCAGGATACTAGCACCTAAATATGGCCGATGATAACTCCCGGATTCCATCCGCCTGTAGGCACCTGAACAGCTGCTTTTGTAGGCCCTTGGGAAGAACCAGCGCCTCTAATTCCCGACATTCCGCTGCCGGCTTGAACTAGGGGGTATCCGCAATCGTAACAACGCTTTGCTTCTACTGATCCGTTTTGAGTCGCAATGCTTCCAACAGTGGCGTAATTATTTCCTCTACACCCTGGGCAACTTGTGTCAGTTCTTGAACTCTGAGGAATAAGTCTTCCGTCTAACTGATTTGGCACAGCCTGCGTCATAGGTTGCATAGCTGCAGGGTTGTTAAGCGGAGGATAAGGCGATTGATATTGCTGGGGTGGGGTTGGTTGTTGGAACTGTGGGGTCGCTGGAGCAGCTTGACCACCAAGTTTCTGAGCCCACCAATTATTGCTGCTCAACTAGGTATCCTTCCAGTGCGTCTGTGGTTAACAGGCCTAACTCTACACCTGATGACAAGGCGGAAAGGATGGCAGAAAACCCGATGTTTGAATACATCTCTTCGACCCGTTCGGTCTCAGACTCGATCTGCTCGTCAGGGATAATCCCAAGCCCTCTAATCTCTTCCATCTGAAGGCTGGCTACGGCTTTGGCGTTTATATTCGCAACCACAGTGGCAAAAGCAAACAATGGAGCAACTTTAGTTACGCGACGAGCGCTGTCCAAAGACTCTTGGGCCTTTCCCTCTTCACTTACTGGAAGTAGGTTTAAAACCTTAGCAACCGCATTTGGGTCGTTTAGGGCAGCATCATAGGAATACCAACGAGCCAAGGTGTTTAGATGAACCTCAGTCTTAATGGTTTCAATAGTTTGCGGTTTCCGTTTACGGAACCAACTCATTTTGCATCCCCCCAGCGTTGGGCAGTAGTGATCTCTGCAATCAGCGGAACCGTAATCTGTGGAAGGTCAATCTCCTCCATAGCCTTTCGGATAGCCGCTGCGGTCTCTTCGGCCAGATGGTCCGGTGTTAAGGTCACCAGCTCATCGTGAACCGTTAGGATCAATTTTGCTCCTTCTGGAATCAATTTGTGGGCTCTAATCATCGCAATCTTCATAATATCTGCAGCAGAGCCCTGAATCTTGGTGTTAAACACCTGGCGTTCCGCAGCTGCTTTAAACCCCCGGTCAGATGAAGTTAAATCCGGAAAATACCGACGTCGACCAAGCACAGTTGTGACAAAAGGTGTTTCGGTTTCAGGCTCGTTTTCCTTTAAGTTTTTAGCGATCGCAATCAAGCGCTTCTTATATGCGTAAACCGTTGGAAACTTGTCGGCAAAGGAATCAAGAACCTCTTTTGCTTTGTCTATATCTACGCCCAAGCTTCGTGAAATCTTATCCGGCCCAACCCCGTAAGACATAGCCAAAACTAATACCTTTCCAGCCGATCGGTCTAATCCGACCGTGGAACCTAGCGTTGTGTAAATGTCTTCCTTATTCTCATAAGCTGAAATCATGGTTGGGTCTTTGGTCAATGAAGCAATAATGCGAGGCTCAATCTGCGAGTAGTCCGCCACCACTAGTTTGTAACCTTCAGGTGCGCAGAACAAATTACGAATCTTCATCCCCCAGTCACTCTTAGAATTAGGAACATTTTGAAGATTAGGGTTTCGACTTGAAAAACGCCCAGTCTCCGCACCGTGTTGTACAAAGTCTCCGTGAATGCGTCCATTGATAAGCAAACTGTCTCGTTCCTCTACCTTGGTCTTTCCGTTAGTGGTGCGCTCAACGTTTCCGCCCAAGTACGGGGTTACATAAGTAGTCATAAGCTTGTTAAATTCTGCGTACTCCAGTAAAGCGTCTACCAACTCGTCGCCCTTGTACTCTTCCAAAGACTCTGAACTAACGGAGGCATTACCTGAAGCAGTCTTGGTCTTGGCTTTAAGTCCTCGACCGCCTTTAGAAACAGGACCAAACAGAAGCGCCTGTTTTTCTGCATTTGAGTTAATGTTGAACGGACGGCCAGTAATGGAAAAAATCTTAGCCTTGCACTGTTCAATCTTTGTCTCTAGTTCGATGCTTAATTCTGTCAAAGCTTCGATATCAATTGGCGCACCGGTAAGCTTCATGTCACACAAAACCTCTAGAACAGCCATTTCAAGATCCATAATGTTCCGTACCTTGTGGAACATAGGGTTGTTAATCAGCTTTTGATAAAGAAGCCAGGTGTACTTGGCGTCCAGATAGCTGTACTTGTACACGTCATTAAACGAGTATTTCTCAACTTCTGCCCCAACGCCTTTAGCCATCTCGTAGCCAAATTCTCGCTTAAGGCAATCCTTTAAACCGCACTTGTTTTTATTTCGATTATCGTAAATAAAGGAAGCAATCATTGTGTCAAAATACGGTGCTGGTGGAACCTTGCCTCCGTAATACTTTGCTAAAGAAGTTAAATCAAAAATTAAATTATGGCCAACCGTTAAAATGTTGGTGTTAAAAAACAAAGGCTCAAGCTTCTTAAATACAAGACCGGGCAAAAGCTGTGCAGGTGGTCGTTCCCAAACAGGGGTGGCTTTGGAATCGTCTCTAGAATAATCAAGTGGACGGGCAGGAAGTCCTGCAGCTACGCGCTTCTCTCCCTGACCTGTTAAGGGCCGGTCTAAGCGGATCAAGTCACCGTTTGGATGACCTAGTGGAATAACGTCAGTTCGGCCCTCAGTAGCCAAAGAAACCCAAAGAACCTCATTTACAGGAGTATCGCCTCGGCGGTCACCAACAGTCTCTAAGTCGTAGCAAAAAGCATCTTGCTTAAGGTAATAAGCCACCAACTCATCAAGCTGTTCTTCAGTCAATATCGCTGTCATGTTTCTCCAAATGCCAAAGGCGCCAGTATGGAATACATACTAACGCCTTTGACTGACAATGCAAAGTATTATGAAATCTCTTTCACAATCTGCTGCAATGTTTCGAAGCTTGCAATACGGATAGCGGTCGTGTCATAAGGAGCAAACGCTTTAAGTTCGTTCTCTACTACCGCTGGATCAAGCTGCCATTCCTCTTGAAGGTCTGCTGGCTTTACGGACTGCATGAAGTAATTAGTGCTCTGCTTAGACCCTGTACGGGTAATAGACCAGTAATTCTTCTTAAGTGGACCTTGCTTGCCAGATTCAGCAGCAGCAATAATGTCAAAGAATCGGTTGCTAGCAACAATAATCTGTCGCTGGAATGGCACAGCACTCAAGTTAACAACTGTGAATGCGCGCTTCAATTCGGCCTTATCTGCCAATTCACGGCATAGTGGGCAGCGAGCGCCTAGACAAGTAAAGGAACGTTGACCTTCCTTGTTAAGCCAATGCTGACGATAAGTAGCGAATGGAATGGATTCATCGTTATCGATGAACTTAACGAGCTGAGCTTCTTCTGAAGCCTTAAACTCGACTGGGTAATCGCCCTTTACGGCGCTACCGGCTTTGGCTGCAGCCCAACCAGAGGAAATAATTCCTTCTGGGACTGCCATAGTTGTTACTGGACGAGCATCTACATCAAAAGCTTCCGATCCGGCTGCTTCTGGTGTTGCTGATGCGAACTGACTTGCTGACGGTGCTGAATTTAGAGGAGTTACTTGAACTGCCTCATCGCGCTGAACGGCCATGTTTTCATTCTCCATTGTCATTTCATTTCTTCTTGTTTAATACGCACCCACTCTTTAGTGATTGCGTCTGTTACATACTCGTTGACTGACCAATCTACCCGCTTAACGTGTAGAAGCTTAGCCTCCGAGAATATCCGCACAGCAGCCTCAATCATGGGGCGCGTGTACAGGCGTCTACCTTCTCGCTTTTTCCCATGCTTGTCAACTGTTGCGGGCATTCGGTATGGCGAAAGGGGCATGTTGCCCTCTTTCATCCAGTGTCGAATAGTAATTATTGGGCGATGCAAAGCTTTTGCTAACGCTCCGATTGTAAAAAACTCAAATTCTTTATTGCCGATTGGCTTTTTGTATGAAATAGAATCCCAACGCACTTCATCATCTTGGGCAGGGGTAACTTCCGCCTTTACTTCCCGGCGTTTCTTTTTGCTACCGGGATAGTAAAGATCGGCAAAAGTTTTGTCGATGAAGTCGTCGCTCATACGATTAGTGCGTATGTGACTTTCTTAGGGAACATAGAATCAAGATCAGCTTCGCTTAAGTCTCCACGATAATATGAAGCGCGAACGGCGTCTTGATCCAAGGTGGGCACCATAACGATGCACTTGTCTTTTATACCGCGAGCTTCAAGAAGTGGCAAAGCAACTTCTTCGTCAAAGGCTTCGCTTTCGCGGCGTTGGTGTTTAATTTCAATGTCCCCAAGATCGAGGATTAGGTGACCTGAAGCGTCAGGCTCTCCGTTGTCTTTAAGAGCCTGTACAAGAACCTTCTTAAGCTGTTCTTGACGCTCTTTAAGCATCTTTTCTTGCTCTTTAAGAGCTTTAAATTGTTTGGCTGTGTCTGCTAATTGGCTGAGGTCTGCTGTCATAAGAACAGACTACTACATGACTACTCGGCTTTGTCAAGATAGGCTTCAAGAGCCTGAATTATGACGCTAGTAACTGTCACTTTTTGCTTTGCAGCCTTTTTTTGAACAGCCAGCCACAGGTCATCAGCTACGCGGATAGTACGCGTAGGGGTCTTAGGTGCGTTAGGCATCCCTCAAGTCTAGGTTAGATATGCGCTTTTGGGTCCGTAAAATCACACATATTTGGCCTCTAAGAACTTTTTTAGGCTTTCCAAGGTCAAAAGTAGCTCGCCCTCTTTATCAATGCCTTGCCCATCAATAACGGCAGCAGCGACTGAGTTTTTCTGCTGAAGCATGTCATTTTGGCGCATTTCAATGGAGTTGTAGACCAGGATGTCTTGAATGACAATAGAAGGCCATTTGGACGAAGCTCGCTTGATCCGGCCATTGCGTTGAACAGCGCCTCCGGAAGTCCAAGGCAAATCGTAATTAACCAGCATGTTGGCTGCGGGTAGGTCTACCCCATACCCACCAGCATCAGAGCTCACAAGTACTCGAATAGCTGGGTCAGTGTTAAGCGCTACTTTGTTCTCTTCTTTAGTTTTGGCGTCCAATTGCCCAGTATAAATTTTAGCCCCGTATTCATCTAAGGCTTCTCGCAGCTTGTCAACCATGCCAACGTAAGTAGAAAAAATAACAACTTTGTTTTCTTCAGCTTGGTCTAGAAAATCTTTAACGTAACGAATAGTTGCGTGGAACTTAGGAGCGTCTGTGACGTTGTCTAAGTACCCGTTGTCTACTAAGTGAGCAACGTACTCAGACCCCTCATCTTTAGTTTCATGGTGCTTTTTAGCGCTTAACTTAAGCAAGTCAGGGTGGGAACAAAGCATCTTTAAAGCGGTTACTTTAGACATGATTTTGCCACGATACTCGTCGGCTTCATCTCTAGACTTACCCTCGTGACCGTAGTGATTAAAAATGTTGAAGTTCGAGCCAAACTTAGTCATAGCGACCTCAAGCTCATCAAGAAGGTCTTTAACGATTTTCATATACAAGTTGGCAGACTTACGATCGAGGACAATCTCCAGCGGTTCACGGTGAATGGTCGCAGGAAGATGCGGAGCTACATCGGGGTCTGTTTGAGCTTTTCGGACGAAATGGTCCTTCATAGTCTCGTGAAATGTGGGCAGGTTCTTGTAGCGCAACACGGAACCCCAGTTGTTTCTCACAATAAAGGTTTTATCAAAGATATCAAACCTACCAAGCACTCGTTCATTAACAAACTGCATAATCGAATACAGCTCTTCAGGCTTGCCATTTTCAATAGGTGTTCCAGTAAGGGCAAATTTAAATGGGGAATCCGAAAGGCGTTTGACAGCACGAGCTCGTTTAGACCTAAAGGATTTGATCGCTGTGGCTTCGTCAAGGACAACAAATCCCCTAGGTAACTTACTGACAAAGTTCCAGTCGTTGACGACCTGTTCGTAATTCATGATTACGTAATCCACACCAGAAGTCCACCAGTTCATAGCTTCTTCATACTGTTTAGCTCGTTTGGTGGGGGTTCCATCAATGACTAAAGCTTTTGAAGTACCGCTAGTAAATTTCTCAATGGCGCTCGCCCACTGGTATTTAAGGCTAGATAGGCAAATGATTAAGCCCGGCTCCATAATTTGACGCTGGTCCATTAACCGCTCAATGGCAGCAATAGTCAAAACCGTCTTGCCTAACCCAAGGTCGTAGGCAACCAAAATGCGTCGGTCATCGCACATTTTGTCTACAGCCTCAGGCTGATAAGGAAGGAGGGTGCCGGTAAAAGTCATAGATTAAACGTACATCATCATCCGGGCTTGTACCAAAGCCTGAAGGTCTTTTACGGACCCACTGTTGTAGAACACTTGGTCAAAATCCCAATTATCCATAGCGCTCTCTGATCCGTGAGCATTGACTGGCACAAAGTCAGGTCGACGGACTCGCCAAACTACCCCGTTGTTTGCCTTAATCATCTGAGCTTCATTTGGGTAGCGAACATCAGCAATAACAATTCGGTCTGCGGAAGAGTGCTTAATACGATGTTCCATCTGGCGAATCCAAAATGTTGGGCCAAACATTTCTCGACCAACCTCTGCTCCCAAACGCTGAAGCAAATGACGCGCTTCTGGGAATTCGTCTTTTGTCTCTTCCCATCCGTATTCGGCCACTAATTCCTTTAAACGAATTCCGCCTTGAATAATTGGATTAAGCTTTAATAAAGCTTCTTTTATGGGGTCAGCAAATGACATTTTCTTAAAATCGTGTTTAGCTACAAGCTGGTTAGCAATTGTGTCTTTACCTGAACGTGCGTAACCTGATAGCCCAACGATTAGCATTTAGCTGCCTCCATGTATTTTAGTTTGTTTATAGAGTTGTTAATACCGTATTCAATTTCAGCTTTACTCATACCGCCAACATCCTTTTGATCGGTTTGGCTGTAATCAAAAAACCAACAGTTGAACCCTAGACGGTTTGATGCAAAATACAAAGATTTTGAGGAAGACTTTCCAGCGCTGTCGTTATCCATAGCAATAACAAGCTTGTCAGCGCCCCTGAGGATTTCAATCTGAGATTCGGATACGGAAGCACCAAAGGTAGCAACACCGCCCTCGATGCCCACAGAAGCCAACCTGACCGCATCTAAAGGGGATTCAACAGCAATCATTTGACCGCCTTTGTACTGCTGGTATCCGAACAGGTGTACGGATTTCTTCATGCCGGTTGGGTAGTTGTTAAAGAATCGATCGTAATATCCTTTTTCCTGCCACCCTTTTAGCTCATTAGTAATCGGGTCCCTGATAGGAATAATCCAACGATTGTTAATTCGGTCCCAAAGAATTTGATACTTAACAACAGCGTCCAGAGTCAACCCTCGGGACTTTAAAGCTTCAAATGGAGGAATAACATAGGCAGCCAAACTTGCCTCTGTAATATTTAAAACATCTTTAAAAACTTGCTCTGGTCGTTTTTCAACATAACGACGCAATTGTTCTGCAAGTTCTTCGTTGGTGTCTCCTACCCATTCTTTTGACTTGTCATAGTCAAATCCGGTCACTTCCGAAATGAGCTTGTAGATACCTCCCTTAAAACCGCATGAGAAACAAATGTGTTGTCCAGTTTCCGTGTTGATCCACCACGACGGACTGTTATCTGGATGACCGGTACGGGCCTCGTGCCCAGGACACAGCGCCAGAACTTCGTCCTCTCGATCGCGGATAACTGTAATATTAAGTCGGTCGAGAACTCGTCGAACATCAATCACAAATCCTCGCCTTCAGTGGTTTCTTTAAACAAGCCTTCATTCCAAAGCCAGGTCAGGCTAGCCTCTGTAGCACCGCTGTTACGAGCGCCAAGAACGCGAAGGGTACGAGTCGTATCATCCTCTTCATCATCCTTTTCAAGACCAAACACAATGTCAGCATCTTGGAAGAACGATGAGGAGTAACCAATTGAATTAGCGGTCAGCTTTCCATTCTTCTTTTTCCAATCAAGCGCCTGAGTCGTAATAATTACTGGAATATCAAATTTCTGAGCCATACGCTTTAACCCACGAGTCAATCCAGTCAAAGCTTGAGGAGTGTTTGCTTCTCCCGTCTGCTCATCTACCATTAAGTACATACCGTCAATAAATAGGATTTCAGGCTTATGCACTTGAACCTTGGCGATTACCTGAGAAAGGGTTACTCCAGAAGCGGAATCTGTAAACCAAAACTTAGGCTCGTTGTCCTTCATTCGATTTAAAATACCTCGGTACCGTCCCTCTTCTTCTTGAGTCAAAGTACCTGTCATCAAACGCTGATGGGAAACATGAGCGCGCATAGCATCGTAACGAAGCTGCTGCTCTTTATTACTCATCTCAAAAGAATAAAACATTGGGGTTACGCCCTCTGAACGGTGGATGTTCAGAGCCATCTGTAATGCTAGAGTCGATTTACCAGTTTTTGGCGTTGCGACAATAACAACCAGCTGTCCGTTTTGTAGTCCCATTGTTGAACGGTCGATTGTGTAAAAGCCAGTTGGGTATCCCAAGATTCCTGTCCCCTTTTCTTTACGCGATAAATAGTCGTTGTAACGTTGGTCCGGGTTATCGGTGATTTCAACATCGTTTGATTCATTTAAGTGGTCCTCTTCAATTCGAACTAAGCTCTTTTGAATTACTTCCAAGGCAAGTTCGTGATCGTCCAACCCAATCGCTGATACCGAACCTTGTAACATGACTTGTACATGCTCTTTGCGGCGTAAATCCCTAACAGCATCAATTAAATAATCGATAACATCTTCAGAAGGTGTTTCCTTGTATGTAGGAAAACTTTCTAACAAGATTTCGATGCTAGGAGATTCTGCGTATTTTGAATAGTGAGTTTGTAGGAAACTAAAAATTCGCTTGTCGTCTTCGGCTTTAAACCACTCGCCATTAACTCCGCGCTCAAGAAGCAGACCAATATTTCGCTCAGCGATTGCTTTGCTGAGGAGCTGCTTCTCTTTGTTCATAATTCGTTGAGGTTCCTTCCCCAGTGTCCGTATCGCAGTAGTCTAGTTGGATCATCAATAACCGCAAGTACTTCAGGTCTATACGGTAAGTCATGAACCAAGTGGTCGATTGAATCATAAGATGTAAAGAAGTTAAAGGGGTTAGTTCCGGCTTTGTCTAAAGTCTCACCTAACTTTAGTAACTCTTCATCGTCCAAATTGAACGCCACTAATTCAAGGTTATACGGAACCTTCTGCGCAAGCAAATAGACACGCGACAACAATCCGCGATTAATCTCCATGTGCTTGTTCTCTTTAGTACGGAGTCGCTTCCTGTAGCTTGTTGTTGTAACTTTAATAAATAAATCTGTTGTAACTAAGATTCTTGGAGGAACCTCGTTACTGAGGTCTCCGTTTTTCATTAGTACTCGATAATCTCGCCGAAGCGACTTACAAAAGTACGAAATGCTTCCGGAGAACTTTCAGCATGTTCTTTATCCGCTTCAGTAGCGTCAGACAAAACTCGCATTGGATAAGTTCCGCCGTTTTCTTCCATGCGGTTTTTTACCAATTTCACATGTTTACAAATACCACGCCCGCCAAAACCTGGGCAAGTGCAAAAGAGATTTCCGGTGTCCATGTCAGAGCTCACCTCATAAACCCCAGGGTTGCCACTATTGGACCCAAGGAAGAACTGTAGAACCCTTAAGTTCACTGCTGCTCCGCTCATCGACGTAAATCTCCCTTCTCCGATTTTAGCGTGATGTTGAGGAATGCTTCTTGGGCAAAGCTAGCAGAAGCCTCACCATATAAAGAACTCCAGTTAGAAGTAGCCACATTAGTGGTAATAATGGTTGGAAGACCCTTGTTGAAGCGATTTCGGATTAAATGATGAAATTCAGCTGCGTTAAACCCTGATCCGGAGTTATGCTCTTTGCCCATGTCATCGAGGACCAAAAGCCGAACATTCTGGGAATCAGAATCGGGCGGCAAATCGCCCATGATGCCGTGATAAAGGGTGTCCTGTATAGAACTGCTTTCGTTGCCAATCATCTCTCCACGGAGGCGTAGAAGCCCGCTGTAGCTGATGAAATAACAAGGGCGCACAATAGTCGAGTTCTCTTTAACGTCCCATTCAGCTAACGAAAAAGTTTTCATGGCCTCTTGGAGAATGGCAACAGCAAATGTGGTCTTACCTTGTCCAGGAGCTCCGTCTAACGCCAAACCTAATCCGCAGTTAATGCTGCCCTCTTTGCGAATAACCTCTCCGCTCTTAACGAGGTCCAGCCAATCCTTAACCTGCTTTAAAGTCTTTTGAGGAACAGCAGTGCAATCGTCTAACTCCCAACCAAGTCGATTAGTTGGAATATTGGCTTTGCGAATCCACGCCTGACGACCTGTCTTCAAATCATCAAGCTTGAACATTTTTTAAAGCCTCCCTGACCCTAGCCATCTTCTTATCCAAAAGCTCTTCGGCTTCTTCCTCTTGCACGGGCGATGCTACAGACAATCGCACAGTCTCCACAAGTACCGGAAAATTCTTGACAAAAGTCAAACAAACGTGATCTGCCGTAGTAAATTCTTTAAGATTTACGCGACTTAAAAACAGCTCCATGGCTTTCACGGCAATCTCTCCGTCACTTTTGCCAATGTCATTAGCTCGAAAAGCGTTAGTCAACGCGCTAACAAAAACTTTTCGATTAACGGAATACCGCGGGAAACGCATACTGCTAACTAGGCGCTCTTCAAATTCGTAAGCCAAATCTGATCCACGCCATTCACGCTGCTCTTTGCTCCAACGACCGCCAAGTCGCTTTTTGTTGTTAGCTTCGCGCTCTTGCTTCCATTCGTTATCGCGAACCTCGGCAGCGCGTAACCGCGAGTCATCGGGCGTACCTTCCGAAAAGAATTCGTAACCCACGTAACTCTCCTTTTCCTCGGGAAAATTTTTTCCCGATTCTTTTTCTGCTATATAAGTTGTTAGTAAGTTGTTACTTACGTTCTTGCTATATAGCTCATACTGTGGAATAGAAGCCCCTAATGTCGGGGCCACGATATCCGGGGCCATGAAAAACCGCATGCCTTCAGGTGTGACGGCTTGACTCCTAAAAATCTTACCGTTTCCTTGAGACATGGTTTCTAGGCGAATGAATCCCTCAGTCCGCAGTTCCTTTAAAGCTGACTCGCACTTATTGCGTCCAGCACCCAGCCCAGCCTTAGACATGGCTTCGCCGCTTAACGAAACCCCTTGAGTAAGGTGGGCATGGAGAATCCCACGGGCCAAGAAAGAAATCACTTCTTCTTGGAATCCTTGATCTCTAGGACTACCTCTTCGGCAATCAGGACTACCTCTTCGGCAATCTTTCGAGCAATCTTGTAGATGACTGAGAATAGCTCTTCCATGAGCTCCTCGTCCTCGTCGTCCATGAAGTCGCCCTCGTCGTCATCCTCGTCTTCGTACTCCTCATCGTCCTCTTCAGACCCCTCTAAAACGGGCTGTGAGGCTTCTGGAGCCATTTTCTCGGCTTCAGGGATGGCGGGACTAGGGACTGGGGTAATGACAGCCACAGGGTCAATTGGGAACAGACCTTGGCATAGGTCAAAGGCAGCCACCCCGTTAGCTTGGGCAATCTGGAGCCAAATGTTGCACAGGGGGTCTTCATCGTCGTAGAGCATGAAAACCTTTGAAGGCGTCTTGGTCATCATCTCGCCAGCCAACTGGGTAGCGGGTCCATCGATGTAACTAACGCTTGCTGAGGCAAACTGGCCTACGTCGCTCTCTCGGTCTGTTACCACGATCGAGTCCACTTGGTTCTTGTTCCCATACTGGTGGGCAATTACCTGTCCCGGGGACGGCTTGGTGTTAAAAGGGAGTACAAGGCTAAGCGTTTTCTTGTGACGCTTCGAGCTTGCAAAGTAGTCTTCTAGAACAGCTTGAATGTTTAGGGATGTAGAAACGCCGTTACCGACGATAAAGATTAATTCATCCATGATGCCTCCGATTCTGGTGGCATCCTACTGCAGATTAGGAATCTCGCCTAATGGTTTGAACTATAGCGGCGCGGTAATTAGAAAACTTGTCCGCAAACTCAGTCATGAGCAGCCCTACAAACGCAGCAGCGGGAACTATGACAAGCAGGTCAATCCAGTCAAAGTATCGCATTAGCGATAAACCGGACAATAACAGGGATATAGGCGCCTTCATTAGACGCAGATTGACGAACTGCAGGACTATAGCCATGAAGAACGCAATAAAACAACAGGCTACAAAAAAGTGAAACATGCGGAAATACTACAACGTTCCTGGCTGAGCCACCAAGATCTGGAAAGAAGAACCGTTAGGCAAGTAATAAGGAAGCTCTTTGATTAGTCGTTGTTCAACAGCTTTTAAGTTTCTGTAGTAATGGCTTCGACTGTTACTTGCAGTTCCTTCCCAAAGTAAGTCTGTTGCCACACTAAAGCCTTCTCCACCGTCAAAGTAATTGTTGACCGCAGATGAGCGCTCAAACATAAAGTTATCTACCCATACTTTTTGCCCGGCTTCTGCATTTACCCAAGCAAAACGGCTTTTTGCATAAGCAGCTGTTGAAGGTGAGATGTATGAATTGTACCATTGTTCAAAGTTAGATACGAGCTCTTGGACAATTACAGCGTTTACCGTAGGAAGTTGAGTGACCGGTGTTGTAGGAGCCGACACCAAGATTTCAATTACATAATCATCTGCATAAGTTACAGCGTAGGTCCCTGATACGTCAGAACCAGCCACCGATAATCCAGAAAGAACGATGTTATCCCCGACATCGATATCAAAAGTGTCAGTTCTTGCAAACAAAGACATACGACCGGCTGTAACCGAAAACGAACCGATGTCGTAATAGTCAGTTAAGTGCCGCGGATAGTTAAGGTCTGTATAGATAATGTTATGGTTTGAGTCGTACCAATCGACTTCAAAACGACCAAACCAGTCACCTAAAACAGATCCTGTGTAACCCGTTCTTACATATCCGCTCATGGTGTACCAGTACCCAGGAAGCACTGGCATAAACCCAGCTGTTGTTACAGTTACTGGGTATGAAGTAAAGGTTAAAGAAGCATTTATATTTGATGTAAGTGCTTTATCTAAAGTAACGACTCCAGTGTCGTAATCAATTGAAAGCACTTCGGTTTCAGATTGAAGCCCTGTGCCAGATACGTCCATACCAATACAAAGAACTTGAAGAGCAACTACGTCAGTAACAGTTATTGTGTACCCATCTTTTGTTCCCACAGAAGCTGCGGTGTATGTTGAAAGAGTAGTTTCTGTGGCAGTAATAGCCAAAGATTCAGTTCCTCCAGTGGACGCAATGTGGGTGTTATCTTGAGTAAATGTTCCATTAGTCACAACATAAGTTGCAGCAGTATTTACAAATGAAGGGTCTAGAATTTCGTTAATACGTTGAGCTACCATAGTAATGTTAATCATTCTAGAATCTTCAAAAGTTGTAACTTGGCTGCCTTGTTCAAACTGTAAGGCGTCAAAATAATGATAATCCTGAGTGCTTCCGCCTGTAATTTCAATATAAGGGACCGCAAATACCGCGTTAGCTGGGGCAGTTACTGTGTTGTACACACGTGTTGGCCAAGGGTTTTGAGAACTCCAAACAGCGTTTGTTTGGCTAGATGATGAGGATCGGCTTATATATTTTCCGTACAAGGTGTACCAAATTACATACAGCTTGATTGTTCTGGATGTTGTTGCTGCAGCAGTCCAAGCAGAGAACGTATAAGCATCTCCGCCAATTACAGGAATTCCCTTTAATGTTGGAGTATCTGCTCCGCAAGCAAAAGCGGTTGTTCCAGTACCCGTAGTCTGAACTTCTAAAAATCCAGCAATTCGGTTTGGGTAGAGGGTAGGGGCGTTAGAAATTACATACGCGTTTTTAGTTGGCACTCTGGTGTTTAAGTATGCGTCTAGGTATCCTGTAGTTGGGGACCATACGCCGGTGGTGGCGTTAAAGGTTCCCGCAGACCAATTTCCAATAGACTCTTCAAAAGAAGAATCGTTGTAGTCAAGGAATAGATTTTTACCCATTTTTATACTTTGGTCGTATTGAGAGTAAGACTTTAAAAAGTCAATAAGTCCGGCTACTGAGCCTTTGTCGCGCCCAATACGAGCAGCGTTTTTAATGTAAACGCGACCGGATTGAACCCCAAGTTCAGGTTCATACTTTGATCCGTATTGTTCCAAAATAGACGGAATCATTGGTGTAAATGCTTCAGAGCTACTTGTGGAGTTAGTTATAATTTGAGTGTAAGTTTTTACTCGGTCTAATTCAAAAGAAAGAACATCAAAAAAAGATTCAAGGTCTGAGTTTTGGTCTTGACGAGAAAGCGTGTTTAATGTGCTGCTCTTGTACACGCTTGGCACAAGGTTGTACATAAATTCAGAAGTTTTATAATCTTGTACACAAAGCGAATATGCAGTGCCTGCTCGTTGCCAAGTTCCGTTTCCTAATTGAAGAAACACCGCATAATGGTAAAACAAAGAATTAGATAAACCAGAATTATTTTGAGAGTCTTGTCCATAATCAATAAATGAATAAGACGATGCAGCGTATGGGGCTTGGTAAACAGCTACTCCGTCGTCGTAATTGACCGGAAAACCAAATGGGTTTCTAACTAGGGCTAATTGAGTCCACGAACCGGTAGGTTGGTTCCAAGTAATTTGAATTGTTCGGTATCCAAAGGGCACGGCAACAACAGGGCTGGCATCAAGATCGATGAATGTAATATTGGACGAGCCGTATAACGACCCGTCCCCATAAACGTTAGTACCGTATTTGGCCATTTATTAGCTCGCAAAAATTCCAAGAACTTGGGCGTTGTTAATTTCTGGTGAAGAAAAGGCGCTGATGGTTAAGGCACCTGCTGGAGATATTGCTCCTACGGTATTGCCCAAAGCATCTTGAAAAGCCAAAAGCGACGCTGTTTGACCGGTTTGAGCTTTGATAGTAAAAGTCACCTTGGTCGGATCCGTATTAATAATAGTTTCGTTACCGTAACGCTTTAAATACTGAATATGGGTATCAGCCACAATTCCTTGCTCAATATTTGCAAGTCGCAAAGCTACGGTGTTAAAGGTGGATGCCGATGCTTGGAACACGCCCGATGGAGAGTTGTAGGTCGAAACATTTGGGGTTAGCCCAAGAATGCTCTCAATTGCTATCACTTCTTCTTGAAGTGAGTTGGGGTCAGCAGCGACTACTGGGGTGACAAAGTCAACCTTTGTACTGAAAGACCTAACCGATGTTGGATAACTGGCTGCCATTTATTTCTCCTATCCTGCAATTCCAGTAGTGGTATCTACTGTGACATTTATGGTGCCCGCTTGAGGCAATTCGTTTACCGCAAATACGGCATCTAGTGTGCCGGCTTGCGTGGCGTCTGCTCGGGCAATTAGCGTTACATTTGCGTAGTCAACTCCCGGAGCTTGAGCAAGTGCGCTATTGATGTAGTGCAAAGAAATAAGTTGCCCAAAGTCTACATAATCAAACGATAAAATTTGATTAATAGCTTTAAGCGCATTGCTGTAGACCACGCTTTGTCGGTACTGAGGCAAGCAGTGCACAGTTACATTTATGTTTAGACCTACAAACGAAGGTGGGAACACGGTAACTGTTGTATTTGGTGGAGTTTTATCTTGCAAATAAGACAAGACGTTAGTTGCAAGTTGGGTAAATCCTGTAGTCAAATTGCCGTTAGTGTCTACGCCAGTTCCTCCAAAAGGAGCTATGTATAAATTTACATTGGTATAAACCAAAGCATTGGCCACGGCTTTTGCCACACCAGGTACTTGAACGGCTAAGTCGCCGTAGTCTCTTAGCGAAACAGCACGGCCAACAGAGCGAATACTTTTAGGAGCGTTAGTTCGAATTGAGTCTGTGCTTTCTGGATCCGCGCCACCAGTAGCAGACGCGTTATTGATTACAGTTAAACCCGGGCTGTAATTAGTTAAAATTTTGGTTATAGAGCCGGCTGGTACATTTCCGGCAGCGCCTCCGCCAACACGATAAGTTGCATAAACCTGAGCGTTGTTAGGTGGAACTCTTCCGCCAATGCCATCGCCAAAGGTGATAGTGGTGTTGTAGTCAGAATCTGTATAAACCGTAAATGCCGCGGTAGTTCCGCTTACTTCGGCCAAATACGGAACTTGCTGGTAAACAGTTTGGTTAATCACTACTTGAATACTATTAACAATAACTGGACCTTGAGCAAGAGTAAACGTTTGTCCTGCGGTTCCGTCAGAGGTTCCTACAATTTCTCCCAAGCCATCTGTGCCTGAGACTGTGTATCCCTGAACAGCGCTTACCGACTGAGGGACTCCAGGAGCCAAAGTTAATGCGGTTTCTGTTTCAAAGATAATATTGGTGGTTGATCCATTTATAACAGTTGAGCTAGCCACTTGAGTTCCAGCAGGAACTGTTACGGTCGAGGTACTGTTATTGCTAAATGCCAAGGATACTACGGCAGCCGTGCTGTCCGTTGGAATATAGCCAAGCATTTCTGCTAGCTTTAATACGCTGTCTCTTTGGCTAGCGGTTTGGATAAACGCTTCGTTTGCTGCTCGGTCAATGTAATAGTTAAGCAAATCTCCCATATAAGCAAAAATTTCCAGCAGAACAATTCCAAAATCGCTGGTATCTCGACTAGTCCATTGTGGAGCAAAAATAGAGATTGAGTTGATTAGGTCTTGACGAATAGAGGTATAGTCACGAGAAGTGTAGTCAACTTGAGGAATGTAATTATTATCAACAGTTGTCATGTGGTCTCCCTAATTAGATCGCCAGATTTGGTAAAGGTTCCAAGCTTCACTTGAATAGAGTCTTTTTGTTTTGTAGGCAGGGTGTAAGAAATAGAAGCAACTATTACTTGGTCACCTGAGTCCGAATAGTCAACGGTTACGTCTACTTCGTTTAGAGTTAAAGCTGTAAGATATCTAGAAAATACTGCAGTAATCTCGTTTTGGACCTCTAACGCAGCAACATTTACATTTTCAAATACGTAATCTTGCATAAAGCTTCCGTATTTAAGGTTCATGACTCTCTCACCTGGGCGAGTCCCTATGGTTGCAAAAACTCTATCCGACCATATTTTTGCTAAATCTGTGGTCGTGTTTACTCCGCCGGTTGCGCTAAAGGAAAAAGGCATATTGAGGACATAGTTAGAGTTAGAGGTATTCAATAAGTTAACTGTTTGGGAACTAGTTATAGCCATTAAAACACTCCAATCCATAGTGGAAAGTTAGGGTCTCCGCCCTCAAACATCACCCATACGCCCTGGTTTAACGCAGGAATTAATCTATGAAAGGTGTGTTCTGGAGCTGTAGAAACTTCTGACTCAATTTCCGTTTCCTGACTATCATTCCATAAATTGCTCGTACTTACAGTCGATACGTGAGGGTGCTTTAACGTCCCTGTGTTTCCCGAATGAGCTGCTGTAAGGCTGATGCTGTGAGTATGAGATGGGTTTCCTCCGGAACCAGTGGTTCCTGAGATCGAGTGCGCGGTCAGAAGCGCCGCTACTTGAGCAGCTGTGTGCGCAATGTGATCTGGGTGATTAGAGTTATTAGTAATTGGATTAATTGCATAGGCCCAATTAGTAACTTCTTGTCCCAATACTTGAGGCACCTGCAAACGAATGCGGTTTTGGTCTAACGGGTCGTTTATATCTACACAGGTTCCCCGGTACACCCCATAAAATTTTTTAGAGTCCAAGTTTGCCCCTTGTCTTGTTTGCAACAACCGTTGGTGTTCTAGGTTCTGCAACCGTCTTCTTCATGTTACCTGTTTGACCAACCCAAGCCGCAGCCGCCATACTTTTTTTAGCAACTACCGTAGTAGGTTTGTTCTTTACATTACCAAATCCTATCGGAGCACTTACAGGATGATTTATGGCTTTCTTTAAAGTAGTAACAGGTTTTTTATTGGTTTGTCTTACGTTTGGCGTTATGGTCCTGGCTGGAGCCAACAAAGGTTGCCCGTAAGAATCTCCGTTTGGCGTCGACGCCCCTTGCCCTAAGGAGTCTAAGCCAACCTCTAACATCGTTGTGTATTTGTGTAAGTTATAGGCATCTGAAACAATTTTGTGCTCTGCTTTTAAAATTACCCAATATCCTGAATACTCTTTTCCTAGTCCTTCCAGATATACAGGAAGATTTGGAGCTAAGCCCGGGTGACCAAGAACCTCTACTTTTGCTCTATAAGCAAATCTAGTTCTTTCATCGTGAGCCTTAGCTTCATATTCAGCAATTTTATAATTAGGGGCAGTTACGTCTAAGAATCGATCAAAAAATGGAGATTCTTGTTTTTGTCTAATTGACTTTAGTTTAATTTGATTTGTAATTTGATGAAGGCTTTTTGTCTCAGCATCAATTCCAGACACAGCCGCAGCAGATTTGTAGTCGCCTTCTTGGTCAAGGGTTTCGCCCACTAAAGGCTTAAACGAGTAAATTGTGGAGCCCAAAGGACTTCTGGCATCTCTCATTGTAAACCTTAGAGCTTCGTTCTTTTTTTCTTCAAGAAATTTGGTGTGACTGTGAAAATGTATTTCAGTACCAGTTACTCTTAAAGCATACCCACACTGATGAGCTAATTTTTGCATTAGTTCTAGGGCCGTGTGCCCAGCTTGAGAGATTTGGTCATAGACGCGTGGGTGGTCATCAACCAAAAAATTAAAACCAAAAGTTGTAGCTATATCACGAACAACGTCTGAAGCGGTTACGTTTGTCCAAACTTTTTGACTGGCAGCTTTTAGGGCGTAACTTGCTCCAATTACGTGAACTACCGTTTCATTTATACCTGGACTTATAGCAGGAGTAATGTGATGCACATACCCATAAAAATTTTGACTGTTTAAGTTGTCGTTAAAAGAAAAAGACACAGGGGTTCCGGGCCTGATCTGCTCATACTCAACTGCATGGTCTCTAAATTTAAAGCTTGCAAATTCATGATTAGACTTTTCCTGATAAAAAGATGCCTCATGAACGCGACTTGGTTGAAAAGAAGCGTTAGGAAAATCAACTGTAATTAGATTAGTCACGAGGTACTCGCAAAACAGTTCCTATAGGGATGTTAAAAGGGTCGCTAATTTGAGGGTTATTGTCTAATATGTACCACCAACGGTCTGGAGCATGGTAGAACTTGTCGGCAATTTGGTCTAAGCGGTCCCCTTCAATTACCGTGTACTCAAAATAGCCCATAGATTCTTCAAAGTAACTGTCGTAAAAAACAACAGCATTATTGTCAGCATCTTGCGAAGTGGCCACAAAATCTACTGTTGAATATTCGTATCTAGAGCCTTGGTAAATGGTCATGGGGTTACCGCCACAGCTGCCGCAGTTCCAGTAGAGGTCAATCCAGCGGAAGCCATTAGATTTATCGATAGAGTTAAATCGGTTGAAATAGGAGTCATATCAGTACTAAAACGGGTGTGATTAACCTGCATTCCGTTTATATATCCAACAAACGCCATAGGACCTAAATCAATGCGAACTAAAGTGGCTGCTAAATATCCAATATCTGAGGTTTCGCGACCGGCAACGTTGTGCCAGCCTGGTCCGTTAATTGCTTTATACAGATACTCAATATCAGCCACAGTTCCGTATTTTAAAAGGTCCATAAGTTTTTCATTTGATACATAGTTGGAATCATAGGCACCATTTTGAGTGTAGTACTGCGCTAGATCGGCTATGTTTAGGTTATTGGACACTTGAGCAGCGTCCAATCCGCCGTTATTTAATTGTTTTCCTGTAGCTGGGGGAGCTGATACGTTGTAATTTTTTGATATGTACTTTCTAGCGCAAGCAAAATCGTTTGTTCTATCTAAATGAAGCTCTATAGACATAGTTTCGCCTGAAGGAAACGCTCCAGCAACGGAAGCAAAGCGGTCCGTCGGAGAAATTGTTACGTCTGTATTTAAAGTAACGCTTGTAGAATAGCTTTCAGGATTCCACATAAATTGAAATCCGTATTTTCTGTCTTTATTTGCCGTTGGGTCTGTCTTACCATCAGTAGTCGACACAGAAGTTGGGTCATTAACCCAATACCAAATCCGTCCTCTGCGGTAGCCGTCCGGAACGTTTAAACGGTTGGCTGCAGGATTTGCGGGTCCCTTTGAGTCGATTCCGTCATAGTTAGCCATAAAGGACGGCTGAACAGGCAAACTCCACTTATGCGGTGGAAGGTTCCATTGATAACCAAAATCTGGGTAAACAGGAGGCTTTTTCTCTACGGAAGAGCTTGTTGTGTTTCCTGAATTTCCTTTATTTCCCACCGGAGCTTTTTTAGTAACAACTGCAGTTTTTGTTTTAGTTTTTACGTATTTAGTCGTTGCAGCCTTGGATGTAGACGAACGCTGTCCAGGCTTTGTTGTTAAAGATGAAGAGCCTACTATTCCAACACTCATGCGCTTACCGCTCTCTTTCTAATTTGCTCATGTTCCATAGATTGAACCACTGCAGTTTTAATCGCATCTACTAAAGTACGTTGTTCCTTTGTAGCATCTGATGGGATATTGATGTTAACAGTAACTCCGCCGTAGTTAACCCCACTACCTTGGACATCTGAAAAACGATCTTTTCCAGCAAATATTGGGGCAGCTACTAATCCAGAACCGCCAAGAGCAAGGCCCGAGGTGTTCATAGATGTCAGCTTTAGCCCTGAAAGGTTCATGCCACCAGCATTTGCGGTGTTGTCCCCGTTACCTTGAGAAGCGTTAGACGCGTCCCCTGGTTGAGGCGTAGAGGCTGATCCCCCTAAGTACGCCATAGGATCAATTTTTTGTTGTCCCTTACGCACTTCAAAATGAAGGTGAGGTCCTGTGGAATGCCCAGTATTTCCGCTGTAACCGATTAAGTCCCCAGCTTTAACCTTGTCTCCGCCTTTAGCTACTTTTTGAGAAAGGTGACCAAAAAGGGCCGAGTAACCATCTGCGTCGGATATTTGTACCCAATTACCAAAACCGGTGTCATCCCAAGAAGTTTCGTCTACGGTACCGTCAGTTACAGCGTAAACGGGGGTTCCTTCAGGAACACCAAAGTCAGTGCCTCCGTGAGGTTTTCCAAAGCTAGGGCTTCCTGGAATATTACGAATAACACCAAATTGACTTGTAATTGGTGGGCTGCCCGCTAGTGGCTTTCCGTAAGTAAACTTTTTAACAGTGTCGTCTTGTCCACCAAAGCCAAATCGAGTTGATCCGCGTCCATCTCCTCCACCGTGTCCTGGCTTCTTTTTCTTTTTTATGTTATTTCTTAATTTGTTAATTGCAGCAATAGTTGCAATAGACGCGCCAGTAGCAACAACCGTACCCATACCACCAGAAAAAAGGTCTGCAATTCCGCCGGCGCCTTCTTCTCCAATAACAGAAGCGGCTTCGACTGCGTCTAAACCGTAGCCCTCAAGTTCAGGAAGAGCTTCTTCAAACCAACTTCCTACATTTCTTCCAGCAGCTTTTAGGCCTTCCCAACCTTTACTTGCCGCAGCCTTTGTAAATTCCCAAGATTTACTACCAACACCTTTTGCAAAATCTAAAGCCTTGCCTCCAGCGCTTTTAATCATATCTAAGGCGCTTCCGCCTTCTCTTTCAGCTCCGCTTAAAAGGCTTTTGCCAGCTTTAAGAATTCCTCCAAATAAATGACTGGCTACTCCTCCGGCAACGCCAAGCAAAGCTGCTCCAGTTCCGTTTCCAGAGCTAGCAAGAGTATCGACAAATCCTTTGCTTTTTAGCATTGCGCGGAAAGCGTCGCCAAGAATGCCTGTAGATGTTGCCAATTTATCCATGGCGTTTGTTACGTTTGTTATTGCGGTGTTAGCTGCTTCAAAACCTTTTAGAAGAGGCTGAGCTGTATCTTGATTAAGTTTTTGCCCAGCTAGATTCTTTTTTGCTAAACTTTCTTGAGCTTGAGTAACAAAACCAAGTTTTTCAAGAGAAGTTATGTCTAACTTTCCACCCTTATTATTTGGATTAGCTTTAAGGAGCAAAGAATTAACAATAGCTTGACGAGCCACTGGATCTTGAATACCCAGTTGATTGATCATAGAGTCAATCGCATTTCCAGGCTGCAAAGACAGGGCAATATCTTGCGGACTGATTGCCGAACCGCCAGACTTTTGACGGTTAATCACGCTCCACAACTGATTAGCGATGTTGTCGTAAGAGTTCATCAAGCCTTGAGCATTTCTAATGTTGATGCCCATCATGCGGCCCATATTTACGGCACGGCCTTGGTTGAGTGCAGACATAGCCTGCATACCGCCCTGAATACCCGCTCCAGGAACAAGTGCAGATATTTGAGCTGCGCTGCCCATTACTTGACCGTAGTTAGAAAGGCTAGGGAGCATTCCTCGGCTTGCGCCTGTCATGGAAGCCCTCATAGCGTCCATAGAATCGGTTGGAAGGCCCTGAGAAGCCGATTGGTTGGCAATCTTGTACATTGCTGTACTGCCTGCGCCCTGGCCTGTCATAGCGCCAAATTGAGCTCTTAATGAGTCTGTTTCAAAAGCGGTAGCTACTGACGGCATGGCATTCATGACCATGGCGCCTGCAGCTAGAGTTCCGCGACCTAACGCTCCAAGTATTCCGGTGACTCGGCTTCCGCCTCCTCCGCCACCATTTTCTGAGCCGTCGTTATTGTTTTGACTTCCATCGTTTTGAGATGGGTCTTTTGTTCCAGTAGAGGAACCAAGTTGAAGAAGACTTCCTGCGCTAGCTCCGCCAGCTCCTTTAAGATTTTTAGAAATCTTGTCAGAGAGATCGACGGTTTTTTGAAGTTCTTTATTAAGGGACTTGAAGGCAGCCTCAAGGTCGGCGACTAGTTGAACCTTTTTACCAAAGACTCCACCGCCACCGCCAACGCCCATGGCATCTGATACAGCCATTTATCGCCTTCCAGCTCGTTCGATCCAATTTTTACGTTCCCTAAAAGAGAGGGAACGGACGTCTGATAACGTCCACCCTGTGAAAGCCCGAGTTAGTAGTTCAAGTTGGTCCAGAAGGTTTTCGTACTGCGCTTGGTTATACGCGAAACAACTCTGTGAGAGTCAGTGGCATAGGAATAACCTCGCCACATGCCTCGCAGCTCTTCTTCACCTCCCCAAGGCGTGGGCCTGGGTTACGGTCTAGAATCTGCTTTACAAGCTCTTCACGGTCTTTCCAGCTGAGCTTTAGAACTGTTGTGGCTCCAATTGACGGGCTGCCATTAACAGAACCAATACAACCAGATAGTAAAATTGTATTCATTTCTGCAGTTGTCTTGTCGGTATTCTCAAGCAACTGGCGCTGAACTTTTCCATTAGGCAAAGTAATTGACACAAGCCCTGACTTGGACTCATAAGTCCAGTTACGGTCCTGAATTGGGTCATCCAGCTCTTTAGTAGGAATGTCTTTATCGATGTTGATAACGATTTCCTGCTCCACACGGCACTTAGGACAAGCACCTTCAAAAGTAATCTCTGAGCCAAAGGTTGCTCTACGTACGCCCAAAAGAATCGCATCTCGGTCTCCCGAAAGCAAAGTGTCCAAGTCCTGGCTTGAAGTTGGCTCTCCTCCTAAAGAGGTCAGCCCGCGTTGTAGCATGACGTTGAGTGCTCGGCCGGTTGTTCCAGCTCTTGCAATGGTCTCCTCGTCAGCACCATTTAGTTCTCTTACTTCCGCGTACTTAACCAATGCGCCTTCGCGATTGATAAAGCCTCCAGGTAGATCAACACTGTTGTCGATAGGAGCCTGAGTTTTGATTTCCTTCTCAGGCTCCTTCAACAACTGTTGAGCTAGTTGGTTGACGGAATTTGCATCGGTAATGATTTGTTCTGCCACGTTTATTGCTCCTTAGGTCTAGCTATTAGGCGTTTGCCCCTGAAACACGGTTGAAGTTGCTATCGGTATAGAATACAGATAAACCTTCGTGCACGATACCCATTGTCTCAACCATGACGTTATTTCCGCCAGCATCGAGATCTGAGTAGTTCAGGGTTGAAATCCAAGCATTGTGGATATAGAAACCAAGCTTTGGAATCTGAGATCCGCCAGAGCCATCCGCAGTAGCGGTGGCGTTGCTTGCGTTTGGATGGTCAAGGACGTATAGCTTGATGTCCATGCGGAAGTCTTCCTTGGTGCCTAAGGCGATTCCGTCGCCAGCAGCAGCTGCAAAGAGGTAGCGCATCCAATCGATTGCTTGAGGGTTGTTATAAATAACGCCACGGCTAAATGTAATTGGGTTAAAGGTGGTCATTCCAGGAATCTGGTGAATAGTGGTGTTGAATCCACCTTCACGGTAAGCGATTGACTGGGTGTTGATACCTAGACCAGTTACGTTTGTGAAACCGCCGCTAAAGCTTTTGATAGCAGTGTTAGCGGTGTTGCCGTTCATTGGGTCATGGAATTCAGCCAAGAACCGAAACGAGCGTAGTGGATCGTAAGCGACGCTTGAAAAGCGCTTTACTGTATAGTCGGTTGCCATTGTAAGTTATCTCCTTTACGCCGTAGTAACGGTGGTTCCACCGTCAAACTGACCGATCTTAATGACAATAAATTCAGCTGGACGCTGCAAGGCAACGCCAACTTCAATATTGACAATTCCATTATTGATAGTGCTGAGACTATTGATGTCATTGTCGCACTTTACGTAGTAAGCGTCTGTTGGGACATTACCGCGTAGACCACCCTGGCGCCAGAAATCATTAAGGAATCCTGAAAGGGTAGCTGTAATAGAGCGCCACAACTTAGCGTCGTTTGGCTCGAAGATAGCAAACTGTGAGAGCTCCGTCATTGTCTTCTCTAAGTAAATGAGAGAACGACGAACTGGTACGTACTTTGAGACGTATGTTGACTGCAAAGTGCGTGAGCCCATGATCACGATGCCAGCGCCTGGAACATACTTGATAGCGTTGACTGCAGCAGCATTGCTGTTCAAAGAATCAAGGTCTGAGTTGCTCAAGGTCTGAACAGATACGGCACCACCAACGCGATTACCAAGACCAGCTGGGGCCTTGAATACTCCGCGAGAAGCATCAGTTGCAACGTAGTTACCTACAACAGCTCCTCCAGGATTGACAGTGAGAGTCAAGCCAGGCGTGTTAGTTGTTGGATCATTGATTACAATCTGTGGGTAGTACACGGCACCGTAAGAAGTAGACGTGTAAGCATTAGCGCGAGTAATTTGCGCAGCAGCCGCTGCCGATGGAATTGGGTCAATAACTACGAAAACATCCCCACGAGTTGAAGCGTAAGTTGTGATCAAGTTTACTGAGGTCGCGTCAACTACGCCTGGAGCGTTGAGGATGAGGCTGCTCTTTACAGTATCGAACAGGCTGATTGCAGCAGCAATGTCTGTCGAGGCTGGTTGAGAAGAGCCGTCAGAACCGCTAGCTAGGTAGGCGTTAGACACAGCTACTGGAAGACGAGTTGTTCCAGTTGAGCTTGAACCTAGGTCTACAGCTGCCAAGTACTTAGAATTCTGGTTGATGATCTTTGGAATGTAGCGATCATCTGTAGCAGTCATTGACAGGTCTGTGTAACGTTCTACAATGTTTGCATCTGTAGTTCCACCGAAGTAAACCAATAGGTCTACAGTTGAACCTGAAGCAGAAGTTGCGATTGTTACGTTGATGCCGTTACCCCAAGCACCCGGGTTTGCCGCTGTGAACTGCAAAGTAGAAGCTGGGCTAGCGTTACGATCATTGAAGCTGCGTGTTGCTAGAGCAGCTGTTGCTGCTGGAACACGAAGAATCCAAGCCTGTGCGCCTCCGTTTGAAAAGAAAAGAAGTACTGCAAGGTGCATGGTGTTGTTTGAACCCCATCCACCGTAGTAGCTGACGTATTGGCTCCACGAGGTGACCAGCGTCGGAGTGCTTGGACCACGGTCTGTGTAGCCGATAAAGGCAGCGACTGATGTTGCATTAGAACCCGATGCTGGAGGGTTTGCGGTCAGGGATTCCTGAACGAACACTCCGGGGCGAAGGTATTCAGCCATTTGTTAATCTCCTTTGGATGTTTGTGTTGGGCATTTAGTAGACCGACTGTTGTCCTTCAATAGGAACAGATAGTGGACGAAGGTTGACCGTTTCGACTTGCTGGATGGCATTGAGTGCATCAACGGGTGTCATCTCGCTCATGACTCGTACCGTGAAGACGTTACGGAGTAAGCGTCTTCCCTCCTCAACGGAGTCGCGCTTTGCGAACTCGTCAAGAAACATATGGCGGGCGGTGATAGTTCCATTGTGGTTAGCTACAGTTAGGTAACCAAACTTGCCCGGGAACTTGCTGCTAAGAAGCGTAAAAACTAATTGACGATCGTGCATAGGATTACGAGTGTAAGTGCTGATTTGATAATAAAGGTCGTATGAAACCGGTGCGTAGTATTCGTAGTACGCGTTTGGATTTGGAGACAAAGTCTCACGGTAGGTGTTATCCAACATCATTCCAGCTTGTTGGCGTTCTGTGCTAGGGACAATATCCAAAAGCTCAATGACAATGTAAGGGTAGTTTTGCTGGCGCACTTCGACATCTGGAAATCCGTAGTAAACCTGAACAGGTCGGTTAGGGCCTTGAAAGTCTCTTACGGTTATTCCCTGAAGCAGGGACTTTAACGCCGCATCTTCGGCAAGGATCATGGAGTCGTCGTATACGGTGCTCATACAAGTCCTTTCGAGAATACGTATTCGATAGCTGCTTGGGCTGCCATGTTGTGGATAGCCGACTCAGCATCTCGCATTAATGGGCGAAGAATGGATTTATGAGGTTGGACTTCGCTTCCGTATTCGGCATTGAAAATCCCACCCTCCTGCTCAGCAGCATAGGCTAGGTAGATTTTGCCTGAGGTAGCCGTGAACTCCACATTATGTTCCCACTCTTGGGATTGGAGGTTGGATTGAAGTTTTAAGTCGAGCTGTTCAGCCATAATTGCTGCAGCTTCAGTGGCGGCTTCTACGAACTCGCTCACTTCTTTTTCTTCTTTTCCTTTTTGCGAGATCCAACAACAAAACCTGCTGCCATCGCCCCGAGTGCTATTGCTGTAGCCTTTTCGTCTGGCAATTGTGCGTCAGCCCAACCCTTTAAAAATTCAACAGGCCCTGGTCGTTCCCATGGCTCGTACTTGGGCATGACATCTCCTAAGGAGTAGCAGTTTTGTTCGCAAAAAGGTAAAGCGACTTCCGCACCGGAAGCTACTATAAGAATAAACGAAAAAGCCCCCTTTCGGGGGCTAGTCGTTACTTCTTCTTTGCCTTCTTTTTTACCTTCTTGGCAAGCTTGGCATCGTTCTTCGCATCCTGAGCCTCGAACTTCTTTTTCTGGGCTGGAGTCATGCCTTTTTCAAACTTCTTGTCATCGTGGGCCATTACATGCCCTTCTTTTGGTTCATTGACATCTTCTTGGCAGCTGGGGCTGTGGACTTTGGTCCCTTACCCTTGGCCTTTGGGCCTTTGCCGTATCCGATGTGCTTTTTATCTTTCTGACCGCAACCGCAGGTAGCGCACATTATTTCTTTCCCTTCTGTGCCATTTTTTCCAT
>Ga0214166_1000048_pt1 | contig 62970 bp, 95 predicted proteins | sample TroBogepilimnion_27_FD_153005 | JGI IMG/M metagenome (GOLD analysis project Ga0214166, IMG submission 153005) | Freshwater microbial communities from Trout Bog Lake, WI - Practice 18AUG2009 epilimnion v3 | ecosystem: Environmental > Aquatic > Freshwater > Lake > Epilimnion/Euphotic zone ...
CACTGACATTTCCACCTGCAACTGCATTTGCTGTTGTGGCATAAGTAGCAAGTCCTACTGCACCACTGACATTTCCACCTGCAACTGCATTTGCTGTTGCTGCAAAAGAAACTTGACCACTGACATTTCCACCTGCAACTGCATTTGCTGTTGCTGCAAAAGAAACTTGTCCAGACACATTAGCACCTGCTACTGCATTTGCTGTTGCAGCATAGTTTACTTGACCGGTCACGTTAGCACCAGTCAACGATGATAACGCACTAGCTGACCCGTAGTGATTACCTGTCAGATTTGCACCTGATATGTTGCCGATTGCTATTAATCCTGTGGTTCCTAAATTACCTACATTCGCATTACCAGTTACACTTAGCGTTCCGCCTGTACTTAAATTGCCTGCTGATGCAGTCCCTGTTACGGACAGTGATGTTAATGTGCCGACCGATGTAATATTAGGTTGTGCCGCTGCGGTGACTGTACCTGCTGTGGTAGCATTACCTGACATATTACCTACAATAGCACCGGAGATAATAACGGAGTTACTATTGGCACTAATAGTCTGTGCGCCTATATAAATTGTGCTATTTGCCAACCACAAATCATTAAATCTATTTGTATTGTTACCTAGATTGTATGTAATATTTGCACTCGGGGTAATATGTCCACTGACGACTACCCCTGTTAGAGTGCCAACTGAAGTAACATTTGGCTGTGCCGCAGTAGTTAAAGTGCCAGTCAGTAGTGTTGCTGACAGTGCACCTGATGCAGCGTTGAATGAGAGGTTTGAATTGGACGCAAGAAAATAGTTAGCCGTTGTATTTGCTCCGACTAGGGTAGGATAGAATACACCAGTTGTTTGTGTTGACACCACACTATAATCAGATACATTCGCCCGCGCAACATAAAGATTCGGCACTAATGTGGTGCTAGCAACTTGAATAGGGGTTGTTCCTGTTGTTGCTTTAGATATCAATCTGCTTGATGTAACAACACCAGTGGCATTTAGATTACCAAAATTAGCATTGCCGTTTAACGTCAGCAGGTTTGTAGTATAATCGTAAGTGAAACCGGTATTACCATCAAGAATATTATTGTTATTGAACTGTATAGTAGTATTTGATCCTCCGACGCTTGCACCTCCGCCACTTCCGGTTGATATTACGGAAGTTGCTACCGCTATATTTGGTGTTGACGCGCCCAAGCCTGTGCCGTTCGCGGCCAATGTTCTGCCGATATCAGTATATAACTGCACGTTACCAGATGATGCATAATCTACTGATAATGTAATGAAGAATGATTTACCGTTAACAATAGTGTTTGCATGTGTGCCGTCTGCGTTAGTGATAGTAACCTCTGCACCGTTAACATACGGTACCGTATTTGCGACCTTCATTATAATAGGAGTAGCTGCTGACAATGATTGTATATGGGTATATTGAGTTCCTTTTGGCGCCCAAGATAGAGTGCCGGTGCCATCTGTTTCTAGCACATATCCAATCGCGCCGCCTTGAATCTTTACATTACCAACAACACCGAGATTGATGTTACCCGATAACCCGGTTCCTGCATAGTTAACCCAGTTATTACCATCATATGACAAAACTTGTCCAGCTAGCGCACCTGTTATGTTCAGATTACCTTGCGCACCGATGATCTGACTGAAGTTTACGTTAGAGTATGAGGTTAACACCTCTATATTTTCATTGGGTGAAGACTTGCCGATGAACAGTCGTTTAGTGTCGGTAGCCCAACCAAACTCTGCGTCAGACAATTGTGGTAAGTCTACCAGGTTACCTGATCGGTGCTGTATCCGGCTTATCTGTATGATTGCCATTATGCCTTCTCCTCTTTATTTATCCAAATGCGTTTGCCATCGATCATCTTCCATGACTTGCCCCTACAGGCCACATTAGGATAACCTTGCCTGATATATTTAACATATACTGGTAAGATCGGCATATCAGCACGCCTAATTCTCCAACCCTTTGCTGCTCGTTGATAACAACTATCAGCAGGATCATTCATTTTAGTAGGCATACCGATATCTATATTATTCTCTCTACACCATTTCGCTATATTAAGCACATAAATTTCATCAGTGTTATCTACTTTACTTACATACCAGCCCTTACACCGGGCCAGACCTTGTTTAGCATGCCATGCTGACCGCTGGACCTCTGAGAGGGCCTCAAACCATGCTTTGGTCCCGGTCATTTTATAGTTAGTGCGATCTACCGCAGCATAATCTATGAATTTACTACGGTCCCCGCCTTCACCACCAGGCACTAGATTGTAACTCATGGGATCATTTACCGCATTGGATATCGATATCCAATGCGCTTCTCGGGCCGACATGTGTGTCAAGTCGGCACATTCTTCAATAATTTCTTTTTTGAAATTTTGCACACCATATTTCCGGATAGCATTTTTTAATGCCTTTCCGGATCCCAAGTAAGAATTGAGATTGGCGGCGTCCTTCCCGATATACCATTTACCGGTTATGAGATTGACTGTTTTGTAAATTATCATAGTATGATCTTCGCTTTATCATACTATTTATCTATTTGAGAAAGTTTGGTCTATAAAAACGCCATGTAATATTGTTCGACTCGTTTAAACCACAGATTGCTGTATTTGTCAAACTCAGCACCCTCAATCACGAACTCTTGGTACACGCAAGTAGGGTCGCACATGAAAATGACACCCTTGCGGATCTTAGTGCCATGAACTTCATCATGTGCTGCGGCATATGCTGCCAGTTGAATGAAGTAATCATCGATCCATTCGCGCTTCTTCGGCTTGTTCGTTTGCTTATGATCCATGATAGCCTCTGAACCAGAGTGAACACCTGCTAAGTCAGTTGTACCTGCATATACTTTAGGGTAGTATACTGGAATCTCAGTGCCCCAATATTCTGAACAGTTGACAAGACCTTGTTCCATGATAGTCTTTGCCATCGCATTGCTTTGTATGCTGTAGGGGTTGCTTCCCGGAGCCTTCAACTCTCCAGTCATAATGTAATCTTCAAGATACTTGTGCATCCTGGTGCCGCGACCTGCTGCTTCTGTTGTAATCTCTTGTGCTTTAGCAGCGCCCATACGCTTGCGCCATTCATTGAGTGCCTGCATCTTCTCTGGTGGAGAAGTAGCACTAAGAATAGTTGTCACTGAGGGGAGTTTTTCACCATCTGGCGTGGCGTATTTTCTGACGCCATCGATAGTTTCGCGGCTGATAGGGACATAATTGAATTTGGGGTTGAACATCTAATTATTATAGATGATTTGCTAGAAAAAAGCAAGTCGTTTGGTTAGCCTATTTAATAAGTCAAGTAAGTAGGTCTATGCTCTTTTAGCACATTGAAGTTGTGTTCGACAATGTTCTGTATGTTTGTTTGCCATTCTAACCACTGATCATCCGTGAACTTCGACAGTCGTTCTATTTCATCTATGATAGCTTCTAGTCTGTATTCATCATTTACTATCGTATCATATGTTTCATCTATATATGGATGAAACGTTCTGTATCCCGAATCACGCATTACATGAAGCGACCCGGGCATGCCCATATAGATAAACGGGTGTTTACCTAAAATAGGTTTATAGGTTTTCTCTGAAAATAAGTAGCAGTCCAATTGTGTATCATAGACCCCATCAACATCAGCAAAGAACTTTGTTTCGGTTACTACACTGAAATAACTATTATTATAATAATGTAGATCATTATCTATGTGAAATGGTTGCTCGTTAGTATCGCTGGGAGTATTACATAAATTAAGTCTTAATGGAAATAAGTCGATGTTGTCGTCAAGAATTTGTCGGATACGATTACATGATTCGGGGATGAAGAGGGCTGCATGTTTAAAGACATAATCAAGTTCTCCGGCTGCTATCGATGGTTTACTATTTGATACCCCACCTAGATACATCGAAAAAAAGGCGCGGTCTAGTAAATTCCGACTAACCACTTCTGCGGTCAAGTATAATCGATGTATTCTACTTGCATTCCTATTATAGGATAGAAACAACTTAGGTTTGATTCTGGGAGTAGTATCAAATTTACTATAAAACGGATCACACGTAGATGTATTACGATATAATTGAACTTGTGAAGCTGAATTTTCAAAACTATTCCAAAAGCTAATTTTAATCTGTTCTAGTGCATACTTCTTAATATGATGTTTATAAAATTCGATATTTGACAGAGTAGGAACAGCCCCACTCACTATCACGAACGCATAATGTGGAATACGATACTCATATACCAAGCACCTTACTATAGCTGTCGTGAATAGAAAGGGGTTTAACGGAATGCCCTCACCTGATATAAAAAAGGTCACATTCTTTTGTTTGGTTTCGTGAAGCCTATTATTAATATAACCGGCTAAATATTTAGTAACATCATCAGTGAGGTCTTCGGGGGTAAGTCCATTGTATTCGATAACCAATGCATCATCCGAGTCTCGGAATTTAAATTTTTCAATAACTATAGTTTCAAAAGATTTCATTTATTTCCAATGGACATGTTCAGAATCCTTTTCTATAATAAAGGTATCAAGTGTGATAAATGATTCAGTGGGGTTAGGGCTAAATGTCAGCCCGTTATAACGCATATTAATATGTCTGATCCACCATCCGGCTATTGCTATTTGAGCCAGGGCGCCGTCGTGACCGCATGGTAACTCGGGATAGGACCTTCTAATAGTATATAGCTCCGGACTTATTAAATGGTTAGGATTATTATTGATCGATGATAGCATTTTATGTTCGATGCCGGGTTGCATATTCTCAGTGAATGCCGGGCAATAATCAGACATCAAAAATGGAATATTATTCGCAGTAAATAAGTTTATTGTTGATAACTTATATAGCATAGTTCTTCTAAGAAAATCTTCCTCGCTCCAGTGAGCCAGCAATGCATTCTCATGTTCAACTGTCCTATATTGATTAACATTTACATTTCTGTAGTCTTTAACACCGAATCCAAACTCACACCAAGCTTCTCTGCGCCAATATTGACTCCAGAAAATTAAAAATAAAGGGTTACTTCCGGTCGGTAAGTTTTGATAAACGTATTCATACGTTCTTCGGTGAATAGAATCGTTTCCGGAGCCCGGGACAGCTATATTCACAACAGGGACCCCCAACTCTTTGGCAACTAGTGCAGGCCATCCTTGAGTTTTAGGATCATCTAGTCCTTGACAATATGTCCAACTACACCCGTTAACTACGAGATGCGTTATTTCCATAATTATGATTTATTTTACAGCAGTCTGGGCCATTTGCTTAACTATCTTTTTGTTTTCTTCTTCGTCGTGAGCACCTGCTTCACCGTCGATTGCACCCTGTTGACCTTTGAAGATAATCGTGTCGCCTTGGATGTTTTCGATAGAATGATTAAGAGGAGGACCTTTGATCATATCATACAGGTCTTCTTTGTCAATGATGACGTTGCTATTCTTCAGATGTTGAAGTAGCTCATCAACTGTCCAGTCAGGTTTTTCCTGTCCGGCGTCAATTTCACTCTTTAGTTGACCGATTACGGCGACTAAGTTAATGAGCAACGGATCAACGGAAGTAAACTCAGATAGTAGCATATTATCGAAGCGGACGACCTACACCAGCGACCGGCTCTGCTTCAGGTTCTTCGGGTTCCTCTTCAGGAAACTCACCGCCGCCCATGTCAGCACCGGCATCCATACCTGTTTCGTCTCCCATGCCAAGGTCTTCTTCACCACCCATAGCATCCGGACTAAATGCGCCGGCTTCATCAGGGTTAGTAAGCATCTTGACTGCTTCTTTTAAGCCGACAAGTGTTTCTTTAAGACCAGCACTTAAACTGTCAAGCGATTGAGAAACTTGCTCATTGAAGGTTTCACTTTCGTTTACATCAAGCTCAGATTCGATACTTGAAACAAGAGCAGGTAGCTCTTTAACTTGCATCTGACCGACTTCTTCAAGCATTTTCTGAATGCTGTCAACAAGGGCCTGCGCCGCCAGATAAACTTGGGATTCTTCAATCTTTTCGTTCTCAAGCATAACATTTGCTCTGGGGATAGCAGCAAGATGTTGAGTTAGCGCCTGTTCCATAAACACAAGTTTTAGATACGAGTGATTATTCTGACTTCGGTAAAAGTTGCCAGATTGCTTTGTCTCAGCTACAAGCTTACGCACCTTCTGGAGCATAGCACGTGTCTCTGACCCGTTCATTCTGTCCAGGTTAAGAGGCATGTTGTAATGCTCTTTCAATGCTTTTTTAGCAGTGATTATCGAGGAGTAATTTAGTTCGTTTAATTTCATAGTTGTGATTCCAAAACTTATAGAGTATTTATCATTCTGCGATTATTATGCGGATTTCCGTTCAAACCGTCTTTCCTGCCAAATCTTAGACTCAGACACATACGAATCTAGTTCGTCTATGATCATTTGCTTCTTGATACGATCCTCGTTCAGTTTAGCAATATAGATCAGCTTATCTTCGTCGGTCTTTGACTTGTTGAATAGCTTTTGATGAATCATAATGTCAACGTCTACCCCGCCCAACTTATTATCTAACTCAAGAATACGTCGGGCCTCATAGAACTTATCACGCTTATCAAAGATACACCAAGCGGTTGCGTTCTTCAATGTGTTAAACATACTGGGGTCATCAGAGAATGTAGTTGTGACAACATACTCGGATACAGATTTCTTGTTGATGACATATCTGTTAAACAACTGATAGCTACCATCAGACTCTTGATAGATAATAAGATCCTGCAGAGATTTCATCTCCGAATTCGGGATCATTTTCTGAAGTTTATCAAATTGGATTTTCTTTTTAGCCATTCTCAGTTACCTTAAAGTATATATTTCGTAGTTCGTCTGATGTATCAAGGAACGCAGGTAGTTTGTCCCACTCAGTCCCGCATTTGATCATCGGGACCATGTCACAATCGCTGTATAGAGCACCAAGCTCCGTGATTCCGTTGTCAAATACACCTGTATGATGAACATCAAACTCAAATGACCAGCAAGAATAAACTTCATCATCTTGTTGATTGAACAGAAAGCCAAACTCAGTGAAGTTGTCAAACTGTATGTCAGTTCTTGTCGGGGAGTTTACCACCTCAGGCTGTGAGCGCAGCGATATAGATTGTAGAATAGTGTCGAAGTTACATTGAGTGTTTCGTTTGTGAAGCCAAGTAGACATATCCTCATCGATACCAGGACGGGACCGGTTCATTACGCCGGTCTGCGTTATGTCGAAAAGCGTGTAACATGTGATTCTGAAACTCATATGCTATTTATAGAGGAAAAAAAACCCAAGAATAAATCTCGGGTTCTTTCAATCAATGAATTGATTAAGCGATTGCTAACTTGAAGCCAACGTTAGTAACTGTAGCACTTGACAAGTCAAAGTTGTTTGGACCAACTGTTGCGCCCATTGCTTGAACTTGAGTCTGTAATGTACCAGCAGTGTAAGCACCGATTGGGTATACAGCAACGCTAACACGGGTGTTAGTAACAGACACTTGATACATCATAACTGTAGCCATCTGAGCGATGTTAGTCATCAGTAAAGAGACCATTTCGCCGACGCCTAGTTCAGCAGCTGGATCAGCCTTGACATCGATAGCGAAGAAATCTAACGCTGGGCCGATGAAGTTGGTTGTGATGCCGTTGCCTGTAGCTAGTGTTGCTGGAGCGATTGGGCCGTTTTGTGTATCGATGGCGAATACTGGTTGTGCATCGCCGTTAACTCTTGTAAATCCTGACATGATAGTTTCCTTTAAAATGTTTGCGCTCCGTATAGAATCGCATAAAAGTATTTATGCCATATGGCAAAAAAGGGTGGTTTATTATCGCTGACCGGCTAGATTTTGGCGACTGAATCCCATTCTATCCACGAATTTCAGCCCGTTGCTGACGAATCCTTCGTGTGTTTCAGTGCCGTCTTGGAGATAACCCTTAACCGGCGATTCTTCTGCGGCTTTGTTTAACTGAGCCACTACGGACATCTTCAGTTTGTATATTTCGATCCAGATAGTGAACGCACCGACGAGACCCTCTTCGTTTTCGTGAAAGTGATTCGACAACTGCATCTCCATGCCGCCGGGGTTCTTATTTTTGTTCTCAAAGTGCTCCATGAACCCTGCAATCAGATTGTCAAGATTGCCTGATACTATCTTCTTATTGATGTATGTGGTAAACAGACCATTAAACGCCGGACGCGATTGAGGGGCCTCGTCCATCATTTTATCGACTGCTTTGCCATATCGTCCGATAGCAGCGTTTACGTTCTGAACTAGGGTAGGTTCAAGGTGCAGATTCGGTTTATATGGCATTGCGCTTGGTATGATTGCCACATTAGAGTTGTTTTGTAATTGACCAATAGTTCCATCTAATGACTGTGCCTGGTCAGTCGTTTGAGCATCAGGTGACAGTTGTTGATGGACCGCTACCCCTGCGGTCTTGCCAGCCATTAGTTCGCCTACTTCGCTGTCAACTTGTACCGTGTAAGCAAGTCCATTCGGGTTTGCCTTGAACTGGTACAGCCCATGAGAGTTTTTCTGAAGAGGCTTGCTAAACAGCAGATCGCCCCAATAGTATCCCGGCGCAGTCTTTGATGCATGATCAAGCCCGGGCCAGATTTCATTGATAAGACGATGCAGATCAGATCGGTCAACACCGCGGGCCAGATCATATTGTCTGAACTGTTCCGGACTGAATACATTTCTTCCAGTGCCGTCTTTCTTGTTGAACATGTGCTTGTCCATGATGCTGAATCGACCATTGGCGTTACGACCAAATATTAAGGCTGGGTAACCATCGAACTTTATGGTTATCTTATGTGGATTTTTTACAGTATCAAGTATTGAGCGCAAGGCTCGGGATGCCCCCGTTGATCCTTCTAAGAATATTAGGTCTTCGGGATGATCTAAATGACCTTTATCCTCTGTTAAAGACAGTTTGGTTAAGATGTTAGATGTTTTTCTGAAGTCTTCGGCTTTCATTTAGTATCCCTTTTGATAAATGCTAGTTTGATATATTCTGCGATAGGTAAAAAGTTCTCATGTAGTGTATTACCCTTTATAGTATTTACATATCGCAATACAAATGTTATGTTCTCCGGAGATGATATTTCTTCTACCGTTCGTCCTTGCAAGTATCCGATGATTACCGGTATCTTATGATCGATTGTTCTCTTTCGCTGGTCGTTAGGATTAACATGTTCCGCGTCAACGTCAGCAAATCTAATCCCGGTATAAAAACATGTATCCGGTTTTACCATAGAATGTATCGTTTTATTGGTTTGATGCTCTACCGCTTTTCTATATAGTTTATAACCTTCATCCAAAAACTCCACGTTAGTATATGGAATTTTATTACGTTCCCCAAACCCCTGGCCAGGTCGCTGCCCATTGTTCTCAACACCATATCTAGAAAGCATAGTGTTTTTTATTTTTTCTTGTTTTTTTGCCTGCTGATTTTTTCCACGAATACCCTCATAGATATTGGCATCTTTCAATACCTCTACTATTCGTAATCTTCCTATTCCCTTGATCAAGGGATCAAGCAGGACATCAGTTACCGAATATGTTTCGGTGTATAATCGGATTATAGTTTCTTCAATCGCCGGTGTTATTTCTATTAGCATAATATTTCCTCTGATGTATTTATGTCTAATAGTTAAATAAGCAGGATACCGTCACATTTAATAGTTACGGCATCAGGCTACTGAGTAAGTTGTTATATGCTGTTCTATCTGTCTTTTTAAGTTGAGCAATCTTGGCTTGAATTTCAGATAGCAAATCAGCCGGGGCTGGAGCTGGTGCAGGACTAGGGGCCGGTGTAGGACCGGGGGCTGGCGTAGGACTAGGGGCCGGTGTCCTCGGCCGCTTTGTCGGTTGAGGAATCCCGTAGTTTGCTCCCAAAGTAGGCCGGCTGGCTGGCTGTCCAGCCGCACTGTATGTTCCTTGAGCCAATGCTGTCCAGAGAGTTTTAGAGACATTAGGATCTTCTAAATCAAGTGACGGCAGCGATGCTAGTGTAGGTGGTAGTTTAGTGGGTAAATGTTGCGAGGATAGCCACTTAGTAAGTGTTAGTTTAGGTACTGCACTCATATCTACGCCAGCTCGCATTGCCCAATTCGTAAAGCCCCTGTACAATTCATTTGCACGTTTACCAACATCGCCGGAAGCTTGCGCCTTTGTGCTGCCCAGCTTACCCATGATAGCTGATCCGGCGCGTTGCAGCAATCCATATGGATTAGCTTCGTCTAGTTGTTGACCTTCTACAATAATTTCGTCAATCTTCATTTATTCTTCCTTAATGATTTTGCAAACCTAGTCTGGTCTCTGCTCTTTATAGCGCCGAGTAACTTTCGTTCTAAAACTTCAGTTTGTTCGGCGGTATAATGCTTGCTAATCATTTCAAGAAGATTGATAGCACTGGTAATGATGTTATTAGCCCTCGACTCAATAACATGAGAGGTATCACGATTGACGCTGAGGGCTTCTAATTCTTCCAGTAGACTTTTGGTTTTTGGCTGCATCAAGTATTTATCTTTGTCATCATTTCTTCAGGGAATTTAACAGAGACTTTAACTTAGAGCCTTGAACGTCAGAGACAACGTGCTTAGTCCAGGGTTCAACTTCGGCAAGTTGTGATATGTCAGTAAACGGAGTAGGCTTCACCCCTGTTATTGTTTCTAACGGGGACGGAGTCGGCGCTGTCTGTGGTCTGTAGCTTGATTCATCTTCTCCGCCGCCATCATCAGTGATTCGCAGAGTTTCCACATTGAATTGTAACTCAATCTTCTGACCAACACCCGAACTGGAACGAGTTTTCATCAGTTGAAGTTGATACTGTCCACGTTCACGCATAGCACGACTAGTAAAAATACCCATAACGTTATCCGCAGTATTAATCTTACTGATACCACCTGAGATATGACTGTGATCAAATTCAATTTCTTCAACTGCCGAACGATTAAGCTGTGATGCTGTCACAAACAGAACATTCAATTCTTTTGCCAGATTACGCAATTCTTCTGCGACATATTTGTCCTTGATGAACAGATTTTCTGGTGATACTTTAACAGAGACTGGCATGATCAGATCAAGATAATCTACGCACAAATAGTCAACTTTGACTCCAGTTTGAATCATCAACTCTTTACAGTATGCCCGAATATCATTCACATTCGACTGTGCGGGCATATACTTGATACGCATCTTACCAGACTTCTTCGCCATCATCTTGACCTTCATCTCAACGTTGTCAATGTCTTTGAAGATGTTTCGTGACGATGTATCGGTCATCATCGAATCGATACGCATTGAACAGAGACCTTCAGCCAATTCAAGTGTGATGTATGCTCCGTTGAATCCTGCTTGTGACCAGTTGACAGCAAGATTTTGAAGAAACAAAGACTTGCCGGAACCAGATCCACCCGCAAAGATTTGAAGTTCGCCGCGGTTGAATCCACCGTATAGGGCCCTGTCCATAGTAGGCCACCCTGTGCTATTCTGTCCGTTGTTAGTTTTCAGTGCCAGCAATCGTCCACGCGGATCAGCAAAGTAATCAGTGCCCATATCTTTTTGCAGACTGATTTGAACTGCATCTTTGATCAGCTTTTCGACTGGGGAGAAGTCCCCGCCCTTCTCTAACAAATCAGCACTCTTCAGGATTGCGCGTTCAAGTTCTTGCTTCTTTGTGAATTTCTCAAACTCATCCAGAAACCATTGATAGTGCCCTTCATTCAGTTCGGGGATTGGTTCAATGTCTTGACCCGTCAATGCTTTGATCTGTGAGGCATCTGGTAACACATTGTATTTCTCACCATGCTCCTTGAACATCTCAGCAACAGGGCGCAGCGTCTTATCAAAGTTTGCGGCATTCATAATGTTTGCCACGCGAGTATACAACACCGCGTTGGTAAGCATCATCCTTAAAAATAATGTCTGCACCTCAGGGGTGTATTCTACCTGCTTATCTTCCTTTTTGTAATCTTTTGACAATTTTGTTCCTTTGAATTTCTACTCTTATCTTTGATGAAGTTGCCGCTTCTAATATGCTTAACAGCGTCGGCAACTTCCCATATTCTACTACTGCGTCATTCACATCTTTTATGTACGGTGCCCAATCAGGTATGCTGACGCTGTATCCTAACTCTAATGCTCGGTCGCATATATCCATACCAGTCAAGTCTCTGTCTGGTACTACAATGATGCGTCTGTTCAACTGTGCAAGTAACCTGGCCTGATCCTCATTGATCGTGTTATGTGTGAGGGCACAGCCATTGATACTCAGCGCATCAAATATCCCTTCGACCAGAATACATACTTGCCACTCAGGCTTCTGAAAGTCGATACCAAATACATATCCCGGTTGCTGTTCATTGAGATACTTTGGTGTCAGCGTATCTAAAAATCTACTTGTCTGTCCGACGATCTTGTTATTGTATGTATACGGGATAACGATCCGATTTCTGTATCGTCCCGGCATGCCCGGAGTAATCATGAATGGATACTCTGCTGGATTGATGTGTCTCTTTAGAAGATAGTCAACATAGTGCTGGTGTTCGGGATTTGTTTGATCCAGAAGAGTTGCCTCTGGTGGCACCTTGAACTCTTTGAATGTTATCTTTGATTTATGCTTCTTCGTATGTGTAAAGTCTAACAAGTCTTTGCGTTGAAGCGACTCAAATGACCATCGCTGAATTTGTTCAGTGTCTATCCCGCACCAGTTGAGAAGATTAGTTGTCTTTTGATTGATGCTCCGGCCCATAGTAAAGGCGCAACTGTATCCACAATTGAAACAATGGTATATTTGGGTATTTCCTTCTACTTTAATACCACCGCGCATTCGCCTGTCAGCTTTGTGACCGCGGTGCTGACAACATACTGAATTAAAAGTTAACCACCCAGTACTGGTATTCTTTTTCTTTCCGGGAATAATAGAGGCTATGTTAAGCATTAGTTATTATACACTAAACACTCTCGTAAAGCAATCGCAAATGGTCAGTCGTTATCAATGCGGGTTACTTTCCAATTATTTGCATCACTTCGTATTCTTTTGGTTGGGATTGTATGATAAGATTTTCTATATGCGTTGAATAATTGCCAATATGTTACCTGCAATAGATCACCATGTATTAGGGCAAATTCTTTTAATCCCGACGCCGCGGAATGAGATTCACCGGCCGGACTAATTATCAGATATTTACCTTGATGCGATTTGCTCTTTCGTTCTTTAGTTAATACTGACTCGGGCGTTAATTTAAAACGATTTCGTTGGCCGGCTGAACAATTATTAGCCCTTGTTTTTATCTGCGTTTCGGATAAGGCAGCATGGTAGTTAGTTGTGATAACTTTATGTAACAATTTACAATCGTCGGAACGAACTGCGCCGCTGCCCCGTCACCGCCATCCGTCATATTCCGAAGGATTCCTGTATTCTTATCCATTCGTCCGTACCAACGTATATATCGGCGCTCTAACGCCAACGCACCTACTTCGTTCAACCCGGCTTCTAATATTACTATCCTGTTTCTATCGCTAGGAAGTTGAATTTCTCCTCTACCCTTTTCCCAGGCTCGTCTGTAAGTCCCTTTGCCGATATAATAAGGCGTCCCATCTTCTCGTAAATAGGCGTATAAATAGGAATCTTCGGGAGGATTGGTTTTTGAATAAATACTCATGCTGGTGCTCCTTTTTAGCAGTAGAGTAGTCGGAGAGGTAAGAGACTCGTGGACTACACTTCTATTTATTCCTATCTTGCCAATATGTTCGTGACCGCGCCACAGTTGCTTACATACTCAACACGGATATAAGGATGGAATCCTTTAACAGTGTAGCCTTTGGTATCTGCTGCGTTAGCGTATGAATAGGTATCAATGACATACCAATCTGCGGATTCGATCACCGAACCTTGAATGGAAACATTACCATAGTAACCGTCGTATGTTGACTGTAGGGTCAGAACCGGGTTGCTGTTATTATCAAGCACACTGGAGAAGTAAGTCTGTCCCGGCGAGTTGGCGTTTGCCGTATTAGAGATATTCGGGAACGGCTGACCTGACGGGATAGAGACAGAGAAAGACGGAACAAAGCTTGGCATCACTGAGTTCACAATGAACATGTCGCCGCGGGCACCTGCGTTCTGATCAACGAATACGGGAAGACCCAGACTGTTAACTGGTATCTCCAGAGAGTAAGAGCATTTCTGTGCGTCAATATCTTCAAGGTCCGCAGCATTCATGGTCAGCACGGCAAGGCCGGTCAATGGTAGCGTCAGGGTAAGTGCTTTGTTGAATAGCACAGCGGTTCCGTCAGCGTTGATGATTCTACAGGTAATCTCCAGACCAGTGATGTCCACGGGTTTTTGTTCTTGGTTCAGAAACTTGAATTGGAGTTGATTGTCAACGCCGCGATGCAGCGTAAGTGGTTTAGCGTATTGGGGCATATATGACCTCGGTGAAGTGCCAGATAGCAAAACAACTATCTGGCGCTGAGTGTATAGGAATACTTGTGTGGAATACATCTTGTATTTAGTCTGCAAACTATTAAATCGATTAACCTTTTGCCCGATAAATAAACTTAATGTCTGCTAACGATTTCTTCCTGCGTCTAACTGAAAATCACCCATTCATCACCATCGTCAGTTATGCCGGTCAAGACTACGTTGGCATAGTTCAGAATCGTGATGATGTGGTAACCACTATATATGATTACGGATCTATACTCGACGGAGTGTTGAAAGAGAAGTTTCTATCTCTCGGTGATATATGGTGGTGGGAATCAAACAGACTTATCCCAATCAATCTATTTCTTAAAGATGACTGGGCACCATTCAAACCGTATATCAGAACATTCAACAATAAGAGTTTAGTTGTTCTTCATGGTCCAGTCTGTAGTATGACTGAACTTACTAAACGACGATCTAAACGCCGCAGTATCACACTGGTTCGGCGTCTGCCCTGAGCAAGTTCATGTGAACGATTACAAGGTGCGCGTAGCCGACACTATGCGACTTCTTGAAACTATAGCCACCGTCAGCATCCTTCTCCCACACTTCTTTCGCTACTTCACTCCATCGTTTTCCTATTAGGTGCTTTTTAGCAGGCCTGATTAGTGCCAAAAACATTGCCAGTCGAGGCACACTGTCAATCGGTTCTGGCATGCGTTGTATAGAATGAAAGTGATTACTCAAGTGGATCAATTCGCTGACAAACTTACTGTCGTTCAACAGATTCCAATTGGGCTCACGCATCAGATACTTCAAATGCGCTTCGTCACGGACCTTCTCATATACATGAACATTCAACAAGTCTAACTTAAAGTAGCCGCGCTTCTCTGCTTTAGAATAATCAATCGCAGCCATGTCATGGACAGGATCGTATGGCACATCGGTGATATGAACACCAGTGGCATGTTTGCGAATCGGAGTGACATTACGCATCGCTGCAGGGATATGCTTGATATGCTCCAGTATCAATTCTCGGGAAGCAAAATCTATATCTACGTCACCTTGAAACTTCACGGAGGGGTAACTCCTGCCTTGATCAGTTTTTGATATGCTTTCTGCACAATGAATGCCTGTCGCGCTGCATCTTCTGATGCCTTGTGAGTTGTGACATATCCATCATCTTTCAGACTGACACCGGTTACATCAAACAGAGTTCTGGTGTCTCGCACTGTATGGAACAACCAAGGTTCACTCATGCCAAGAGATGCCCACGATGTTTCCATTGCCACAACGTCAAACGCTGCACCGTGACTCCAGACATAGTTTCGATTCCAGCAGAACTTGTATAGTTTCTCCATACATTCTTTGAACGGAATACGATCACGGTCACCGAGTGCTTCCTCCTGAGCAGCAACAGATTGATTACCCCACCACCGAACAGTGTCATCGTTGATAACTCGTCCCAGTTCAAGTTGATCTTCCATCGTTGGACGCAGATCAATTTTGTCAATGATGCCTGTTCCCTTAGGATCAAAGATCACTGCGCCGATTGTAAGTAATACGCAAAACGGGCTTGTGTCAAGCGTTTCGCAGTCGATCATAATGTGGGACACTTTTATTTTCCTTTAAGTATAAATACATTGTAATAGAAAGAACCACATGAACTTACTAAACAAATATAATAAATGTTATTATAACATAATCAATGTAGCCTTGTCAAGGGTAAATGACCCGAACGCCTATACCGAGAAACACCATATTCTGCCTAGAAGCCTAGGCGGAACGGACGCCGCATCAAATATAGTAAAACTTACTGCACGGGAACATTTCATCTGTCATCTGCTTCTACCAAAGTTTACAACAGGTAACAATAGATATAAAATGGTTCATGCGCTGTGGTTCATGTCTAATACAAAGAAGTTGGGCAAAAGATACAAGCCATCATCTAGGATATACGAACAAGTCAAAGAACAACGGGCTGCGATTCTTCGGGGCCGACGAGGAGAGGCCCATCCTAACTTTGGTAAAAAACATCCTGAAAGAACGACTGAAATATTCACTCCAGAATGGAAAGAACGCATTGCGGCTTCTAAGAGAGGTAAAACTGCATGGAACAAAGGTATCCCTAGAACTGAGGCCGAGTGTCACAAGATGTCCGAAACGAGGAAAAAACTAGTAGTCAACGGGCTAAAACCATGGAACATCGGAATAAGTCGGACTGACGCAGACAAACAAAAAATCAAAGAAGCGAACACCGGGAAACAATGGATACATAATCCAAACAATCCGAGCGAGAGAAAACAACTTGATCCGGAAGATACTGGTCCGTATTTAAATATTGGATGGATTCTCGGTCTCGGGGAAAGAAAAATATTAGACACCTGTCCCCATTGTCAAAGATCAATGGATGTCGCCAATCTTAAAAAGTGGCACGGCGATAAATGTAAATATCGACAATAGCCATTATGTTGCTTTCTTTGTTTTTCGTGTCAGTGGGGATTCTCGTCGGGGCATGCCACATCGGGCACAATAGCATTGTGCCACTGATACTCTGCCGCGTTCATATTCATCTTCAAACAATTCCCAATTTGTCCACTGATGAATGCCCAATCTACATTTCCAAGATTGTACTGGCTCCAACCCTTTTAGCTGTCGCCAGGTGTCCTGTTTTGTATGCTTGTCTGTTCTCATTCTTTCCACATTTCGTACATTGTCTGGAGCCTCGAATCCCATATGTCTATTGTAACATATCCTCCGGATAAAGTAAAGTCCCATCCTTCACCTCTGTTCCCTAAGTTTCTCCGTAGCCATTTGACGAGGGTGATCTTATCCTCTTTACCGCTGATCTTATGGTCGTATCTATATGTCTTTCTCATTCAAATAGGTCTTGCCATACTTTCGGAATATAGTCTTTGATACTCCTATTTCTAAATTTATCGGATGCTAATATGAAATGCTTTGCAGTATTAATAAGGTCAGAGTTCGCTCTGGGCAATGACAAATGAGTAATCAATAAAGATACTGCTGCGGAATAGGATGTATTTAAATTGGTATCAGCATCGAATAATTCCTTTACGATTTTTAATCGTTCTATTCCCTCGGATCTGTGTTTATCTGTCATTATGTTAGATACGACATATTCAGGATTAGTCACTATATTTACATATACTCCGAAATCAATTCCATATTCTTTACTTTTATTATACCAATACAACAATAAATCAGCAATATCAATGCAGTTAAACATGCCAGCAGTACAACTTAATCCAACTGATATTTGATCAGTTTTTGATAACTCAAAAAGGCGTGTTAGATTTCTTTCAATTTTTTCCCATTTAAATGGATATCGTATATACTCATTACTCAGCCCCACCCCGTCAATCGACGCCATAATAGTAACATGTTTAAATTTTTTCCAGGTTTCTAAGAGTTCGTCTGTGATTCCCGTGAGATTGGTTACATACGTCAAGCTGACATTTTTACTTCTGTTAGAAGTAACTAATTCATTTATAAGAGAATCATGCTCAAATGCGATAGTCGGTTCGCCGCCCAACAAAGAGATATGTTCAGCATTTGGAAAAGTTTTGAGAAGTGCGGCCGGGGTGCTATGTATTCTGTCCGTCGACGGTATTATCTGGTAAATGTATTTATCCTGAGATATCTCATTGAATTCTTCATACCAAAGGCTACTGCTATCCGGAGAACAAGTCATGCACTTGCTATTGCACTTATTGCTAAACGCCACACTAATATATCTGACATGGTCCGGATTCACGACCGAGTCAGCGGGAATATAATAGTCAGCAAGAGCAATATTCCAAATATTACGCATCGACTGACCGCCTTGTTTTTCTGAGTGTTCGCACAATGAACAAGATTCATGCCATATTCCCTGATTCAGGTGCCGCCGCACATCAACTAACCATGAATTATTAAGACGGGCCGTTGGCACGCCCGGCGAGTCTAGATCAAGGTAGTTAGACTTGTATTCCCCGTGTACAACATTACAACAAGGTAAATACTTATTTTCAGTGGTTATGTTTACGGATCCGAAGGCTAAAGCGCAGAAGATAGGTTTATTCATCATATATTTACTTTGTTATGCCCACCTCAATAGAAAGTGCGTGGCGTCATGTGGGTTCTCAAACCACCATGAATCTGCACCGTAGTAGTGATAGAATCGTCCGGGGCTTGCCTGTTGCTGACACCAACGCTTCAAATCCTCATAGAGAAGACGCTCGGTAAAGATAGCATCACCTGAGTTCAGCACCCAACGAGCAGTCCTCAGAGGGTGATTCACTTTGGTCCAGCATCTGCGCCGAATATCTTTATCTTTGTTCCAGAACTTCATGTCCACCTCAATGTATACCAAGTTAAAAACTTCTGTCGGTCATCATCAGATTTGAAAAACAATCTTGAACCCAATGAGTCGGCGTTAAAATTATCTATAGCATCAACTGAAATCTGCCACAATTTAGCCCGTTCTTCCTCGGTCCGATCCACTGGATACGGTGATAGATCGACGCAATATTCATCAACATATCCCGGATCATTGAGTAATTCGTATTCTCTGTATTTCATGCCCACCTCAGTGTAAACCACATATACTCTTGCTCACTTTTGAAAGCGAAGAACAGAACATCTCCGCCGCCGATTTCACTACACACCCATTCACTCCAGTAATCTTTCATCACTCGGTGAAAGTCATCGCGCCATTTGCTTTGGCAGTTCGCCTGGCACCATACTCTCATCATAGTCAGACCCTGTTCCCAGTCGCCGAATTGACTCCAGAACGCATCAGAGTATTGTTTTTCAAAAACATACGGATAGCCCGGATACATATCTCTCACTCTGGTGGCACGGAAATTGATATCAGGATCATACGCACGATCATATTGTGCCTGCGTTATTCCCATCCGTTTCAAATCACGGGCATGAAAAAACTGCCGAGTTTTATCTTTGATATAGGTAATCATAACAGATCAAATAGTTCTCCGTATTCAGTAAAGGGTTCGTCAGCGAAGCCGGTGCATTTCCATACTCGTCGTTTGAATATCTTTCTGAACCATACCCATTTGCCGGCGATTGTTTTGTGCGGTAGCAGAGCAAACGATTCATACCAGTTCACTTCAATACAAGTGATATAATCTACTGGCATGTTACCACCCATCATCAGTCCCAGTTGAACGAATCTGCTGACTCGTTTGTTGAATTCTTCCTCAGTCTCCATTTTGTAATAACCACCATACTTCGTCTTGTTCATTTTCAAATACAATGCAAACCAGATACTCATTCATTGCTCGTAGTCTGTTGTATGAATAGTTCGCGGCGTTTCTATTCCAGGTCATCTTCCAGGGTCCTGGGCGTTTTGCTCGGAACACTTTATCAAGTTCAGCCAGCGTTTGTGCGTCCATTGGTTCAAACTTAAACCAATTCTGAGCCTCTATCAAATCGTTTTGCCAACTCATAATGTTTGAGCCTTTAGTTTAATCCACATAAATTCCTTCATATCAACTACTGTATCGTCACCGGTAAATCTATTCTTGAAATACTTGACTTCGGTGTCTCCCTCAAGCCAGACTCTATCTGAATACCACAATGCTCGACGGTTGTAGTTGAGGGTATCAACCATTTCAAAAGTTGCCGGATCCATAACCCTGTTGAGTTTCAGCCCATACTGAGCCAGATACTTTTGTCCGTCAGGTCGTTTACACACCATAGTATCAGCAAGTTCGTAAAAGAGATTCATAACCACCTCAATAGAAACCATTCAGCTTCTTTATCTGATGCCAGAAAGATTCTGCACCGATACATCTTGTTGTATTCTCCGCGTTCCCATGCCCAAGCAGGATTCTGAATCTGCGGGAACTTCTGCCATATATCAATCTCTGCGGATCTTCCCCATTGTTCAAAGCACCATTCCCGCACTTCAAAGAAATCCATCAGGACCTTACCGCGGTTAACCGGGAAGTCCACAGAGTATTGAAAGTCACCATACCCAGTCATTCGTTTGTCAAGTTTTTTAAGTTTCATTCCCACCTCAATAGAAACCATTCAGCATTAGAACGAAGACTGAATCCGATGCCGTGATGGCTATAGGATTCATGTAGATAGCCCACTTTGTTCTTATGCATCCAGCGCATTATCTCATCAAACTCACACCAGGTTCTGACGAAGTAATGACTTTTCGGATAACCCACAACTTGATATACCTTCATAACCACCTCAACGCAAACATAATACTTGGTTCCTCTGTTTCAAACGAAAAAATAGCACTGGTGCGAGGACTCCACTTTATGTAATACCGGTCACCGGATCCTTTCGTCGGATACTGATTACACCATTCGATCATTTCATAAGTTGGACGATCAACGCTTACCCGGTGTCTAAACTCCGGGTCAAACTGGCCGCCTTCTGAATGATACTTCGCCATATTAACCCCAGCGCAGCACCAGTGCCGAATAAAGTTGTTCGTGAACATCAACATACAGCCGCCAGCTGCCGCCGGGCTCATATACCCACTGAGATGAGTTAATAGACTTCAACCACATCATAACCTCAGGTTCAATGAACAGAGTATACCACATGGCACCATCCACTTCAGCCTCAGCGATTTTGAAGAATTTCTGTGGTATATATGACATAATGTTTGGATACAATGAGTTAATGTCAGTGTATATCATGACCACCTCAATGAGAACCACACAAAATCAGCCTCATCCATTTCAACGAATTTTTTATTTGAAGCATAATGATTCCAACGAAATTTATACCCAAGATCATATAAAAAAGTGATCCAATTGGTATAGTTTGATCGACCAAACTCCTCACGTAAATTAGGAAAATCGTTTACATTAAAATTAAAAGTAGTCATAACCACCTCAATACAAACAAGGTAACATGCTTCTGATCAGCAAAGAAGTATCCACGAGATGCCCAGCCACCTTGATCCCTTCTCCAGTTCTCTCGTCCGATATTCTTATTACACCGGTGTTGAACTTCCTCGTCCAGGTCGTCTTCGTCAAAATCAGTGTATGGTTTATAGCGGAAGACAACCTTATGGCAGAGTCGGCGTTCGATTTGTCGGCGTTGCTTGGCGTTCATAACCACCTCAGGATAAACATCATGGCATCGCTCTGACGCGCAAAGGAGAAGGTATTGTTGTGTGATGTAGTTGGCGAATGAGTAGCATCACCAGACCATGTCCACGGCAAGCAACTTGCACTAACTGGCAACACGGCTACATTTTGTTCGCACCAATCAAGGAGTTCGTCAAAGTGATTCTCATCTTTAACATCAATGTCAACATCTCTACTGTAATCCATTTCAGTATCCTGCTTGTTTTAAGTACAATACATTATAACATAAAAATGATTTAATGTCAAGCCGAAGATAAATAGAAGTGAGGATCGCGGAATTGGACTTCCCACCCTCTCTAATGCTATAACTAAATAAGGAGCACCAGCATGACTATTTATTACCTCATGGTAAAGACCCATAATATTACCGGTCTAAAATACCTCTGTCAGACAAAACGCAAAGATCCTCACAAATACCTCGGTTCAGGTTTACATTGGGAGCGCCATTTAAATAAACACGGCAAAGATATAACAACCGAAATAATCCGCGAGTGCCAATCCAAAGATGAACTTAAAGAATGGGAATCCATTACAGTGAAGAATGGAACGTTGTCGAGAGTGATGAATGGGCCAACTTAAAACCGGAATCCGGTAACGGCGGTACTACCCCCGAAATAATTGCCAAGGTCGTCGCGGCGCGGAGGTCTAACAATACATACTTAACTAAGCCTGAAAGCACCAAAAAAAGATTAGCAACAATGGCAGCAAACGGAACATTAAAACCTACTCCGGAGAATATCGCCAAGCGAATCGCTACCAGACGCAAAAACGGTAATCTCAATACTTGGACTGATGAGAGCAAAGCTAAATTAAAAGAGAGCAGGCGCAAGAACGGAACACTTAATACTAATACTGCTGAAAGTATTGCTAAATGTAAAGCAACCAAAGCAGCTAAATTAATAGCCAGCAGCGACCAATAAGTCTTTTACTTGCGTTGCTGATTCCGGATCCCGTTTAAACTTGATTGCCCATTGCTCGGGATTTATGTAGTCATTAATGATTCGTACTTGGTCAGCATTTAGTTTTGATAAAAACTCTACGCCACTTTCGCTCTGGTAAAGCATCCAGGGACTTATCTTTCCAAGCGTGATTTGATAGCATATCTTATTCGGGTTCCCATAACGCAGAATATCATGCGCCAAAATCCGTTCCGTTTCAGCCATTTTGATTGTCGTTTCAATGCTGCGGGCCAGCGCATCCATCGGATCCTCGACGCGGATATACTCTATAAGGAATTTGGTATAGTTGGTATCTTGATTCCAACTGTCAATTCGGATCTGTTCTTTCAGCAGCCAGTCAGTGTATCTACTTACATTAACAACATTCGCGCCGGCACAGTATGTTCCGAACTTGATGAACGCCGTGTAGTATGCGCTTTTGATGAACTCTTCCTGGGTGCGATTCTTCTTGCCCATTGAATTCTTCGCATAGAACTGTAGCCATGCTTGAAAGCCGATGCGAGGACCCTGTTTATCTTTTTCAGCCCAACGATGTTTCCGCTCACATATATGCGTGAACATGGTTTTCTCACGAAGGAATACTCTGCGACAAAACTCACAAGAGAATACCGGTTTAGTTTCCTCGGTCGGCTTCGTATTGGTTGATTTCTTCATCGGTGATGATATGACTAAGGGTTTCAACATCAGATAGTTTCAGATTAGGATAGATTGTGGCCAGATAGCGTTTTCGTTTTTGATCACGAACAAACTCTTTTGAGAGTTCCGTGATATCATTTGCTGTTGCTTTCGGATACAGCTTCGTGTAATACTTTTTCATATCAGCCAGATTCGCATCCGCTGTCAGCGTTGACACCTTAGGGCTGATATGCGGAATCCATTGATGCTGATATTTACCCAGGCCCGGAGAACTGGCGCACAACATCAGCCATATCAACTTCGGATGACGCATCACATTCTCATTGAACAGATACTTGTTCGCATGATAATCAACCGAACGCAGATAGTATCCTTGAATCTCCGCAGATGCTTTTATCGCAGAGGTCCAGTGAACAAGAATGAACAGCGCAACCTTCTTTTGTTGAATGTCACTGAGCCGTTCATAGTATCCGTAATCCTTCTTGTCAATAGCTGCAAGGATTCCGAACAGATCAACCTCTTGATCAGCGAACTTTTCTGTCCCGGGTGCTTTTGCTTTAGTTGCCATTTGGCATTCCCTTTTTCCATACTTCTTGAATGATAGTTCCACTCACGGCGTCAGGATGATACGGTGAACAATCACACTGGCATCCATGCATATCTTCCATTACCGGTGTCCATGGAATAGACCACAGGTTATATTTGTTTCGAATGTACATACCTAGATTCATATGATACTTGCTCATTGTATCATCATCTCGCAGGCCTGTCAAGAAAAAGTCATTTAACATTTCAGTAGGCCACTCCTTCACGATAGCAGCATGTACCTCATTAATAATTTCGGCATGAGTTTTCATCAGAATACCTGAGCGTAGTCAATAATTTCACAGTTCCTTGATACTTCTTTAACAAAGTAAACGCATGCCGGTTTCGGTCCGTCTTCTAGTGGAACACACAAAAACTGACCGTTCTTCAATCGCGGGGCATACCATGTCACATCATTATAAATGTCAACAATTTCAATAGGCAGAAATGTCGGGGAGAATGAAGATAACGGATTGAACTCAAACGCATTGAATCCACGGTCATTGATACTTGTCAGTGGCAATGTTTCAAGATCACCGTGTTCTTTTTCGCCGATTACGATTTGCCAATCAACAGGCATCTTCATTGTGTGTTTACCAATCTTCAAAACTAATGCAGGCGAGTTAAACGATTCCAGAAAGATCAACGGAATGTAATGATAATCTACATTGAGAGGATTGCTGTTATCCAGAATTGCGAATCTTAAATCATCTATCTCTTCAGGCAGAGTTTCAAGATTGTATCTGGAATTATTATCAAGGGTAAGTATGAACATAGTGTATTATAGCAGGTTAGTGAGGGGGTTGTCAAGTTATTTGTAGTTGACTTTAGTTACATCGAAGGGATACTTCGCATCCTTGTAGAAAGCTTTTCTTTGGGTAAGATGCCTCTTAGAGAACTTACAACTTGAAGTGATATCCGTTATTTGAACAAACGATTTGTCGTGGGCCATACGCAACCCTCGTCCGATACTTTGAATAGTTCGGACAAAACTCTTCCCTGGTTCGATCAACACAACGTTGAATAACCGAGGAATATTAATACCAACTGCTGCTACACCGTATGTGGCAATGATGATCTTATTTGTTGCTGTGGCCACATCTTCATATTGTTCTGTGCGGGTAGATGACTTGGTCCCGCCTGATACGAACACCACATCATCTTTGAGTGTGCTATGGCCGGCGAGTTTACTCAACAGTATTTCGCCTGCTTCAATTCGGTCAACAAGTACCAGAGTGTTACCGGTTCGATTTACTTTAGCAATCTCACTGGCAATCGCCGTCATTCGTGTGTCATCACTGACAAGATATTTTAACTCTTGCTGATAATTCGTATACTCAACCTTGTCTTGTAATTGAATGATGTTCACATGGCAATTTGCCAACACCCCTTGTTCTTGTAATTCTGATGCTGCCAACTTATTAATAACAGGACCAAGACTGACAAGCAATGCTTGACTTTCAAACTTCGCTTTAGGTATCGTACCAGTCAGACCCCATCTGATTGGTATCTTCGCCATCACGCCTGTCAGCAATGTTTTCAGCGCATCTGCCTTGGCCTGGTGCACCTCGTCAACAATGACACAGACAACACCTTCAAGAAACTCACCGATAGTTGTGTCACCGGTACCCGCTTTAGTATTCTTCAGCAGAACATTTAATGATTGCCAGGTGCAGATTGTGTGCGTTTTGCCAATCTCTTTTCTGCCGCCGAAGTATACCCCAACGTCAAGTCCCATGTTGATGTAATCTGCTTCTGTTTGTGTGACCAGACTAATGTTAGGGACGATAACGATTGATCGTCCATATGCTTCAACGCTCTTGCTTAACGATGCTGTCATCAAAGTCTTGCCAGCACCTGTGGCAATCTCCTGGAGACATTGTGGGTTCGCCAGGAAGTTATTCACGATTTCAACTTGATAGTCACGTAGCATGATCGGCGTGCCTTCAACCGGATGCCCCTTGGGCCATAGTGTCGAGGAATATGTATCTTCTTTGACCATGTCGAATGTAAACGATGTTGAATAGTCTCGGGTATCTTCTACTTCAATGTCGTATCCTGCGCGATCAACTACGGGGATGATTTCTTCAAGCAGATTGATGTAGCTTGACCCACCCAGTGAGAAGAAGCTGACCTTGCCATCCCAGCGCCCCAATCGGACACTTGGCATATATCGCGCTCCCGGCACATCGAAGGAGAATAGCTTCATCAGGGCCTTTCGCTCCGAAAGTTCCAGGCCGGTAATCTTGAGGTTCACTTCATCGGCTATATGTATAATACATTTTTTTGTCATTACTTATTATACACTACTGAATTCATAGAAGCAATAGAAACGGAATAAATAGAAGTGAGAGCCACGAGACTGCAATCTCCGCCCTCTCTAATGTCGTAGAGGACACCAGCAATGATATTTATCAACAACAAATATACCGCAACTTATTACCGAATAATAGAACGAGCCAAAAACCGAATATTGCCCTGTTATACAGAACGGCATCACATCGTACCCAAGTCTATTGGCTGAGATAACACCCAAAATAATCTCGTCAAACTAACTGCCAGAGAACACTTCATCTGCCACTGGTTATTACCTAAAATGCTTGAAGGTGCGGCACGCGAAAAAATGATTTATGCTATTAAATTGATGTGTCACACAGGATCTCATCGAATGGCGCCTAGAGTATATGAGACATTGAAACATGAATTTAGTGAGATGCGCCGCACGGCACTATCCGGGAAATCCCTGTCTGACGCTACCAAAGAGAAAATGCGGAAGGCCCAGTTAGGCAGGAAAATGTCGGCGGCTTCTATGGTGAAACGCTCCCTCACACGGACAGGTAAGAAAATATCAAAACACTCCGCAGAAGCCAATAAAAGGAAAAGTTTGAGGATGCTAGGTGTATCTAAATCTCCGGAAATGGTTGCCAAGATAGCAAACTCAAATCGCGGACAAAAGCACAAACCACAGCAAATATTGGTTTGCCCACAATGTGGGCAAACAGGGGGTCAAGGAAATATGAAGCGTTTCCACTTCACTAATTGTAAATCAATGCTTATTTTTACAGCAAGTGACATTGGCCAGATTGCGCCAGTTACTAGGACTGATCTTGACAAGGTCGGCGATCTTCAAACACATACGCATTGAAATCTCATTTAACGAGGTTTGATTTTGCTCCATGTATTCAATAATCATATCACCCTCACCGTTATCAAAGTCATAATCAACGAACAGACCACCATCAGCATCCCGATTGACCTGTTTGATACGCAGAAGTTTATCCCTTACCGAATCCACGGTCAGGTCAAGAAAGTGACAACGAGATTGGAGAGCCTCCAAGTGATCCTGCAACTTCTTGGACTTGACACTGGAGAACTTCAAATTGGTGATGAAAATCGCAGAGCCTGCGAAGTTGAATTGATTCGGGATGCCTTCTTCGCGCAACAGACGCGAATCAGAGTTCCAGCAAATCTTGCGATTCTTGCCAGAGTCGAGCGCAGCCTTCAGAATGTTCAGGGACAGATCATCAGCGAAAACTGAATCACAGTCATCGAACACCAGAACGTTTTTCTTGTCACTGTATTTGTAAAGTTGAGCGTAAAGACCAAGCGCGGTCATCGCACCCTTAACGATGTTGAAGCGAACCTTCTTGCCTGCGATCTGATCAAACATGATCGCCTTGTTCAGTTGCGTTTCGACTCCGAAAGACTTGCCGACGCCAGGAGGACCGCTGACGATCATTGCACGAATGTCGCCGTTGATTGCAGCTTTGGACATGTCGTCCAAAACAGAGAAACGAGTAGCAATGCGATCCATTGCTGCCTCGTCAGTTTCAACTTGTACTTGCTTGGCCGGCGCCAGTTCGATATGATCTTCAATTTGATCAGCAACCGTGACGCCGTTGAATGTGAGTTCCTGGATGCTACCGACCTTGATCTTGACCTCGTCAATAGCGAACTGCGGGAACTGTCCTTCGTTCTTTACAGTGACCCAGCTACCCGTCTTACCTGTTTGGAAACCTTTCACCAAGGTGAATGTTTGATTGACCACAGGTTGATTGCGATATGAGCCATTGAGAATACGAACTGTAGCCATTTATTAATTCCTTGTTTCGATTGAAGTATCAATTATATCAGAAAACCCATTTAATGTCAATAAACGGGTCCGAGTATCAGAACTCTTTGAAGCCCAGATTGAACATTGCGCTGCGGAAAGGTTCGGGCGTTACTAGGTCACTGTATCCGTAGATATCGTCCATGAGGTCGTCGGTACAGTCATACTCAAACACATCAATGATCTTGTCATTGGTATTAGCAGTAAACTTTCCTGTGGGGCCGACGATAGTGTTTACTTCCCGGATGAATTGTGCAAGAGTTGTAAGCATTTGAGACCTTGTTTCGATTGAAGTATCAATTATATCAGAAAACCCATTTAATGTCAACCATTGGGTTTTCGGTTCAGAACCTGATCTTTCAGAGCGGTCAGGATGGTGATCGCCATGCCAAAGGAATCCTTGTCTCGCGTCAGGCGACATTTTCCGATGTAGTATTCCAGGTCTTCCCAGTCAACGTCGGCGATTGTCTGCCAGTTCGCGCTTGGGCGATCAGCGTTTTTCTGCTGCATCTTTGCTTGCAGTGCCAGAACGTTGGCGTCAACTTTTTCTTGGTGAGTCATCATTTTTTCAGTAGGTACGCTGTTAAATCGGGGCCATCAACCTTTACGAGTTGTTCGCCACGTTGACGTTTTTCTTGGTATGGACTTGGTCCCCAACTAACGTAGCAATCATTTCCCTTTGCGGTAAACTTGGTCACTCGGGCCAAAAGCAAACATTTGTAAAAGGGGTGCATGAGGACAACGCTGTCCCCAATCATCAGTGGTCGTTTCAGGAAGTCTTCCATCAGAATCCAAAAACTGCGGCTTGTTCACGGAGTTTCATTTGCTTTTCAGTGTGCTCCACAGGAACACATGATCCGTCGAAGAGGTAGCATGTCACAATGTCGTGAGCATATACAGAACCTGTCTCGGTGTAGAGTCCTTCGACCTCACACATGCGGGTGTTGCCTCGGGCGTTGTCCATGACAGTAGCCATCCAGCCGTTGCGTAGTTTAACGCGGGCACCTTTTTTCAGATCGTTTGTAAGCATTTTGTTTCCTAGATCAAATCAATTTGAACTTGCAGACCTTCCCAGGTTCCGCCGAGACCAGACGCGCATTTGTCAGCAGCGCCTTTGCCTGAGCGAATGAACTCAAGCGCACAGACTGCCTTTTGCACCGCTGCATTTTGCGCGGTGAAGCAGAACAAACTGTTCCGAATTTCTTTAACAGTCGTATAGAAGCCGACACCGCTGACGATGACCCGAATCTTCTGGGATTGATTAAATTGTTTCATTTTAGTTCCGTTTTGCGAGTTGATGTTAGTATTATATACCCAAAATGATTAAATGTCAACCGTAGGAAAGCCCCGTTTCCGGGGCTGATTTTACGCAAAAATTTCTAACGCAGTGCCGCATTCCGAACAGAAATGCGCCGTTGCTTTATTCTGTTTGCCGCATGTCTGACACTTCGGTTTGTAATGTACAGTCAGTGGAGACAGAATCTTCTCGCCGCCTGCCATTTCACCGAGTAGTTTCAACACGATAGAATGTTTCTCTGGATCAAGCGCGCCCATCGTTGCTGTGTAAAACTTTTGTTCACTCTTGCTACCTGGTACAGTGATGCCAATGTCGTTCTTCGGCGGACTATACGAATCCATTGTCGCCAAGCCATCGTGAATACTCTGGGCGCTACATTGGATGTTGTTGTCAGCACAATATTGGTTTATGTTTTGCGATGCCTGTGTCTTAACGAACTCACCTTTACTGGTATCAATCGAACGCATCACACCGCCGACATTAGTGAAGTTCCCTAGAGAGCCTGATGTGCTGCCTATGTTTCGGGCACCAGCTGGGTAACAAAGGTTGCTGTTCTTCCATTGATCGTTCCACGTTGAACCCCATAGTGTTTGAGAGGGAGCGACATACTTTTCAAATTGAAATTCAATTCGGATGATACCGTCTTCCAACTTGATACCACGGGGGCCGGCTTCTACTGCTCCGGTTCGTTCAATGAACTTGAATCGGTTGCCCTCGTTCAGATTGTTGTTTTTGATTGAGCGTTCCAGATCAATTTCTTGGCCGGCGTTAAGAACAAGGCCACCGGGGCATTGATCTTCACCGTCAATGAACACATTGACCACAGCACGAACTGTATTGAGATTTTTCAGTAGCAGAGAGTATTCACATCCGAAAGGGAGAAGAACATTGTCTTTGATTTCTCTGAGGATGCGCCCGTTTGCCTTTAAAGAGGCGACTAATTTTTGATTATACATCATTTTTACTTCCTTATTGTAACGGCCCACAGAGTAAGGGCCCACATTAAACTCTGTTAAGTTGTGCTGCCTATCAGCACAATTCTATTTAGTCTGGATTATGCAGACTATTTTTATGTTCCTTCTTTGCCTTTCGCTCTGCCATCGAAGCAAAACGCTTTTCTTCTCGTTCAGCAGAAGTGAAATTCCCTCGTAGTTTTTGGACTTTTAATCCTAAAATTTTTCGTATTCCTTTAGATGTATCTTTTGTATCTTCCACTATATTTGAAAATCTATCCAACGGATGCACTGTATTTTCTATCGGATATACTCTGGCCTCAACTGGGAGTGAATTGAAAACATCGTACACTCCCCTTTTCGTGAATTCAAACCATTCACCATTAATCGCCTGATCCCTATATTTTTCATGTAATGTTGTTTCTAGGAGACTATGATTTTTAGCACTCCATACTCCAATGATATGAATCTTGAATGGTAATAAAATACCAAGGTGGTTTACACGAATCTCGGGTGTTTTAGATTTTCCAATCTTATACCAACCGAATAACGGTGAGCCGATTAAATATACATAACCACTCATTTATTCAACTTCCCATTTATTTACTTTGAAGTAAGAATGGTCATCTTGTGATGTTGCGAAGCCGGTGATTCGCATCACAGTTGATTCCTTTTTGAACTCTCGCTCAAACAAAGATTTACATGAGTTGATATGCTCCAGCATGATCAAGACTGCACGATCCTGTTCATCCTTGAACCAGTATTCATGCTTATAGTGTAACTTGCGCTTCACATCAAACTTTCGCAACGGACGTAGAGTACGGACATTTGTTAATATCCGGGTTCTATCCACTACCACCGGAGTAAGATCACGCATCATATCAGCAAGCGCCGTATCATATTCGTAGAACTCCGGAAGACGAAACACCAGGGGTAGCATGTCATCAACAAATAACTTACCATCACTGTGAATGAACTTGCTCAAATCTTCGCGGAACTTGGTCAACTTGATTTCTTTAAGAGCCATCACCATGATCTTCTTTGAGTAGTAATCCCGGATTGTATTCGCCGTCAGGCGATCTTCTTCTGTGAGACTCTTAAACAGATTTTCATCTGTCAGCGATTCAATCATCGGGTACGGCGTCAGCGTTTTGTTTTTACGAAGACGAAACCAAGCAACACTGAGTGCCAGCAAATCTTCCGCGGATTCATTGACCTTGTATTGTTTCACATATGGATTGATTTTTACATCTCCGAATCCACTAAAATCCTCATGTAATGTCATATTCGTGTTACCCTGTGACCTTAACATGCCCTTATAAGGGTCGTAAGAGACCTGTTTCGCTGCCCGAAGTTGGCTCAGAGTGCTTGATACTGATGTTTGCGACATAATTATCCTTGTGACTAAAAGTTTATTATAACAGGAAAACCGTTGTTTTGCAACACCGCGGCGTCCTAAATATACTTCTTACACTCTGCTGCCCAAAGCAATAACCCCTCAGGATCTGGATGATGACTATCGACGAGACTGAAATGCGGAACATATCCGAAAATCTTACTTTCTTTCGGATGAGACAAATCAACTACGGCTCGTAAATTATCTGAAAAGGTCTTATTTACGGCATGTGAATCCGCATATAGAATCATCAGGTGCAGCCAGTTCGTATCATATATGAAAGTATCCTCAGTAAAGGTAGGAACTAAGAACTGAACTATGCTAGGAATAATAGGTATCAAATTGGGGAATAGGGAAATAGATGGGTGGAGCATACTGCAACCACCTAGACAATGTATTTTCTTATTAGCATCGCCGGCAATTGTATTCAGGCGCGAATAAGAATCAGTTATTAAGTTTTCGATGAACTTGACCAAATTAACAGTTGAACATATTTCAACACCATACTCTGATAAAGAAATACACTTGCCGGCGCCATGTCCTTCATCCCACTCTAAAAATTCCAGACGTAAATCCCTCATTGGATCAGTTTGAATCCAAAATATAGTGTCGTAGTCTATGTTGTTCAGACCATCTTTAATAAACTGAATACTTTTGGAGTTTAGCCCGCCGCGCTCAGATACATTGGTGAAGTCATACTCCGGGAAAGCATCAGCAGTAAGGATAAAGCCGGGTTGGTCATACCCGGCTGCGTAACCCCAACTGTCACCTGCTAATAATATTTTTTTCATCGTATTATTTAGCTGAGAGTGATATCTTCCATACCCGCCGCCCGTAGTCTGACCACGTGACCAAGCATGAAGTTCTTTGATTCAAGTCCTTTAATCAGCCCTAAATATTGATTACGCAGAAAAGCAACGGAGTTGATGATTGTCTCAAAGTCAATCACCTCATCCTCACCTTCCATGTACTTTTCAGCATCACGACTGGACAGTGCCCTGTTGTATGCCTCAAGATACTTTTGGAAATGCTTGCGCCGAATCTTGCGTAGTTGTAAATTAAGATAATTGAGCACCGCTTCCACTTCTTGGAGTTGATTAAAGCGATGCTCAGTTATGCCGGGTAGTGCAGCAACATTCTTTTCTACATTTCCCTTGATACCACAATCCGCCTTTGCCGCATATAACTCTGCTTCAAAGTGACTGATGAAATCGGGAATAGCAGATAAGTCTGCGCTGACGCGAGAATACCAGTTTGCCATTTAGTCCCATTCTTCTTGGTCTTCGTCTTCATCTTCTTCGTAGTCATCTTCTTCGTGCTGTTCCACATAGAACTTTAACGCACCCAGAACATCCTTGTCGCCACGAAACGCCTCTTTAATATCAGCCGCTTCGTAATCGTTTTCAATCAGCAGATTGATCAGTGTATCGGCTGCATCTTTGCGTTCATTTGAATCAACATGGGAGCGTAGAGCGTCCCATACTTCAACAACAAAATCTATACTCATTCTGTTACTTCCTATTTTTAAACCACGGGTTATTCCTTCCAGAGTGCGCCTCACCATGGTTTTTAGTCTCTCTTACGGTGCCTGCTCCAGAATCCTCATTGAAGGCTCGCCATCCAGCACATGATCCTCGTTTAGGGATCCATCCTTCAATCACTGCCTTTTTAATAGTATTTGCGGAAATATTATGTTTGGTGCAAAAAGTATTCAGGTCACCGCAAAAAACAAATACTTCGCCTGCAGGTGAAATTAATCGCCAGTTGACTGATTTATTATTTTCTTTACTGACGATCTTCGGCCATGCTGCCGGATTCCTCGCCCGGGCACTAGTCATTGATACGCTGATCCTGTTATTGACTGATTCTGAACGGGTGTAATTATTTCGCCCACCTTTATCCAGGTTTATATTCAATGGATCACCTAATACGCCCTCAGTAACATATTCTCGTTCAAGTGTGTTCATTTCGCACCAAGAAAAACCGTATTCTAATATTTCTCGGTTAAGACCAATAATTCCTTTAGATTTTATATAGTCCTTAATTATTACACCTGAACCAAAATAAGTAGGATCTAAAGTGACCTGACTTATGATTTTGTGTTGACCTATATAATATCTGCCATCCGGAAGAGTTGTTTTGTAAATGAATCCGTAGGCACCATTAGGCAATATTGTTTTCATCAGTTTCAGTAGGTGAGATTGTATTTTTATCTTTGGCTTCGAATTCTTTCATAACCAAATCAAATATACCGTTTTCGTTTCTGTTCCATTCTTTACGAAAGTATTTATGCACCACCCCATCTAAATCAGTATATGCATATCTATTACCCTCTTTAGTGATCATCTTCTTCTTTTCTAGCATCTCAAAAAAGCCGCTATATGGGCTAAGTCCAGTAGCATACGGTATATGTAATTGAATATCCTCAAAAGGTTTGGCATATCTCGTTTTCATAATCTTGCACCCGGCACGTATTCCTAAAACTTCTGAGACCTTATTACCATCTTCATCTTCCTTCAACTTGAGTTTCTTCATGGCCACAACTATTGAACTGGCGTATACAAATCCGGCGCCGCCACTAATTTTGTCATCAGGGTTATAAGGATCCTGGCTTGCATAAGTGTGGTTGGTTGCAACCAACCCTATATTTAGGGACCCGAACATGTTCACACAATTGCGAACAAGAGCGGTTAAAGCCTTAGGCTTGCGTCCCATGTCGCCCTTCATCTCGCCGGCTTCAAATTGATTCACATCAGTCGGAGTCAGCAACATACCAAGTGAATCAATTACGAATAAAACTTTGGGCCGATCTTCCTCACTGAGGGTTCGATACTCTTTTACGAAGTCACTTAGCACTTTGGCCACATCGTCTATCATCGCCATGTTCAATTTTAATAGTTTTTCAGCAGAAGTATCTACTCCTAGAGCCTTTAGCCAGGATTCATCCAATGCGTTCTCAGTATCAATCAATACCACAAAAATACCCTGATCTTGGGCATTCTTAATAAGGGTACCCGAACAGATAAAACTCTTGCCGGCACCAGATTCTCCTGCAAACACTGTAACTTTACCCAAGGGTATTCCTCTATCAAATGCACCTGATATTAAATAGTTCAGTGCGTAGTTACCAGTACTGATCCAGTCTGTCGGATCATTGAAGCCTATACTAAGCCCTTCAATACTCTTTGTAATTCCTCGACGGAATTTGCTTAAATCAAAAGCCTTTGCCATGTTTTCTTTCAGTTAGTTGTATGCAGCCGTGAAGTCCACGGCACTTTATTCAGCAGATCAGGACACCGGTCAGACATTTTTTCAAACTCATAGTCGCTTGGATAATGTCGAAGGGCGCCGCGGGCTCTGTCTCGCACTATGCTCGGTACTCGGGGTGTTTTGCCCGGGTCGCACAGTTCTTCCAATAGTTTCTTGGCCGCTTTCAAGGCCCGAAATCTTTCATCCGGTAGGGTCATGGGATTCTCCTAAAGATAGGGGCTTCGGCCCCTATTTTATTAGACAGTTTTTGTCTGACGGGCACGAATCATTGCGAGAATGTCCTGTGCCTTATCGCCACTTGCTGCTTTGGGGACAACAATCGGTGCTTCTGCCGACTTCACATCATCTTCCCATGCTTCGGGTGCCTTAGAAGCGGGTGCTTCCGCTGCAGGTGCTGTAGCTGTCGGAGTCGAACCTGCCGGAGCATCAAGGCCCCATGGGCGATAGTATTGACCCCAGCGTTCCAAGTCATACGGCTTGCCGTCGACGGATGCGTCAAACATTTCCTTGATGATTTTCAATTCCGCTTCGCTTGGCTTCTTCGGCAGAAACGAAGCCAGATCAAACAACTTGAAGGTGTCGATTGCTTCTTGTTCTGCTGCGGTCAGAGCCGATTCCTTACGTGCCCATGTGCTAGTTGAATAGTCAGCATAGCCGCCCTTCGATGTTTTCTTGATGTTCAGATCAAGACCACGCAGAAAGTCAGTCGGCAGTTCTTCCATTTCAGGATCCATCAAAGATGCTTTGACGATAGTAAAGATTTGCGGACTGATGATGAAACGACGAATTGGGTTCGCTGGTGCCTTGTCATCGCCGATTGGGTTTGCACGGACAAATCCTTGGAACAGATAAGCGCGTTTCTTCCAGTACTTGTTGGCAAGTTCCTTGAGAGTTTCATCCTTATACCAAGGGCGAACTTCTGCCAAGATTGGGCAGTGATATTCAGGTCCAAACATTTCTATACATGGTACCTGGACCTCGACCCGCTTGGCTGCTGGGTCACCCTTTACACCATTGAAGGGGAGTTTTATGATTTGGCGTTCGGTCCAAAAGTAAGGGTTGTTTGTGTCGGCGTCAGGCAGAAACCGAAGTGTAGCTGTGGTGCCTTCGTCCATGTTCCAATGACAATATATAGAATTGTCTGCGGAAGCGCGGGGAGTATTTTGTTTGTTTTCTGCGGCCGCAATGCGGGCCCTGATTTCAGCGAGTGATGTTGCCATGATATATTTCCTTTATTTAAATTGACATGGTGTCGGTTTTTGTATTCGCTACCTCGGCATGAAGTAACTGAACATCAGTGCTTATTATAGCATAATAAACATCAATGAGCAATAGTATTTAGTCCTTTCGGTTAAATTGCTATTTTATTTTTTAATCTTGTTAAAAGACGTTTTTGAATGGACTCAGGAGATTGTGGGCGACCTCGTAGTGCTATGGATCGTTTTACGTTGGATTCCTCACTATGAACATATCCTTTATGGCTCTCACTGATGGCGGTACAATGATCGGGAGATAACTTCTTGCCCGTTAATGCGATTGATACTTTTCTATTATGTTCATCAGTGTGAATTTTACCGCGATGGGATATGCTCATTTTTAGTTTTGTCTCCTGGGGTAATGGTATACCCTGCTTAGCCTTACTTATTTTAGGTTGCTTTTTACCCGTCTTAGCAACACTCATTTTATTCTTGGATTCAGCAGAATGAACTAACCCTGATACACCGTCCCCTCCCTCAGTTTTGTTTCGTAGAATTCCGGTATTCTCATCTTTTCTCCCATACCAACGTATTAGCCGGCGTTCAATAGACAGAGCGCCCACTTCAGTTAAATTTTTCTCTACAATGATTATTTTAGATTTATTTATGGGCGGATAAACTTCACCGGGTGATTTATACCAGGCTCGTTTTGCTTTCCCCTTGCCAATGTAATACGGGGTGCCATCTTCGCGTAGGTAGGCATATACATAGAAACCTTCGGGTGGATTTTGTCTTGAATAAATATTCATGCTGATGCCCTTTCACGGCGTTAGAGAGGGTGGGCTTGCCGGCCGTGATCCTCACTACTATTTATCTGGAATATGGCAAACCTCACCTTTTAAGTGAGGTTTTTGAGAACTTATTTACCCAATAGACGTTTGATTGCGTCAAGCCCTTCATCACCCTCTTTCACTGGTTTCTTCTCAGTGTGTTGCTTGATCTTATCTTCGGTGTCATCAGCTTGTTTCTTAGTCTGTTCCAGATTCTTTTGGAACCTGGCAGCGAAGTCTGGCTTCTTTTTATCGGCACTCTCACATGCTCCGACTAACTTACCGACGGCTCCTTTTGGACCGACCTTATCTTTAGGACCAAGCTGACCGACACGCTTTTGTTCTGGGCCTATATCTTCCGCCACACCGTGTCCATCTTCAGGAATACCTTGGGCGTTGAGTGCTTCTAGGCCATCAGCCTCAGCAACTTGCTTAGGCTTATCATTGGCGAACTGTTTAAGTGTGGCTTTGACTATACCCTTGAATCGCTTGTTACCAAGTTTGGTCAATCGATCTCCTAAATCTTTACCAGAAGATCCTGCAGAATACGCACCTGCGGCACCTGCATCAGCGGTACTGGCCTGGTGACCAGCGTTTTTTTTATAACGACCGAGTAACTCGTTTGAAACTTCAGCAAGACCAAGAGATTCTTCAATAACTGCGTCAGCCCACTCGGCCAATTCAGCAGAGTGATCAACTTCAGAAATGTTCTTCTTCAACTTGTTCAAAATTGGCATCACTGATTCAATTCTTGGATCAAGTGCTGTGCTGGCGAACATCTCACTTAGGTCAGTTGTATCTTCATCTTCGGTTAATGTAGGAGACCAGCTTTCAAAGTATGCGGTGTATCCACGATGACCGGACATTTTGTGTAGTTGCTCACGCAGATTATTGTAATGGTTGATTCCCTCATTCACTAACGATTGTGCTGATTCATTGAACTGACCATTGCGAGTAGCACGAACAAAACCCGCCATCTTGGTGTATTCTTCAACAAGCGAGTGAATGTGTTTGCCTTGCTCATCGTATGGAGTGCCCCCTTCAGCAATATGACGGGCATATACACGGGCCAATCCTGGCTTCTTGGTGTCAAGTAAAAATCTTTCACCATTGGCATTCTCAACAAAGATGCGTTCAATCGCACGATAACGGCGTTCACCTTCTTCCAGTTGTCTGGAGTGCTGTAGAATGATCTTGACCTGAGGCACAGAGTCAGAATAACTTGCTTTCTTGCCCATTGGGTAGTAACCTTCTGCGATGCTTTCAGGTAGATGCCCGACAGGACCATGCTTTCCTTTAGATTGTTTAATGGCACCCTTTAAATTCTTTTGGGCATTCTTAGGAATCAATGGTTTGCCAGTAGTTGATAATTTCGTACCTGCGCGACCTGCTAATTCATCTTCCTTATCACGATGTTTTTGAACGGGAAATTTCTTTGTTTCTCCATCATATCCGCTAGGCTCATTGATGAATGTTCCTCCTACCGGACCAACTTCACCTGACTTGTGCTTGTAGCCAGCTGGGTGACCGGATGCGGAGTAACCTTGGCGCCATTTTGCTTGTTCGTCAATCTTTTTCATATGATTCCTTTTTGCCATGTCGTATTTCAAATGGTCTGTGTTTTTAACTTCAAAACTGAGTTGATGTTGTTGGCTGAAACGCTTTAGATGGTTCAACAGAGAATACCAGCTGGTATCTTCGTTGTGACTTTGTTCAGACGGACTCTTAGCAACGCTGTCGCCGAAGTAAACTACAAGTTTGTGTAGACCGTCGATAGAGATAGTTACGGGACCGTAGTCCTTATCATCCTTGACAAAGTGAAACTGAAATACTTCGGCTTCGTCTGGGACAGGAATTTCTTTACCATCTGTACCAAGTAAAGTCGGGTTATATCCGCGTGACCTTAGTAGTTCAAATAGCGAGTTGTTTAGTGATTCAGCATTTTTAGGCATAGTTATCTCTCAATAGACTATTTATCACTTCAGGCGAATACCGCAAAGAAGGGGAGTGGTTCTATAAAGTTATCATGGTCTCTTAGATGTTCATCGAGGTCGTAGTTAAAATCAGAGAGTTGCTGAAGCATACGAACAATCAATAGCGTGGCCATCACAAGATCATCATGGTCGCCGATCTTAGCAGCATAGCTTCCGCCCGAGGCAACAAACGCTTTCAGTTCAGAAACAAGACCGAAACTATTTACGGTCATCTTCTTACTCTCCAGAAGAGTTTTGAACTTGGCGCACGCCGCAAGTTTAGTGGTGCGATTAGTGTTAAACCCTCGACGCTTCTTACCAGGCTCACTGATAAACACGCCCGGGATATTCTGCTCACCGTATTCATTCAGTGATATCAGTGCTGCTTCACCTATGCTGTTATTCTCTATTGAGTAGTATAGGCTATTAGGTTCTTTGGTGCATTCCACGATGTAGTTGTTTATCTGTGTGATAAGTTTAATCTGACCGGGAATGTCTGTCTTGTTATGCTTCCATTCGCCTACTTGGGTTGTGGTGTTTGCTTCAAAGATTTGAATAGCGGCCGGGTCTGAACCGGTGCCCAAACTTGGATCAAGTGCCACAAGATAGATATTGCCCTTCGTCGGGATCTTATACCATCTGATCTGCCCCTGTCGAAGTATCGGCTCCACGCCCTGAAGAACAAATAACGTATTAGGATTGATCAGTGTTTCATCAGCGATCAAGAACTGACAGCAGATTTCACGAAGGAATCGATCATCGCCGAGTTTGGCCTTCATATCGTCAGCCCACTTTTGATCACGATCGGGGTGTTCGTTCCATTCAGCGGTGAATGCCTTGTAGCCGTTGACACCAATGTCTGTCTTGTTGCCGAACTCATCCTCAGTCTTGTTCGCACCCTTCCAGATCAGAGCAAACTGATCTTCATCGCTGTTTGGAGTAGAGGTGATGATTGATTTACCACCAGTTGCTAACGTAGGCGTAATAGCAGCCCAGAACATCTTGGCGATGTTAGGTGGCACGAAGGCGAACTCATCAAGATACAGCAGAGTAATAGACATACCCCGACCTGTTGTTTCAGTTGTTGTGGCACTGACGATACGACTGCCGTTCTCAAACTCTAACGAGCCTTTGTTGTATGTTGTCACACCTGCTTTGATGTGATCAGGACAGTTCTCGTAGGCGTACCTTATACGTTGCATAATTTCCTGTGCACCGGTGTACTTGTGTGCTGCGATAAGAATCGTGGCATCTGGCTGGAACATCGCAAACCAGAGTAGATATCCGGCTGCCGTTGTTGTTTTGCCTGATTGTCGTGGCAGCAGATTTACAGAGTGAACATAGTTATGATAGATATCAGTCAGTTTACGCTGATAGCCGTACGGGTGATATACAATCGCACCTCTTGTTGGGTGCTGTATCATAAAGAAGTTGTCCATGAAATACTTGTAACCGTCGATAGGGTCACAGCATTTTACGAAGTCATCAAGCTCCTGTTGGGTTTTAAAGTGCGTCTTTACGTAGGGATCTTTAACAAGACTTGGAGCACTATTATTTGGTTTAGCCATATAGTATTTAGCAAAATATGCTACTACTTAAAAGGATTTTCGCCGGTAAGTTGTGGTTTAGCGAACCAGAGCCGGAACCACTCTTGTGTTCCGGGTTTGATATTGTTCTCACGCATAAACTGCGCTTTGTTTTGTTGAGTGGCCACATCGGCATCTTTCGACGCTTTATCAACCCCGCTTAATCTTTTTAAATCATCAAGCGACATGTCCCGACTCTCTGGAACTTTGTAGTCCTTGAGTCTGGAATATGCCGATTGTAGTTTAGATTGTTGAAACGGATCAAACATTAGAAGTAAGTCGCAGCAACATAGCAGTTGGCTGCTGTGCCGTCGTAGCAAGTGTAATCCTTAAATAAGTTAGCGGTGAACGGGTACCCACGCCCCGCGGCGAACAGATTCACTGCGATAACTTATTTAGTCCGGATTACTTGATATCCAGTGGTCGCGCTTTTGATGCCACGACACAGAAATACTTCTCGCGGGCCGTGATAGGCTCGCCTGCATCATCGTTGCCAACATGAAGATCAAACTCCAGATTGTTGAAGATTTCGATGTTGAAGCCGGTTCGTTGTAGCAATGCCGCCAGTTGATTTTGACCGAAGATGGAATAGTGATTCAGATTCCATTCGTGCTTACGATCACAATCAGGCTGAGGGACTTCCACATACAATTTCCCTCCCTGTTTCAAAATACGGTTGTATTCAATCAGTGAGAAGATGGGGTAAGGAGAGTGTTCCAGAGCGTGACGAAGGAAGATGAAGTCCACCGACTCATCATAGTACCCGTCTTTCTGTGGCAGAAAGGACAGATCATATTGCTTTATTTTATGTCCTTTGTCCTCGCAAATCTTAATGTCACTTGAACTTAGGGTAACCCCGGTTACGTCAGTGTATTCGCGCTCCTTCATCTCATCCAGAAAGTATCCCGGGCCGCAACCCAAATCAAGAATCTTGGCGTTCTTGGGAATATTCAACGGATCAATATATTGCTTGACCACATCGGTCGTAAGTGACTTGTGGAACGGACTGTCCCCTTCGCCGTATATATGAACTTGGTATAACCAATCGTTGTAGAACCTCAACTTGAGGGTGTCAATCATTTGTGCTGCGTCTGCCATTGTATCTCCTGATACAATATTTATTGACGAAATGACCAGCTGATTATTTTCTGATGCCCCAGCCCTTGAAGCCGTTGACCGGGCTGGTCTTATGAGTATCATCGGGTTCGGTACTTCGATGATCCTTGACCTCATGGTGATGGTCTGTAGGTACAATCTTCATGGCCTGTTGCACCATGTTATCTTCTTCTTTGGTATACGGATGGATTGTGTTGTATTTCTCAACCCAACTTGCGCCGTCCATGCCTTCGGGTTTCTTGGTGCTCTTACCATCTGAACAGGCCATCGCCATCCACAATCTATTCATGTGGTATACCCGATCATATCCGCCTACATCCCTGGTACGGTGAACACCGGGCATTGTATTTTCCTGATCGGGATGTATTTTACCCTTCGTTGATTCGTTTATAAACTCGGATGCTCTCATTTGAAACCTTTAAAAGCCTTGACTGGACTTATTTTATCTACATCAGATGCTTCTTCACTTGTCGGAGTGCTGATCATTCGCTTACCGCTAAGGCCCATTTGCTTCAAGGCATCATCAATATACTCCCCGGTATGCGGATCCATATATCCAATAACAATCTGATTCTCTCCCCAAGCACTTGACTTCTCAAACGGTGGAATACCATCTCCGGCGCGTGCCTTGGCACTTTTAGCAGCAGCCATAGCAACACCGAATCTGTATTGTAAATACGGATCTTGATTAGGTAACTCGGGTATCACATACGTTGCCGGAAGGGCCGCGGCAACATCTGGTGCTAAACTACCGGTTCGTCCTTCAGTTATAAATTCGTGCGCTCTCATGTTTCTGTGATCAATGTAATACCATCTTCAGTTGACAGGACGCTGCCCTCTGGATAGCCGTTAACTGCCAGATTCAAACTTGGACCAGCAGAGCCGATGTATGTTATCTGACAGGCAATGAAGTGAGTCAGCGTAGCAGTAGTAAGCGGGCTGCACATGATCCTGACATTGCCGCCGCTGATATCCATGTCGTATCGGGTCAACGGGTCGCCAGTGAACACGGTGCCGAACGCAGTGAATCCCACGGTTGCTGTATTATGAACGATAGACGCAGAAATCGTTATGTTTTGATTTGTGTGAGTAAGCGGGTCGCTAGAATTGATCTGAAATCTTGCCTGAGTGAATGTCTCTGCCGGGGCCTGAAAGATAATCTGATCAGGGGTGTCACCTACAGTATACGCATCAGTAGTATCTACATCCGTGGCGAACAGTTCAGTAAAGTTATTATTGATTTTGATCAGAGCCGTACGAATAGGATCGCCCGTCCTGTCGTTAGGTACTAAACCTACATTGATTAATTCAAGTGCCATAGAGTATTTATCATCCTGTAGCTAAATACATAATGAAAAAACTACTCTCAATCATTCTTATTCTCCTGTCACTGTCAGCATTTGCAGTCACGCCCAAAGTTCCTGCTTCAGTCACATATGACTACCCCGTAACCCGAGTAATCGACGGTGACACCGTGGCTTTTCAGGCATCTTTTCTCCCAGGCCCGTTGAAACCTGAACTTTCAATCAGAATATGGGGAGTTGATACACCTGAGAAGTTATCAGCACAGGCGAAATGTCCTGCTGAAATAGAAAAAGGAAAAGCAGCAACTAAATTCACCGCTGCTGCTGTCAATGCTGCTACCAAGCGCCAAGTTGTGATCATGTCATGGGATAAATACGGCGGCCGCGTTCTTGGCGATGTTTTACTAGACGGGAAGAGTCTGCGTGATATGCTTATCACAAGTGGATATGCTCGGGCGTACTACGGTGACGCAAAAGCCAGCTGGTGCAACTAACTATTTGTTAGTTTCGTCAAAAATCTTCTTTTGTTCCTGATACCACTCTTTAGTTGCTTCTACTTGAGCGGCACATTCGTGCCTTGATCCGTAGTTTTTAGCAACGGTCTCCATTAACTTGGACAGAGTGGTTTTCTCACCTTCGATAATCGTCAGCGGTTTACAGGGTTGCGTCAGTTCTGCTGGCATATCCGGGAACTGCTGTTTAACAGGTACAACGGTGCTGCATCCCGCTAACAATAATACTAATAACAGAGACTTATTCATGTTTAGGAGCCAATTTAATCGTAGGCACAGCAAGAGCGTTATGAGCATCGGTCGGAACCAGTAACAATAGGTCGTTCATCGCCGCTGCATTGTGTGATCTGATAACTTCAACTGGTATCTGACAGGTATTATCATACTTGACTACTTCACGCTCAATGTATTCAGTAATGGTGTCACCCTTTTCTTTTACTACTTGTTTTTTAGTAAGTAGCTTGGTAACAATCTTGGTATCAACTCGGGCTGATTTTGCTTCCGCTTCACTCACTTTCTTTTCAAGTGCGCTTACTTTGGCTTTCCACCAATCGTCTTTTGCGATGCCGCCTTCAAGATATACGCCGAATACAAGAGCAAGGACGCTGATGATTTGTAACGGAAGTTTGTATAGAGCAGCACCCGGTATCAGGTTCCAGATAACCGGTATCGAACTTATTAACACCCCAATGATACCCACTGCGACAATGATATGCGCTACGAAGTCGGGAAAGAAATCAATGATCCACATAAACTTATTTATCGTAGTAGGCAAGTATTATTTTAGATATGTATTCTACTTCGGCATCAGTCAGTTCTGGGTACATAGGCAGACTTAACACGCCTCTGGACAGCATAACTGAGGTGCTTATCATATCGGGTTTCTTGAAGTCTTTGGCAACCGGCAACTCACCGAGAGTATGCGGATAATGTATCTTTGCTTCGATGCCGTTGTTGTTTAGGTATCCGAATAGTCCGTCACGATCTGAAGTGTAAACGACAAACTTCTGGTGAGCATGATATTTCACACCTTGACTCAGGCATCGCAGACCGGGCGTTTGATACTCCAGATGTGCCAGATCACGGCACCAATGTTCAGTAATCATTCTACGGCGCTGTTGCCATTCATTGATATACTTTGTTCTGACCAGAATCTGGGCGCAATCTTGTTCGCTCATCTTGCTATTGGTGCCTGATGTTCCGTGCTGTGACAACTTCGCATTGTTCTTGTAGTTTCTGGCGAAGTTATGCAGATCCACATTATGAGTTACAATGGCGCCACCGTTACCAGATGATGGTAAATTCTTTGTCGGGTCAAACGAAATTGCCATACCAGAACCAATGTGCCCGTCGGACACAAGCCAATGTTGTGCGCCGTCTACGATAGTGTAACCATTATCATATTTGTAATTACGGCTAGGTCGGGCACCATACAATCCAACAGGACAATCATAATTTCCAGTGGGGTCATTAACGCTTCCCGTTTGAAGCATTAATCCATTACGGTCGGTATCAACCAGTTCAACATTCCATCCGGCGTTAACAAAGGCATTCATCGTTGCCGGATATGTCAGATTCGGTAGACAAATGGTCGGCGGCATTGCCGATATCGGATGTGATACCTGAAATACTGAATATCTATATCTGGCAATGATTTCCAGAGCCTGTGTCCCGCTGTGGCAAGTCACTGCATATTGAACATCAGTTCTACCGGATAGCCAGTGTTCAAACTGATCTACATACGGCCCGTCAACAAGACACCCTTCACGCATGGCCCGGTCACTGGCGTCAAGGAGTTCGTCTTTGAGATTGGCGTATTGCCTGACGAGACCGAAGTGTTGGATCATGACCATCTTAACATAAACAGAACATAATCTTTTTGATCACGGAAGTGTATGCTTGTTTCATACCGATGCCACCAACGACTCCATGCATCTGTACATCCGTCATGTTTACCAAACTGTGTCGAACACCATTGACGAACTTCGTCATAATCTTTAAGATCAAATTCTGCCACATACCATTTCGCCCGGGAGAAACTATATTTAGGTTTTTTCATTAATGGTATGTAGGGCGCATAGAAGTATGCGGCGTCAACCGTCGTTGTTCCTCTTACTCCGGTTTTCATATTCTGCTCTGCCAATATGGTGATGTTGAAAGCCAGTCGTAATACTTCTGGAAGCCTTCTTCTACATCTATTTTTGGGTCGAATCCAAAGTCTCGACGAGCAGCATCGATGTTCAGAGCACCTCGACTCGGGAAGTCAGCGTCCTTACCACGAACCTCGATGTTTCCCTTTCCGACGATCTTCACGGCAAGTTCCGCTGCCTCAAGTAGCGTCCTGGAATGGCTCTTGGTGATGTTGTATGTTCTGTTAACTGTCGCATCACTTAGGGCCGCTGCAACGAATCCATCTGCGGCATCCTGGACATAAGTGAAGTCCAGAGTTTCGTTTGATCCATTTACTTTGAGCGTTTCACCACGCATTGCCTGAAGCATAAACTTCGCAATGACGCGATCCTCCACATCAAGCGGACCGTATACCGCGCTTGGTCGGATGATCGTATGAGCCATACCATGCTTCCTAGTGTAGTCTTTGACAAGCAACTCACCAGCATATTTCATAATGCCGTATTGTCCCTGTGGGCGACAATCATAATCCTCACGTACATCATCAGTAAAGTCACCGTAGACCATGCTGCTGCTGATATACATGAAGCGTTTAACCTTCGCCTGGACACTCGCCTCGAGGAGATTCAAAAGTCCCTCGCTCATTGTCTTTGATCCAAGTTGCGGATTGTTGTTGACAACTTTCTGTCTGGGGAAGCTTGCTAGGTGCATCACCACCTCAGGTCGATATGACTGAATGATTCTGCAAGCACTGTCGCCGGAGATGTCCGTACGGAAGATTAAGTAAGCTTTGATCTTCTTCAATCGTTCTTCCATCAGATAATCAAGTTCATCTTGCGGGATGATTCCGTATGTTGTTCGCGTATCAAAAATCACAACATCATGCCCCTGTTGTTCTAATCGTGCGACTACATTGTGTCCGATAAGGCCCAGACCGCCTGTTACTAAAATCTTCATTCGTATGCCAATCTAAAATATGTTTGATCCTGAGCAGTGAGCCGTGCTATTATAACAAATCTTTCATTGAGGGCCACCGGTTCTGTGTAGCGTTCCCAGCGCGGCTTCTCAACTGCATGTTCCATCACCCACTTACCTGCTTCACTTTGTTCCCACTCCCATAATGGTGCGCCGGCAGTCAATACCGCGTCTTCTGACCAGGGAACCGTAAAGCGATGGACAACCATCTCGCTGTCAACGACATGCTTGCCGTCGATAACCCGAACATTATACTGCCATTTCTGCTTTGATGGTGTCATAACTTTTATAATCCATTAAATGAATGTCATCCATGGTGAACTTTGTAATATCCAGTATAGGAGGGTTTGTGAACAGAGTAGGAAGAGTAAGTGGTGTTCTGCTTAACTGTTCTTTAACTTGCTCTACATGATTTTTGTAGATGTGAGTATCTCCGGTGCTGATGATCAACTCGCCCACTTTCAATCCACATACTTGAGCCAGCAAATGTGTCAGCAGAGCATACGATGCGATATTAAACGGGAGGCCGAGGAAAACATCCACAGAGCGTTGATACATGTGGCAGCTTAGTTCTTTATTCTTGTTGACATAGAACTGACTCATTACATGACAGGGCGGCAGAGCCATTTGATCTAACTCGCCGGGATTCCATGCTGTCAGAATATGCCGTCTGCCGTTAGGATCGTTCTTTAATCCTTCAATAAGAGTAGTGAGTTGGTCTATCTGTTGTCGCTTAACATTCACCACGCCGGCAAGTCTGGAGTCGTGAACATGCGTAAATTCAGGATCAGCAGTGACTACTTTACCGCGCCAATGTCTCCATTGAACTCCGTATACTCTGCCTAGATCGCCGGGGTACTTTGAATGAGGTTGCCAGTACGGAGCATTAGCGTTATCACTCCAGATTGTTTTCTTGGCGACACCATGATCAGTTTTCGCATCACGGCTGCCGTATAGGATTTCCCGTAACCGGCCTTCGTCACCTGATCCTTCCAGAAACCAGAGTAGTTCGCTGACTACTGCTTTCCAAGCCAGCTTTTTCGTGGTAACAGCCGGGAAGCCTTTCCTTAAATCAAACCTAATTTGTCTGCTAAAGACTGATATGGTGCCTACGCCTGTGCGATCACTCTTTTCTTCCCCATTGTCCAAAATATCCTGTAATAAATTTAAATATTGAATCATGTATTGATTATATCATTAGTTATGGTGAAACGCAAGCAAAGTGGACTAAATAAAAGTGAGAGCCACGGAACGGACATTCCCGCCCTCTCTAACGCTTTAGAGGAGCATCAGCATGACTATTTATTCAAGAAATCACCCACCAGAAGGATTTTATACTTATGCCTATCTTCGTGAGGATCATACTCCTTACTATATAGGCAAGGGTTCCGGCGTTCGGGCATGGCAACAACATAGGAAATCCGGCAAGGGGGTTTGGACCCCGAAAGACGAAAGAAGAATTGTAATCCACGAAACAAATCTTTCTGAAATTGGGGCATTTGCGATTGAGCGTCGGTTAATAAGGTGGTATGGCCGCAAGGACATTAACACAGGAATACTCCGAAATAAAACTGACGGTGGTGAAGGTGCTTCTAACATTGTTTGGCAGGAGAGTTCAAAGGATAAACTGCGTGGTAACAATAATCCTGCGACTAAACAAGATGTGAAGGACAAATTCTCGGGAGTAAATCATTACATGAGGCGAGTAGACTATTCCCCTGATAAAAATCCACGGTTTGATTCTACTGTATACCGGTTTGAGAATATACGATCGGGAGAAGTAATAAGAATGCCTCAATATGAGTTCCGAATGAAACACAACATTGAGGCAGGCAATCTTAGTAGAGTAATTAAGGGCAAGCAGTCATCTATCCACGGGTGGAGACTTCATACAAATCAACGCGAAGATTAGATTGACTCCTATTAATAATAAAGTCCACATTATAGATTTTTCAGCATCTCGTCAGTAAGGGGCTGTACCGTTTCTGCGATTGATTCGACGTTAAGAATAAACTCGACACTGACAATAATTTCGTCCAGTTCTTCAAGTTTTCTGTTCAACACCTCTTCAACTTGTTCAGGTTCAAGCCCTTGCTTTAGTAAGTTGTGAATATTAACAGTTTGTTGCTTTTTGCCTTGTAACCGAATAACCAACTTCTTAATGAACTGAATGGGAATCTTATTCTTCTCTACGTCAGCAAGAATGTGTTCCCACTTAGCGACAAATTCAGGTGACATTCGCTACTTTCCGAACATACTTGCGTTTAGTGGTGACTTCTACCGCTGCAGGTGACACTTTCTTTACCTTTGCAGGCGCTGTTGTCGGATCAAGTGTGGCTGCTTCTGCCATCAGTCGTTCAGATTCAGCAAGCAATCCTTTTGCTTCTGCTGCCATCTTAGTAGCTTGTGCGATACGTTGCTTAGCCAGTGATGCGTCACCAAGAACGTCATCGCCTGCTGCGGTCACGGCTGCTTCAGGCACACGCATACGCTTGGCGACTTCGCCCGGCGACTGCATACCCATGCTCTTGTCCATGTCTGCCATTTTCTTCACGGCAGCTTCACCGAGCTTCATTTCGTCAAGCATTGTGTTCAGTTCATCCAACTTGATCTTTGTGTTAGGATTAGGTGTCATAACAATCGCCGCTGTCTGAACCTTCTTCAACTGACCTTCCATGTGCAGGACCTGTAAAATAGGTCTGCCGTCTTGTGCGTATGTCCGATTTAGGGCATCAGCAAGATTTTCGCTGTTCTGACCGATATCACTGTCAATGCACTTGATCAACGGATCATGGATATGCTGATTGATTGTTTCGGTATAAGTAACCAAGCACATATGTGGCTCGCCTGGTATCTCACGGAAAACTACTGCTACTTTGCGGTCACCGTGGCGTCCAACATGTCGTGTAAAACTCATATTCTTTCTCCTTCGTAAATATGCTTTAAACTATTTAACAGAGAAAAGCGGTGTTAAAATATTTTATTCAATAACTCGTTTATGTTTGGGATAGTAATCTGAGTAGATTTTTGAGCCATTCAGTCGGATGAAGTCTGCCATAAACTGCGGTTCTTCCTCAAACGTCTGCGCTACATCTTCCTTTGTCATGCCTTCAGTGTTGAAGATATAAACCTCATACTGGCGCTGACTGTTGACCTTGGCGCGCACCAATATCGACTGTAGGCGCGGGCCCTCAGGTTTGTTGCGATGTTGTTCCTCCCTTGAGGATGCGCCAGGGTTCTTCTTTTTCCCAGTCGTTCTGCCGGCGCTCAAGTTCCGTTAGGTCGCACAACGTTTCTAACCCGTCGCAGCACCACACTGCCAGAAACTTACGGGTTGTCTTTGACAAGCGCATAGACTTCCTCTACTCTTTTAATTAGATCATTGAGCGTGACGTTATCATCTGCGGCGCGTAGGATCTCTTTCCATTCATACCATCGCGCTATGTAATGGACACTAGGGTCCTGATAGATCATTTCACGATCAACTGATCCGGACTTGCGGGCGAAGATTGTCTTACCACCATCCGGCGATTCGAATATGGTCACTTCCTCAATCGATTTTATCATCGACATATTCTATTGCCCAATATACTACCCGGACTAATAGTGACAGGCCGAGACCTGCCACTGCTGTCATCAGAATATACTCAATCGCGGTCATTCTGTCTTATTGTCGTAAAGAGCAAACGTGCCGAACGGGGGATGCGGGTCACGATCACCGTGAATGATCCAAGTAGTGTCGCAGTATTCAGCATCGCCCCAGCTGCCGCAGGGGTAGCCATCAGTGAACACAATCAGACGTTTCGGGCTGATATCGTTGTCTTTGAGGTAGTCAAAGATACAATCGAAGTCAGTGCCGCCGCCACCTTCGGGAACATATTCCTCGATGGTGTCCATGTTGTCGCTGTCAAAGTCAGCAGGATTGTATGTCTTGGTGTCGAAGCAAAACACATGCACCTTGTAGCCTGCAAACGATCCCATCATGCCTGCGATTTCACCTAGAAAGTTTGAAGCTTGGCGCTCACTGATAGAACCTGACAAGTCAAGCGCGACAGTCACATCAATCTCTTCGCCGGGCGTCATGCCGGGCATGATAGCATCCATGTGCCAAGAACGACGACTGGGACGAGTCCAGCTGTAATCGTTGCGGATAGCACTTGTCAGATTTGTCTGGAGCAGTTCGCGCCAGGGCATAACAGGGTCAGTGATATCACGGACCAGACGCTCGACACCTGCAGGCAGTGAACCTGCATCAGACCCTTGAGCAGCACTGATGATAGCCTGCTTGACTTCCTGACGAATACGCTCACGCTCCTCGTCAGACAGTTGAGGACGACCCTTGCCTTTGCCCTTGCCATCTTTGTCGCCATCTTCATCGCCGTCACCGGGCTGATCACCTTCCATGTGATCGTCAAGCATTTGATCAATGAGGTCATCGATGCTGATCTTCTGGACATTCTTCATCAGGTCGTCATAGACTTCCTCAGCGCATTTGCCGTCATACTTTTGTTCGTAGAGACAAGGAACAGAGGTAATGAACTGCCCAATCTTGTGACGTTTCAGGTCCGCGTTAACAACATAGTCGTCCGCGATGTTCCACATTTGCGGATCACGGCTCATACGCCGACCCATATGATCATACACAACGTGGAGCACCTCATGCCCTACAAGGAATTCAACTTCCTTGACCTTCAGGAGCATGATGAAGCGACTGTTGTAATAGAAGTTCAGCCCGTCAGTTGCGGCTGTTGAACACCACTCATCGGCGTTAATCAGTTTGAGACGGGTTGCGAGATTGCCGAAGAAAGAGTGACGCAGCAACAGACCAATGCGGGCAGTGACAAGGCGCTCACGCGCTTGAAAGTCAATCTTTGGGTCGCAGGGACCAATGAGATTTTCATACTTTTTGGACCGAAGCTTTTTCTGCTTTTTGGGCTGATTTAGCGTAGTGTTTGCGACTGCCATTTTGTTCCTTTATTCGATTCAGAATGTATTATAACACAGGGGCGATTTAAAGTCAAATGGGGCCTAAGCCCCATTTCTTAGTTGCCTGCTTCGACAATGTACTTGCCGAATTTCTTGTGGAACTCGTCAAAGTTCTTGAGTTGCGAGGGCTCGATCGGCAGCTTGTATGTTTTCAGCGCGACCTTTGCTCCCATCACCACCAACTCAGTTTCAAAGTTAGCCATCATATAGCTGAAAAAGTTATCAGCCATCACATGGAAGTCTTTGCTGGACTTCTTGTTTTCAACAGCATCGCGCAACTCATAGCACAAGGCCACAGTCAGCGAATACATCGCCGAGATTTCTTTCACATCAAGCGTAGTCACCTTGCCCGAGAGAATATCTGCGGGGAGGGGCATCTTGCCAGACACTTTGCGGTGTGCAGCAAATTTCACAGCAAGACCATCGCCGACTGCGCCAGACACCAGATTGAACAAGGTGTCAGCACTGACATTTTCGTCCTGGAGCAAGTCGCTGACGAAGCACCAAGTGCGCGGGGTCGCAAAAGCGCGGCTACTGGACTTCGCGTTGAAGTCGTACATGTCCTGCTTGGCGAACGACAGATAACCCACGACATCCTTGTGAATGCCTTTGTTAACTGCCCATGTCTGCCACGATGTGAAGTCGGGGCGCATTTCCAAGTGAAGGAAACGATTAGCAAGGGGCATCGGCATGCGATAAGTCACGCCTTTGTCACTGTCACGATTGCCTGCTGCGACGATCACAACATTGTCAGGCAGACGATACTTGCCGACGCGACGATTCAGAATCAACTGATAACCTGCAGCCTGCACAGAGGGCGGGGCCGAGTTCATTTCATCGAGGAAGAGAATAACGATGGGATACTGTGCGGCGAATTCCTCGTCGGGCAGATCGACAGGGGGTGCCCAATCCATCTTACCGTTGTCTTTGTTGAAGAACGGGATACCACGAATGTCAGTAGGTTCCATTTGCGCCATACGCAAATCAATGACTGCGCCGCCGAGTTCTGCGCCGATTTCAGCGACAACATCAGACTTGCCGATGCCGGGAGGGCCCCAGAGAAACACGGGACGTTTGACCTTAAACGCAACAAGCATCGCCTCACGGGCTTGAACACTTGTGATCGTGAGGTTGTCTGATACTGCTGATGCCATTTTTCTTTCCTTTGAAAAGTTAACTAACTGAATAAGTGCTTATTATAGCACAGGGTTGATTTAATGTCAAATACTGACTATGCCGACCAATACGATTCCGAAGCCGGGGAGCAGAAGTTCGGGGTGTCTTCGGCTTCCATGAATGTCTTACCGGTCATGATGTTAACACGCTCAACCATTTTCACCGGGTAGTAGTATTCAAACTGCTCCTGCGACATTGCCACGTACACGATACCGCCTGATGCGGCTTTGCGGTTCAGCTTGGTTGCTGCGGTCCGAGCACCTTGCTGTGACGCATATTGCGCGGAGCAATAATGACCCGGCTTTTTGTACTTTTGGCCGGTGACATTATTGAGGATGACGTAGATCATATTTGTTCCGTTTTGCGAGTTGATAAGTGTATTATATACCCAAAGCGATTTATTGTCAAGTTTGTTTATGAATTCCAGCTAACCTTGCAACCCACCCAAGATCATCGCGTTCCTCAGTGAATATAAAGGTATTTGCCTTCTGGTTGGTGCGTAGTTTTGAATACATTTCTCCGGCTTTTCCGGGTTCGAAGTTATGTAGCTCAAACATGACGCCGCCGGTTTTGTCGTAAATATTAATGCCGTCGACCGTTTTAACGAGGACTCCGTCTTGGTTATTGCGGTTGGCCAACGCCACCATATCAGTGAGAAACGTGTCATCGTGTCCCACTTTACCGATGACAAACAGACTATCTTCTGACACATGACGCTCATGGTCGGTTCCTTGATTCTCGACCCAGAATCCATCAAGGAAAAAGAACCCGTACCCCAGATTGCGAACATCTGATGCTAATGCTTTGTTTCGTTGGATATTTGTTTCTCGGTCGTATTCTCCGCGGAAAGCAGTGACAATCCCGACAGGCCTGGCGCTGTTAACGTGTTGCCATACTCGGGCTAAACTTGTTTCTTGTAGTGTGGTCATATAACTATTTAGTATCCTTCCGTGTGTCTTGTCAAATCCTCATCATAAACCAGGTATAGTCAGCCTCGGCGTCAAACTCAATTCCTTCATAAGTGAATGTCATCGGGTCATCAGAGAATAGTTTGCCACCAAGTTTCTCGACAAATTCCTCCGTAATCAGGTCATCCGGAGTAGAATCGATTATCCAATTCCAAACAGGACATTCGCCGCGCTTAAACCGAACTCTCATTGACCTTGGTACTCAGGGCCGTATACGCCATTGTCAGCATCGGCGTATGGATTGACCACTGCCTCAACTTTCCAATCGTGAAGTTCGCACATTGAATGTTCTACTTCCGAGAATGTAATCCCGGGCATATCGGGAACAGTGCAGCCCCAACCGATGTTCTTTGTAATCGGTCCCTTGGCAAACTCATTCTTGTTCCAAGGATGAGCAGTGATAGGGCGCTGATACTTACAGTTGCAGCAGCAACGACCTTGCGTGTTGGCTGGTCCGGCCCAGCCTAAAAAACATTCAGACATTTGATACCTTCGCCAGGTTTGCCAGGCGCCGTTCTTCGTTTTCAGCCCGGCTTTGTGCTTTACGAGCCTCTTTGATTGCCTGATCCATTACACTACGGCGTTTGAGGTATAGTTCGTAGCAGTCATTGGCGACTTCGTTCTGGCCTTTTTCGTAAATCTCGGCAAGCAACATTGCGCCACCAGCGAAATTGAACGCAGATCGATAATCTCCGACCATACCACTGAGGCGAACTTCAGCGACAATAGCACAGGCTTCTTCGTATGTTTTCATTTTAGTATCCGTGAGTTTTGATTTCACCACTCAGTGCGCGGCGGACCATGTCTGACATTTCAACGACAACCGTTCCAGTTGCGTCCATGCCCACATCACGGGCGCGATACTTCTCCAGTCCAGTCGGCTTGCCGTGAACATGACCATGAAACATCACTGCACCGCGGTGACACTGATTCCACTCATGGATCGGGTAGTGAAACATGCAGACCTTGTTTCCGTCCACATTGATTTCGTGATACATGTGGACTTCCTCAAAGCAGTTCCGGAATGTATTGTCATTCAGCAGCTTGTGGTCGTGATTGCCTTGAACCAGGATCTTGCGACCGTTCAGCATCCGAGCGATTGCTGTCGCCTTGTTTGCTTGCAGGAATGCAAAGTCGCCCAGTATGTATGTCAGGTCGTCCACGCCAACTGCGGCGTTCCATTCTTGTACCAGCATGGCGTTCATGTGGTCAGCGTCCCGATATTGTCGGGTATCTGGATTGAACTCCATCATCCGAGCATGACCGAAGTGCAGATCCGAAGTAATAAATGTTTTCATTCGCGTATTATATCATTATTTGAGTTTATTGTCAACCTATCGCTTCAGGAGTTCAACCAACTTTTCCGGGGTAATAATTTCGTGGACACCTTTTACTTCTTTAATAACCACCTCAAGTTCCACTATTTCCCAATTGCTTATGTTCCCGCTTCGGTTCCGATCAGACATAACACTGTTCAGGAACATTCTCAGTCGCCCAAGTGTTTGAAAGATGCGGCCCTGTGTGTCAGTTGAAATATAACTAGGAGTGCCTCTGACATACTTATCAGGATTATTTTTGAGCCTGATCTTATACATCATTTGTAGCGTTCCAATAATTCACGATGACGATTATCCACATCCTTCAGGTGGGCGTCTAATTTCTTTTGAGCAGCATTGCGATCTTTTGTATCGCGTTGCCAAGCTTCCCACAACTCAAGGGCTGTGCTGCCTTTAGCAAGGATGCTGTTTTTATAAACAACTTCTTTTTTCATTTTCCAAACTTTTTCTGTAGGCGTTCAAACTCTTCCCGATCACGGGCTTCTCGCGCCAGGTCGTATTTTTCTTCCAGGGCGATACGGTGAGCCATGTGCGAGTCAGTCTCCGGCTCCATCACAAATATATTGAGATTGGTTCGGTCGCTGTCGCTATAACCATCGGTAACTTCTTCCAGAATCGCATCAGCGCCGTAGAACTCTATATGTTCCTTAAGGCGCTGTATCGCTTGTGCCAGAGTAAGTCCATCGATATCGGCAGATTGCTTCTCCGTCTTGATCATTTTTCGTTCGCGGTTTACCATTTTATTCAATTGCCCTTCGGAGTAAAAGTTCCTGTTTAGAATACGCATCAACTTCCCAAGGTTGATCCAAATACGGTGTCGATGCTTTGTAACGCTTGCCCATCCAAATGCGGGCTTGATTTTTCAAAAACTTCATCTGACCTTTAGCCAACTGACGCACATGAACCATTTCGTGTGCCAGAGTCGTCGCCATGTAGATCAGATTAGTCGGGGTGATGCGCTTCGGTGGTTTCAACAAAACTAGATAGCAGTCAGCAACCTCAATGTGGAGAGTCGCGCCCATCATTTCTTTGGGAATGTCATTGCCAACTCGGACTAATACAGCCCGTTTGCTGTTAGTCAACTTGAGTTGGTCGATCAGCGAGGGCATCAGGGAGTCAAGGAATTTGCGAGTTTTTTCGCTACTTGCTTCTACGAGATATTCCAATTTCTACTCCGTTTTCTGATCTGATACATGTATTATATCATAAAGCCCATTTATTGTCAAATTTCGGCTATTTCATCAATCGGGCCATAAGCAAAAACTGCTCCAGGTGCTTGATCGACTTATTGATCTTTTCAAGAGGTTCCTCGAGGTTCTTGTTGTTGTGAATACGACGGGCTTCGACTTCTGCCTTGCTCAGGTCAGTCACCATCGACCCTATGTTTCGCATCATTCGGGACAGATCGGGATTGTAACCCAGCTGATTGAGGTCGATTGTAAGTTCAGTAAGAACTTTCTGCCAATCAGTTGATGTTTTTATTTCCATGCTGTATTATAACAGTTCTTTGATTATTTGTCAAGCCAAAAGAAAAGGCTCCGAAGAGCCTTTTCAGTTTGTTTCTGATTAGAAACGATGGGTCAGACCGAGCCCTAGTTGGCGAGTATCAACAAAGTCATTGACGTTGCGATAAGCTACGCTAACTCCAGTACGCTTGGATAACGCATAGTCTGCGCCAAGTGCAAATGCTCTAACGTCACCTGTCTTAACACCGTACGATGCTTTCAGCACGATTGGCATAACTGTCAACTGACGCGAAGCACCTACCATTGTACCACGAACATCACCGAAGATGCTTGTGTCAAAGCTTGTGCTGGCGAACAAGTTTGTTCCTGCATACGATCCACGAACACCGAGAACGGTACTCTTGTCAACGCCTTGCTCAAAACGCGCAATGTTAGCTGCGACTGGACCTAACTTGCCTGTTGCACTGTAGCTTGTTGCTTCACCACCTAGACCTGATGCTGTGCGATCATACGCAACAGTAACTGGACCATAAGTATAGTTCACAAAAACTGCGTTGCCGCTACGAACTGTGCGAACACTATGAATGTCGCCGGCGATAGAGCCGTAGTCTGTGGTGAATACATCATTAGCATCGATTGCTTCAAAGAATGTATTTGTCTTGCGACCGAAGTCAACAGAACCATTCTTGGATGCCAGACCGACTGTGCTTTGACGATTGCCCAACTTTGTGTCTGCATTTGTTGCAGGATCATTTGCAGCGAAGCCAGTCTCAACTACGATACGAGCGGTTAGACCGTTACCGAGTGTTTCTGAAGCCTTGATGCCAATGCGGCTGGTGTCGTCAACCATTTGAGTAGTCGATACTCCGCCGACCTTGGTGTTGTCCACATATTCACGGACCATACCATAAACGGTTACTTGAGCGGATGCTGCGATTGATGCTGCGGCTAATGCTGCTGCGATTACGATTTTCTTCATATGTTTTCCTTTAAAAATGAAATAATACAGTGATTAGTATAAAGTAAAATCACTGTAATGTCAAAGCCTTTGGGACAATGACAAAGCCTGATTTTCATCAGGCTAGATGTATATTTATCAAACAAAATGTCACGGATTTTTTAATATACAAACGGGAATAGGATTCATCTTATGAAGGGTTTTCTTTCTGATATCACGATAAATCTTTAATGCTGTAGTGTGTTCTTTAGTTACCGGTAATGTCTTGTTTGTGTCCATCTCCATTGCTGTTTCAAGTTGGGCATAACTTAAACCACCTAATTGATCCTGATCAGTCCGACCATCGTCCCAAAGTCCGTCAGTCGGGGCAGCATCGATGATTAGTTGATGGACACCTAACTCGCGCCCCATTTCCCATACTTCTGTTTTAAGGCAATCGCCAATAGGGCTGATATCCACGCCACCGTCTCCGTATTTTGTGAAGAATCCTACTCCAAAGTCTTCGACTTTGTTACCGGTGCCGACTACTATGCCGTTCGCAGTTTGAGCTAATTGATACAGCGTGACCATACGCAACCGACTGCGACTATTTGCCAGCGCCAGTGTGTTCGCATCCACAAACAACTTTTCAAACTGTTTGAATGTGGGAGTAAGATCAACATTGACATGCTTCACGTTAGGGAACTTTCTAGTCAACCAATTAGCATGATCTAAACTTAACGTGTGGAGATCCTTGCGCTGTTTAATAGGAAGTGTAGCAGCGATAACGGGCAGACCTGTTTGGGCGCATAGTGTGCTTACCACGGCGGAGTCGATGCCGCCGCTGACACCTATTACAAGTGTGTCTAATTTATTCTTGATGCAGTAGTTTTTAATCCACGCGGAGATTTTTTTGATACGAGTTTTTGTGTTCATTTTTTATTTATGTTCAGGAAGCGTAGCCGTAAAGAAAGGGGCCGAAGCCCCTTGTTATCAGTGCGTATCACTTAGTCTTTTTGGGGTGTCCCGAATAGGGCTTTTCCTCCGACCCATGCCAACATACCAAGACCTAGGAAGGGTAGTGACACGGCGTACGCCAGTCCGATAAACGGTGCAGCAACGAATAGAGTTACATCCTTAGTTGCCCGAAGCATTAACGGAAATGCTTGTGTTTTCATAAGAGCTTTGCCGCCGATCCAAGCGATCATGCCCATGCCAACAAATGGCAGAGCCATTGCGTATAAAAGACCGATGAATGGTGCAGCTAGAAATAAACCGACGTTTAGTAGTTGATGTTCTACTGCGGTTACTTGTGCTAATGCTTTTTCTTGATCGAACCCTTGTCCAAGTTCTGTACCGACTGCTGTTTGTGCTAATGCGCTCATAATAAACTCCTTTGGTTGATCAGCATCTAAACTTTTATGTATTGCTGACCAGCGACTGAAGTTAGATGCTGTCTACATTTATTTAGTCGGTGTATACCGTGTATTAGGAAAGTTTCATTGATCTAGCGCAAACAAATGTGTGTTATTGTTTACCCGAAGCGACTGAAGTTGTTTGGTTTACGAAACCAGTATGTGTTTTCAAGCAAAGACAGACTTTCCTCAGGGGTGATGTTGTGCATCCTAGCAACCATCTCAACAAATTCCATATATCGTCCGACATAGTTCTCATTGCCTTGTTGCCATTGCTGATATATGTGGATAAGGTTTCGGTCAAGCATCAGATATTTAATGCCCATTTTCCGAAATAATGTATGCATAAGAAAAGGCTCCGAAGAGCCTTTCTGATTGGTTTGGTTACAAGGTCTTTCTACCTCGCCTGTGGTGCTGTTTAGGCAACCATTAGGAATTGTGAGTCATTTGCATTTCTCGTTTTTATGTGGATTAGGTCCATCATCGTTCCTGTTGCCGTCTCTACTATCTCGCGCAATCGATTACCAGAGCAGGCCCATTAGTAAACACTATACGGTCTATACATACTTTCTTCGAGAGGTATGTGGTGTACCAGCCCTGAGAGTTGATGTTATCGCATCTTTAATAGTGTTTACTGGTGGACCTGGCGAGATTCGAACTCGCGTCTTGCCCGCCTTCATTTCGAAGGGATTACAACAATGTTTTACGTTTCCATACTTCACATAACATCGACCCATATAGCCGGGTGAACCTGACTATAGAGATATAAAGTGCTGAAAGAATGTTACCATACCGTTATTATACATCAGTATTTATCAAATAGCAAGTTAAATTGGGCGACCGTTAGCAAAATTATCAAGGGTAGTATTGAAGGATTGATATTCTGCTGAACTAGTTTTAATAAAATGATCGAAATTGTGATCAACTATCTCTTGCAGTTTTTCTGTATGGCTAGGAACTTTAGATAGAAAATCTTTTGCTGCTAGGACTGTCGGTTCAACATGCGAGAAATCTAGCTTGTCATAGGTGTTGTATCCCTCATCGATGATAGGTGAGAATGTTTCATAGCCCATAGAATTTATCTTCTGTATATAACCCGGAGCAGATTGAATAACAAACGGATGTCGATTGGTTATTGATCTATAGAATTTTTCTGTATTTAAAAGCGTAGCTCCTTTGTCAATATCATACGTTTCACATATATAACTTACGCTTGATCGTTTGTATATATTAGAATCATATGGCCACCCATCTATCGCAGTTAATCCTTCGTTTGTTTCCCAAAGAGGAGTGTTATCTGCGGCGCCGAGGTGTGTTATTATGTTGTTGTAAAAGTCTACATCACCTATAGAATATTTCTCCATCATTGATAAAAAATCAGCAGGGTGTGCGTGAATACCTAAAACGGCCCCGTCTAGTAATCCATACTTATAAAAATAAAAGGTTGTTAAGAACCTCGAATACTTAACTTTTATTTTTCCTATCAGCAAATTCAACCTATTAATTCTTGTGGATACCGGGGAATTATTAAGCGAATGGTTTCTAAGAATGCATTTATGATATGCATCAATTGCATGAAAATCTATATAACAATTATTACTGATTGTTTTTGTATTTAGATGTTTCATTCCGCTGTTATGAACGAACATCATATCATCAAATTCAACCCCACCAAATCCGCGACTATAGAGGTCATCGATATTAACAAGTCCTTCCATTGAGTTATCTATAATCATTTTCACAGGTAGTCCGGTATTTTTTCTGAAGAAATAAATATTTAAACTCTCAACGGGAGTCTGATATATAGTCAACAACACTACAACAGTGCCCGGATAGGTTAATGCATCGGCAAAATTAGTAGTGCGCGGCCGGATTAAAAAATTAAATGTAACCAGACGCTGGCCGCCGTTATAAAATAGCATGTAGTCACTCATTTAGATAATGCCGATCAAAATATGAGCGCAACCATGCCCAGTCATAACTAAGGCGCAACTCAAAAATATCGCCGTCTACTTCGTCATAATATTCAACGGCGTGTTTTGCACCATCCAAACTATATTGAGCAAAGTCGCCTTTACCTATAGTCGACCATGCTTTCAGACGATCAAGGCTTTCGGAGTTATTTGCTGCTTTCAACTTTAGCACTTCTCTAAATGATGTGCGCCATGTAGACCACGCATCTGTGTTGTAATTAGCGACCCCGGAGTTCAACTCGACAACTTCATGTTCATCATCAAGCGTGAAGTCAAGCCCGTGTCCCGAGTTACCAAGCACAAGTTTCTTGTTATATGCAATCATAGCTTGGTGACCGTATACCAGACCGTTTACTGGATTCGTCGCTTGGAAGATGTAGTGCTTGGGAATCTGCAATCTATCAGGTTGCCAGTTCCAATCGAACTTATTACTTACTTTCAACTTAGCGAACACCGTAAACATCCAGGGTGTTTGGCTGGCTGCTGCAGCGGCGTGATATGCTGCAACACGACCATTGACGCCGTCGACCCTGACTATTCTGTTCTCCAACCCATCGACTACTTTTTGTAGATGAGCATAGTTTTCATCAGCCCCAGTTTCACCGTTGCTTAAAAACACAATGTCCAGCGGGGCAGATTTAACAAGCGTAGATGACTTCTTGATGTACGGATAATCGTAAAGTTCTTTCTTGACGTATGCCTTCGCTTCTTTAGGTACAACGATTCTGGTGCCGCCGGTGCTTGTAACCATGAGAGTTTTCGTCTCCGGTGTCCACAGATTCATAGGTTCGTGATCAGTGCATGTTACCTCTTCCGTTTCAAACACAGCATATGGGAAGTTAAAGTCATCAGTGATGCCACCACAATGAGTATCAGTATCTACTGTTATAATTGGCGCCGGGAGACGTTTAGCGCGTAAATGCTCGTTATAGTTTATCTTCTTATAATCTTCTAACACGGTCATCTCCGCAATCAACTCGCGCAGCTTATTCACATCAACAAGGAATGTGTCACCAAACTTCTGCTTGTCGCTAGGAAACACATGTAGTTGTTCTTGTGCAAATGGATCACATATGTAGGTGAAGTCAAATTTGCTGTAGTCACAAATAGAACTGCATACCCAAATACGATGATTTTTCTTTTCCGGAAGAAGAGACAGCATGTTCGTCAGTGTTTTCAAATAGCTATGTTCGTACGGAACCGTGGCTACTACCGAACGGTCACTGATTTTTGACTTAATACGATCAACGATCTTGGTGTCAGTATTACCGTGATCAATCAGCACCACATCGTATAAACAATTAGTTGCTCTGGCTTTCTTCGTCTTAACAAAGTTTAGAATGTTCAGGTGTTCTACTATTTTAACATACTTCGTTTCATTCGCAAACGTGTCACGATTAATCATATAAGTATTGCCCCAATGTGACCACTGAGTGCCAAACACATGAACCATCTTCGCTTGCCATGCGCCCGGATAGAAGTCAAACTCAAACCCAGTATAGTCGAGTTCGCTGTTCAACACCCAAAACAACCCGGTTTCAGATTTATTAACACACCGGCTGATAGTATCTACCCATGAGTTAAGAAAACGTGTCTTTTGTAGTCTTGGCAATCTTGCTTTTAGTTTTTCGAATCGTGCCGCGGATTCAGGATTGCCTCTGTCAACCCAGAACATGTTCAGATCGGCCTCGATCTTCTCGCCGGCTATTTCAATATAGTTAAACTCTTTATAGCCTACAACATAGGCAGGACCATTGACGAAGTATGTCTGTATGTCTTTGCTATATTTGTTGCCGAATACGTTAATGTATCGTTCTTTGTCTTTTTCAGGTCTCCAATTAAAGTCAAACTTTGTATATGACATGTCGGGATTCAAGGCCCAAAAAACTTCGTTCGGGTGTTCTGCAATCAATGCCTCTAGCGTTGTTTTAATTTTGTAGCTAGATACTTTCTTTTCCGCCTCAATATTAATCTTGAATTCTTCAGTATCTTCCATGAAGATGACATCCGTTTCTGTTGCACCGGGGACCGTATACCTGGGACCATCATTAGGCCACTGGTATATCTGCGGAGGATTAGTTGGATTAGGTCTCCAACTTAAATCGAATTGCATATTTGCTGTCTTTAATGAAGACCATCTTCCTAACTCAGGTAATACTTTAATGAGGGCTGGCATATACTTACGCTCTGTTGCTCCTGGGCAGATATATTCAAGAGTTGCTTGTAATTCACCACTGATCCATTTGTTACCCCAGGTGTAGATATACGCAGGTTCTCTCGGATCTGGGCGCCATGTG